>Ga0307302_10001172_pt1 | contig 11502 bp, 9 predicted proteins | sample ER_DNA_183_FD_194490 | JGI IMG/M metagenome (GOLD analysis project Ga0307302, IMG submission 194490) | Bulk soil microbial communities from the East River watershed near Crested Butte, Colorado, United States - ER_DNA_183 | ecosystem: Environmental > Terrestrial > Soil > Floodplain | place: USA... | reverse complement strand
TTATGGAGTGGCGCTATCGGCACGTGAAGATGGTCCAACGCACCATCGGCACGAAACAGGGGACGGGTGGTTCGGCGGGTGCCGAGTATCTACTGACGACGCTGAATCAGCCGGCCTTCCCCGATCTGTGGGCGATCCGCTCCGAGCTGTGATCAATCCGGAAGAGCTGGCGAAACACTACACACGGTTTCGTGTCACCGAGCGGATTCTACTGACAGGCCATTCCCATCAAGCCTGGCCGGACGTGGCGTTCGAGGCGCAGCAGCAGGCCTGGCTCGACGCCGCGGAGCTGGTTGACGATGTGTGGGACAAGGCCTTTGAGAAGGCGAACGATGTGCGCCGGGGCTTCGCTCGCCTGCTCGACGATTCGCCGGACCGGATCGCGCTCGCACCGAACACCCATGAGCTCGTCGTGCGGTTCCTGTCGGCCCTTCCTTTAAAGAAGCGTCCCAGGCTGATCACGACTGACGGCGAGTTTCACACCATCCGTCGCCAGCTCGATCGTCTCGCTGAAGAAGGTGTCGAGGTGATCAAGGTAGCCGCGACACCCGCCGCGACGTTGGCCGAGCGGCTGGCGGCGGTGGTGGACGACAAGACGGCGGCAGTGCTGGTCTCGGCGGTGCTCTACACGAATGCGCACATCGTGCCGAATCTCCGGACGACGCTCGAGGCGTGCGAGCGGCACGGGGCCGAGCTGCTGGTGGACGCATACCACGCGCTCAACGTCGTGCCGTTTTCACTAAAGAAGGAAGCGCTGGAGCGGGCGTATGTCGTGGGCGGCGGCTACAAGTATTGCCAGCTCGGCCCGGGGAACGCGTTCTTGAGGTTTCCTGCTGATTGCGCATTGCGCCCCGTAGTCACGGGTTGGTTCAGTGAATTCACAGATCTCAGCCAAGCACCGATGCCCGGGCGGGTAGGCTATGGACCGGGACCGGCGCGGTTCGCCGGCGCGACGTACGACTTCACGAGTCATTACCGCGGCGCGGCGGTGTTTAGGTTCTTCGAGCAGCAGCGGCTCACGGTGGAACGATTGCGGGCGCTCAGCCAGCGGCAGATCGAGATTCTGGTCGAGGGACTCGAGCGAGCGCCCGAAGTCCCCGTAACGACGCTGGGCGGGTTTGTGTCGTTTGGCGCGGTCGACGCCGCGCAGCTTCAACAGCGCTTGCGGCGCGCCAACATCTCCACCGACCACCGCGGCGACCGGCTGCGGCTCGGGCCGGCGCCGTATGTCACGGAGCCGCAACTGCGCTTGGCGATCGACGCCGCCCGTGAGGCCGCAGCGCGGCGGGGCTGATATATATTTGCGCCTAGCCAATCCACGACGAGGACGGCGACATGATCTTCCATAAGTTCGTCACCGTAATTCGCGCATTCTTCAACAGCATCGCCAATGCGCTGTGGGAGCGCGATCCCATCGCCATCATGCGGCTCGAATACGACCGCTCCGTCGAACAGCTCCAGGAGGGCCGCAAGGGCCTCGAGCTGTATCGCGGGCTCGTCGAGCGTGTCGTGCGACAAACGACGATGGGCAAGTCGCAAGTCGACAAGCTGAAGGCGGAAGTAAAGGCCTATCTGAAGGCGGGCGACCGCGAGACGGCCGGCAAGTTCGCGCTCCAGCTGCAAAAGGCCGAGGCCGACCTCACGCAGAACCAGGAGCAGCTCAAGCTCCACGAAGAGGCGTACGAAAACAACCTCAAGAAAATCCAGTACGCCAACAAGCAGCTCGCCGAGGTCCGCGAGAAGATCGAGCGCTACAACGCCGATCTCAAGATGACGGCGGCCGAGGCGGAAATCGCGCGCATCGCCGGCGACCTGAACTTCGACGTCACGACCGACTTCGGACAGATCGAACAGATCATCCAGCAGAAGATCGATACCAATCGCGGCAAGGTGCGGGTCGCCGCGGATCTCTCCTCGCGCGGCGTCGCCGACATCAAGGCGCGCGAGCGCGTCGAGTCGCAGCTCGCGGAGGACGTGTTGCAGCAATACGAAGTGGAGCTGGGCCTCAAGTCTCCCGAGACGACACCAGTCGTTGACAGCAACAAGAACCTCGGTCCTGCTACGGAGAAGAACACATGACTGCACCTGCGCCGAGCGGAAAGCCCAGGGCGCTCTTTTACTTCGTGCTGCTGGCGGTGGTGGCCGGCCTCGTCTGGCTCGGCCTGCACCGTTTCGGCGGCAAAGAAGGCGGCCTCGGCGCGCTGATCCACCCGTCGGATCGCTCCGGGATCGAAGCGAGCGATACGACGACGGTCACGACGTCCAAGGAGTACACGTACGTCCCGGCGCAGCGCCTGCCGGCCGTCCGCGGCATCTCGAACTACAAGCCGCTGGCGAATCGGACAGTGCGCATGGCGCTCAACGTGTGGGCCGGCTGGGCGCCCGTCATCTACGCGAACGGCGGCTTCAAGGCCGGCAAGGTGTGGCACACGCCGAACGGTCAGGACTTCAGGGTCGATCTGGTCCTGATCGACGATCCGGTGGCGATGCGCGACGCCTACGCGGCCGGCAACATTCATATCGGCTGGGCCACGCTCGACATGATCCCGCTGTTCGTGGAGCAGCTGCGGCGCGATTCGCGCACCATGCCCCGCGTGTTCCAGCAGATCGACTACTCCAACGGCGGCGACGGTATCGTCGTGCGGCAGAGCGTGCGCTCCACCGCCGACCTGCGCGGCAAGACGATCGTGCTCGCGCAGAATTCGCCGTCGCACTACTTCCTGCTCAACGCGTTGATCGACGCCGGACTGCAGCCCACTGACGTCGAGCTCAAGTTCACGCAGGACGCCTTCCAGGCGGCCGCCGCCTTCAACGCAGACAAATCGATCGCCGCCGCCGTCAGCTGGTCGCCCGACATCTACAACCTTGCCAAAGTCCGCGGCAACCGGCTGCTCGTGACCACGCAGACGGCCAACAAGCTGATCGCCGACGTCTGGTTCGCGCGCGCCGATTTCGCCAAGGATCACCCCGACATCATCGAAGGACTCGTGCGCGGAATCTTCGATGCGATGGAGGCGCTGAAGGCACAGCCGGCCAAAACCGAGGTCGCGCAGCTCATGGCGACGGGATACTCCATCCCGGCCACCGACGCGCTTTCGATGCTGGGCGACGCGCACTCCACCAACTGGGCCGAGAACCGCGAGTTCTTCGTCAATCAGAACAACCCGGCAAACTTCGAGCGCACCTGGAATACGGCGTACTTCCTGTATCGCCGAGTCGGCATGGTGTCGAACCAGGTCCCGTTCGACCAGATCATGGACTTCACGGTCATCAAGAAGCTCGGCGCGGAGCCGCGCTACGCCAATCAGCGCAACGAGTATCAGGTGCAGTTCGTCCCGACAACCGCTTCCACCGTGCAGGCCGAGAGCAATGAGATCCTCACCAAGACGGTGGTGATCCACTTCTATCCGAATTCGTCCGATCTGCATAAGAAGGTCATTAACAAGGTGAACGGGCAGGACCGCGAAGATCTGTACGATCCGAACGTGGATTTCGTGGTGGATGAGATCGGGCGCCTCGCCGGCCAGTACGGCGCCGCCCGCATCGTGATCGAAGGGCACACCGACGCATCGATGAAGGGGCAAATCGATCCTGCGGCGGTGAAGGACCTGTCGCTGAATCGCGCGAACGCGGTGAAGGAGGCGGTGCTGCGAAAATTCCAGGGCCTCCAGGCAAATCAGTTCCTGGCGAGCGGCATGGGCTGGGATCGGCCCGCCGACCCCATGGATCCGATGAACAGCTCCAAGAACCGCCGCGTCGAGGTGAAGGTGTATCCGCTGGAGGCGACGCACTGACGGCACGGCCCCCGCTGTTCACGCTGCGGGTGGCTCCCCGCCCCAGCGTGGCGCGGCTCCTGGGGCTCGGCGCCATCGCGCTCTGCCTCGTGCTGTGGTGGATTTTCACGGCGGGCGCGACACCCGAGACCCGCATGATCTCGCCGGTCGTCCTGCCATCGCCGGGCGAGGTGCTGCGCAGCCTACCCAGCCTCCTGACCGAGCGCGCCCTGCTGGAGAGCGTGGCGGCCACGCTGCGGCGCGTGCTCACCGGCTTCGCGCTCGCTATCCTGGTCGGCGTACCGTTCGGCATACTGGCCGGGTCCTATCGTGCCTTCGATGCAGCGCTGGCCCCCATCGCGCTGTTCGGCCGCAACATTCCGATCGCCGCGCTGATCCCGCTCACCATTCTCTGGTTCGGCATTGAAGAGACGCAGAAGACGATGTTCATCTTCCTGGCGACGGTGCCGTTCGTGTTTTCGGGGACGGTGGAAGCGGTGCTCGGCGTGCACGACCGCTACGTCGAGTCCGCCCAAACGCTGGGGGCCAACCAGCGCCAGGTGGTGAGCAAGGTGCTCATCGCCCTGGCACTGCCGAGCATCTACAACAATCTCCGCAACCTGTTTGGCCTCGCCTTCGGCTACATCATGCTCGCGGAGTTGATCAACGCGAAATACGGACTCGGCTATCTGCTCAGCACCAGCCAGCGCCGCGGTCTGACCGAGCACATCATCTTGATTCTGATGATCATCGGGCTGCTGGCCTTCGCGATCGATCGCCTGCTGTTGTGGTTCCAGACCCAGCTGTTCCCGTATCTGCAGCGATCGGAGTAGGCGTGAGCGCGCTGGCTGAGCCGCGACCCGCACTCCCGATCAGGCCCCCGATCGTCGAGTTCGAGGGCGTTTCGAAGACGTACGATGACGGGTTCACGGCGATCAAGAATGTCACGTTCCGGGTCGAGGATTTGCCGGGCAAGGGCGAGTTCATCACGATCCTCGGGCCTTCGGGGTGCGGGAAATCCACGATCCTGCGCCTCATCGCCGGCCTCAGGCCGCAGTTTCCGGCGACCACTGGCCGCGTGCTCGTGGCGAGCAAGCCCGTCGCGGGGCCGGGCGCGGACCGGGGCATGGTGTTCCAGGACTACACGGCATTCGAGAACCGGACGGTGGAGGAAAACGTCAGTTTTGGCCTTGAGTGCCGCGGAGTTCCGGGACGCGTGCGGCGCGAGCAGGCACTCGAATGGGTCAGCAAAGTCGGACTCGATCCCGCGCGCGACGCGCAGAAGTACCCGTCGCAATTGTCCGGAGGCATGCGGCAACGCGTGGCGATCGCGCGCACGCTGATCCTGCGGCCCAGAATCATTCTGATGGACGAGCCATTCGGCGCGCTCGATCCGACGACCAGGATGCGGATGCAGGATCTGCTGGTCCACCTCTGGCGCGACCTGCAGGCGACCGTGTTCTTCGTGACGCATTCGATCGAGGAAGCGGTGTACCTCGGCGACCGCACGTACGTCATTTCGTCCGCGCCCGGCACGATCCTGAAAGAGGTGGCAGTTCCGCCGCCCGATCGCCCCGCGGCGCAGATGCAGAAAGAGCCGGAGTTTCTCAAGGTCGTCTTCGAGCTGCGGGACATGATCGAGCGGCTGCAGCCGTCCACCCGCGCGGGTGACGAATGACGACGCCGGGCGGAGGCATCGGCTACTACCTCTGGCGTGCGTTCACGTCGCGCTGGAATCTGCTCGCGGTGTTCGGCGGCGCGGTCGCCGCGATGCTGACACCGTGGCCCGACGTGCTGCTCCCGCTGGTCGGTGCCGGTGAACTGATATACCTGGGCGGCCTAGTGTCGTTGCCCCGCTACCGCGAGGCGATCGATGCCCAAGTCGCGGACAAGGCCCGCGCGCAGATCCGCGCCCAAGCGCCGACCCTCAATCAGCTCCTCCTCGTGCTGAACACGGACGCACAGCAGCGCTTCAATGGCTTGCGCCGCCGCTGTCTGGAGATGCGCTCCATCGCGCGGACGGCGCGACCCGACACCGTCGACGGCACCACCGATGCCTGGACACCCGCGCTCGACCGGCTCTTGTACGGATTCCTGCGCCTGCTCGGCCAACAGAACGGCCTGCTGCGGTTCCTCGGCTTGACCACGAGCCAGGAGCTGACGAAGCGCCGGGACGATATCAAGAAGCGCCTCGCCGACGCCAAGGGCTCGGGCGACGACCGCATGATCCGTTCGCTCGAGGAGAGCACCGCGATCGCCGAGCAGCGGCTCGACAATTATCAGAAGGCCGTGAAGAACGCCGACTTCGCCGCCCTCGAGCTCGACCGCGTCGAGGCGAAGATCCAGGCGCTGATCGAGCTGGCGGCCAACCGGCAGGACCCCGACTTCCTCAGCAGCCAGGTCGACGCAGCAGCCGCGAGCATGGATCACACCGAGGCTACGTTGAATCAGCTGCAGCAGATCACCGGCGGGAACGAACAAATGGACGAGGTGCCCGCCATCCTGGATGATCCCGGTAAGACGCCCACCCGCACCACCCGTGCCTGATACGCCGTCGCTCCTGCCGGGCGGGCTCCCTCCGTGGGCGCCGCCGTGGGCCGCGCAGCTCGCCGAGCTGTGCTTCTCGGGCACGACGTCCGTGTTCTTGTTGCACGGCAACACCAACGACCTGCTGCCGCGCGGCGCCACGCCGGAGGACGGCTACGGTACGATCGCCGACCTGCTGGCCGAGCAGCTGTTCGGAAAGTGGGATCTGTTGCTGCACTACGATCTGGGCCGAGGGCTCAGGGCGTTTGCGGGCAGAAACGAGAAGCGGCTTCAGAAAATGATCGCGCTCGCGAACGACAAGGTCGTCGACCTGAGTACCGTCAAGAACGATCCCGGCGTCGTGCTGGCGCTGCTCGACCGCTTCGTCCGCAACAACATCGTGTCGGCCGACAAGGCGATCAGTTTTGCGGTGATAATCGATCAAGCGTCGTTTCTCTTCCCGTCCGGCGAGCCGGGACGGACGAGCTTCCCCGCCGCGGCGATGCTGGTCACGCTGCTGAACTGGGCCAAGAGCCCGCACGTCAAGAAGATGCCGATGGCGTTCGTACTGATGGACGAGCGGCGCGCCGATCTGAGCGAGCGGGTGACGTCGAGCCCGCATGTCGCTTCGATCGAGCTGCCGTTGCCATCCGTGGACGAGCGCGAGCGCTTCATCAAGGCGACGATGGTGGGCGGCACGCGCGACCTCGCGGCGTTCTCCGACTTCGACGCCCCCACGCTCGCGCGCCTCACGGCGGGCATCTCGGTGACCGATCTCGCGGTGCTCGTCAAAGTCGCCGCCGAGACGGGCCGCCGCCTCGACGCCAAGGCGTTTCAGGATCTCAAAAAGCGGCTCATCGAGAAGCAGGCGCAGGGTTTGCTCGAGTTCATCGAGCCCAAGTGGACGCTCGATACCGTCATTGGTCACGATGCGGCCAAGAGCCGGCTGCGCCAGGATGCTGAACTACTGCGCAAAGGCCGCTTGGCCAGCCTGCCCATGGGCTATCTGTTGTGTGGGCCGGTCGGGACGGGCAAGACGTTTCTCGCCCAGTGTACCGCGGGCGAGATCGGCATCCCGTGCGTGATCCTCAAGAACTTCCGATCCAAGTATGTCGGGGAGACAGAAGGCAACCTGGAGCGCGTGCTCTCCGTCCTGCGCGCGATGGGGCCGGTGATCGTCGTCGTCGACGAAGCCGACGCCGCGCTCGGCAGCCGCGAGCAGGAAGGGGATTCCGGCACCTCGAGCCGCGTGTTCGCGATGATCGCGGCGCAAATGGGGGACACAAGCTGCCGGGGACGCATCATCTGGATGCTGCTGACCGCGCGTCCGGATCTGTTGCCAATCGATCTCAAGCGGCAGGGACGCGCGGAGGTGCACATCCCGCTGTTCTATCCGACGGACGACAAGGAAATTCGCCAGATGTTTCTGACGCTCGCCGGAAAGCTTCAGGGAAAGCTGGCCGCAGAGGACATTCCGGCGGTCCCCCACGTCGGCGAGCTGTCGGGCGCGGATGTCGAGGGGCTCGTGGGACGGGCGCTGCGGCTGTCGCTCCTCGCGGACAGCGAGACGATCACCCGCGCGGCGCTGACGGAAGTATTCGCGGAGTTCTTGCCCTCGACTCAGGGGATCGAGAAGGAGCTGCAGGAGCTAGCGGCGATCCTGGAGTGTACGGACCGGCAGTTTTTGCCTGCAGTGGTCGCGAAGCGGATGGATAGCGAGGGGCGGGCCCGAATGCAGCAGCGGTTTTTGGAGCTGAGGAGGCTGGTGGAGCTGAGTTAGCAAATCACCTCATCGCGAGGACTGATCCCGATCAGGTAGCCGTTACCTGCCGGAGTGGCGCTAAGGGGACGTGAAGATGGTCCAACGCACCATCGGCACGAAACAGGGAGCGGGTGGTTCGGCGGGTACAGAATATCCACTGACGACGCTGAATCAGCCGGCCTTCCCCGATCTGTGGGCGATCCGCTCCGATCGGTGATCAATCCGGAAGAGCTGGCCAAACACTACACACGGTTCCGAGTCACCGAGCGGATTCTACTGACGGGCCATTGCCACCAAGCTCGCCGGACGTGGTGTTCGAAGCGTAGCAGCAGGTCTAGCTCGACCGCCGCGGAGCTGGTGGACGACGTGTGGGACGAAGCGTTCGAGAAGGCCAACGAAGTACGGCGCGGGTTTGCTCGGCTCATGGACGACTCGCCGGACCCGATCGCGCTCGCACCAAACACCCATGAGCTGGTCGTGCGGTTCCTCTCGGCCCTTCCTTCAAAGAAGCGTCCCAAGCTTCTCACAACAGATGGTGAGTTTCACACGATCCGGCGCCAGCTCGACCGACTGGCCGAGGAAGGGATCGAGATTGTGAGGCTGCCGGCCGTTCCCGCCACGACGTTGGCCGAGCGGCTGGCTGCGGTGGTGGACGACAAGACGGCTGCAGTGCTGGTCTCGGAGGCGCTCTACAGGAATGCGCACATCGTGCCCAATCCCAGGGCGACGCTCGAGGCGTGTGAGCCGCATGGGGCCGATCTGCTGGTGACGCATACCACGCGCTCAACGTCGTGCCGTTTTCACTAAAAAAGGAATGGCTGGAGCGGGCGTATGTCGTGGGCGGCGGCTACAAGTATTGCCAGCTCGGCCCGGGGAACCTGTTCCTGAGGTTTCCTGCTGATTGCGCATTGCGCCCCGTAATCACGGGGTTGGTTCAGCGAATCCACCGATCTTAGCGAGGCACTGACATCGTCCAGGGTGGGCTATGGGCCGGGGCCGGCACGATTTGCGGGGGCGACGTATGATTTTACGAGCCATTATCGCGGGGCGGCGGTGTTCAAGTTTTTTGAGGAGCAGAGGCTCACGCCACAGAAGTTGCGCGAGATGAACCAGCATCAGATCGGACTCCATGACTCCATCCTCTCAACAAATGGAGGCTCCCCGGCCATCCCGGGACGATTCAATCGTGAATGAACGTAGCATCCACAATGGGAGTGGCTCCCTGGAGGCCGTCAAAGAAGTCTCTGCCGCGCGGCGAGGAGAGCAGCCCAAACCGTGGGTGCCGTGCCGAACAACTCGATACTCTTGTGAGACTCTGCGAAGAAGACAATTGGGTCGCATCGAGGCAGCAAGCGGAGGTAGTTAGCTTCCCACGAAGACGCAGTGAGATGCCACCATGGCGCACTCGTGTGCAAGTCGGCTGCGAGCACCGTCTGGACGAACGGCCGCTCTGCGAACACGATCGCCAATGCTTCGGCCTTCCACTCGGCAAACAGTGCGGCAAGGCCATGCGGTCGAGTTGGCGTCACGGCATCACCGCGGGGAAGTCGCTCGATGGAATCCGCGCAAGACGCCACAACGCGATCGATTGCCACAAACGGGTTGATGGCAAATACTAGAGGAATCTTCAATCCGCTCGCGAGCTCTTGAGTATAGTCGCCCAACCGCGAGACACTGGCTCCATCGGACGCGGCGACGCGAAGGTACCAAGTCGACGAATCCATTTCTACCCGTCGAGCGCAATCGCGCCCGACGGGTGCCTCGAGAGCCAAACGAAGAGGAGGGTCTGTCGCCATCTTTCACTCCGAGATTCTGTGCCGTTAGAAGCCTATCGCTGCTGCAACACACCCCGCCAGTGCTGCCCCCGTCGTGCCCAACACCTTGCTGGCCGCCGTACCGTCCAAGTGCCAGCCCCTACCATGATGGGGCGGATCGAAGCGAATGAACTGGCGCAGCCGCTGGATCGGAGCCGGGACTCCTTTTGGCGAGAACGGTCCGAACACGCGAATGCCGTATGCGCTAACCAGTGTCGCTGCGGTCTGCCACTGCGTGTCAGGCGTCCACAAGGCAGCGAAGCTACCCATGGTCCCATTCCAGGCCTGACCCGCGAACGTAGTTGACTGGTCATACTGTTGCCGCCAGTAAGCCACTGCGTCCTCTCCAGCTTGTGCTCCCGGAAGCTCAGGCAGCTGGAGCCCGCACACTTTCGGGGGCTTTGGCCTTGACGCGCCCGATTGGGCCGAGCGACCACCGGGCCCATCTTCTCCCGGTTCGCCCGCCGAATTGACACAGGTAAAGCCTACTGGATCGTATCCTTGCCCCATTCCCGCGCAAAACCCGCCAGCATAGTAATCCCAACACTGATCGCTGCCGGGGGCCGCCCCTATGGCGTCACAGTCCTGTGTGGTGAGGTGGCAATCCCAGTGCCCGCCGTTGGGGTCTTCCACGCCGACGCAGTCAAACATTCCGCTCGGGTCGCGCCCGTTGACCGGGTCGTTCCCGGCGTACGCGTACAGATTGAGGCCCCCAGCAATTCCGGCCGGGTCTTCTGACAACCAGCGCCCCAGCTGTGGGTCGTAGTACCGCGCCCCCATATGATAGAGCGCGGTCTCGTGATCGTACTCCTGCTGACCCATTCGGTAGCGCACAATGAAGAAGCCGGTATCCGCTGGCTCTTGGCCCCATGGGAAGAGCGGGCTGTTCCCCACTTGGTCGGGATATGCCTTCAGGACGGCACCGCCGTTGGCTCGCGCGATCCCCAGCACTGTCCCGATCGTCGGGGTCGAAACCACGATCCCCGTGTCCGCCAGAGTCCGAATGACGTACAGGGCGCCCGCCTCTGTATACCCGTATTCTGCCACTGCCGTTTGATTAGCAGAATCCACATCCATTTCAACCCGATCTCGGTCGTACACGAACCACGTCGTGACATCGCCGTTGATCCAGCCGGGTGTGCTCTTGGCAATGCGACGGCCGAGTGCATCGTAGCGGAATGTCACGACCTTATGGGCACCGCCAGCGGGCCACTTCTCCACGCGTATCAACTGGCCTCTGCCATTCCATTGGAATGTCGTTGTATCGGTGCTCGTCCAAATCCCGACGGTGCCGAGGCCGGCCTTCTTGATGACATTGCCAGCCGGATCGTACGTCATCGCGTATCCCTTGAACTGCGTAATTCGGTTCCCGGCAGCCAGGACCGGGTGCGCGGTCGTATCGATGCGGTTCCCGGCGGAGTCGTAGGCGTACGCACTGACGCCAGCCTGATTGTATTCGTTGTTGCAGGAACTCGACGAAGTCTGCATCTGACAGGCATTGATCAGCGCGCCCGCCGCATCATAGCTGTACAGTTCGCGCGGATACGCGCCCTGTAATTTCGACTGAACTGTTACGCGGTCCAAAGAGTCATAGGTCCACGCGGAGGTCAAGGATGTCTGCGGCGCG
>Ga0307302_10001171_pt1 | contig 11502 bp, 9 predicted proteins | sample ER_DNA_183_FD_194490 | JGI IMG/M metagenome (GOLD analysis project Ga0307302, IMG submission 194490) | Bulk soil microbial communities from the East River watershed near Crested Butte, Colorado, United States - ER_DNA_183 | ecosystem: Environmental > Terrestrial > Soil > Floodplain | place: USA... | reverse complement strand
GTGGCCGAGTCAGCGGTCCCGGACGTCCTGGCTCCCGGCCTGCGGTGCGTCTTCTGCGGGATCAACCCGGGCTTTCGCTCGGCAGCCGCGGCAGCGCACTTCGCGAATCCGCGCAACGACTTCTGGCGGCTCCTCGCCGGCGCGGACCTCACGCCGCGGCTCCTCGTACCTGAGGAGCAATGGGAGATGCTCGGCCTCGGCTACGGCCTCACGAACGCCGCCTACCGGACAACCAGGGGAAGCGGCGATCTGCGCCGCGGCGACTTCGCCGGCTCCGCCGGGCGGTTCGCGCGCCTCGCGGAGGAGCTCCGGCCGCAGATGATCGCGTTCGTGGGCAAGTCGGCCTACGTGGGCGTCTTCCGCGAGCGGCCCGAGCACGGGTTGCGGGAGCGCCGTCTGGGAGAGACGCGGCTCTTCGTCCTCCCCTCGACTTCGCCGGCCAACGCGGCGGTGCCCTACGAGGAGAGGCTCCTGTGGTTCCGCGCCCTTCGCGCCGAGCTCGTGGACTAGGCACCTTCGGGCAAGAGGCGTATGTTGGAGCGGTCCCGTTCACGCCGTACAGGGGGTTGGCATGACCCGCCTACGAACGCTTGCAGCATTTGTCGTGGTTGGAATGACGACAGGACTGATCTGGACGGGGGTGGCGGTCGCAGCTCCTGGTTCCTGTGCGGACGTGATGCCCCTCGCCTCGGTGGCAAACGGCGACATCGGCGAGGGGTGGACCGTCGTCTCGGGCACGGACCCGCAGACCTTCGATGCCGAGGTACTCGGAGTCATGCCCGACCTCATCGGACCCGGGCGTGACGTGATCATCGTCGAGATCTCGGGCCCGACCGTCGACGCGGGCGGCGGTGTCTGGGCGGGAATGTCCGGGTCGCCCGTCTACATCGACCACGGCGGCGGGCCGGAGCTCGCCGGCGCGCTCGCGTACGGCTTCTCGTTCGGGGCGACCAACATCGCGGGTCTCACGCCTGCCGAGGACATGCTGCACGTGAACGGGCTTCCAGCCTCCGCACGTGCCGCGTCCCGCATCCCCGCGCGCATCAAGCTTCCGCGCTCGGTCGTGCGCAAGGTCGCGGCGAAGATCGGCGCGGCGCTTCCGACGGTGGGCGGAGAGCTCGTCCGCCTCAAGCTGCCGATGAGCATCTCCGGCGTCGCCCCTGAGCGGTACCGGGCGATGCGGAAGCTGCCCTCCCTGAAGAAATACCGGCCGATGATGAAGTTCACGCACGGCGCGGCTGCGCACTCCGCCAGCCTCTCCGGAGTCGTGGACGACCTGGTTCCCGGCGGAAACTTCGCCGCCGCACTCTCTTATGGCGACCTCACCTCAGCAGGGGTCGGGACGACTACCTATGTCTGCGACGGACAGGCGCTCGCCTTCGGGCACCCGATGCTCTTCTCCGGGCGGACGTCGCTCGGCGCCGGCTCTGCGGACGCGATCGCGATCGTTCCCGACGCACTGGGCCCCTACAAGCTCGCCAACGTCACGAGCCCTGTTGGCACGGTCGACCAGGATCGCCTCGCGGGCATCCGCGCCGTGGACGGTGAGCCACCCTCGATCCCGGTCACGACCGCGATCACGTCGCTCGACAGCGATAACGCGCACACCGGGACGACAGACGTCGTCTTCACCGAGGGGTATCCCGACTTCGCCTTCTCCCACATCTTCTCCAGCATCGACTCCGTGTTCGACAAGATCGGTTCGGGCTCGGCGTCCTACAGCTGGACGATCGAAGGCAAGCGCGAGGACGGGACCCCGTGGGAGCTCCACAAGACGAACATGTACGTCTCGGAGTTCGACCTCTCGTTCGAATCGGCGTTCGAGATCTACGGCGAGCTGCTCGCCATTGCGAACTATCCGAACGAGGACATCGAGCTCACGAACACGGAGGCGACGATCAACCTCGAGGAGACCGTTCGTGACTACCACATCGAGAGGCTCCTCTCGTGCCACCGCGGCACGTGCGTGAAGGACAGATCGCTCCGCGCATTCCCGGGTGACACGCTGAAGTTCCGGGCGATTCTGAAGCCGTCGGACGGCTCGGTGGACCAGAAGGTCAACTTCCAGTTCAAGATCCCCAACGGCGCGAAGAACGGCGCGACGGTGACCGTTGGTGGAGGCTCGGGCTGCGACCCGTTCTTCGGCGGGTGCGGCCGGACCCCGGACACGTTTGACGGCCTGCTCGCGAGCTTCGAGGGGCAGCCGAACAACGTGCTCGTCGCACAGCTCCTCACGGGCCGGAAGGGCGTCGTCAGCGCCCATCAGGACACGGTCTTCGACCAGGTGATCACCGGCTTCGGCCGTGTCCAGATCTTCTTCCCCGGTCAGTGCTGCCCGCCGTTCGGAGGTGGAGGCGACGAAGGCGGGTTCTTCTTCAAGAACGCTAGCTAGCCGCCTACGGGCGGCTGGCTAGCCGCGCCAGCGGTTCGTCATCGGGACCCGCCGGTCGCGGCCGAACGCCTTCGGGCGGAGCTTCACGCCCGGAGGCGCCTGGCGGCGCTTGTACTCGGCCCTGTCGATGAGGGCGACCGCACGTTCGACCACGCCCGGGTCGAAGCCGTCCGAGGCGAGCTCCTCTCGAGACGAGTCCAGCTCGACGTAAGCCTCGAGCACCCGGTCGAGCTCGGAATAGGGCGGCAGCGAGTCCTCGTCGCGCTGATCGGGGCGCAGCTCCGCGCTCGGTGCCCGGTCGATGACGCTCTGGGGGATGACCTCCCGGCCGGCCCTTTCGTTCAGGTGCTTGGCCAGGCGGAACACGTCCGTCTTGTAGACGTCCTTCAAGAGCGCGAACCCGCCGGCCATGTCCCCGTAGAGGGTCGCGTAGCCGACCGAGAGCTCGCTCTTGTTCCCCGTGGCGAGGGCGAGCCAGCCGAACTTGTTCGAGAGCGCCATCACCAGGAGGCCGCGGACGCGCGCCTGGACGTTCTCCTCGGCCACGCCGGCCTCGGTGTCCTCGAACACGGGGGCGAGCGCCGCGCCGACCGAGCCGACGATGGGCTCGATGGGAATCTCGATGAAGTCGGCGCCGATCGATTCTGCGACCCGCTTCGCGTCCGTCTGAGTCTCGTCCGAGCTGTAGCGCGACGGCATCGAGACGCAGTGCACACGCTCGGGGCCGAGCGTCTCTGCGGCGAGGGCGGCGGTGAGCGCCGAGTCGATTCCGCCGGAGATCCCGAGGACGACATCGTTGAAGTCGTTCTTCTCCACGTAGTCGCCGAGGCCGAGCTCGAGGGCGCGCCGCATCTGCTCGAGCTCGTCGAGCGTGGGCGCGAGCACGGGCTCAACAGTCCCGCCCGCCTCGTGCTCCGGCACGTCGACGACCGGCGGATTCGGGAGCTCCCGGCGCGCGCGTGCGAGTGCACGGCGCCGTGCGTCTCGGAGGCGGCGGCTGACTGCGGTGCTCGCGTCCACGTCCACGACGAGGAGCGCCTCCTCGAAGGCGGGCCCTCGGGCGACGATCTGCCCCTCCTCGTCGAGGACGAGGCTGTGCCCGTCGAAAATGAGCTCGTCCTGGGCGCCGACGGCGTTCACGAACGCGATCCAGCAGGAGTTGTCCCTCGCCCGCGTCGCGAGCATGTCCTCGCGCTCCGCGCCCTTCCCGAGATGGAACGGCGAGGCCGAGATGTTGGCGACGACGTGGGCGCCGGCGAGGGCGAGGTCGGTGGCCGGCGGCCCGGGCTGCCAGATGTCTTCGCAGACCGTCGGGCCGATCAGCGTCTCGCCACAGCGCAGAAGGACGAGCTCGCGCCCGGCCTGGAAGTAGCGGTCCTCGTCGAAGACACCGTAGTTCGGAAGAAACTGCTTGTGGTAGATCGCCTTGACCTCGCCGTCTACGCAGACAGCGCACGCGTTGAAGAGGTCGCGGTCGAGGTGCGGGGTCCCGACGAGTGCCGCGATTCCCTTCGTCTCCGCCGCGATCGCCTCGAGCGACTCGGCGGCCGCTCGCAGAAAGCCCGGCCGAAGAAGCAGGTCCTCGGGCGGATAGCCGGTCACGGCCAGCTCGGGGAACAGGATGAGCTCGGCGCCGGCCTCGCGGGCTTCGCCGAGCCGATCGAGAATACGCGCGCGGTTGCCGTCGAGGTCGCCGACGACGGTGTTCATCTGCGCGAGCGCAAGTCTCACGCCATGGATTCTACCGGTTTGCGTCTAAGAGACGAAAACTAGTCGCGACGCTCTTCCATGTACTTCCTGAGCCCGAGGAAGGGGAGGATGAACGCCGCCAGAAGCGCGCCGAGCCAGACGATCACGGTTGCGGCGATCCACGTTCCGACACCGTCGATCGAGAATCCGTCAGAGACGAGGTCGGTGACGATCAACGCGACTAGCGTGGCGATGAGGGCCACTCCTCCCAGCGCGGCCGAGTTCCCGCGGCGGAATTGCGAGACGAGAAACGGCTGCATGAGTGCGAAGGCGACGGTGAAAATGATCACCGCGAGGACGAACGAGCCGAAGTCCACGTGCATTCCGTCGAGCAGGGCCGCCGCCACCAGCAGGCCGACGGTATTTGCCACCAAGGCGATGAGGGTGCGGACGAGTAAGCGAATCATGCGTCGGAGCGTACAGCGGCCGGAGGCCGTAGAGCCTCGAGCGCGAGGGCGACGTCCTCCTCGTCGTTGTAGAGATGGAACGCGAAGCGGATCGAGCCGGACCGCGCCGAGCACGCCACCCCCGCGTGCTTCAGGCGCTCGACGGCCGAATCCGCGTCGTCTACCGGGACGCGCAGGATCGGCGACGCGGGCTCGGCCAGGCCCAGCTCGGCCGCGAACGAGCGCGCGAGGGCCAGGTTGTGCACGCCGATCGCCTCGGCGCCGAGCCGCGCGATCAACTCGAGGCTTGCGCGGGCTCCCGGAGCCGAGAACCAGGGGATCGAGACGTCGAGCCGGTGCGCGTCGGACGCGAGCTCGGGCGCGCCGTAGTAGTCCTCGAAGGGGTCGGAGCGCGACTTCCAGCCCGCAAGCCACGGCGTGATCTCGGGCAGCCGCTCCGGCCGCACGTAGAAGAAGCAGAGGCCACGCGGCGAGAGCAGCCACTTGTAGGAGTGGGCGACGAGGTAGTCGACGCCCTCGAGGCTCACGGGAATCGAGCCGATGGCCTGCGTCCCGTCCAGGAAGACGCGCGTCCCGGCGGCCTTGATCGCGGCGAGGTCGGGCATGCGCCCGTCCGACGACTGCACGAGGCTGACTGCGACGAGCGCCGTGTGATCGTCGATCCCTTCCGCAAGCCGCTCGAGAGGAAGCGTCCGTAGCTCGACGCCGCGCTCCGCCAGCGACCGCCACGGGAAGAGCACGGAGTCGAAGTCGCGCTCGTAGAGGACGACGTTGGCGCCTGCCTCCGCCGGCAAGCTCGCAGCGACGATGCCCGCAGCGACGGACGCGGCGGCCACGTATGCGATCTCCTCCGCCTGAGCTCCGACGATCCGCGCGAAGAGCTCGCGGCACGCCTCTCCGTCCTGCTCCCAGTCGAGCCATGAGCCGCGCCCCTGCCAGCTCGCGAGGGTCTTCTCGACGGCTGCGACCGTGGTGCGCGGCGGCAGCCCGTACGTGGCCGTGTCCAGGTAGCCGCGGGTCGGCGAGCCTTCGTATTCAGATGGCGCGAGCAATGTCCTCGAGAGCCTCCGGGTTCTCGACCGAGGAAAGATCACCGGGATCCTTCCCCAAAGCCTTGGCGCGTACCGCCCGTCGCACGATTTTCGCGCTGCGCGTCTTCGGGAGGGCCGAGACGAAGACGACGCGGTCGGGCTTGAACGCCCGCCCCAGCTCCTTGGCGGCTTGCTCAGCGACCTCGGCTGCGACCTCGTCCGAGCCCTCCTGTCCGCGCGCGAGGACGCAGAAGACCCAGGCGACCTCGCCCTTCACCTCGTGGGGGACCCCGACGGCGGCGGCCTCCGCGACGGCCGGGTGGGAGACTACGGCGGACTCGATTTCGGCCGGCCCGATGCGCTTGCCCGCGATGTTGAGGGTGTCGTCGGAGCGGCCGTGCAGGAACCAGTAGCCGTCCTCGTCCACCGACGCCCAGTCGCCGTGTACCCAGATCCCTGGAAGCCGGCGCCAGTAGGCGTCGAGGTAGCGCTCGGGGTCGCGCCAGAAGCCACGTGTCATTCCCGGGAACGGCTTCCTGCAGACGAGCTCCCCGACCTCGCCGCTCTCGACGAGCGAGTTGCCCTCCTGGTCGACGACGTCCATGTCCATCCCGAGCGCGGGGCCGCCGAGGGAGCAGGCTTTGATCGGGATTGCCGGCGTGGGCGAGAGGAAGCACGCGCCGATCTCTGTCCCGCCCGAGCAGTTGATGATCGGGCAGCGGCCGCCGCCGACGCGCTCGAAGAGCCAATCGTACGGATCCGGGTTCCACGGCTCCCCGGTCGTGACGATGACGCGCATGGACGAGAGGTCGGCCTCGGGGTCGCCGTGCTGCCTGAGAGCGCGAATCAGCGTGGGAGAACAGCCGAGGATGCTCACGCCTTGGGCCTCGATCGTGTGCCACAGCCGGTCGGCCGGGTAGTCGGGAGCGCCTTCGGCGAAGACCAGCTTCGCGCCCATCGCGCCGCCGCCGACGACTGTCCACGGGCCCATGATCCAACCCATGTCCGTGGCGAAGTGGATGACGTCGTCCGGGTGTGCGTCGGCCTGGTACGCGAGCTCGCGGCCGATGGAGACGAGGAAGCCGCCCTGGACGTGGAGCACGCCCTTCGGCTTCCCGGTCGTCCCCGAGGTGTAGGTGAGGAGATAAGGATGCTCGGAGTCGACCTCGAGCGGGGCGAGCTCGCCCGGGCCGAGGTCGACTCCGCCCCAGGACCGGTCTTCTCGGTTCCAGGTGACGACGTGCTCGACCGACGGCGCCTCGTGCGCCGCCTCGTCCACCGTGGCCCGCATGTCGAGCCGCTTGCCGCGCCGCAGCGACCAGTTGGCGGTCACCACGACCTTCGCCTCCGAGTCCTGCAGCCGCTCACGCACGGCAGGCCCCGCGAAGCCGGAGAAGATAGGCACCTGCACTGCTCCGACATGCGCGCAGGCGTGCGAGGCGACGGCGACCTCGGGGCACATGGGCATGTAGATCGCGACGCGGTCGCCGGGCTCGACGCCGAGCGCGACGAGGCCCTCCGCGAGGCGGGTGACCTGGGAGGAAAGCTCGGCAAAGGAATACTGCCAGCGCGCGCCGTCCTCTCCGAGCCCGACGGCCGCGACGCGGTCCGGATCGCGCTCGGCCCAGCGATGGACGCAGTTCCAGGCGATCGAAAGCTTCGAGCCGACAAACCACGTTGCCCATTCCGGCCCGCGCGAGAGGTCCATCACCTGGTTCCAAGGAGTCGAGAAGTCGAGCCCCATGTCCTCGATCGCCGCGGGCCAGAACCACTCGGGATCCTCTTGCGAGCGGCGCACCAGCTCCCAGTAATCCTCGAATCCGTGCCGGCCCATGAGCCGCGAGACGTTGGCGCGCGAGAGCGTGCGCGCGTCGGGGCGCCAGACGACGTCAGCCATGCCCGACCAGTGTACGAGCCCCCTGGGCTACTGCTAGCTTAGTTCGCACTAACTTTGGAGGAGGCGCGATGAAGGCGAAGATCTTCGACCCGGAGAACAGGAAGTGGTGGACGCTGGGTGCGGTCGCATTCGGCCTGTTCATGATCATGCTCGACAACACGATCGTGAACGTGGCGCTGCCGTCGATCCAGAGTGACCTGAACATCGGCATCTCCGAGCTCGAATGGGTCTTCAACGGCTACGCGCTCACCTTCGGCGTCCTCATGCTCACGGGCGGCAAGCTCGCCGACATGTTGGGGCGGCGCCGGATCTTCATCGTCGGGCTCATGATCTTCACGGTCGCGTCGCTCTTCTGCGGTCTCGCGACGAGCGCCGGCTGGCTGATCGGCGCCCGCGTCGTCCAGGGCGCCGGGTCGGCGCTCATGAACCCTGCGACGCTCTCGATCATCACCGCCACATTCCCGCCCCGGCAGCGAGGGATGGCGATCGGGATCTGGGCCGGCGTGTCGGCCATGGCCCTTGCGATCGGACCTCTCGCGGGCGGGCTCATCACCCAGCACATTGGCTGGAGCTGGATCTTCTTCATCAACGTTCCGATCGGGATCCTCGCGATCATCGTCACCCGCCTCGTCGTCGACGAGTCGCGCGACACGTCCGAGAACCAGCGGCTCGACCTTCCCGGGCTTCTGACGTCGGGGATCGGCCTCTTCGCGCTCACGTTCGCGCTCATCGAGGCGAACTCCTACGGGTGGACTGATCCTCTGATCCTGGCGCTCTTCGCCACGACGGTCATCGCGATCGCGGCGTTCATCGTGCTCGAGATGCGCCAGCGCGCGCCGATGCTCGACCTCAACCTCTTCAGGAACTCCACGTTCGCCGGCGCGAACACCGTGATGCTGCTCGTCGGCCTCGCGATGTTCGGCGTCTTCTTCTACAACTCGCTCTTCATCCAGAACGTGCTCGGGTTCTCGGCCGTCCAGACGGGCGCGTCCTTCCTGCCGATGACCGTTCTTATCATCCTCGTCGCCCCCATCGCGGGGAAGTACTCGGACCGGGTCGGCTCACGTTGGCTCGTCGCCGTCGGGATGGTGCTGCTCTCGATCTCGCTTCTCAGTTTCTCGCGGCTCGAGGCGACTTCGAACTTCTGGGACATCCTTCCGGGGCTCCTCATCGGCGGCTTTGGCATGGCGATCGTGATGACGCCGATCACCGCTGCCGCCATGGGTTCCGTGGCGGTGGACAAGGCGGGTGTCGGCTCGGCGGTGCTGAATAGCGGGCGCCAGGTCGGCGGCTCGCTCGGAATCGCCGTTATGGGCGCGATCGTCGCCGCCTCCGCGACCGGCGTGCCGGGGACGCCCGCGGCCGTCGAAGGCTTCGTCACTGGTTACCAGCACGCCCTTCAGGTTGCCGCGGCAATCGCCCTTGCCGGCGCGGTTCTCTCCGTCGCCACGATTCGCAAGTACCGCCACGAGCCCGAGCCCGTCTTCGAAGGCGCGTGAGCACCATCCGCCTGCCCGCTGAGGAGCGGCGCGCGTCGCTCCTCGACGCGGCCTGTCGCCTGTTTGCCGGCCGGAGCTACCACGGCACGACGACGGCCGACCTTGCCCGCGCCGCAGGCGTGACCGAGCCGGTTCTCTACCGGCACTTTCCGTCGAAGCGCGCGCTCTATCTCGCGTGCATGGACTGGAGCTGGGAAGAGGTGAAGGCGCTCTGGGCCGGCCGGCTCGCCGCAGAGCCCGATCCAGGGCTCTGGCTTTCCGCGATGGGGCGGGCGTTCGTCGAGTCGGAGGCCGAGCGGCCGCGCAGCTCGCCGCTCTGGGTGCAGGCTCTTGCCGAGTCCTCCGTCGATCCCGAGATCGCCGCGTACATGCGGGCGCACATGCACGAGGTGCACGAATACGTGGCCGACGTCATTCGGCGCGCTCAGGAGGCCGGCGGGGTGCCGCCCGAGCGAAATCCGGACGCCGAAGCGTGGATCTTCATCGCCCTCGGGCTCCTCACCATGGCTGACGAGGTCGTCGGCGCGCTCCTGCAGGACACCTGGCCCGCGATCCGGGAAAGCAGGATCACCTGGCTTCGCGGCCCGCTTCAGGCCTCAGGACCCGCCCGTTAGAGGGATAGACGAAGCAGCCCGGAGGGGCGACGCTTCGTCCATGTTTTTGCGCCCATCCAGGCGACAACCCGGAAGCTCCGGCTCTGCGGCCCAGCCGATGCCTCCGGGTTGGTGTCGCCGGGAATCTGGCGCGCCTCCCGCACCCCTCTGCCTGGCGTCCGGCAGGAATGCGAGGTAGATCGGACTATAGCCAAGCCGAACCAGAAGTCAAGTAGCCTTGTGAAGTAATTTTTTCCCCGTATAGTTCACCTTAATGCACGCTCAACTCACCGCCGTCCACACCGCCTCCGCCGCCCGCACCTCGATGGGCGAGCGCGTCCGCCAGCTGCGCATTGCGCGCGGGCTGACGCAGACGGAGCTCGCCGGCGAGCGCTTCTCGAAGGAGTACGTCAGCCAGATCGAGCGCGGGAAGACGCGCCCGACGGGCGAGACCGTCGACTGGCTCGCGAGCAGGCTCGGCGTCGACCCCTCGTTCCTCGAGACCGGCGTCTCCTCGAGTGAACGGGAGCGCGTGGAGAGCGTCGTTGCCCGCGCCGAGGCAGCGCTCGAATCCAATTCCTACGACGAGGTCGTCGCCGAGATCGACAAGCTCGGCGTTGCGCTCACCACCGTCGCGGTCCCGTCGCTCGAGTTCCGCTCTCTTCTCGCAGAGAGCTGGGCGCGGATGTCGCTCGGCGACGTTCGCGCGGCCATCGGCCTCCTCGACCGCGCGCGGCAGCTCACGGAGTCGCCCACGTTCAGCGACGTCGACCGGGCCGAGGTGCTCTACCGCATCGGTGTCTGCCGCTACAAGCTTTCGTCGATCGCCACCGCAGTCGCGCTCTTGAGCGAGGCACTCGATCTCTCCGAGCGCTCCGGCCTCCCGGCCGATCGGCTGCGCTCGAACGCTTTCGGTTGGCGCTCCCGCTGTTACCGGCGCCAGCGCGACTGGGAAGCTGCGCGCGAGGACGTCGAGCGCGCGCTCGAGCTCGCGGAGAGCCTGAACGACCGGCGCACCGTCGCCCACCACTATTTCCAGGCATCGCTCATCGCCGAGCGCACCGGGCACTGGGTGCTCGCCCGCTCGTACGCGGAGCGCGCCAAGGCGCAGTACGAGGAGCTCGCCGACCAGTCGAACGTCGGCAAGCTCCTGAACAACCTCGGCGGACTCAATTTCCAGCTCGGGAAGCCCCAGGAGGCGATCAAGCACCTGAAGGACGCCTACCGGGTTCTCCTCGAGGTCGGCGACAACACCGACGCCGGCCACGTCGTCTCGTCCCTCGCGCAGGTTCACCTGCGCACGGGCGAGCCGAAGCTCGCGGAGGAGCAGGCGCGGCATGCTCTCGACCTACTGGGCGGCCGTGTCGACCACCTCGATGAGATCGGCAACGCCCAGCTCGTCCTCGGCCGGGCCCTCCTCGACCAGGAGCGGCTCGACGAGGCAGACACAATGTTCAAGGAGGCGGAGGGCAGCTTCGAACAGCTTTCTTCCGCGAGCCACCGTGCGGCAGCCTGGATCGCTCAGGGCGATTTGGCCGTGCGGCGCGGCGAGGACCTCGACGCGGCGCATCTGTACCGGCGCGCCGCCGAGGCGCTCCAGGACTTCCGGTTCTAGCGAAAGGAGGTGAATCGCGTGACGGCACGTCAAGTTCAGCTTCTCGTTCTTCTCGTGATGGTGGCTGCCTTCCTGGGCAAGGGTCACTGGGTCGGGTTCTTCGACGGGCACTAGGCGGAGGAAGGATGCGCGAGTTCCGCGTCGAAGTCTTGCGGCGCGCGAGCCGAGAATTCTTCTTCGACATGGAACCGCGTCCTTCCCTTCGCCCACTCGCACCGTTGATCGGAACCCTCGCCGGGCTCTGGCTCGGCGCAGCGGCCATGATCGCGGCGCAGCTCCTCTAGAGCGGGGATGACACAGCCGGACCCGGGGTTACCGT
>Ga0307302_10001170_pt1 | contig 11502 bp, 11 predicted proteins | sample ER_DNA_183_FD_194490 | JGI IMG/M metagenome (GOLD analysis project Ga0307302, IMG submission 194490) | Bulk soil microbial communities from the East River watershed near Crested Butte, Colorado, United States - ER_DNA_183 | ecosystem: Environmental > Terrestrial > Soil > Floodplain | place... | reverse complement strand
CGGATTTCCGGGGCGCGGCGCCGGCGGCGGCAACTTCAACTTCGACTTCGGCGACATCTCCGACCTCTTCGGAGGGCTCGGCGACATCTTCGGGCGCGGCCAGACGCCTCAGCGGCCAGGTCGGGGCGCCGACCTCCAGGCGCAGGTGAGTCTCTCGTTCGAGGACTCGCTGCGCGGGATCGAGACGCAGATCCCGGTCGAGGCCGAGGTCGCCTGCCGTGAATGCGGCGGCTCCGGAGCAGAGCCTGGCTCGGCGCCGCAGATCTGCCCTGAGTGCAAGGGACGCGGCGTCACCGTCGAGAGCCAGGGCCTCTTCGGTCTCTCGCATCCGTGCCCGCGCTGCCACGGGAGCGGGACGATCATCGAGAAGCCCTGCCGGCGCTGTCATGGCAGTGGGCGCGAGCGGCGGACGAAGCGCTACAAGGTCAAGATCCCCGCCGGCGTCAAGGACGGGACGCAGATTCGCCTCAAGGGCAAGGGCGAGCCGGGCTACGCCGGCGGCCCGCCGGGCGACCTGATCGTCGTCACGCGAGTGTCGGACTCGCCGCTCTACCAGCGCCGGGGCTCTGATCTGGTCGTCGAGGTGCCGGTCACCTTCGCCGACGCTGCGCTCGGTGCGAGCGTTGATGTGCCGACCCCCGAGGGCCCGGTGTCGCTGAAGGTCCCGGCTGGCTCGGAGAGCGGCAAGCTCCTGCGGATCAAGGGCCGCGGGGCGCCGAAGCTCAAGGGCGGAGGCCGCGGTGACGTCCTCGCCCGGTTGAAGATCGCCGTCCCGAAGAAGCCGAACAAGAAGGAGCGCGAGCTCCTCGAGCAGCTCCAGAAGGTGCAGAAGGGGCGCTGATGGACGACCGGCCTCGCTACATGATCTCCGTGGCCGCCGACCTCGTCGGCATGCATCCGCAGACTTTGCGGATCTACGAGGCCAAGGGGCTCGTTGCGCCGCAACGCACGGCTGGAAACACGCGCCTCTACTCCGAGGCCGACCTCGAGCGGTTGCGCCTCATCCAGCAGCTGACGACCGAGCTCGGGCTCAACCTCGCCGGCGTCGAGCACGTCATCCGCCTCGAGGAACAGCTCCGACGGATGCAGCGCCACATGGAGCGGCTCGAGCGCGAGATGCGCGAGCAGATCGCCGAGGTCCACCGGCAGTACCGGCGCGATCTCGTCCCCTATGACCCGGAGAACACACGATTGATGAGGACTCGGTGGACTTCAACAAGCTGACGATCAAGAGCCAGGAGGCGATCTCCGCCGCGCAGGAGGACGCGCGCCGCCGCGGCAACCCCGAGATCTATCCAGAGCATCTCGTGTTGGCGCTCCTCGCTCAGGACCTGCCCCGAGAGCTCGTCCCTGACGCCGAGGATCTGCGCCCGAAGGCGGAGGCCTCGCTGCGCGAGAAGCCGTCGCTCCAGGGCGCTGCGCAGCAGCCGACCGCGTCGATCGCCTTCTCGCGCGTGCTCGATCGGGCCGAGGAGGAGATGCGGAAGCTCGAGGACGAGTTCATCTCGACCGAGCACCTGCTGCTCGCGCTCGACGTCGTCCCGCGCGACGAGCTGCTTGCGCGCCTGAAGGAAGTGCGCGGCGGGCAGCGCGTCACTTCGCAGGACCCCGAGGGCACCTACCAGGCGCTGGAGAAGTTCGGCCGCGACCTGACCGAGCTCGCCGAGCAGGGCAAGCTCGACCCGGTCATCGGCCGCGACGAGGAGATCCGGCGCGTGATCCAGGTGCTCTCGCGACGAACGAAGAACAACCCGGTGCTGATCGGCGACCCGGGAGTGGGGAAGACGGCGATCGTCGAGGGCCTCGCGCAGCGGATCGTCGCCGGCGACGTGCCCGAGGGCCTGAAGGGCAAGCGCGTGTGGGCGCTCGACATCGGCGCGCTCCTGGCCGGCTCGAAGTACCGCGGCGAGTTCGAGGAGCGGATCAAGGCCGTGCTCCAGGAGATCAAGAACGCGGCCGGCGAGATCGTCCTCTTCATCGACGAGCTGCACACGATCGTCGGTGCGGGCGCGGCCGAGGGCGCCGTCGACGCGGCGAACCTCTTGAAGCCGATGCTGTCCCGCGGCGAGCTGCGCGCGATCGGCGCGACGACGCTCGACGAATACCGGAAGCACATCGAGAAGGACGCGGCGCTCGAGCGGCGCTTCCAGCCGGTCTACGTCGGCGAGCCGTCGGTGTCGGACACGATCGCGATCCTGCGCGGCCTGAAGGAGCGGTACGAGGCGCACCACGGCGTGCGCATCCGCGACGCGGCGCTCGTCGCCGCAGCGGTGCTCTCCGACCGCTACATCTCCGACCGGCAGCTCCCGGACAAGGCGATCGACCTCGTCGACGAGGCGGCCTCGCGTCTGCGCATGGAGATCGACTCGGCGCCGCTCGAGCTCGACGAGGCGGAGCGGCGCGTCCGCCAGCTCGAGATTGAGCTCGCCGCGATGGGCAAGGAGTCGAAGGAGCGGCGCGAGCCGGTCGAGCGCGAGCTGGCCGAGGCCAAGGAGCGCCGCGACGGGCTAGCCGCGCGCTGGGCGCGCGAGAAGGAGGCGCTCGACCGGGTGAGCGAGATCAAGCGGCGGATCGACGAGCTGCGCATGGAGGCCGAGCGGGCCGAGCGCCACGGAGATCTCCAGCGCGTGGCCGAGATTCGCTACGGCGAGCTGCCCGAGCTCGAGCGCGAGCTCGAGGAGCGCGTCGAGCCCGAGTTCGAGCCGATGGTCAAGGAGGAGGTCGACGAGGACGACGTCGCCGAGGTCGTCGCCCGCTGGACAGGAATTCCCGTCTCGCGCCTCCTCGAGGGCGAGACCGAGAAGCTGATCCACATGGAGGAGCGCCTGCACCGGCGCGTAGTCGGCCAGGACCAGGCGGTCGAGGCCGTGGCAAATGCGCTGCGTCGCGCCCGCTCAGGCCTGCAGGACCCGAACCGGCCGATCGGCTCCTTCGTCTTCCTCGGCCCAACCGGCGTGGGGAAGACAGAGCTCGCCCGCGCGCTCGCCGAGTTTATGTTCGACGACGAGCGGGCCATGGTCAGGCTCGACATGTCCGAGTACCAGGAGAAGCACACGGTGTCGCGCCTGGTCGGCGCACCGCCGGGTTACGTCGGGTTCGAGGAGGGCGGCCAGCTGACCGAGGCCGTACGCCGCCGCCCGTACTCCGTCGTGCTCCTCGACGAGATCGAGAAGGCGCATTCCGAGGTCTTCAACATCCTGCTCCAGGTGCTCGACGACGGGCGCCTGACAGATGGGCAGGGCCGCACAGTCGACTTCCGCAATACCGTCCTGATCATGACCTCGAATGTGCGCTCCGAAGAGGAGATGCGCGAGACGTTCCGGCCCGAGTTCCTGAACCGGATCGACGAGATCGTCGTCTTCGAGCCGCTGACGCGCGAGCAGATCGCCGAGATCGTCGAGCTGCAGCTGAAGCGACTGCGGGCGCGGCTCGCCGAGCGGGGACTGTCCCTCGAGTTGACGGACGCTGCCAAGGAGCACCTCGCCGAAGCGGGCTGGGACCCGACCTACGGCGCGCGGCCGCTCAAGCGGGCAATCCAGCGGATGATCGAGAACCCGCTCGCGCTGCAGCTGCTCGAAGGAGAGTTCGGCGAGGACGACACCGTGCGCGTCGACGTCAAAGACGGCGAGCTCGTCTTCGAGAAGGCGCCTGTCGCCGAGCCGGCCGCGGCGTAGCTACTCGGCGTCGGGCAGGTAGTCCGCGCGACCTGGGTCCGGCGGGGCGCCGACGATGAAGACCGTGGCGTCTTCATCTCCTCGGTTCGCCACCTGTAGGGGCGTGCCGGGCTCGACGACCGCAACGGAGCCGGTAGCCAGGTCCAGTGCCTCGGCCGGCTCGCCGAGAAACAACGTGGCTCGGCCCTCGAGCACGACGAACACCTCCTCCTGAACCCGCTCCGCGTGGCGCCTCCCACACGAGCCGGGCGGGTAGCGCCAGATGTTCGCGCGCATCGCTCGCAGCGAGTCGGAGAGCCGGCAGATATCTCGACTCTGGTCGCCCGCGCTCGGGGCAGAGAACTCCTGCTCATCCGCGTGGAACACGCTGTAACCCATCAGCGAATCCTCCCAGGATTTCGCAAGAATCCGCCGCGTGAACACGCTCACCGCACATGCCGAGGTCGAGGTTGCCGAGCCGGCGTCCGAGGAGAGTAGGGAATACGAACGGCCGTGGGTCGTCATCGTCTGGAACGACCCGATCAACCTCATGTCGTACGTCACGCTCGTCTTCCAGAAGCTCTTCGGGTACAGCCTCCAGAAGGCGACGAAGCTGATGCTCCAAGTCCACAACGAGGGGAAGGCAATCGTCTCGAGCGGAAACCGTGAGAAGTCCGAGCACGACGTCGCGCGCTTGCACGCCTACGGGCTCTGGGCGACGATGCAGCAGGACTAGATGTACCTCTCGCGGAAGATCGAGCGCGACCGCGCTGGCGGCGTGCGGCTGAACTTTCGGGAGGATGAGCTTCTTCTCCTGTACGAGCTGCTCGACGAGCTCGAGTTGCTGCTCGCGGATCCCGAAGATCCTGCCGTGCGCCGGCTGTTCCCGCCCGCCCACGACGATCTCGAGAGCGAAGAGCAATACCGCTCGCTCGTCCGCGACCAGCTCGTCGCAGGTCGCTCGCAGGCGTTGGCGGCCGTGCGCAAGACGCTTCGGCGGGACAAGCTGAGCGCCGAGGAGGCCGACGTCTGGCTGCGCGCGCTCAACGACCTTCGGCTCGTGCTCGGCACGCGCCTCGACGTGACCGAGGACATCGACTACGAGGAGCTCGACCTGGCCGTCTACGCCTACCTCTCCTGGCTCCAGGAGCAGCTCGTCGAGGCTCTCGGGGAAGGATGATTCGGCATCGAGTCCGGTTTTCGTAGCGCTCAGAGCCCGCCGCCCGTCGACCGCACGGTCGGCCAGCTTGTCGCCGACGCGATCCGGCTCTACGGGCAGCACTTCTGGCGCTCGCTCGTGCTCGGCCTTCCGGTCGCTGTCCTCGACCAGCTCGCGGTGGGTTATGACCGGTCAGCGCAGACAAGCCTGCTCGTTCTCGCCACCCCTTTCTTCACCCTGTCCTACATCGGTGCGTGCCGGCTGGCAGCAGGTCAGCGCGTTTCGCGCCGGGCGACGCTCAACGCCCTCGGGGTCGGCGTGCTCGTCTTCCTGCCGGTGGGGCTGCTCGTCTGGCTCTTCGTTTTGCCGGCACTCGCCTGGCTGGCGGTGCTCGGGCTCTCAGTGCCGGTCGCGCTCTTCGAGAATCGCGGCATCCGCGAGTCGATGAGGCAGGCCCGGCGTCTCGCAGCTGTCGGCTACGTCCATGCGCTCGGCTCGTTGGCGACGCTTGTCGTCGTCTATGTCGTCGGCCGCTCCGCTCTCGTCCTGCTGCTAGCCGGCCAGTCGGGAGCCGGCGCTCGGACTGCGCTCTTCCTCGCTGACCTCGTGCTCTCGCCGCTGCTCTTCCTCGGCTCCGCACTCCTGTATTTCGACCAGAAGGCCCGGTTAGAGTCGGCCCACTCACCAGAAAGGAGACCCGATGCCCGTCTACATCATGCTCTCGACGCTGACCGCCCAGGGCGTCCAGACCCTGAAGTCGAACCCGGACCGGCTGCGCGAGGTGAACCGTGACGTCGAGGAGCTCGGCGCGAAGGTTCTTCACCAGTGGGCGACGCTCGGGCCGTTCGACTTCGTCAACGTCGTCGAGGCGCCGGACGCCGCGACGATCGCCCGGGTCTCGATCGCTCTCGGTGCCCGTGGGAGCGCGAAGCTCCAGACGCTGACGGCGCTCGAGATCGAGGAGCTGCTGGCCGCGATCGGCTAGCCCGAGAACTCGCTCCGGAGGAGCTCGAGGAAGAGCTCGGCCGCAGGCCCGAGTGGGACTTCACGGGTGTAAACAGCCGAGATCATCCGCTCGACCTGCCAACGGGGCAGATCGAGTACGACGAGAATGCCGGCCTGAAGCTCGAGCTCGAGTGCCAAGCGGCTCACGGCGGCAATGCCGGCGCCGCGAGCGACGGCAAGCTTGACCGCCTCCCAGGAAGGCAGCTCGAGCGACCGGGTCAAATGCAGCCCGGCTTCCCATCGAGCCGCCTCGACTGCCGCTCGCGTGGCGGAACCCTCCTCCCGGTAAATCCACGTCAACTCGGCCAGCTCGCGCGGCTTGAGCCGGCGACCGCCGAGAGAAGGGGGGCCGACGAGCACGATTTCGTCCTCGATGAGTGTCTCGTTCTCGAGCTCCGGCGGTACGACGAGCCCGCCGATCAGGCCGAGCTCGGCGCGATGCGCACGAACGAGCTCGAGCGCGCCGCCCGAGGTCGAGAGCTGGAAGTCGATGGTCACGGTTGAGTGCTCCTCGTGGAAGCGCGCGAGGAGCGGCGGAAGGACGTACGTTCCCGGGATTCCCGATGCAGCGAGGCTCAGAGTCCCCATGTGACCGTCGCGGGCCGCCTCCGCTGCACGGCGCCCGCTTGCGAGGAGCGCTTCGGCGCGCAGCACGTGATCGGCGAGTAGCTCGCCGGCAGGTGTCAGAGCAGCACCGCGCCGGCGGCGGCTCGAAGAGCGGGCCGAGCTCGGCTTCGAGCGAGGCCACATGCTTCGAGACAGCCGGCTGGGTGATGAAGAGCTCCTCCGCGGCCCGTGAGAAGGAGCCCCGGCGGGCGACGGCCGCAAATGCGCGCAGACGAGCTTCAAGCATGAGCTGAGATTATGCAGCAGCTAACAAATATGTATTTGAGTCCTCCCCCTTGCCGCCGTAGCGTTCGCGGTGGGCATCGAGGAGAGGAGAAGAAGTTATGGCACGACGACTTGCGCTCCTAGCAGCGCTGACGGCGGCTGCGGCGACGGCGACCCTGGCCGGGGCAGCGGCGCCGACCAAGGTCCCGAACGGCACGATCTGGGTCACGGAGCGGACGCCCGGCGGATTGAGCACCGTCGCCGCGATCGACGCCGCGACTGGAGCCTCGCGCGGGATCACGCCGGTCGGTGACGCTCCGATCGGGATCACCCACCCGAACGGAACCAACAAGGTCTACTCGTCGGACGAGGCAGCCGACCAGTTGTCGGTGATCGACATGGACACGGTCACCGTTATCGGGACGATCGATACGGGCTCGCCGTCCGGGCCGCACCATTTGATGGCGAGCACGAACGGGCACTACATCTACGTGGGCGAGTACCACCACAACATGGTCGGGGTCATCGACACGAGGCTCGACGAGAACGTTGCCGACTACCAGGCGAGCAACGTCGCGGGCGCTCATACCCACGCGGTCTGGATCACGCCGAACGGCAAGGATCTCTATGCGACGAACGAGGGGCCCGTGCAGGCCGGCCCCGGGACCTTCTCCAAGCTCGACGCCCGGACCGGCGACATCATCTGGGAGCACGGGGTCGGGAACCGCCCGAGCGAGGTGCTCGTCGACCACGACGTCGCGTACGTCTCGGTGCGCGTCGACAACGTCATCCGTGCCTACGACATCGGCGGCGACTTGCCGGTGCTGATCGGCACGGCGCCGGCGAGCTCCGCGCCCGACACGCTGTCGTTGACGAACGACGGCCGGACGCTGATCGTCGGTCTACGCGGGTCGCCCGCCCGGATGGGGTTCATCGACACGGCCACGATGACCACTGAATACCTGTCTCTGCCGGGCACGACGACAGGGCACCAGTGGCTCTCGCGCAACGGCGCGATCACGTTCATGGCTCTCGAAGGGACCCCCGGCAAGGTTGCGGTCGTCGACAACCGCACGCGCACATTGATCACGACCTACGTCTATCCGAACGGCCGCATCCGGCCGCACGGCGTCTTCTACGAGCCGCAGCAGGTGAGATAACTCGGAGGGGGAGGGGCCGGTTTGCGCCGGCCCCTCCTATTCCGGGATGCTCGCCAACACGGCGTCCCAGGCGAGCTCGGAAGCGACGACGCCGAGGCTCGTCGTCGTCAGCTCCTCGTTCTCGACCTCGCCCGTCGTCACTGCGCAGAGCACGTCACCGTCGACGAGAGCGTGGAACGGCTGGATCGCGCGCGCCAGGGACGCATGAACCTGCACCGCGAGCTGGCGGAGCGAACGGCGGTCGAGTGACTGGTTCGTGACGACGACCGTCAGCGTCGTGTTCCCGGGCGCAGCCTTCGGCAGCCGGGCCTCGAGAGCCTCGACGAGCGGCGTACGCGTTCCGCGCTCGCGATCACGGTGCCCGCGCACGACGGTTCCGCTGCGGTCGACGATGGCCCCGAACGCGTTCACGATCGTGAAGACTGCAACCCTGGTCTCGCCGAGCCGGCGAAAGGCTCCTCCCTGACCCGAGGCCTCGCCCTCCTCGAAGGAGAACGTCTTGCCCACGGTCGCCGAGCGACCGGCCCCGCGGGCACCGAGCGGGAACACGCCTTCCCGTGCCGAGTGGAGCGCCGCTCGGCCCAGCTCGCGGTCAGGATAGATCGAGTTCTCGCGCGGCCCGAAGTCGTAGATGATCCCGCCGACGGCGAGCTCGATCTCGTCCCAGCCAACAGTGTGCCCGCGCATCGCCATCATTTCCGCCGCGACGCCGCACGTGGCCTCGAGACCGTAGAGCGAGCCCCCGGCGAAGCAGATCGCGTGCGTCCATTCGTACGTACTGCCGATCGTCCCGGGCGAGCCGCCGCGGACGTCGACCGCGCAGGCGGCGCCGCCGGGTGGGAGGTGGAAGACGGTGCAGCCGGTCGGCCCTTCCTCGTACTCGGCGACGCCGATGCGCAGGGCGGGGAAGTCGAAGTGCAGCTCGGGGCCGTGGAAGTCGGTTTGCGGGACGAGCCTCGTGTCGTCGTTCGTCGCGCCGGTCACGCGGCGATTCTCGCGTAGGCGACGGCGACTTCGGCCGCGAGCCCGGCGTTGTCGGCGACGAACTTCCGGTTAGCCTCCAGCGTGCGGCCGCCGCTGAGCTCGTACAGACGGGAGAGGACGAAGGGCGTCACCGCTTGGCCGCCGACTCCTGCCTGCTCGGCCTCGGCCAGAGCCTGATCGATAAGCGGTGCGATGTCGTCGAGGCTCTCGTCCGGCGGCCGGGCGAGTATGAGCGCCGAATGGCGGCCGAGCTGCCAGTGGTCATGGGCTACGCGAGCCGCTTCGTCCGCGCTTTCGATCCGCGCCGAGACCGGTGGGCCGCCGCGAGCGGTGTAGAAGAGCGGCAGCTCGTCCGTTCCGAAGCCGAGCGCCGGGACGCCGAGGGTTTCGAGCAGCTCCGCTGTCGCCGGCACGTCGAGGAGCGACTTCACCCCCGAGCAGACGACGAGCGCCTCCGTGCGGGCGAGCTCGCCGAGGTCTGCCGAGACGTCGAGCTGGTCGCCACGGTGGACGCCGCCGATCCCGCCGGTCGCCATGAACCCGATTCCCGCAGCGCGACACGCGGCGAGAGTGCCTCCCACGGTGGTCGCCCCGACGGCGCCCTGAACGGCGCAGGCAGCGAGATCCCGGGGCCCCACCTTGCGCGCCTCCGGCGTGAAGCGCTCGAGCTCGGTCTCCGCGAGGCCGACCCGGACCGCGCCGTCGAGAACGCCCACGGTCGCCGGGACGGCACCCGAGTCGCGCACGCGGCGCTCGGCCTCGAGCCCGACCGCGATCCCGTCGCCGGCCGGGAAGCCGTGCGCCACGAGGGTCGTCTCGAGCGCCACGACCGGGCGCCGGCCACTGAGCGCCTCAGCCACCTCGCGACCGATTTCGATCACGGCATTGCTCCAAGCTTTGCGACACAGCGGGCCGCGGCTTCGGCCGCCGCCTCTGGACCGCCGACCAGATAGCCGGCCGCGAGCGCGTCGCCTGCTCCCGTCGTGTCGACGATTTCCGTCGCCAGCGCCGGGTACGAGCTCCCGTCGACCGTGAACCCGTCGGCGCCCCGCTTGACGACGAGCGTCTTGCGCGGCGGCTCGGCCCCGATCGCCGCCAGCTCGCCCTCGTTCGCGAAGACGACATCGGGTCCCAGGAGCTCGAGGCGGTTCAGCAGGCGCTCCGGGCCATAGGAACGGATTCTGGCCGCAGATGAGAGGTCGACGCTGACGCTTCCGCCCTGGGCCTGTACCGCTCCGGCCGCCTTGGCCGCCGCCTCCTCGATCGGGCGCCTGAAGAGCGAGTAGCCGGACAGGTGCAGCCACTCGCAACCTCCGAACCAGCGGACATCGAGGTCTTCCGCGCGCAGGTCGGGCGCGACTCCGCGGTCGGAGAGCATCGTCCGGGCCCCCGCAGCGTCGACGAGGGAGACGACGACGCCGTTTCGTCCATCGGCGTCGACGGGGCCGAGCAGCTCGACGCCCCGGCCCGCGAGCTCGCGCGCGACCAGCTCGCCGGCGCCGTCAGCGGCCCGCTTGCCGACAAAGCGCGCCTCCGCCCCGAGCGAGGCGGCCCAGGCGGCGACGTTCGCAGCCTGCCCGCCTGCACCGACTCTCGTCTCCGCGTTTCCCTCCGCCTCAGGCCCGCTCGACTCGTCGGTGCGAACAACGACGTCGAGCAGTAGGTCACCAAGCGCGCACACAAGCACACCTAGGATCGTTGCATGCGTCTGCGCGTCCGGCCCGAGCAGGTGCTCATCTTCCTTCCGGCGGCGATCGCGCTCGGCCTGCTACTCGTTCGGCTCGCCAGAGACGTCCACGGGAAGCCGCTTGTGGAAGACGAGGCCGTCGCGGGGCTGATCGGGGCCCGTCCGCTCGGAGAGCTGCTCGGCACCGTGCTCTGGGATCGCGGCGGGGCGCCGCTCCATTTCCTGCTCGTCCACGCCGTGCTCGCGTTCGACTCGTCGGCCGACGCCCTGCGCTGGCTCTCGGTCGCGTTCGCGGCCGGAGCGGTCGCCACCTGCTTCGAGCTCGGACGGCGGCTCGGGGGCCCGGTTGCCGCCACCGCCGCCACGATCGCCGGCGCGACGTCGGGCTTGCTGACGATCTACGGGAGCGTCGCTCGGATGTATGCGCTCTTCGCCTTTGCGGGCGGGCTTGCCGCCGTGCTCTTCGTGCGGGCGCTCGAGCGCCGCAGCGGAGAGTCCGCGTTCACCGCCGCGCTCGCAGCGTGGCTCCTGCCGGCGGCCCATCCCTACGGGGGGATCGCGGTCGCGGTCGAAGCCGCCATCGCGCTTGTCCTCTGGCGCGGGCGGCCGCTGAAGCCTGCGCTGCCCGCGCTCGCCGTCGGCGCGGCGATGCTGCCGTTCGCCTTCTTCGATCTCCGGCTGGCAAGCCGGTTCGACGTCGGTGGGCGCGGCCACTCACTCGCAGGGCCGGGCGAGACCTGGAACCAGCTCGAGCACGTCTTCCGCGGCGCGGCGGGCGGGAGCGGCTTTCCACTCATCCTCTTCCTGGCGCTTGCCGCTCTCGGGCTCGTCACGATCGCCCGTGACCGGCCGGCCGTCGCGGCGCTCACCATGCTCTGGCTGCTCGCGCCGCCCCTCCTCTTTCTCATCGTACGGAGTCACTCGTCGCCCGACCTCTCGCCCCGGCACCTGATCTACGCAATCCCTTTGTGGGCGGCCGCGGCCGGGGTGGGCGCCGCGCGTTTGCTGACCTTCGAGCGGCCT
>Ga0307302_10001169_pt1 | contig 11504 bp, 10 predicted proteins | sample ER_DNA_183_FD_194490 | JGI IMG/M metagenome (GOLD analysis project Ga0307302, IMG submission 194490) | Bulk soil microbial communities from the East River watershed near Crested Butte, Colorado, United States - ER_DNA_183 | ecosystem: Environmental > Terrestrial > Soil > Floodplain | place... | reverse complement strand
CGGTGGTCGCCGTATCATGTGGCGTTGTCCGAGAGGTCCTTCTGACGGACGACGAGCGTCTCCGCGTCCCGTCCCGCCAGGAAGAAGCCGCCGCGCCCCTCGTCGCGGAACAGACGCAGGAGCTCGTCCGCCAGCGCTCGCGCCTGCTCGAACCATCGAAGCTCGAAGGTCGTCTCGTAGAGGACCAGGCATGCGTCCGCCATCGCCGCGTGGTCGTCGGCGAACGCGGGTCCGCCGGCCCTTCCGTTGCGCCACGATCGCAGCAGCCGCCCGAGGTCGTCCCGCAGGTGCGTGAGGACGAAGTCCCCGGCGCGGACGGCGGCATCCACGTACTCGACCTCGCCGAACGCCCGTCCGGCCTCCGCCAGGGCGGCGATCGCCAGGCCGTTCCATGCGGTGAGGATCTTGTCGTCGGTCGCCGGGTGGGTTCGGCCCTCGCGGATCTCGAACAGCTCGGCCCTCGCCGTCTCCAGCTCGGCGGCAAGCTCCTCGGGATCGAGCTCCATCTCCGCGGCCACAGCCTCCAGCGGCAGCGGCCGCCACAGGACGTTCGTGCCCTCCCAGTTGCCGTCCGGCGCTGCCCCGAGCGCGGTCGCGACGGCCTCGCCCGCGATGCCCACGAGCTCGTCCCAGGTCCACACGAAGAACCTGCCCTCGACGCCCTCGCTGTCCGCGTCCTGGGAGGAGAAGAACGCCCCCTCGGCGTGCCGGAGCTCGCGGAGCAGGTACTCGCAGGTCTCGGTGGCGACGCGGCGGTAGCGCTCGAGGCCGGTCACCTGCCACGCGTGCACGTACAGCCGGACCAGCTGCGCGTTGTCGTACAGCATCTTCTCGAAGTGTGGGGCGTGCCATCGTTCGTCCGTCGAGTACCGATGGAAGCCGCCGCCCACCTGGTCGTACATCCCGCCGGCGGCCATCTTGTCCAGCGTGATCGTCACCACGTCGAGCGCGTCGGGCGTCCCTCGCAGGTGCATCCGCAGGCAGAACTCCAGGGTCATGGCTTGGGGGAACTTCGGCGCGCCGCCGAACCCTCCCCAGCGCGGGTCGAACGCGCGCCGGAGCCCTCGGAAGGCCGTCACGAGGATCGTCTCCGTGAGCGGCTCCGAGGAGGCCCCGAGTCCGGTCGACCGCTCGATCGCCTCGGTGACCTTCGAGCTCTGCTGCTCTGCCTCGGAACGGCGGTTGGCCCACACGTCCGCGATGGCCGACAGGACCGTTCGGAAGGCGGGGAGGCCGTGTCGGGTCTCGGGAGGGTAGTAGGTGCCGGCGTAGAACGGTTTGCCCTCCGGGGTCAGGAAGGCGGTGAGGGGCCATCCGCCTCCGCCGGTCATCGCCTGCACGGCGTCCATGTAGATCGCGTCGAGGTCGGGGCGTTCCTCCCGATCGACCTTGATCGAGACGAAGTGCCGGTTCATCAGCGCGGCGGTCTCGTCGTCCTCGAAGCTTTCGCGCTCCATGACGTGGCACCAGTGACAGGCCGCGTAGCCGATCGAGAGCAGGATCGGCTTGTCCTCGGCGCGGGCCCGCTCGAGCGCCTCCTCGCCCCATGGGTACCAGTCCACGGGGTTCTGGGCGTGCTGGAGCAGATACGGGCTCGTCTCGTTCGCGAGGCGGTTCATGGCTCGAGAGCCAGTCTAGGCAGGCGCTCACACGTGAGGACGCCGACCCAGTGCCTCCTGCTCCAGCTCCCAGCGATCGCTGGGCGCTGGCTGACCGAGACTTACTTCCCGAAGAAGGTCTCGGCGACCTTGATGGCGCCGGGCCCCAGGATCACGATGAACAAGGCAGGCAGCACCATGAAGATCATGGGGAACAGGAGCTTCAGCGGCACCTTCTGGGCCACCTCCTCCGCTCGCTGACGACGCTTCTGTCGAAGCTCGGTCGACTGAGCCCGCAGCACCTTCGCGACCCCAACGCCGTACTTGTCGGCCTGGATCATCGACAGCACGAACCCATCCAGTTCCGGGACCTCCGTCCGGTCGTTGACGTGCCGAAGCGCCTCGGTCCTGCTCACGCCGATCTGCATCTCCTGGAGCATCCGGGCGATCTCCTCCGACAGCGGACCGGGAACGTTCCTGACCACCTGGGCGAGCGCGGCGTCGAAGCCGAGGCCCGCCTCGACGCTGATCGTCAGGAGGTCCATCGTATCGGGCATCGCCTTGCGGATCTCCTTCTGGCGCTTCGAGGCCTTGGAGGCAAGGCCCGCGCTCGGGAACGTGTACCCGAAGAGCGCGAACAGCACGGCGATCAGCACCGAGGCCACGAAGCCCTCGAACGGCAGCACCGGGGCCACCAGGAGGCCGATCACCAGGCCCGCGATCCCGCCGACGATCTTGAACGCCACGATCCGCTCGGCCGTCATAGACGGGGGGTTCCCCGCAAGCTCGATCAGCCGGTTGGTGCGTCCGTACAGATCCAGGGGCGTGAGGCGGGTGATCGAGGAGACCACCTTGCCTGCGAACGGGAAGATGAGCCGCTCCAGGGCCGATGTCTTGAGTTGCTCCTGCCGGATGTTCGCGAAGCTGTCCGGCGTCACTCCGACCTGTGTTTGCAGCACCGTCGCATAGCGGCGTTTCGAGGAAAGCATCATGTCGACCACGACGCCGACCACGAAGATCGTCAAGAACGTCCCGATGAGCGCGAGCGCGAGCCACACCTGATTGTTAAACATCGATCCTCACGATCCTTGTCATCACGAAGATGCCCGCCGCCATGAGGGCCCCGCCTACGAGCAGCAGGATGCGACCGAGCATGGTAGTGAACAGCGGGCTGACGTATTCGGGGTTCATGAACGCGAGGTAGAAGAAGATGCCGAACGGCAGTGCGGACAGGATGCCGATGGAGAGTCGCCCCTCCGCCGACAGCACCCGCACCTGACGCTGGACGTACGCGCGCTCGCGAACGGTGTTGGCCACGATGTCGAGCACCTCCGCGAGGTTTCCGCCTACCTGCCTCTGGATGTTCACGGCCATGACGGCCCACCGCATGTCCTCGCTGCCGACCCGGTCGGCCATCTCGATCATCGCGTCGTCGATCGATCGACCCAGTCGGATCTCCGACACCACACGATGGAACTCGCTGGCCGACGGGTCTTTGATCTCGCCCGCCACCTGGTCGAGAGCCTGGAGGAAGCTGTGCCCCGCTCGGAGGGAGCTCGCCAGGATCGACAGCACGTCGGGCAGCTGCTCGCCCATCTTCTTCTGCCGCTTCTTCCGAGCTCGCACCAGCCATATGTACGGGATCACGCTCGCGGCGGCGGCGATCAACAGGACGAAGACGATGTTCCCGAGCAGGAGGGCTCCAAGGACGCCGCCGGCGATGGCGCACAGGACGATGAGCGCCGCGAACTCGCCGGCCTTCATGGGGAGCTCCGCCTGCTCGAGCATCGCTTCCAGTCGGCCGCTGAAGCCGCTCGCCGTGGCCAGCCGATCTCCCGCCTCGGCCATCCCGGCGGGGATCCAGGAGGTCTCGTTGGCCGCCTTCTTCCCGCCGCGTCCCATCAGGGCGGCGAGGCTCCGTCGCTGCTGGCCCTTCGACTTGGTCGACAGGAGCAGCACGGCAACCAGGAACGTCGCGACGAAGGCCGCCCCTAGGACGAGTGTCAGCCAGGCGTCGTTGCCGAACAGGTCACCCATTGCTACCTCCATCGGGCGCGAAGACCTCGGCCGGGATCGTGATCCCCAGCTCGGCCAGGCGCTCCACGAACTTCGGACGGAGGCCGGTCGCCTTGAGCCCCCCTCGGAACTTGCCGTCCTCGTCGATCCCGGCGCCATAGTCGAACAGGAACAGATCCTGAAGGGTGATGACGTCCCCCTCCATCCCCGCGAGCTCCGTGATGTGGGTGATGCGGCGGGTGCCGTCCTTCATGCGCGTCTGGTGGACCATCAGGTTCAGTGCCGAGGCGACCTGTTCCCGGATCGCCCGCATCCCGAGGTCCATCCCGGCCATCAGCATCATCGTCTCCACACGGGACAGCGCGTCGCGCGGCGAGTTCGCGTGGATGGTCGTGATCGAACCGTCGTGGCCGGTGTTCATGGCCTGCATCATGTCCAGGGCCTCGCCGCCACGGACCTCGCCGACGACGATCCTGTCCGGCCGCATACGCAGAGCGTTCCGCACCAGGTCGCGGATCGTGACCTCGCCCCGGCCCTCGATGTTCGGCGGCCGGTACTCCAGGCGCACCACGTGTGGCTGCTGGAGCCGGAGCTCCGCCGAGTCCTCGATCGTGAGGATGCGCTCGTCGTCGGGCAGCAAGGACGACAGCACGTTCAGCGTCGTCGTCTTCCCCGCGCCCGTCCCCCCGGAGACCAGGATGTTCATGCGCCCTCGGACACAGGCGTCGAGGAGATCGACGGTCTGTCTGGTGAGGGTCCCGAACGAGATCAGGTCGTCGGCCCCGTACGGGTCGGCGGAGAACTTCCGGATGGTCAGGCATGCACCGTCGATCGCGAGCGGTGGGATGACCGCGTTCACGCGGGAGCCGTCGGGCAGGCGCGCGTCCACGTATGGCGAGGTCTCGTCGACCCGGCGACCGACCCTGGCCACGATCTTGTCGATGATCTGGCGGAGCTGGGCGTCGTCGCGGAACTTGGCACCGGTCCAGTAGATCTTGCCGGCGCGCTCGACGTAGATGGAGTCCCAAGCGTTCACCATGATCTCGGTGACGTCGGGGTCGCGAGCGAACGGCTCGAGCGGACCCAACCCCAGGACGCTGTCCGCGATCTGACGAACGATGACGAGCTTCTCCTGCGCGGACAGGGCCGACTCCTCCTCGTCCAGCAACTCTCGAAGGTGCTGTTGGACGAGGCCCTCGAGCTGGCTGTCCGAGAGCGTGGCGTCGTAGAGCCGGGGCCCGAGCGTCTCCACGAGCCGCTCCTGGACGCGGTTCCGCGTCTCGGCGATCCGGGTCTGGGCGACCCGGTCGTTCGGTGTTGCGTTGGCAAGTCGATCTGCGAGCGACATGTCGTTGTCCTCCTACCGCTTGAAGAGGCGGCGCTTCCCGGCCGAGGGCATCGGCGTGAGCTCGCCGCCCTCCTCGGCCGAGGGTGCACCGACGAACCGTGAGGCGAACCGGAAGATGCTGTCGGCGACCTCGGAGTCCGGCTCTTCCAGGACAACGGGCCGGCCCTTGTTCAGACAGGTCGGTACGAGGCGGCTGGACGGGATCAGGGTGTCCACCTGGAGCTTCATGACCCGTTCCACGTCCTTGGGGTCCAGGCCGACACGGCTGTCGGCCCGATTCAGGACGACTCGGAACCGCTCGCGTGGAACCCCGATCGTGAGCAACGTGTCGAGCGCCTTCGAGAGGTGCTTGACGCCCACCACGTCGAGCATCGTCACGAGGCAGATGGCGTCCGAAAGGTCGAAGCAGGCCAGCGCGAGGTCCGTGTAGGCCGCCGAGGCGTCGACCACGACGAACGCGAAGTTCTCGCGCAGCGTTCGCAGGAACTTGCCGACGGCCTCTCCGCCCGGGGGCGGCGCGGAGGGGTCGGCCACCGCACCGAAAGCCCACAGGTGCTCGTCCATCTTCGTGCCGTTCGCGAACACGACCTCGCGATCGACCTTCTCACCCAGGGCGAGCAGGTCCGCCATCTCCTTCACGGGCTCGCGCCCGAAATACGAGAAGACGTCCCCCATGTTGACGTCCAGATCCGCCACCGCGGTCTCCTGCTTCGTGATGCTGGACAGCGCGGCGGCCAGGTTCGTGGTCAGGAAGGTCTTCCCCACGCCGCCCTTGGAGGCGAACACCGAGATGATCGAGCCTCGATGCTTGGTCGTGGCGGCCTTCTGCCCCCTCACGTGGCTGACGTTCTCCGCCCACAGGATCGCCCGCTCCACGGCATCGCGGAGCTCCTCGCTTCCGCGGGTCAGGTCCACCACGTCCCGGATCCCGGCACGCATGGCGGCGGGAAGCAGTCCGTTCCAGGACTTGTCCCGCACGACGATGACCGCGGTCATCGGGGCGACCCGGCCCACGAACTCGGCCAGGCCGAGCGCGTCGGGCTCCCTCACCTCCGGGGACACGACGAGGACGTGGGCGGAGTGATCGCTGTCGTCCACGAGGATCTCCTCCGCCGCGACGACGCTCTGCACCCAGCCGACCGCGTCGTCCTCGACCTCCAGCGACCGAGCGAGCGCCGCCCGGAACGACTGGGGTGTCCCCACCGCGATGACTTGTTGCTGGATCACTTCACCACCTGGGCGAAGGAGATCGGCTGCAAGGGCTGGCCATTCTCGTCCGGCGGCAGGAGGCCGAACCACACGCGACCGGTCTCCATGGTGAAGACGAACTTCTGCGTGTCCTCGGGCGAGAGTGCAACGGTGACCGCGAGCGAGCCGGGAAGCTGCTCGCTGGGCGACTGCGTCTCGTCGCTGCCGAACGTGCTGGTCGAGATCGGACGGAACACCGCCAACAGCTCGGCCGTCGGCACCAAGACGGTGGTCGTGGTCGGGATCTTCTCCCCGGTGTCGATATCAGTGAAGTCCGTGTAGGTGCCGTAGATCACCACCTGGTCGCCGGAGTTGATCGCACCCGCGACCCCCCGCGAGGCATCCAGCGACACGGTGATCGCCTCCATGCCCTTCGGGATGGCCAGCGCACCACCCGGCACGTTTCCTGAGATGCGGGCCGCCGGGATCTGCTCGCCGGCCAGGATCGCCACGCTGTTGCTCTTGCCCGCCAGCTGGTCGAGCGACGTGATGGCGCCGTCGACGACCACGCCCTCCGGGACCTGGATGACCCTGAACTGGTCGTCCTTGATCATCTGGTCCAGGTCGGTCCTGGCCGGGAGGTCCACCTTGCTGACGATGACCTGCACCATCGTTCCACCGGTCTTGGCCTGCTCCTCGACGCCGCGGGAGTACATGAACACCCCTGCGGTCGCCAGCGTCGCCAGGATCAGCGCGAGGAACACGACGAGCCCTCTACCCTTCATGACAGATCCCCCTATGTCTTGTCGCTCGGGTCTTTTCGGCCGCACGGCCGAGTGTTTTAGTCCTCAGGTCTTTTCGGCCGCCGGACGGCGAAGGTTTAGTCGATCAGCCGAACTATCGGGGAGCCGGTGGTCGGGTCCTGATCGGCAGGAACCACGGTCAGCTCGATGCAGAACGCATTCCCACCGACCTTCTTCGTGCCGAAGCACTCGTCCGTCAACCCTGCCTTCTTCATCTCGGGACCCCGATACAGGTTCTCGATGTAGAAACCCTGGAACCTGATGACCGGGTAGGACGCGGCCGGATTCGTGTACCGGGGCCAGCAGCCTTCCGCGGGGCAGGGTGCGCTCGCAGGCGCCACCACCGGGAAGGAGACGACCGGCCTGGGCTCCGGTGGCGCCGGGTTGCTGTAGGCGTCGACCCAGGCCTGGATCGCTTGCTGAGCAGAGGCATTGGCACCGGGCTTCGCGCACACCCAGACCGGGACGTTCCACAGGGTGGGCTGGAAACCGCTCGACGTCCCCATTCCACCCATCTGCCCGACGTAGTTCTTCAGGTCGTTCGCGCCGCCGGTGGACGGGCAGGACGTCGGGGGGTTGGGCTGCCCCTGGACCGGCCAGCCCTCGGGGAAGTTCAGCCACCCGTACTGCGAGCCGACATTGTCGTACCCGACGTAGCAAGAGGAGCCCGTCCCGCCCTTGAGGCATCCCTCCACGTTGAGTGCCTCCAACTTGAGCGGAGCGGGACCCGACATCTGGGAGGTCCACATCGCGGTGGCGGAGGCCACGACGGTCCCGCTGTTGAACCCGAAGATCTGCGCGAAGAAGTACTGCTGGGGAACGGTGACGGTCACCGTGACCGTGTTCTTGCCGTCCGGGTCTGGGTTCCCGCCTCCGGCGCAGACCGCCGGGCTGGGATCGATCTTGAAGCCGGTCACCTTCGCCGCACCGTTGTTGTCGGCGGCGAGGTCGCCGGCGGCCGCCTTCGCGCTGGCCTCGCCCTGGGCAAGCCCGCACGCCCTCGCCGCGGCCAGGGCGCCGGCGTCGGCGGCGCCTACCATGTTCCGCTTGAGGGCCACGCCGCGGCCCAGGTCGAACGTCAGCACCAACATGCCGACCAGGACGATGAGGGAGATGGCTACGATCGCCAGGACCGCGCCCTGCTCTTCGTCGCGCAGTCGCGCCAGGCCGAATCCTCTCACTCGCATCGGAACACCGCCTTGATCGTCGGGGTCATGGTGACGTCTTTCCAGAACGGGATGTTGATGTTGAGCGATTGCTGCCACGAGACCTGCACGTCCTCGCCTTGGTCGGCGTCGGTGCACCCATTCGGTCGGCTGCCGCCGCCGACGAGCTGGACGTTCGCGTTTGCAACCGAGAGCTTGTACGGGGCGGCGGCGTCTTTGATCGACGTCTGGATGTCGCAGTCGCTGAACCCGGTGGCCTGCACCGCGGCGCACCGAGCGCCCTCCCTGGCCGCCCCCTGGAACACCTGGTACTGGCTCCACACCCGCCCGAACTCGAGGACCCCGAACAGGAGCAGAGCCAGAACCGGCAGGATGAGGGCGAACTCGACCGCCGCGACGCCCTCCTCCCGCGAGATGCGACGCCTGATGAACGTCATGATCGCGAACCTTCCTCCGCTGTTTCGCTTGTGACCGACTTCTGTCGGCCCCTCACTCTCCCCGACCCTGAGAGTGAGCGGCCGACGAGGCCGCTCTTCGATGCGTTTAGCTCGGTGCGACGCCGCCGAGGGTGGTTGCACCCCTCGTGAACACTGCAGCGATCGCGGTGCCGAGGGCGATGGCCGCCGCGATGATCGCGAGAGCGATCAGAACAAGCAGGAGCGCGTACTCCGTGGCGACCGCACCATCCTCCCCCCTCACCTTGTTGCGCAGGTCCGCCACCAGCGTCTGCGCGCCAACGTAGAGTGCGAGGAACATTCGTTCACCTCCTTCCGATCCTTCCGATCAAACCCGGCGCCGAAGTTCCTGCGCCGCTTATCTCTACTGCTGTATCGGTAAGGTAGGGGAGGTGCTTAAGGGCTCGGTATCCCGGCTTCCACTGGCTCCGCGTATGAAGTTCTACGTAGGACGGGGGTAGCCGCTTCAGTCACCCCCATGGTCTGCCGATGACGGCCTCGTATGGCCGGCCCAACGTCCGCGATCGCCCATGCACCGACCGGTGCGCCTCGGCTTCCCGCCTCGGTCCTCGCGAGGATCCGGCTCTCGCATGTCTGGGCGGCGAGCGCTGTCGCGATCCCGGTCATCGTGATCGCGGGGACGCCGCTCGCCGTGAACGACCTGGCGTACCACCTGCGCGCCGGCGACATCATGTTCGACACGCACGCGATCCTTCGGACGGACGTCTTCTCGGCCGTGGCGTACGGCAAGCCCTGGCTCAACCAGCAGTGGCTGGCTCAGCTCGTCCTGGCGACGGCCTTCCGGCTCGGCGGGTGGTTCGGTCTGGTGGCGCTCCGCGCGCTCCTTGGGGCCCTCGTCCTCTCGTTCGTGTTCCTCGCCTGTCGTGCCGCTGGTGCCGCCACTAAACGCGCGGCATGGCTCACGCTGGCCAGCGGCGTCATGCTGATGGGGGGGTTCACGCTTCGACCGCAACTCCTCGGGATGGGCTGCTTCGCGCTGACGGCGTGGCTGGTGGCACGTCGCCGAGCGCATCCCCAGGGGGTGTGGATCCTGATCCCGATCACCATCCTGTGGGCCAACCTGCACGGGAGCTTCTTCTTGGCCCCGCTGCTGCTCGGACTCGCGTGGGTCGAGGACCGTTGGGTGCGAGGACGCGGATCTCACACCCTGCTCTTGGCGGGCCTGGGCAGCGTCCTCGCGACGACCGTGACCCCGTATGGCTACACGGTGTGGTCCTACGCCGCCGGTCTGGCGACGAACCCGGTCATCCGGAAAACGATCACGGAGTGGCAGCCCCCCAGCATCGAGGTGTACACGGGGGCCGCCTTCTTCCTGTCGGTCGTGGTGGTGGCGGCGCTGCTGATCGCCAGGGTGCGCCGACCCGTCCCGTGGGGGTCCCTGCTGTCGCTCGTGGTGTTCCTGGCGATCGCGCTGACCGCGATCCGCGGCGTGTTCTGGTGGGCGATGGTCGCGCCGATCGTCCTCGCCGGCGTGCTGGAGGACCGGCCGGGACCCACCGAAGGCCGGGACCCCGCCCGGGGGCTCAACGCCGCCATCGTCGGCCTGCTCGCGTTGGCCGTCATCGGAAGCGTGATCCGGTGGGTGCCCTACACCGGACCGGCCATGCCGACCGGAGGCAGGCTCGCCTTTGCTCCGGTCGGGATCACGCGCGAGCTGCAGCGGTCGCTGGGGCCGGGGGAGGTCGTGTTCAACGCGCAGAAGTGGGGTTCGTGGCTGGAGTTCGAGTTCCCGCGGAGCCCGGTGATCGTCGATTCGCTCATCGAGGTCATCCCGGAGAGCGTCTGGTGGAAGTACTACGCGGTCTCGAGCGGCGCCGAGGGTTGGCAGGCGACCCTGGACGCCTGGCATGTCGACGTGGCCGTCCTCGCGCGCGACCAGCAGGGGCCGCTCATCCCGAAGCTGCGAGCCGACCCCGGCTGGCGGTTGGTCTACGAGGATGCCGAGGGCCTGATCTTCAGGCGAGTCTCGACGCCCATCGGCGCGGGGCCCGTGGACGACGAGATCCTTCGCTCCAGCAGGTAGACGGCGGGAACCGCCGCGAGCAACGCGTTGCGGAGCAACAGGGTCGCCTTCACAGACCACACGGCGTGGTAATAGAGATACTCCGAACTGAACGCGAGGAACATCAGGCCGCTCACCAGCATCAGCGCGGCCAGCAACCACCGCACGTACCCCGATCGCTCCATCCAGGCGATCGCGGCCCATGGGGCGAGCCAGATCATGTACGGGGGCGACAGCAGCGGTGCGGACAGCATGAGGATCGATATCGCCGCCACCGCCGGGAACCCGAGCTCCGGCGGCCTCCGCCGGGACGCGCGATACCACACCGCCGCGATCCCGGCCAGGGCCGCAACGAGCAACAAGGCCTTGGCCCACCCGGGTGCGACGCCGACCCGTGTCGAGTCGTTGATGATGACGAAGTTGCGTCCGAGGGCCCAGAAGACCGAGCCGACCAAGCTCTCGTACTCCCATCCCGGCGTCTGGCGCTGGGTGGCCACCTGCACCAGGCCCGACGCTCCACCCCACCACACCCAGACGAACGTGCCGAGCGCGAGCGACGCCGACGACCAGACGAGCGCTCGCCGCTTCCGCTCGAGCACCATCATCGGCACCAGGACGAGCGGCCACACCTTTGCCAGGATGGCGGCTGCCAACGCGACACCCCCCAGCCGGTCGCGCCCCCGAACCACGAGGGCAACCGCCCCCACCGCGAGCGCTACGGCGATGAGGTCGATCGTCGTATACAGGAAGCCGAGCAGCGGGGCGGTGAGGAACAGGTACGCGACCGCGGTCCTCGGGCCCCAGCCGTACGAGAGCGCGGCGACCGTGGCGAGGTCGCAGATGAGGATGAGCCAGACCATGTGGGCGCCGGTCTCGTTGCCGTTCGGTCCGGCCGCCACCTCGATCG
>Ga0307302_10001168_pt1 | contig 11508 bp, 10 predicted proteins | sample ER_DNA_183_FD_194490 | JGI IMG/M metagenome (GOLD analysis project Ga0307302, IMG submission 194490) | Bulk soil microbial communities from the East River watershed near Crested Butte, Colorado, United States - ER_DNA_183 | ecosystem: Environmental > Terrestrial > Soil > Floodplain | place... | reverse complement strand
TCCCGACCAGCAGGCGCCCGCCGGGGCCGACGGCCAGCCGCCCCGGGTCGAGCTCCGGCTCCCCACCCTCCGGGGGGCTACCGCTTCGCTCCTTGAGCCCCCCGGACCCCCCACCCTCCGGGGGGCTACCGCTTCGCTCCTTGAGCCCCCCGGACCCCCCGGCCGGGGCGGCCCAGGTGACCTTGAGGCGGCGGCCACGGTGGGTGGTCCAGGCGCCGGGGGCCGGGGTGAAGGCGCGGACGGCGTCGGTCAGCCGGGCCGCGGGCCAGGAGAAGTCGAGGCGGGCCTCCTCGCCGGTGACCTTGGGGGCCAGGCTGACCCCGGTCTCGGGCTGGGGCCGGGGCTGGACCTGGCCGGACTCCAGGGCGTCGAGCGTCTCGACGGTGAGCCGGGCCCCGACCTGGGCCAGCCGGGCGGTGAGGGCGCCGGCGTCCTCTGCCGGGTCGACGGGGACCTCGGCGGCCAGCAGCAGCGGCCCGGTGTCCATGCCGGCGTCGATCACGAAGGTGGTGACCCCGGTGACCTCGACCCCGTCCAGCAGGGCCCGCTGCACCGGCGCGGCCCCGCGGTAGGCGGGCAGGAGCGAGAAGTGGAGGTTGATGATCCCCCTGGGGAGGGCGGCCAGGACCTGGTCGGGCAGCAGGTAGCCGAAGGCGCAGGCGACGCCGATGTCGGCCCCGGTGGCGGCCAGCCGCCCGGGCAGCTCGGGGTCGCGGCCGCTCGGCGGCTCCAGGACGGGCACCCCGGCGGCCAGGGCGGCCTGCTTGACCGGCGAGGGCAGCGGCGCCCCGCCCCGCCGGTCGCGGGGCCGGTCGGGCCGGGTGACCACGGCCACCACCTCGTGGGCGGAGTCCAGCAGGGCCCGCAGCGGCGGCACGGCGGCCACCGGCGTGCCGAGGTACACCACGCGCATCGACCCAACCCCTACAGGGTCTTGTCGGGCTTGGTGATCTCCGACCGGTGCAGGTGGGGCTCGATGCCCTGGAACTCGAGGTCGAACTCGCGCTCGCGCCACTGCTTGAGGGCTCGCTTGCGGTCGCCCCGCGACAGCCGCTCGATGAACAGCACCCCGTCCAGGTGGTCGATCTCGTGCTGGATGCAGCGGGCCAGCAGCCCCTCGCCGTCCAGCTCCACTCCCTGGCCGCTTACGTCCACGGCGGCCACGGTCACGGCCATGGCCCGCTTGCAGGCGTAGTAGAGGCCGGGGAACGACAGGCAGCCCTCCTCGCCGTCCTGCTCGCCCTCCCAGCGGGTGATGACCGGGTTGACCAGCACCCCGAACGGATGCTCGCCGGTCTCCTCGTTCGCCGGGATGTCGTAGGCGAACATGCGCTTGAGCACCCCGACCTGGGGCGCGGCCAGGCCGACGCCGTGGGCGGCCCGGAGGGTCTCCAGCAGGTCGTCGCCGAAGCGGGCCAGCTCGGCGTCGAACCGGGACACCGGGTCCGACCGCTGGGTCAGGACCGGGTCGCCGAACAGCCGGATCTCGAGCACTGCCACGTGGCGGGTTCTCCTCTTCGACGCGTGCGCTACCGGGGGGTGGCAAGGACTTCGAGGGGCTCGACGTCCACCGACATGCGCGGGCTGCCGGCCCGGGACGCCTCGGCGAGCAGGGGGCGTAGGGACCTGGCCGCCGACTCGGCGTCCTCGACCTTGGCGATGATACGCCAGCCTCTGCCCATGGCCGCCGGGCCGAGCAGCTCGACCTTGGGCCCGAGGGCGGCGGACAGGGCGGCCATGGCCGCGGTGGCCTCGCCCGGCTCCGGCCCCTCGACCAGGACCAGGCGCCTGGCCGGGGGGAAGCCGAGCTCGACGCGGCGCCGCAGCTCGTGGCGCCAGAAGAACTCCGGGTCCCAGCGGACCAGGGCCTGGACGGCGTGGTGGCCGCCGTGGCGGGTCTGGAGGACCAGCCGGCCGACGCCGCCCCGGGGGCCGCACCAGGCGGCGGCCCGGCTCCAGGTCCGGTAGGCCTCCTCGGCCGCCCGGACCTCGGCCTGGCCGAGGGCGGTGTCGGCGCCGACCACGACCACGGTGCGGCAGCCGGTCAGCGGCGGGTGGTCCTTGACCCCGGCCACGGTGCCCACGACCACCCCGGGCCGCTGCCCGGCCCAGGGGGGGACCATGCCCGGGTCGAGCACCTCCCGGTCCAGCCGCCACACCGGCACCCCGGGCAGGATGCGGACCAGCTCGGCCGCGACCTGCCCGGCGGTGCGGGCCCCGGGGGCGGCCGGGTCGGCCCCGCCGCGCCGCGGCACCAGCACGTAGGTGGGCTCCTGGCGGCCGAGGGCGGCCCGGATGGCGGCCAGCCCCCGTGGGTGGAGCCGGGCCGCGGTCGGGCCCTCGTCGTCGGGGTCGACCACCTCGACCAGCGGGCGGGCGGCCCGCTCGGCCGCCCGGTCGGGGGTGAGCAGCCGGCACTGGCCGGCCTGCATGGCGGCCAGGGCCTCGGCCGAGGGCACGGTGCCGGTGAGCACGCACAGGGCCCGGGCGGCGGCGGCCCGACGCAGGGCGACCTCGCGGGCGTGGAAGCGGGGGGTGCGCTGCTCCTTGTGGGCGAAGTTGGCCTCGTCGTCCACGACCACGCAGCCGAGCCCGTCCAGCGGGGCGAGCACGCTGGAGCGCCCACCGACCGCGACCAGCCGCCGGCCCCGCCGCAGCTCGGCCCAGGCCCGGTACCGGCGCCGGTCCGACAGGTCGCTGGCCAGGTCGGCGGCGTCCGGGAACGCCTTTCGGACCGCGTCACCGACCGCCGACCCGGCCGCCACCTCCGGCGTGACCACGATCGCCCCCCGCCCCCGCTCCAGCGCCGCCTCCACCAGCGCGATCACCCTCGCCCCCCGGTCCTCCCCCGGCAACGGCCGCCAGTACACCGCCCCGGCCCACCCGCCCGCGACCAGGGCGGCCAGCGGGTCCGAGGGCGAGGAGGGCGAGGAGGTCTGGGAGGACGAGGAAGGGTGGGAAGGCGAGGAGGGTGAGGAGGGGCTGTGGACAAGCCCGCGCACCCTCGTTTCCGTTGGGCTACGCTCCCCAGCCGCCTCGCCCCCGGCCTGCTCCGCCGCCGTCTCCGGCTCGCCCTGCCCGGTGGGCCGCTCGACCGCGGCGACCCGGGGGGGGATGGCCAGGCGCAGGGTGTCGGTGACGGTGGCGGCGTAGCGGTCGGCGACCCAGCGGAGCAGGTCGAGCCCGGGGGGGCCGAACGAGGGGATGGGTGAGACCACGCGCAGGAGGTCGCGGGCGTCCGACGGCAGGTCGGGGGCGCGGCCGACCACCCAGCCGTCGACGCGGCGGCGGCCGCCGAAGGGGACCTTGACCCGGCTGCCCAGGTGGACCTGGCCGGCCAGGGCCTCGGGGACGCGGTAGGTGAAGGGGCGGTCCAGGTGGAACAGGGGAACGTCGACCAGCACCTGGACGCCTGCGATCCTCACGTCCAGGTCCAGCCCGGGTCCCCTCCCCCGGTTGCGGTGGTTACAGCGAGCGGGCCGCCCTGGCCAGCTCCTCGGCCCGGGTGGTCGACTCCCAGGTGAACTCGGGCTCGGAGCGGCCGAAGTGGCCGTAGGCGGCGGTCTTCTTGTAGATGGGCCGGCGCAGGTCGAGGTCGCGCAGGATCGCCGCCGGGCGCAGGTCGAAGAACTCGGGCAGGAGCTTGCCCAGCTTCTCGGGGTCGACCTGCTCGGTGCCGAAGGTCTCCACGAACACGCTGACCGGGTGGGCGACGCCGATGGCGTAGGCGACCTGGACCTCGCAGCGCTCGGCCAGGCCGGCCGCGACCACGTTCTTGGCCACCCAGCGGACCGCGTACGTCGCCGACCGGTCGACCTTGGTCGGGTCCTTGCCGGAGAAGGCGCCGCCGCCGTGGCGGGCCATGCCGCCGTAGGTGTCGACGATGATCTTGCGGCCGGTCAGACCGGTGTCGGCGTTGGGGCCGCCGAGCTCGAAGCGGCCGGTGGGGTTGACGAACACCCGCATGCCCTCGGAGGCCAGGTCGTCGGGCAGGACCGGGTCGATCACGTGCTCGCGGACGTCGGGGGCGAGCAGGGTCTCGATGTCGACGTCGGGCCCGTGCTGGGTGGACACCACGATGGTGTCCAGCCGCACCGGCTTGCGCCCCTGGTACTCGATGGTGACCTGGGTCTTGCCGTCGGGGCGCAGGTAGGGCACGACCCCGGAGCGGCGGACCTCGGCCAGGCGGCGCGACAGCCGGTGGGCCAGGGCGATCGGGACCGGCATCAGCTCGGGGGTCTCGTTGCAGGCGTAGCCGACCATCATCCCCTGGTCGCCGGCGCCCTGGGTGTCCAGCGGGTCGGTGTCACCGGCCCGCTCCTCGAAGGCGTGGTCGACCCCCTGGGCGATGTCGGGCGACTGCTCGTCGATGGCCACCGTGACCCCGCAGGTGGCCCCGTCGAAGCCGTACTTGGCCCGGTCATAGCCGATGCCGAGGATGGTCCGGCGGACCACGCTCGGGATGTCGACATAGGTCTTGGTGGAGATCTCCCCGGCCACCACCACCAGGCCGGTGGTGATCAGGGTCTCGCAGGCCACACGGCCGGCCGGGTCGTAGCGCAGGATCTCGTCCAGGATGGCGTCCGAGATCTGGTCCGCGATCTTGTCCGGGTGACCCTCGGTCACCGACTCGGACGTGAACAGGTACCGGTTCGCCACGTGTGTTCCTCCAGGGGAGTTCGCGCCGCGCATCGGCGGCAAGCCATCGCCGAAGGGTAGCCGGGCGCCGACGCCGTGGCAAACCCCTCTTCCCGCGCCGGGCTCGGCCGGAGGCTCAGCGCCGGCCGCCGCGGAGGGCCTCGACCCGGTCCAGGAGGCGGGCGGCGATCGCCGCCTTGGAGGTGCGGGGGAGCTCCTCGACGGTGTCGGCGTCGACCAGGTAGGCGTCGGCGTCGTCGGCCCCGAAGGCCGAGTGGGCGCCCTCGACGTGGTTCAGGACGACCAGGTCGAGGCGCTTGGCCTCCAGCTTGCGGCGGGCGCCGGCCAGATGGTCGCCGGTCTCGGCGGCGAAGCCGACCAGGACCTGGTCGGGGCGGCGGCGGCGGCCCAGCTCGGCCAGGGTGTCGGGGGTCGGCTCGAGCACGACCTCGGGGACGCCCTGGTCCTTCTTGAGCTTGCCCTCGGCGACCCGCTTGGGCCGGAAGTCGGCCACCGCGGCCGCCATCACCAGCACGTCCTGGTCGTCGGCGGCGGCCAGGACGGCGTCGTACAGCTGCTGGGCGGTGTCGACCCGGACCAGCCGCGCCCCGGCCGGCGGGTCGACGGTGGTGGCGGCGGCCACGGCGGTGACCTCGGCCCCGCGAGCCACGGCCTCGGCCACGATCGCCGCCCCCATCCGCCCCGAGGAGCGGTTGCCCAGGTAGCGGACCGGGTCCAGCGGCTCCCTGGTGCCGCCCAGGCTGACCAGCAGCCGCGTCCCGGCCAGGGTTCTTGCCGGGGCGAGGGCGGCGGCGACCCCGGCGACCAGGTCATCCAGCTCGGCCAGGCGGCCGGGGCCGACGTCGCCGGAGGTCAGCGGGCCCGAGGCCGGGGGCACGACCCGGACCCCGCGCCCGGTCAGGGTGGCCAGGTTGGCCCGGGTGGCCGGGTGCTCCCACATCTCGGTGTGCATGGCCGGGGCGACCACCACCGGCCCGTCGAAGGCCAGGGCGACGTTGGTGAGCAGGTCGTCGGCCAGGCCGGCGGCCAGGCGGGCCAGGGTGTGGGCGGTCGCCGGGGCGACCACCAGGACCTGGCCCCAGCGGGCCAGGGCGACGTGCTCGACCGCGGCCGGGTCGTCCCAGACCGAGGCCGGCACCCGCCGGCCGGTCAGGGCGGCGAAGGTGGCCCTGCTCACCATCTGCTCGGCGGCCGCGGTGAGCAGCGGCTGCACCTCGGCCCCGGCCCGCTGCAGCTCCCGGGCCAGCTCCGCCGCCTTGTAGGCGGCGATCCCACCGCTCACCCCGAGCAGCACCCGGGCCCCGGCCAGGGGTGATTCCGCCCGCGGGGATCGGCTTGCGCCTCCGGGACCCCCTGCCGGCTGGGCCACCGTCCCTACTTGATGGACTCGGCGACCTCGGCCGGGCGCTCCCAGTTCAGCTTGTCCTCGACCAGCTCCTGGAGGGCGACCGAGAGGGCCTTGCGGTTGGGGCCGGCGTCGACCATCGGCGGCACGAACTCGCCGATGCCCTCGCCGAGCTGGCTGTAGTAGCCGTTGATCTGCCTGGCCCGCCGGGCGGCCAGGATGACCAGGGTGTACTTGGAGTCGACCCGAGCCAGCAGGTCGTCGATCTTGGGTTCGATCATCAGTGCTTCCGCTCCTTGACACGCGAGTGACCGCCGTTGATGGTACGCCGCCTCAGCCGGTCGACGATCTCGACCACCTCGCGGGCGGCCGTCTCGAGGTCGTCGTTGACCACGGTCACGTCGAACTCGGGCTCGGCGGCCAGCTCCTCGGAGGCCTTGGCCAGGCGCCCGCGGATCTGGTGGTCGGTCTCGCTGCCCCTGGTGCGCAGCCGCCGCTCCAGCTCCTGGAGGCTCGGCGGGGTGATGAACACCATGTAGGCCTCGGGCTCGGCCGCCTTGACCTGGCGGGCGCCCTGGACGTCGATCTCGACGAGCACGTCGCGGCCCTCGGCCAGGGCGCGGTCGATCGGCTCCCTGGGCGTGCCGTAGCGCTCGCCGAAGATGTCGGCCCACTCGAGGAACCCGCCGGCCTCGGCCATCTCGTCGAACTTGCCGCGGTCGACGAAGTGGTAGTGGCGACCCTCGTCCTCGCGCGGCCGGGGCTGGCGGGTGGTGGCCGAGATGGACAGCTCGAGGTCGGGCAGGGCGGCCAGCAGCCTGGCCACGATGGCCCCTTTGCCAACCCCCGACGGGCCGGCGAGCACGATCAGCCTCCCCCGCCGGCCCGACCGCCGATCCCCGCCACCATCGATCAACGGGCGGTGCTTGCTACTTCTTGCCGCCGAACTCGGCGAGCAGGGCGTCCTTCTGCTTGGAGCCGAGGCCGCGGACCCGACGGGAGGCGGAGATGTCGAGCTTCTCCATGATCTTGCGGGCACGGACCTTGCCGACGCCGGGCATGCTCTCCAGCACGCTGGAGACCTTCATCTTGCCCACCGTCTCGTCGGAGTCCTTGGCAAGGACGGTGGCCAGGCTCGTGTTGCCGCTCTTGAGCTGGGCCTTGAGCTCGGCCCGCTTGCGGCGCGCCTCGGCAGCCTTCTCCAACGCCTGCTGGCGCTGCTCGGGCGTCAGGGTTGGCAGGGGCATTCGTTCCTCCTCGTGACCTCGGTCGGGATCGAAGACTGGGCGGATTCTATGCATACCTTGGCGACGGCCACAATCTATCGGCGCTGGTCAGAACCCTCCTCTGTTTACAAACCGTCAAGTCGACGATGAGCGTCGAGGAGATCGGGGCGGTTCGCGGGGTCGTCCCGGCCCCCTCCGGGGCGGGCCGCGACCGCCTGGTCGCGCACCGCCCTGGCGGCCGCGCCCACGTCGTCTGCCCTGGTGATCGGCCGCCCGACGACGATCCGGGTGGCCCCGGCGGCCATCGCCTGGGCCGGCGTCGCCACCCTGGCCTGATCGTGCGGGGGAGTTGACGCCGGGGGGCCACCGCTCCGCTCCGTGAGCCTCCCGGACCTCCCGGCCTGGGCCGGGCGGACCCCCGGGCAGACGAGCTCGACCGAGGGGCCGAGCCGGGCCCGCAGGGCGGCGGCCTCCAGGGGGGAGCAGACGATGGCCTGGCAGCCCGAGCGGACGGCCAGGTCGGCCAGCCGGGGGACGGCCTCGGCGGCCGCGGGGAGGCCGGCGGCGGCCAGGTCGGCCGGGCCGGCGCTGGTCAGGATCGTCACCGCGGCCACCCGGCAGCGGTCGCCGGCGGCCGCGACGGCGGCCTCCAGCATGGCCGGCCCGCCGAGGGCGTGGACGGTGACCAGCTCGGCCCCGGCCCCGGCAGCGGCCCGCATCCCGCCGGCCACGGTGGCCGGGATGTCGTGCAGCTTGAGGTCGAGCATCACCCGGCGGCCGTCGCCGACCAGGACGCCGACCGCGGCCGGCCCGGCGGCCCCGAACAGCTCCAGGCCGATCTTGACCATCCCGGCCGCCTCCCCGGCCGCCCGCGACCAGGCCACGGCCTGCTCCAGGTCGTCGGTGTCCAGGGCCAGGACCAGCGGCGATTCCATCCGCGGAGCCTACCCGGGACCTGTGACCGGCGGGGGTCCGGGGGGCTCAAGCCTAGCCCCCCGGTAAATCGGGGTGGGTCCGGGGGGCTCAAGCCTAGCCCCCCGGTAAATCGGGGTGGCCCTCCTCACCGCTCCGCCTTGAACAGCGCCGGGAGCTCGGCCGGCGACCCGACGCCGTGGGCGGCCAGGTAGCGCTCGAGGCCGTCGGCGACCTCGACCACCGCTCGAGGGTTGATGAAGCTCCCGGTGCCGACGGCGACCGCGGTCGCCCCGACGAGCAGGAACTCGGCCGCGTCCTCGGCGCTGACCACGCCGCCGGTGCCGACGATCGGCACCCCGGGCAGGGCCTGAGCAACCTGCCAGACGCAGCGGACGGCCACCGGCCGGATCGCCGGGCCGGACAGGCCGCCGGTGACCGCGGCCAGCCGGGGCCGGCGCGTCCGGGTGTCGACGGCCATGCCGAGCAGGGTGTTGATGAGGGTCAGCCCGTCGGCGCCGGCGTCGGTCACCGCCCGGGCCACGGCGACCAGGTCGGTGACGTCGGCGGTGAGCTTGGCCAGCATCGGCGTGCCGGTGGCCTGCCTGACCGCCGCCACCACCTCGGCCGCGGCCGCCGGGTCGGTAGCGAAGACCTCACCGCGGTGCTCGACGTTGGGGCACGACAGGTTGACCTCGACCAGGGCCAGCCCGGGCTCGCCGTCCAGGCGGGCGGCGAGGCGGCCGAACTCCTCCGGGCTGCGGCCGACCAGGCTGGCCACCACGGTCGCGCCGGCGTCGGCCAGGAACTCGAGGTCACCGGCGCAGAACGCCTCCACCCCCGGGTTCTGGAGGCCGATGGCGTTGAGCATCCCTGAGGGGGTCTCGGCCATCCGCGGGGTCGGGCGGCCCCGGCGGGGCTCCAGGCTGACCGACTTGGTGACCACCCCGCCGAGGGCGGCCAGGTCGACCCAGCCGGCCATCTCGCGGCCGAAGCCGAAGCAGCCGGAGGCGGCCAGCACCGGGGTCCTGAGCCGGACCCCGCACAGGTCGACCGACAGGTCCACGGTCACCGGGACGGCTCCAGCTCGGCCCAGGCGATCGTCGTGCCGTCGAACACCGGCCCCTCCAGGCACGACCTGGCCATCCGGGTCGGCTCCTCCGGTCCCAGGGGCAGCACGCAGGAGAAGCAGATGCCGGTGCCGCAGGCCATCTGCTCCTCGACCGCGACCTGGCAGGGCACGCCGGCGGCGGCCGCGACCCGGCTGACCGCGGCCAGCATGGGCATGGGCCCGCAGGCGTACAGCTGCCCGGCCCCGGTGCGGGCGAGCAGGTCGGGCAGCAGGTCGGTGACCAGCCCGCGCCGCCCGGCCGAGCCGTCGTCGGTGGTCACGGTCAGGCTGTGGCCGAGGCGCTTGGCCTCCATGGCGTCGAGCAGGCGGCCGGCGCTGGCCGCCCCGACCACGAAGTCGACCCGGCAGCGCCGCGTCCGCAGCTCGGTGGCCAGGAAGAACAGCGGGGCGGTGCCGTAGCCGCCGCCGACCAGCAGGCAGCCGGTCGGCGCCCCGGGCGGCGTGAACGGCCGGCCCAGCGGCCCGAGCACGTCGACCACGTCGTGGGGCCGGAGCCTGGACAGGGCCAGAGTCCCGGCCCCGACGACGTCGAACACGATCTCGACGGCGCCCAGTCCAGCCCTCGGCCGCTCGACCCGGTGGATGGAGAACGGCCGCCGCAGCGGGAACGAGCGGTCCTGGCCGGCCAGCACGTGGACGAACTGCCCGGGCCGGGCGTGCTCGGCGATCCGCGGCGCGACCAGGGTGAGGGCCTGGTAGGCGCCGACCCGCCGCCGCTCCAGCACTTCACAGAGCTCCCGCACCGGGCTCATGGCCCGAGCCCCGGCGGCCGCCGGGCCGCCAACCCATCACGGGCTGGGCCGTTGTGCCAGGCCTGGAGGGGGCGGACGGCCAGGTCGCCGGCCAGGCGGGCCTCGATGCCCTGGACCACGGCGGTGAGGCCGGAGAGGGTGGTGATGCAGGGGATGTCGGCGGCCACGGCGGCGATGCGGATGTCGTAGCCGTCCTCCCTGGCCCCGGGCCCCGCCGGGGTGTTGACGACCAGGTCGATCTCCCCGGCCCGGATCTTGTCGACCACGTTGTCGGGCCCCTCGTGGCCCTTGCGCACGATCGTCGCCGCCACCCCGTTGCGGTGCAGGACCCCGGCCGTGCCGGTGGTCGCGACCAGGGTGAAACCCAGGTCGGCGAGGCGCTTGGCCGGCAGCACGATGGCCCGCTTGTCGGCGTTGCGGACCGACAGGAAGGCCACCCCCTTGGCCGGCAGGGCCCCGTAGGCGGCCTCCTGGCTCTTGGCGAACGCGGCCCCGAAGCGGGTGTCCAGCCCCAGGACCTCGCCGGTGGAGCGCATCTCCGGCCCCAGCAGCGAGTCGGCCCCCGGGAAGCGGGCGAACGGCAACACCGCCTCCTTGACCCCGACGTGGGCCGGTTCGGCCGCCCGGAGGGCCAGGCCGGCCAGGGTCGACCCGGTCATGAGCAGCGCCGCCGCCTTGGCCACGGGCAGGCCGGTGACCTTCTCCACGAACGGCACCGAGCGGCTGGCCCGCGGGTTGGCCTCCAGCACGTACAGCCGCTCGCCCTTGAAGGCGAACTGGACGTTCAGGACCCCGACCACGCCCAGGGCGCGACCCAGCCGGGTGGTGGCCTCCTCGACGGCGGCCACCTGGTCGGGCCCCAGGGTGATGGGCGGGAGCACGCAGGCCGAGTCGCCGGAGTGGATGCCGGCCTCCTCGATGTGCTCCATCACCCCGCAGACCAGCACCTGCCCGGCGGCGTCGCAGAGGGCGTCGACGTCGACCTCGACCGCGTCCTCCAGGAACCGGTCCACCAGCACGGGACGGTTCCCGTTGCCGCCGATCCCGGCGAGGGCGCCGGAGCGGGCCAGGCCGTCGCCGTCGTAGCAGACCTCCATGGAGCGGCCGCCGAGCACGTAGGAGGGCCGGACCAGCACCGGGTAGCCGACCCGGTCGGCCACGGCCAGGGCCTCCGCGACGCTGCCCGCCTGGCCCCAGGGCGGGGCGTCGAGGCCGCAGCGCTCCAGCACGGTGCCGAACCGGCCCCGGTCCTCGGCCAGGTCGATGGCCTCGGGCGGGGTGCCGAGCAGGGGCACCCCGGCCGCGGCCAGCCCGGAGGCGAGCTGCAGCGGGGTCTGGCCGCCCATGGTCACGATCACCCCGACGAGGTCGCCCCCGGCGGCCTCGGCCCGGCACACCTCGAGCACGTCCTCGCCGGTGAGCGGCTCGACGTACAGGCGGTCGGCGATGTCGTAGTCGGTGGAGACGGTCTCGGGGTTGCAG
>Ga0307302_10001167_pt1 | contig 11510 bp, 13 predicted proteins | sample ER_DNA_183_FD_194490 | JGI IMG/M metagenome (GOLD analysis project Ga0307302, IMG submission 194490) | Bulk soil microbial communities from the East River watershed near Crested Butte, Colorado, United States - ER_DNA_183 | ecosystem: Environmental > Terrestrial > Soil > Floodplain | place... | reverse complement strand
GCTCACCGGCGCCTACCGGACGGCGACCGGGCGGAACCTCCGCCGCGGCTTCCTGGTGTCCCGCGCCGACGTCGCCCACCTGATGCTGCGCGTGCTCGACCAGCCCCAGACGATCGGGCAGGCCGTCGGCGTCGCCAACTGACCACGGGCGGCGAACCGGGCCGGTGGCGGCCGGGTGGGCTCAGCCCCGGAGCAGCTCGGTCACCTGGAAGGCCAGCTCCAGGGCCTGGCTGGCGTTGAGGCGGGGATCGCAGGCCGTCTCGTAGCGGCGGTGCAGGTGGCCGTCGGTGATCTCGTCGGCGCCGCCGAGGCACTCGGTGACATCCTCGCCGGTCAGCTCGACGTGGATGCCGCCGGGGTGGGTCCCCTCGGAGCGGTGCACGGCGAAGAAGCCGGCCAGCTCGGCCATGACGTCGTCGAAGCGGCGGGTCTTGTGGCCGGACGATCCGACGAAGGTGTTGCCGTGCATCGGGTCGCAGGCCCACACGGCCGTGTGGCCGGCATCGCGGACGGCCCGGACCAGCGGCGGCAGCCGCTCCTCGACCCGGGCGGCGCCCATCCTGGCCACCAGGGTGAGCCGGCCCGGGACCCGCCCCTCATCGAGCAGGTCGCACAGGGCCACCGTCTCCTCCGGGGTGGCCGTCGGACCGAGCTTGACCGCCACCGGGTTGCCGATGCCGCGCAGGAACTCGACGTGGGCGCCGTCCAGCTGCCGGGTCCGGTCCCCCACCCACAGCAGGTGGGCCGAGCAGTCGTACCAGCACCCGGTGAGGCTGTCGCGCCTGGTCATGGCCTGCTCGTAGCCGAGCAGGAGGGCCTCGTGGGAGGTGTAGAAGTCAACCTGGTGGATGACCGACGAGGTGGTCAGGTCGATGCCGCAGGCGGCCATGAACCGCAGCGCCCGGTCGATCCCGTCGGCGACCGCGTCGTAGCGCCGGCCGGAGGGGCTGCGGGCCACGAACTCCTGGTTCCAGACGTGCACCTGGTTGAGGTCGGCGAAGCCGCCCTTGGTGAAGGCGCGCAGCAGGTTCAGGGTGGCCGACGACTGGTGGTAGGCGCGCAGCATCCGGGTCGGGTCGGGCCGGCGCGCGGCCAGGTCGAAGCCGAGGTCGTTGACCATGTCGCCGCGGTAGACCGGCAGCTCGACCCCGTCGAGCCGCTCGCTGGGGAGGCTGCGGGGCTTGGCGAACTGGCCGGCGATCCGGCCCACCTTGACCACCGGCAGCCCCGCCCCGTAGGTCAGGATCACGGCCATCTGCAAGATGACCTTGAGCTTGTCGCGGATGGTGTCGGCCGAGAAGGCGTCGAACGACTCGGCGCAGTCCCCCGCCTGGAGCAGGAAGCCGTGTCCGGCGGCGACCGTGGCCAGGGTCGACTGGAGGGTCCTGGCCTCGCCGGCGAATACCAGCGGCGGCTGCCTGGCCAGCTCGTCCAGGACCCGGTCGAGGGCGTCCGGCTCGGGCCAGTCGGGCTGCTGGGCGGCCGGGAACGCCCGCCAGGACTCGGGCGCCCAGGCCGTGGACGGGGTTCGAACGGTGGGGTTCATCGGTATATCGTCGCAGAAGGGCGCCGTGACGCGCATGCCCTGAGGCAAGGAGGCGGCGATGGACACGGTCAGCGAGCCCTCGTACGTGCACGGGGCGAGCCCCGTGCATCTGCTGGGCGAGACCATCGGGCAGAACCTCGACCGGACGGCGGCCAGGGTCCCGGACAACGACGCCCTGGTGAGCGTGCACCAGGGTGTGCGCATGACCTACGCGCAGTTCCACGCGGCCGTCGAGGAGGTGGCCAGGGGCCTGCTGGCGCTGGGGGTCGAGCCCGGCGAGCGGGTCGGGATCTGGTCGCCGAACAACGCCGAGTGGGCGACCCTCCAGTACGCCACCGCCAAGGTCGGGGCCGTGCTGGTCAACGTCAACCCGGCCTACCGGACCTCGGAGCTGTCCTATGCCCTCGGCCAGTCCGGGGTGTCGACCCTGGTCCTGGCCCCCCGCTTCCGCCAAGCCGACTACCTGGACATGCTCGGCCAGGTGGCCACCGAGCTCCCCGCCCTCGGGCGGCGGGTGGTGCTGGGCGGCGGCGACCTCCCGGCCGGGGCGATGGGCTGGGACGAGCTGCGCGCGGGAGCCGGCCGGGTGCCGGTGGAGCGGCTGGGTGAGCGCGAGGCCCTGCTCCAGTTCGACGACCCCATCAACATCCAGTACACCTCCGGCACCACCGGGTTCCCCAAGGGCGCCACCCTGTCGCACCACAACATCCTCAACAACGGCTTGTTCATCGGCGAGGGCTGCGGCTACACCGAGGCCGACCGGGTCTGCATCCCGGTGCCGCTGTACCACTGCTTCGGCATGGTCCTGGGCAACCTGGCCTGCACCACCCACGGGGCGGCGATGGTCTACCCGGCCGAGGCCTTCGAGCCCGAGGCCACCCTGGCCGCGGTCCAGGCCGAGCGGTGCACCTCGCTGTACGGGGTGCCGACGATGTTCATCGCCACCCTGGAGCATCCCCGCTTCGGCGACTTCGACCTGACCAGCCTGCGCACCGGCATCATGGCCGGCTCGCCCTGCCCGGTCGAGGTGATGAAGGCGGTCCAGGCCGACATGCACATGGACGAGGTCACCATCTGCTACGGGATGACCGAGACCAGCCCGGTGTCGTTCCAGACCGGCACCGGCGACCCGGTCGACAAGCGGGTCGCCACCGTCGGCAAGATTCACCCTCATGTCGAGGTCAAGGTCGTCGACCCCGACAGCGGCCGGGTGGTCGGCCGCGGGACCACCGGCGAGCTCTGCACCCGCGGGTATGTGGTGATGCTCGGCTACTGGGAGAACCCCCAGGCCACCACCGAGGCGATCGACCAGGCGGGCTGGATGCACACCGGCGACCTGGCGACCCTGGACGCCGACGGCTACGCCAACATCGTCGGCCGCATCAAGGACATGGTCATCCGCGGCGGCGAGAACATCTATCCACGTGAGGTCGAGGAGTTCCTCTACCAGCACCCGGCCGTCGGCGACGTCCAGGTGGTGGGCGTGCCCGACGCGCGCTACGGCGAGGAGCTGTGCGCCTGGGTGCGGCTGCGCGAGGGTCGCCAGGTCACCGGCGACGAGCTGCGCGACTGGTGCCGGGGAAGGATCGCAACCTTCAAGATCCCCCGCCACTGGAGGTTCGTCGACGAGTTCCCCATGACCGTCACCGGCAAGGTGCAGAAGTTCAAGATGCGCGAGAGGTCCGTGGCCGAGCTGGGCCTGGAGGACGCCGCCGCCACCAGGACGGCCTAGCCGGCCGCCGGGCCCGGCCCGGACGGGCCCGAGCCCGGACGACGGAGGGCCCGCGCTGGGGACCGTCCCAGCGCGGGCCCATCCGCCCCCCCGGATCTGTCCCTAGGCGGCGCGGCGGAGCTGGCCGCGGATGGCCCCGCCCGGGAACTCGGGTGTGTGGACGTTCACGTAGAAGTCGCTCGGCTGCCGGCGGATGTCGCGCAGCAGGGCCGGGTCCTGGCCGTCGACGCAGCCGGCGGCGGCGCTGACGGTGGCGGGGAGCTCCGCCGGCGGTCCGGCGGCGACCTCGGGCACGTCGAAGAACAGCACCACCACCGGGCCGTTGACGCCGGCCACGCCGTCGTGGATGTGGGCGAAGATGGGCGGGGTGATCCGCTCCCAGCCGACGGCGAAGCAGACCCGCTGCCGGCCGGTCCGGACGAAGGCCAGGCCGCGCCCGTCCGGGTCGGCCGGCGGGACCTCGTTGGCCCCGATGAGCTTGGCCGTGAGCTGGTGCGGCAGGTCGAGGTCGAGGTGGCGCGCACGGTGGAGCTGGCCGCGGATGGCCCCGTCGGGGAAGTCGGTCGTGTGGATGTTCACGTAGTAGTCGCTGGGGTTGGCCGCGATCTTCCGTGCCAGGCCGCGGTCGATGTCCACGCAGCCGGCGACCGACGAGAGGGTGTCGGGCAGGGATGCGGCGTTGGTCCCGGGCTGGAAGAACAGGACCACCACCGGGCCGGCGACGCCCGCCCGGCCCACGTGGATGTGGGCGGCGATCGGGGCGTTGATCTTCGACCATTCGAGGACGAAGCAGGCCTTGCCACCGGCCAGCCGGACAAAGGCCCGTCCGCGGCCGTCCGGGTCGCCGGGGCCGGGCACCTCCTTGGCTCCCCGGAGGCTGGCGGCGAGCAGGGTGACCTTGCCCGAAGCGCTGGCCCCGGGGGCGACCAGGAGGGTCAGCCCGGCGGCGAGGGTGGCGGTCAGCACGGCGGCGGCGACACGTCTCCGCATTCGCTTTTGCTCCTTGGGTCGGGAGAGCGGGCAGGGGCTTGGCACAACGCAACACAGGGACAACCACCGGGGGGCCCGTCCGCTTCCCGTGCTAAGGTCGAAAAATCGTGGAGACGAAGATCGGGATCCATCTGGCCCGTGAGGACCCGCTCGGGGAGGGGGCCGCCCGAGGCGCCGACTGCGTCCAGTTCTTCCTCGGCGACCCGCAGGGCTGGAAGGTCCCGCCGCCGGGCCCGGACGCGGCCGAGCTGGCCGCCGCCGACATGGTGGTCTACGTCCACGCGCCGTACGGCATCAACCTGGCCTCCCCGAACAACCGCATCCGCATCCCGTCGCGCAAGCTGCTCGCCCAGACCTGCGAGGGCGCGGCCGCCGTCGGCGCGGCCGGGGTGATCGTCCACGGCGGCCACGTCACCGGCGGCGACGACGAGGCCGAGGGCTTCACCCGCTGGCGCAAGGCGCTCGACCAGCTCGAGTCCGAGGTGCCGGTCCTGCTCGAGAACACCGCCGGCGGCAACCACGCCATGGCCAGGCGCCTCGGCACCCTGGCCCGGCTGTGGGACGTGATCGGCGGCTACGGGCTGGGGTTCTGCCTCGACACCTGCCACTTCCACGCCGGCGGCGAGGAGCTGGACGGCATCGTCGACCGGGTCAAGGCGATCACCGGCCGGATCGACCTGGTCCACGCCAACGACTCCAAGGACAAGGCCGATTCCGGCCGCGACCGCCACGAGAACCTGGGCAAGGGTCAGATCGACCTCGACACCCTGGTCGGGGTCGTCCAGGCGGCCGGCGCCCCGGTGATCTGCGAGACCCCGGGCGGGGTCGAGGCCCACCGGGCCGACATCGAGCTGCTCCGCACCCGCCTCGGCGGCCGCTAGACTCTGGCCACGTCACCGAGACCTGAGCCGAGGGGCCGACCGATGCCAGCCACGCCGACCGAGAACCCGACCCGGGCCGCCCTGGAGGCCGCCGTCCTCGACCTCACCGACGAGCAGATCGCCCACGCCCTCTGCAGGGTCGACCGGGCGGTGAAGGCCGCCTACGAGGACCGCGCCGCCTACGCCTGGCCCCGGGAGGCGCAGCTCAGCCTGCTCGGCTCGCTCGCCCGCCGCCTGGAGCGCGGCCGGGTCCCGGCCAAGGGCTGAGCGGCCTCATCCGGGCGGCCGGGCGGCCGCGGGGCCCCCGCCGTCGTAGGGGTGCTCGACGATGGCCACCACCCGGGAGGAGAGGAACCGGGCGGTGCGGACCGGCTGGCCGGTCCGGGTCACCTCGGCCACCTCGACCATGGTCCGCGAGGTGGTCACCTCGACCCGGCGCCCGGAGCGGGTGGCGACGATCTCGAACCCGCGGACGCCACCGTCGCCGGTGTCGACCAGCACCTCGACCTTGTCTCCACGCATACCGGGCAGCCTAGCCGCTCCCGGCCGGGCTGGATAGCCGGGCCCGCCGCTCAGCCGGGCCGGGGACCCAGCTCCACCCCGAGCACGGTCGCCGCCGCCGCCACCCCGGGCCCGTCCCCCCGCTCGGCCAGCTCGTCGGCGGCGGCCAGCGCCGCCGGCGTGTCCAGGTCGTGGGCCAGCGCCACGTCCACCGCCTCGGGCAGCCACACCACCCCCACCCGGTCCTGGCTCGGGCGCGCCGGAGCCCCACCCGCCGCCGCCGGGTCCCCCGGTGGGGGAGCGTAGCCGACCCCACCGGGGGGTGCCGGGGGCTGTCCACAGGCCTGGCGCCAGGCGGAGAGACGTTCGGCGGCTTCCTTGAGCTCGGCCGCGTCCCACTCCCAGGCCGAGCGCCAGTGGTGGGCGAGGAGGGCGAGACGGACCGCGGCCGGCTCGTGGTCGCGGAACAGGTCGCGCGGGAAGACCAGGTTCCCGAGCGACTTGGACATCTTCTCGCCCTGGTAGCCGACCATGCCGGTGTGCAGCCAGCGGCGCGCGAACGGCGCCTTGTTGGCCGACTCGGACTGGGCCCGCTCCGACTCGTGGTGGGGGTAGATCAGGTCGGCCCCGCCGCCGTGCAGGTCGATGGTGACCCCGAGGTGGCGCCGGGCCATGGCCGAGCACTCCAGGTGCCAGCCGGGGCGGCCCCGGCCCCACGGGCTGTCCCACCACGGCTCCCCCGGCTGGCTGCGCTGCCAGACCACGAAGTCCAGCGGGTCGCGCTTGCGGGGGTCGTCGGGGTCGCCGCCCCGCTCGGCCAGCAGCTCCCGCTGCTCGGCCGGGCTCAGCCCCGACAGCTCCCCGAACCCGGGGTAGCTGGTCACGTCGAAGAACACGGTGCCGTCGACCACGTAGGCGTTGCCGCCGGCGACGAGCTGGCCGGCCAGCTCGACCATGGCCGGGATCTCCTCGGTGGCCCTGGGGAAGAAGTCCGGCCGGGCGACGTTGAGGGCGTCCATGTCCTGAAGGTAGGCGGCCGTCTCGCGCCGGCCGAGGGCGAGGTAGTCCTCGCCGTCCCTGGCCGCCCGGCGGAGCACGTCGTCGTCGACGTCGGTGACGTTCTGGCAGTAGACGACCTCGTGGCCGCGGTGGCGCAGGAACCGGGCCAGGGTGTCGAAGGCCACGTAGGTGAAGGCGTGGCCGACGTGGGCGGCGTCATAGGGGGTGATGCCGCAGACGTACATGGTGACCCGGCGGCCGAGCGCCAGCGGGGCGCGGCCGTCCGGCGGCCCGTGCAGCACCAGGGGGGCGCCGGGGTGCTGGTTCATGGCCAGGATGGTACCGGTGTAGGTTCCAGGGGTGCCCGGCTCCCCCACCCCCGGCGCCGCCGATCCGCCGCCGATCGCGATCGTCGGCGTCGCCGTCCTCGACGGCGGCGACGGACCGCCGGTCCGGGACCAGACGGTGGTCGCCGCCGGCGGGGTGATCGAGCGGGTCGGGCCGGCCGGCGAGATGGCGGTCCCGGCCGCGGCGGTGGTGGTCGACGGCGCCGGCGGCACGCTGCTCCCCGGGTTCGTCGACGCCCACGTCCATCTCGGCTTCTACCCCCCGGCCCGGGTCCTGGCCGGCGGGGTGACCACGGTGCGCGACCTCGGCTGGCCGCCGGAGGGGCTGGACGCCCTGCGCCGGGGGGCGGCGGGCCCGGGGGCGGCGTCGCCGCGGCTGCTGGCCGCCGGGCAGATCGTGACCGTGCCCGACGGCTACCCGACCCGGGCGCCCTGGGCCCCGCCGGGCACCGCCCGGCCGGTGGACGGCGCCGCCGAGGCGGTGCGGGCGGTGGCCGAGCTGGCCGGGTCCGGGGCCGCCGTCATCAAGGTCGCCCTCGACGACCGGGTGGGCCCGACCCTGCCCGCGCCGGTCCTGGCCGCCCTGGTCGGGGCGGCCGGCGAGCGCGGCCTGGGCGTGACCGCCCACATCGGCACGGCCGGCGAGGCGGCCAAGGCCCTCGCCGCCGGGGTCGGCGAGCTCGCCCACTGGCCGTTCGACCCCCGGCCCCTGCCCGACGCCCTGGTCGACGCCCTGGCCGAGTCGGTGGTGGCCGTCCCGACCCTCCACATCGACCCGACCCGGGCCCGCAGGGCGGGACTGCGCCGGTTCGTGGCCCGCGGCGGGCGGGTCGTGTACGGGACCGACCTGGGCAACCAGGGCCCGCCGCCGGCGGTGGACGTTGAGGAGTTGCGGCTGCTGGTGGAGGCCGGCCTGGCCCCGGAGCGGGCCCTGGCCGCCGCCACCTCGCTGGCCGCCGCCCATCTGGGGCTGGCCGGCGTCGGGGTGGTCGCTCCCGGCGCGCGGGCGGACCTCCTGCTGGTCGACGGCGACCCGCTGGACGACCTCGCCGCCCTGTCGCGGGTGCGGCTGGTCACCCGTGACGGCTGGGTCGCTAATTCCTGACGCCCGGGCCGGCGGCGTCCGGGGCCGGCTTCGGACCATTTGCCGCCCGAACGCGTCATTCCGACTGACCCAGTCGGTGGGACAGTCCCAGATCGCCCATTTTTCTCGGTTGTTTGGGCAAAGATTTGGGAAACAGTTGTTGCGAAGGGCTGACCCCTGTGGTTATCTTCGAGAAATCAGCGTGGTGGGGGTACCAGAATACGCTGATAGGCAATGAAAGGAGCCTCCATGGGCACCAAGACGATCACCATGTACGTCTCGGACATCGACAGGTCCGAGATTGCCGAGGGCGAGGCCTACCAGCTGTCCATCCGTCACCCCGACGGGTCGACCCAGCAGCTCGACATCTCGGCCAAGAACTACCGCGACCTCAAGCTCGAGGGCCTCGGCAAGACGCTCAAGAAGCGCGGCCGCAAGCCCGGTTCCACCTCGCGGGCCGCGGCGGCCACCCGCCGCCGGGGCAACTCCCGCGCCAACAGCAAGGCCGAGTCGGCCTGACGCCGTTCAGCGCTCCGGCGCCCGCGCCAATTCGGTGCGGGCGCCGTTGTTTCTAGGAACTGGTCTGGCAGGCGGCGCACACCCCGAAAACATCCGCCTGGTGGTCGGTGATGGTGAATCCGTAGCGATGCGCCACCCGGGACGCCCACAGCTCGACCCCGCAGGCGTCGATCTCGACCACCCGGCCGCAGCGCTGGCAAACCAGATGGTGATGGTGCACGGGATTGCAGAGGCGGAACAGCGCCTCGCCGGTCTCGCGGCGGAAGACGTCGACCCGTCCCGCGTCCACCAGCCCCTGGAGGGCGCGGTAGACGGTGGCCAGCCCGACGGAACGTCCGAGCCCGGCGTGCAGGTCCTTGGCCGAAAGAGGCTCGGGGGCGCGGCGCAGCGCGTCGAGCACGGCCGTACGCTGCCTGGTGACGCGCGCCGGCTCGGGAATTCGGCCGTCGATCATGGGGTCGGGATTCTACCTCGCTCTCCGTAAGGGGCATCCCGATCCACCCTCTGGGTGGCCGGCCGGCGGGCTGAGGCGCCTTGCGCGATACGCTGGGGGCGGGGTTGGATGGACCCGCAACCGAGGCGGTAGGAGTGCCCCGAATGACGTCCACCGTGCACCTGGAGATCCCCGCGTCCGGCGCCTACCTCGCGGTGGTGCGGGCCGCCGCCACCGGCCTGGCCGCCCAGCTCCAGTTCACCTACGAGGAGATCGACGACCTCCGGATCGCCGTCGACGAGGCGTGCACCCAGCTGCTGGCCAGGCGGGGCAGCGCCACCACCCTCAACGTCGCCTACCACCTGGCCGACGCCGAGCTGCGGGTCGACGTCTCCATCGAGGCCGCCGACCGCGGCGACCCGCTGGCCCGGGACACCTTCGCCTGGCAGATCCTCTCGGCCATGACCGACGAGGTGCAGGAGCAGTCGGAGGACGGACGGCTGTGGCTCAGCTTCCGCAAGGCGGGCGGACGCACGTGAGCGAGGTGCCCAACGTCGGCGTGCACCGGGAACCGGACGCGACCGGCAAGGGCGTGACCCCGCTCAATGGCCGCACCGTCGACCGCGGCCACGCCAAGGACCTGTTCCGGCGTTTCGTCGAGACCCGCGACCCGGCCCTGCGCGAGGAGCTGGTCGGGCTCCACCTGCCCCTGGTCGAGTACCTGGCCAGGCGGTTCCGCAACCGCGGGGAGCCGCTGGAGGACCTGGTCCAGGTGGGCACCATCGGGCTGCTCAAGGCCATCGACCGCTTCGACCTGGAGCGGGAGGTGGAGTTCTCCACCTACGCCACCCCGACGATCGTCGGCGAGCTCAAGCGCCACTTCCGCGACAAGGGCTGGGCGGTGCGGGTGCCCAGGCGCCTCCAGGAGCTGAACCTGTCGCTCAACAAGGTGGTGGCCGAGCTGTCCCAGGAGATCGGGCGCTCCCCCACCATCGCCGAGATCGCCGTCAAGGCCCGCCTGCCCGAGGAGGAGGTGCTGGAGGGCCTGGACACCTCCAACGCCTATGCGGTCGTCTCCCTTGACGCCCCCGCCGGCGGCGAGGACGCCCCCGCGGTCAGCGAGCACATCGGCGTCGAGGACGAGAGCCTTGAGGCGCTGGAGTACCGGGCCGCCCTCGGCCCCCTGATCGCCGGCCTTCCCGAGCGCGAGCGCCGCATCCTGTACCTCCGCTTCTTCGGCGGCATGACCCAGTCCCAGATCGCCGGCCGCCTCGGCATCTCCCAGATGCACGTCAGCCGACTGCTCAACCGCACCCTGGCAATCCTCCGAGAAGGGCTTCTCGAGGACGAGGAGACGGGCTAGGCCTTGCGGCTTGCCCTCATCGCCAACCCGCACGCCAGCCGGTTCAGCGGGCGCCAGCGCGACCGGGTGGTGGCGGCGCTGGCCGCCGGGCACAAGGTGGAGGTGCTCCAGACCGCCCATCCCGGGCAGGCGACCGCGCTGGCCAGCCAGGCGGTGGCCAGCGGGGTCGAGGTGGTGGCCGTGCTCGGCGGCGACGGCACCGTCAACGAGGTGGTCAACGGGCTGCGCGGTTCGGACGCCGCGCTCGGCCTGCTCGGCGGGGGCAGGGTCAACGTGCTCGCCCGCGGCCTCGGCCTGCCCGCCGACCCCGACCGGGCCGCCTCCCGCCTGGTCGAGCTGCTGGCCGCCGGGGCCCGGCGACGCCTGACCCTCGGCGTGGCCGGCGACCGCTGGTTCGCCCTCAACGCCGGCCTCGGGCTGGGCGGGGCCATCGTCCGCGAGGTCGAGCGCCGCCAACGGGCCAAGCAGCTCTACGGCGACCGGGCGTACCTGGCCGCCGGGCTCAAGGCCCTGCTGGTCGACCACGACCGCGACAATCCCCACCTGACCGTCCACCTGCCCGACGGCCGGCCGCCCCTGCGCGGGTTCTTCACCCTGGTCGGCAACGGCGACCCGTTCACCTATCTCGGCCGCCGCCCGTTCCGGCCGACGCCTCAGGCGACCTGGGACGGCGGGCTGGACCTGCTGGTCGGCCAGACGATGGCCACCCGGTCGCTGGTGCGCGCCCTGACCGGCATGCTCTCGCCCCACCCGCGGGCCGGCTATCCGGGCCTGCCCGTGCTCCACGACATCGACGGCTTCTCGCTCGAATCCGACATTCCCCTGCCATTCCAGCTCGACGGCGAATATGTCGGCGACCGGACCAGCGTGACATTCGGATGCCTTCGATCCGCCCTCGCCGTCTTCGCGCCGCCAGCGCGTGCGTAATTCTCCCGAGAGATATCGGCCATTCTCATTATGTGAATGGCACCAGATGCGCAGGGACCATCGGTCCAGGGCGTTTCATGTTGCTGCGTGAGGGTAAGGAAGCGGTGCAACCAACCTTGGGCGTGTGCGGCAAATGATGGAGTTTCAACCGCTCGAGCGAGAATTTGGTCCTTCCCAAGGCCGGATTA
>Ga0307302_10001165_pt1 | contig 11514 bp, 12 predicted proteins | sample ER_DNA_183_FD_194490 | JGI IMG/M metagenome (GOLD analysis project Ga0307302, IMG submission 194490) | Bulk soil microbial communities from the East River watershed near Crested Butte, Colorado, United States - ER_DNA_183 | ecosystem: Environmental > Terrestrial > Soil > Floodplain | place... | reverse complement strand
CAAGGTCGAGGCGACCCGCAACTACGGCGCCACCGTGCGCATGGGCGGCCACGCCGTGGACGACTGCATCGCCAGCGCCAGGTCCCTCGGCGAGGACGAGGGGGCGGTGCTCGTGCCTCCCTTCGATGACCCGCTGATCATCGCCGGCCAGGGCACCATCGGCCTGGAGCTGGCCGACGAGGCCCCCGAGGCCGGGACGGTGGTCGTGCCCATCGGCGGTGGCGGGCTGATCGCCGGGATCGCCGCCGCCCTGGCCGCCGTCCGGCCCGACGTCCGGGTGGTCGGGGTCGAGGCGGCCGGCGCCCCCACCATGGTGACCTCGCTGGAGGCGGGCCGCTGCGTGCGCCTGGAGCGGCTGCACACCATGGCCGACGGGATCGCCCTCAAGTCGCCGTCGCCGCTCACCCTGGCCCACGTCCAGGCCCACGTCGACGACGTCGTGCTGGTCACCGAGGAGGAGATCAGCCAGGCCCTGCTGCTCCTGCTGGAGCGGGCCAAGGCGGTGGTCGAGCCGTCGGGGGCGACCGCCCTGGCGGCCGTGCTCGGCGGCAAGGTCGGCGGGTCGGGGCCGGTGGTGGCGCTGCTGTCGGGCGGCAACATCGACCCGCTGCTGCTGACCAAGGTGATCGACCACGGCCTGTCCTCGGCCGGCCGCTATGTCGCCCTGCGGGTGGTGGTCGACGACACCCCGGGCAACCTGGCCGCCCTGACCGCCGAGGTGGCCCGGCTCGGCCTCAACGTCCTCTCGGTCGAGCACCACCGCTCCGGGCTGGACCTGGACCTGGACAAGGTCGAGATCCGCCTGACCCTGGAGACCCGCAACGCCATCCACTCCGGCGAGATCGTCGCCGACCTGGAGCGGGCCGGCTACCAGGTCCAGCCGATCCGCTGAGGCCTGCACCTGGGCGTTGGGCACGGGGCGCGCCGCTCCAGGACCACCGTGACCCACCGCTGGGCCTGCCCGACGTGCCCGGTCAGCTGGGCCAGCGTCCACTCCGGGCAGGTCGGCACCGGCCGCGCCGGGTCGGCGTCGTGCACCGCCTCGGCGAACCTGGCCGTCTCCGCCTCGAGGGCGGCGTCGTAGCGGTCCTCGCCGAGCCAGCCCATGCCGTCGCCTCCTCCTCTGCCGTCGCTGTTCTACCAGCCCCCGGGGATGGAGTAGTGTTCGCGCGCCTCGAGCACTCCGCGATCGGGAGGTTGCCATGACCGACACCCCCTCCGACCCTCCTCCGTACCAGCCCCCGCCCGGCCCCCCGCCCGGCCAGGGCCCGCCGCCCGGCCAGGCCCCGGGGGGCGGCTACCCGCCCGGCCAGGCCCCTGGTGGCGGCTACCCGACCGCCGGCTCCCCGGCGGCCACGGGCCGCCGCAACGGCATGGGCACCACCGCCCTGGTGATCGGCGTGGTCGCGCTCGTCCTGGTCCTGCTGCTGCTGTTCTCGCCCCTGGGGGTGCTGCTCGGCCTGCTGGCCGTGGTGTTCGGCATCGTCGGCCTGATCCGGGTCGGCCGGGGCGAGGCCGACAACCGTGGCCAGGCCGTGGCCGGGCTGGTCACCGGCGCCGTCGCGCTGCTGCTGGGGATCGTCTTCACCCTCAGCGTCGGCACCTGGTTCGCGACCCACGTCAATGACTTCCAGCGCTTCGGCAACTGCATGGACAACGCCGTCGGCGCCAACGCCCGCGAGCAGTGCGCCCGCCAGCTGTCCACCGACCTCGAGTAGGACGCCGGTCGGATCAGGCCGGGTCGGGGTAGGCCCGCTCCCCGGCCCGGACCTCCCGCCCCAGGTGGTTCTCGGGCGGGGCCAGCGGGCACGCCCAGCGGGCGTTGTAGGCGCACGACGGGTTGTAGGCGTAGTTGAAGTCGAGCACCACCCCGCCGCCGTCATGGACCAGGCCGCGCCCCCAGGTCCCCTTGATGGTGTCGGTCAGGTAGCGCCCGGCGCCGTAGGTCTCCGTGCCGGCGGTGGCGTCCCGGAAGGGCAGGAACAGCCCGCCCCCGTAGCCCAGGGTCCAGAACAGGGTGAGGTCGCCAAGGGGGGTGACCAGCCGCCCCACCCGCCGGTAGCGGACGGCGCCGTCCTCGCCGCCGGTGTCGATGGCCAGCTCCTCGCCGTCCCCGGGCGGCCGCAGCCGCGCGGTGACCCTGGCCGCCGGGTCGTAGGGGAACCAGGCCAGGCCGCTGAACCGGGCCCGCTGCCGGTCGTCCAGGGCCGACTGCGGGTGGTCGCGGAACAGCTCGTCGCGGCCCCGCCGGAACGCGACCGCCCCGGCCTCGCCCTCGGTCGGCCCGGTCAGGTAGAGCAGCGCCACCCGCCGCCGCCAGTCGTCCAGGTCCAGGGCCCCGTCCATGGCCCCAATGCTACGAGGCGGCCACCCCGGCGTGCTCGTAGACCGACACGTGGACGCCGCTGTCGGCACCGAACGGCTCCCGGCGCCAGCCGCCCCGGCGCTCGCGCAGCCGCAGCCCGGCCAGCCGGGCCATCAGGTCCAGCTCGGACGGCCAGGCGTAGCGGAGCGCCCCCGGGTACAGCCGGATGCCGCCCTCGGTCAGCAGCACGTGCTGGAAGTCGACCCGCTGGGCGACCGGGTCGTGCCTGGCCAGGTCCAGGCGGACCTGGTCGACGCCCAGGTGGGTGGTGCGCACGCTCTGGCCGCCGGCGTGGAGGCTCTGGTCGGGCACGAACCCCTGGAGCACGAAGGCGCCGCCCGGGGCCAGCCGGCGGCCCACCGCGGCGAAGCAGCGCAGCTGGTCGTCCTGGGTGAGCAGCGCGAAGAAGGTGTTGAAGACCACGTAGACGAGCGGGTAGCTGCCCTCGACGGGCACGGCGGCGAAGTCGCCCAAGGTGACCTCGATGGCGTCGCCGCCCGGCTTGGCCCGCAGCCGCTCCACCATGGCCGCCGAGGCGTCGACGCCGTGCACCCGGACGCCCCTGGCCGCCAGGGGCAGGGCCACCCGGCCCGTGCCGATGCCCAGCTCCAGGGCCGGGCCCGGCCCGGCCAGCTCGGCCAGCCGGTCGACGCAGTCCGCCGGGTCGGGCAGGCCGGCCGTCATGGCGTCGTAGACGTCGGCGATCCGGTCGCCGTAGGTCTCGGGTCGGTAGCCCTCCATGGGCCCATTCCAGCAGGCCCGCCCGGTCGCGGCACCCGAATTTCCACAGCGGCGCTATCGTGGCCCCATGGCGCTGATGACCGGGCAGGGGCCGTTCGGCCACGCCCCCGCGGGGAGCTTCAACCGGCGGCTGCCCGGCGACGGGCTGCTGTACCTGGAGCCGTCGCCGCGGCGGATCCGGGGGCTGCTCGGCGGCGAGGTGGTGGTCGACAGCACCAGGGTGTCGCTGCTGCTGGAGCAGGGCCGGCTGCCGCGCTACTACTTCCCGGAGGCCGACGTCCGCCCGGGGCTGCTGGTGGCCAACGGGCGCACCTCCCGTTCGGAGCTGAAGGGCGAGACCCGCCACTTCGACCTCCGCCTGGGCGACCGGGTGGTGCCCGACGGGGCCTTCACCCACCCGGCGCCGCCGCCCGAGGCCCCGCCGGCCCTGGCCGGGCTGGTCGCGTTCTACTGGAAGGCGCTCGACGGCTGGCTGGAGGAGGACGAGCCCGCCCTGGGCCACGCCCGCGACCCCTACCACCGGGTCGACGCGGTCCCGAGCTCCCGGCACGTGCGGGCCACCCTGGACGGAGTGGTGCTGGCCGACAGCCGCCGCACCACCGCCATCTTCGAGACGGCCATGGGCCCGCGCTGGTACTTCCCCCGCGACGATGTCCGGGTCGAGCTGCTGGACGGCGATGCCCACACCGTGTGCGCCTACAAGGGCCACGCCATCTACTGGTCGGTCCGTCTCCCCTCCGGCCTGCACGAGAACATCGCCTGGACCTACCTGGAGCCGCGCCACGACGCCCTGGCCGTCGGCGGCCGGGTCGCCTTCTTCGACGAGCAGGTCGACCTGGAGGTCGACGGCCAGCCCCAACCCCGTCCCAGCACCCCCTGGTCGGCCCCACGCTGGTGGGAGCGGACCGCCGACATGGAGGCGCGGTTCTAGCTCGGGTCGGGGCCGCCGCGGTGGAATAGGACCTGGGCGCCGGCCACACCTCCACCACCCCGTCGGCCGGCGGGAACACCCCGCTGGCGGCGTCATGGAGCAGCCGTCGCAGCCGTTCGGTCACCCGCCGAGCCTCCCCGTCCGGTCCGCGGGGCCGTCCCGCTCGTGTTTACGGCGGGTTCATGGAAGGCTTTCCGGGTAGACGGCCGAGCACCCCCCGTCCAGGAGCAGCCATGCAGCACCCATCGCGACCCACCGAGCCCCGGCAGGAGATCGTCGACCTGGCGGCGGGGCTCGTCCCCGCCCTGGCCGCCCGGGCGGCCGGATACGACGAGGCCGACGCGTTCTGTCACGAGGACTTCGACGACATGGCGGCGGCCGGGTACACGGCCATCACCGTCCCGGCCGAGCTCGGCGGCATGGGGGCGAGCGCGCTCGACCTGGTCGCCGCCCAGAGCCGGCTGGCCGAGGGCTCCCCGGCGACCGCCCTGGCCGTCAACATGCACCTGCACGGCGTCGGCCTGCTGGCCGAGGGGTTCCGGGACCGGGTGGAGCCGTTCCTCAAGCTGGTCGCGACCGACGGGGCCATCCTGGCCGGCGGCTTCTCCGAGCCCCAGTCGGGCGGGAACTGGTGGTACCAGGCCAGCACCGCGACCCCGCTGCCGGGCGGCGGCTACCGCCTGTCGGGCACCAAGACGTTCTTCACCGGCTGGCCGCGGGCCACCCACCTGTTCCTGTCGGCGGCGGTGGAGACCGAGAACGGCCGGGAGCCGATCGGCTTCCTGGTCCCGCGGCCCGAGCGGGGGGTGCGGGTCCTCGGCGACTGGAAGGCGATGGGCATGCGGGCCACCGGCAGCCACGCCCTGGCCATCGACGACCTGGAGGTCCCGCCCGAGTGCGTGGTCGCCACGGGCTTCCCGGTGGCGGTCAGCTTCCTGGTCGGGTCGCACTGGTCGTGGCCGTCGTTCGCCAGCGTCTTCCTGGGCGCCGCCGAGGCCGCCTTCCGCCACGTGGCCGACGGCCTGCCCAGGCGCCGCAACGAGGGCCTCGGCCAGACCCTGTCCGAGCTGCCGGGCGTGCAGCAGGCGGTGGGGGAGATGCGCATGCGCCTGGACGCGGCCAGGGCGACCTTGCTGGCCGCGGTGGCCCGGCCGCCCGACCCCGACCCGGTGGCCCACTACGGCCGCATGGCCGCGGCCAAGCTGTTCACCTGCCAGACCGCCCTGGAGGTCTGCACCCTGGCCCTGCGCACCGCCGGCGGCAGCGGCTACCTGCGTTCCGGGCCGCTGGAGCGGCTGCTGCGCGACGCCCACGCCGGCCTGCTCCTGCCCCCCTCCCACGACGCCACCCTCCAGTGGCTGGGCCGGGTCGAGCTGGGCTCGGGCGCGGCCCCGGTGGCTCCGTGAGGGTGCGGAGGGGTCCGGGGAACCCCGAGGGGGTGCCCCGGTGGATCGGGTCGCTGGCGATCGACCGGACGCGGCCGGTGCCGCCGGCCCGGTGCTCGATCGACAACGAGTACTACGAGGGTATGGACGAGCTGTGGTGGGACCCGGCCGGCCCGGCCGCGATCCTGCATGCCATCAACCGGCCCCGGGTCGACTTCTACCTGCAGGCACTTGGCGACCTTCGGGGCCGGCTGGTGCTGGACGCCGGCTGCGGCGGCGGGCTGGTGGCCCGGGAGCTGGCCGCGGCCGGGGCCGAGGTCGTCGGGGTGGACCGCTCGCTGGGCAGCCTCGGGGTGGCCCGCCGGGCCGTCGGTCCCCCGTTCCGGTTCCGGCCCGCCCAGGGCCGTCTGGAACGGCTGCCGTTCGCCGGCGGCAGCTTCGACGCCGTGGTCGCCGCCGACGTGCTCGAGCACCTGCCCGACCTCCCGGCCGCCGTGGCCGAGCTGGCCCGGGTGCTCGCCCCCGGCGGCAGCTTCGTCTTCGACACCGTCAACCGCACCTCCTGGTCGTGGTTCACGGCCGTGTTCGGGCTGGAGCAGGTGCTGCGCATGGTGCCGAGGGGCACCCACGACTGGCGGCTGTTCATCCGCCCGGCCGAGCTGGACCGGCTGCTGCGCGGGACCGGCCTGGAGCCGGTCACCCTCACCGGCCTGGCCCCCCGGATCGGCCCCGGCGTGGTCGTCCGCGGGCTGCTCACCCGCCGCATCGACGTGCCCACCTTCGCCGCCGGCAACGGGCGCCGTGCCTCCTATCTGGGGCACTACAGAAAGGCTCCGGCATGACCGCACGCGTCCAGGCCCTCGGCACCGCCATGCCGGACTCCTACGTGTTCAAGCAGTCCGAGATCGTCGAGGCGTTCTTCGCCAGGCAGCCCGGCTGGGACCCGGAATGGGCCGAGGTGTTCGCCGCCTCCGGGGTGGAGCGCCGGGCCTCGGTGCTCGACCCCTCCTTCTACGCCCGGCCCCGCAGCACCGCCGACCGGATGCGGGCGTACGTCCCGGCCGCCCGGCGGCTCGGGGCCGAGGCGGCCCGGCGCGCCCTGGCCCGGGCCGGGCCGGGCGCGGCCGCCGAGGTCGTCGACCTGCTGGCCGTCTCCTGCACCGGCTACAGCGGCCCCGGGCTCGACGTCCACCTGGCCGACGACCTCGGGCTCGGCGACCGGGTCCAGCGCCTGGCCGTCGGTCACATGGGCTGCTACGCGGCCCTGCCGGCGCTGCGCACGGCGGCCGCCCTGGCCGCCGCGTCGGGCGGCCGCGCCCTGGTCGTCTGCGTGGAGCTGTGCACCCTGCACGTCCAGCCGGCCCGGAGCCGCGAGGACGCGGTCTACCAGGCCCTGTTCGGCGACGGGGCGGCGGCCGCGCTGGTCGGGGCCGACGGTCCCGGTCCGGCCATCGCCGGGTCGGCCACGGTGACGGTGCCCCACAGCGAGGAGCGGATGCGCTGGCTGGTCGAGGACGACGGCTTCCACATGTGGCTCTCGCCCCGGGTCCCGGCCCTGGTCGAGCGGGGCGTCGGCCGGCTGGTGGACGACCTGCTGGGGCCGTCCGGCCTGGCCGCCGCCGACGTGGCCCACTGGGCCGTCCACCCGGGCGGCCCCGAGATCGTCGACCGGGTCCAGCGCCGCCTCGGGCTCACCGACGCCCAGCTGGCCCGCTCCCGCGAGGTGCTGGCCGACGGCGGCAACCGCTCATCGGCCACGGTCCTGTTCATCCTCGACCAGCTGCTGGCCGGCGGCGACGTCGAGCCGGGCCAGTGGATCGTCGCCCTCGCCTTCGGGACCGGCCTGACCCTCGAAGCGCTCCTGCTCAAGGCCTGACCGATGCGCATCGTCCGCTACAGCCGCCAGGGAGACGTCGGCTTCGGCATCCTCGAAGGCGAGGCCGTGGCCGCGATCAGCCCCCACCCGTTCGGCGCCTTCGAGTACACCGGCGAGCGCCTCCCCATCCCCGAGGTCCGGCTGCTCGCGCCGGTGCTGCCCAGCAAGGTGCTCGCGATCGGCCGGAACTACGCCGAGCACGCCCGTGAGCTGGGCAATGAGGTCCCGCCCGAGCCGGTGCTGTTCCTCAAGCCCTCGACCTCGGTCATCGGACCCGGCGACCTCATCGTCCGGCCCCAAGGGGTGGGCAGGGTCGACTTCGAGGGCGAGCTGGCCGTGGTGGTCGGCAAGCTGGTCCGCCGGCTGGAGCCGGCCGACGCCATCCAGGCCGTGCTCGGCTTCACCTGCGCCAACGACGTCACCGCGCGAGATCTCCAACACGCCGACGGCCAGTGGACGCGGGCCAAGGGCTTCGACACCTTCTGCCCGCTCGGCCCCTGGATCGAGACCGACCTGGACTCGAGCGACCTGGCCATCTCCACCCTGGTCAACGGCGAGGTGCGGCAGCAGGCCCGCACCTCCCAGCTGGAGCGCGGCGTGGCCGACCTGCTGGCCTTCGTCTCCCGGGTCATGACGCTGCTGCCCGGCGACGTCCTCCTGACCGGCACCCCGGCCGGGGTCGGCCCGCTCGAGGCCGGCGACCGGGTCGAGGTCGAGATCGAGGGCGTCGGCGTCCTGGCCAACGAGGTCGTGGCCGAGCCGCCCAGGGGCTGAGGACGCTCAGGCGACGGCCCTGGCCGCCTGCCGGAGCGCCCGGCGGTAGACGGCCTCGTAGCCGTCGACCATGTCCGGCAGGTCGAAGCAGTCGTACACCCGCCGGCGGCAGGCCGCCGGGTCGAGGGCGCCGACCCGCTGGACGGCCGCGGGCAGCTCCTCCGGCCGGTCGCAGATGTAGCCGGTGAGGCCGTCGAGCACCACCTCGGGCACCGACCCGGCGCGCAGCGCCACCACCGGGGTGCCGCAGGCCATGGCCTCGACCATCACGATCCCGAACGGCTCGTCCCACTGGATCGGGAAGACCAGCGCGCTGGCCTTGGCCAGCAGCTTCTTCTTCTCCTCGGTGGTGGCGTGGCCGTACCACTCGGCGTCGGGGCCGAGCAGGGGCCGCACCCGCTGCTCGAAGTAGGCATGCTCGGGCGGCTCGTTGCACTTGGCGGCGACCACGATCCGCCGCCCGGCGGCCCGGGCCGCCCTGATGGCCAGGTCGGGGGCCTTCTCGGGGCTCATCCGGCCGAGGAACAGCACGAAGTCGTCCTTGTCGGTCTCGAACGGGTACTCGTCCACCGGGATGGCGTTGTAGACCGTGGCCGCCCAGGGCAGGTGCGGGCCCATGGCCCGCTGCGACTCGGAGATGGCGACCATCGGGTGGTGGCGGCTGAGCAGCCGGTAGCACTCGCCCAGCTCGCCCACGACCGGGCCGTGGGCGGTCAGCACGGTCGGGGTGCGGCGGGCCCTGGCCGTCAGCGGGCCGCCCATCGAGTGGTCGTGGACCACGTCGACGTCCAGCTCGGCCAGGTACTCTTCGGCCTGCAGGGCGTGCACCATCTCGGGGAACGGCGTGCCCATGCGGGCCATGGGCGGCTCCTCGTAGGTCTGCAGGAACCTGGCCGCGCTGGTCCGGCAGTCGCCGGCGCCGATCAGCGTGACCTCGTGGCCGCGGGCGACCAGGCCCTCGACCAGCCAGTAGACCATGGCCTCGATGCCGCCGTAGCCGTCGGGCGGGATCGTGATCCAGGGCGGCGCGACCACGGCCACGCGCAGGTGTTTTGAAGCATCCTCGGATGCGGGCACACTGGCCTCCTCACCGTTGGGGGGGTACGGCGGTGCCAAGCATGGAGCGGGGCGGAGCGGTGGAACGGTGGAGCTGGGGGCCCCTACCTTACCGCGAACCACCGCCTCCAAACGAACTCGCGTAGCATTCGGCGCATGAGCGAGACCGTCCGGACCCGGTTCGCGCCGTCGCCGACCGGCTTCCTGCACGTCGGCACCGCGCGGACCGCCCTGTACTCCTACCTTGCCGCCCGCCGCCACGGCGGCCAGTTCCTGCTGCGCATCGAGGACACCGACACCGAGCGCAACGTCGCCGACAGCGCCGCCGGGATCGTCGACGGCCTACGTTGGCTGGGCCTGGACTGGGACGAGGGCTACCTCAAGGGCGGCCCCCACGGGCCCTACGTGCAGACCGAGCGGCTGGACCGCTACCACGCCGCGGTCAACGCGCTGGTCGCCCACGGCGACGCCTACCTCTGCTACTGCACCACCGAGGAGCTGGAGCAGCGCCGCCGGGCGGCCGAGGCCCGCGGCCTGCCGCCCGGCTACGACGGCCACTGCCGCCACCTCCGGCCCGATCAGGTGCGGGCGTATGAGGCCGAGGGGCGCAGGCCGGCGGTCCGGTTCCGGCTCCCCGACGAGGGCGAAACGGTGGTCGAGGACCTCGTCCGGGGCACCGTCGCCTTCGACAACGCCACCCTCACCGACTTCGTCATCCTGCGGGCCAACGGGGTCCCCACCTACCACTTCTCGGCCACCTACGACGACGTCGACATGGCCATCACCCACGTGATCCGGGGCGAGGACCTGTTCCCGTCCACGCCACGGCACGTGCACCTGTTCCGGGCCCTGGGCCGGGCCACCCCGCCCGCCTTCGCCCACCTGCCGCTGATCGTCGGGGCCGACCGGCGCAAGCTGTCCAAGCGCCGCGACAAGGTGTCGGTGCAGCAGTTCCGCGAGGAGGGCTACCTGCCCGAGGCCATGGTCAACTACCTGGCCCTGCTCGGCTGGTCGCTGGACGACCACACCGAGCTGTTCAGCCTGGCCGACCTGGAGCGGCTGTTCTCGCTGGAGCGGGTCTCGCGCAACCCGGCCGCGTTCGACGTCAAGAAGCTCGACGCCCTCAACGGCCACTACCTGCGCCAGCTTTCCCCGGCCGACTTCGCCGCCCGGGCCTGGCCGTTCGTGGACGCCGAGGGGTTCCCCAGGGCCGACCCGGCCCTGCTGGCCCAGGCCGCGCCGCTGGTCCAGGAGCGGGTCAACCACCTGACCGAGGTCCCCGGCATGGTCGGGTTCCTGCTCACCGACGAGCTCGAGCTCGACCCGGCGGCCGCGGCCAAGGTCCTGACCGACGAGGGCCGGGCCTTCCTGGCCGAGGCGGCCAAGCGGCTGGAGGAGGTCGAGCCGTGGACGGCCGCCGCCATCGAGGCCACCCTGCGCGGCCTCCAGCAGGAGCGGGAGCTCAAGCCCAAGACCGCCTTCCAGCCGGTCCGCCTGGCCATCACCGGCCGCCTGGTCAGCCCGCCCCTGTTCGAGTCCATGGAGCTGCTCGGCAAGCCGCGCTCCCTGGCCCGCCTGGACCTCGCGGCCGTCCTGGCCGGTTGAGGGATCCGCACGCCGGCCGCTAAGATGCCCGAGCCCGTGGGCCACGGCCCACGACCATCCCTGGGGTGTGGGGTAATTGGCAGCCCGACGGGTTCTGGCCCCGTTAGTCTAGGTTCGAGTCCTGGCACCCCAGCGCAGCGAAGGCCCACCGTCTCCCCGCTCTCCTGAGGGTCCGGGAGAGGAGTCGGTGAGACGATGCCCCGCCCGCGCCACCTGGTCCTCGCCGTCCTGCTCGGGATCCTGGCCGCGGCCGCCCTCGTCGGCCTGGGCCGCCTGACCGCCCCCGCGCCCGACGCCGCCCGGGCCCGCGGCTACCACGACGGCGCCGTGGCCGGCTACGCCGACGGCTTCTCGGCCGGCCGCGCCGAGGGCCTCCAGGAGGGACAGGCCGTCGCCGCGACCGCGGACCTGCCCGCCGGCTCCCGCGACCACGCCAGGGCCGCCTTCGACGCCGGCTACCGCGCCGGCGCCAACGCCGCCTTCAGCGGCTACGACGGCGGCTGGTCGCTCGGCCGGCCGTACGTGATCGTGCTCGCCAAGGGGGCCGACGGCGTCACCTACCGCATCGCCGCCCGCGCCCCGTGCCCGCCCGCCCCCACCACCGCCACCCCCACGAGCTTGCTGGCCTGTCAGACAGGACGGTAACCTCGTCCGGTCCGCCGCAGCACCACGGCCCCGTCGTCTAGCGGCCTAGGACGCCGCCCTCTCAAGGCGGTAGCGCCGGTTCGAATCCGGTCGGGGCTACAACCGAGGACCAGTACAACACGGCCGCTGACCAGCA
>Ga0307302_10001160_pt1 | contig 11550 bp, 5 predicted proteins | sample ER_DNA_183_FD_194490 | JGI IMG/M metagenome (GOLD analysis project Ga0307302, IMG submission 194490) | Bulk soil microbial communities from the East River watershed near Crested Butte, Colorado, United States - ER_DNA_183 | ecosystem: Environmental > Terrestrial > Soil > Floodplain | place: USA... | reverse complement strand
CCAGATCCCCCCCGGAGCGCTGGACCTGCACCGCTTCGAGGACCTCCTGGCTGAGGCGAGAGCGGCGATGGACGAGGCAGCGCCCGGCCAGGCTGCCGATCGCCTACGCGGGGCGCTGGCGCTGTGGCGAGGGTCGGCCCTGGACGGCGTGGTGGCGACCCCCTCGATCCAGACGGCCGCGCTGAAGCTGGAGGAGCTCCGGGCCACCGCCATCGAGGAGCGCGTCGACGCCGACCTGCTGCTGGGCCGGCACCGCGAGCTGGTCGGCGAGCTCCAGGCGCTGACCGCGGCGCTGCCGCTGCGGGAGCGCCTGCGGGGGCAGCTGATGGTCGCCTTGTACCGGTCGGATCGCCAGGCCGAGGCCTTGCGGGCCTACCAGGACATCCGGGAGGTGCTGGTCGAGGACCTCGGCGTCGAGCCCGGCGTCGAGCTGCAGCAGCTGCAGCGCGCGATCCTCACCGCCGATCCGTCGCTGGCCTTGCCGGAGCGCACCCGGGTCGACGCCGGACGGCGGCCGCCGGTCCCCGCCCAGCTCCCCCCGGACGTGGCCACCTTCGTCGGCCGCGGCCACGAACTGGAGCGGCTCCGGGCCTTGCTCGACGGGCTGGACCGACACCGACCGGTGGTGATCTCGGCGATCGGCGGGGCTGCCGGGATCGGGAAGTCCGCCTTGGCGGTTCGCCTGGCTCACGAGCTCGCCGGCCGCTTCCCCGACGGGCAGCTCTACGCCAACCTCCACGGGGCCACCGCCGGGCTCGCGCCGCTGGAGCCGCTGGAGGTACTCGGTCGATTCCTGCGCGCGCTCGGCGTCGACCGCGAGCAGATTCCCGCCGGCCTGGAGGAGGCGGCCGCGTTGTTCCGCTCGCTGGCGGCGGGTAAGAGGCTGCTGGTCGTGCTCGACGACGCCGCCACCGTCAACCAGGTCCGTCCGCTGCTGCCCGCGGGCCGCGGGTGCGGGGCGCTGGTCACCAGCCGCCAGACCCTCGCCAGCCTGGACGGCGCCGGCCACCTGCAACTGGGCGTGCTCGACCCGGCGGAGGCGGTGGCGCTGCTCGGCCACCTGGCCGGCCCGGCCAGGATCGCCGCCGAACCTGACTCCGCCGACGCACTCGTCGGGCTGTGCGGGCACCTGCCGTTGGCGGTCCGGATCGCCGGCGCTCGCCTGGCGGCCCGCCCCGCCTGGACGGTCCAGACGCTGCTGCGGCGGCTCGCCGCCAGCCATCGCCGGCTGGATGAGCTGGCAGTTGGTGACCAGGCGGTGCGGGCCAGCTTCGAGGTCAGCTACCAGAGCCTCCGGACCGTCGGGCGGCCCGGCGAATCCAGCGACGCGGGCCTGTTCCGGCTGCTCGGCCTGCTCGACCTTCCCGACGTGACCGCGCCCGTTGCCGCCGTGCTGGTGGAGCAGCCGCCGGTGGCGGCCGAGGAGGCGCTCGAACGGCTTGTGGACGAGCATCTGCTGGAGACTCCGACTCCCGGCCGCTACCGCATGCACGACCTGCTGAGGCTGTTCGCCCGTGAGCGCTGCACCGCGGAGGAGCCCGAGGCCGTGCGGGTCAAGGCGCTGAACCGGACCCTCCGCTGGTACCTGGCCGTCGCCACCCGGGCAAGCCGGCTGCTGTACCCGGCTGACCAGCGGCGGGTCGCGCGCGTCGACGTCCCCGAGGACCCCATGCCACTCCACGGTCGGGCGGAGGCGCTTGCCTGGCTGGAGGCCGAGCGCGTCAACCTGCTTGCCGCCGCTCGGCAGGCAGCCAGCAACCCGTGCGTGCCGCCAGAGGTCGTCGGACATCTCGCCACCGCGCTGTTCCGCTTCCTCGAGACGCGCGGCTCCTGGCACGACCTCGCGGCCCTCAACCAGCTTGCCCTCCAGACCGCCTGCCGCGTCGGCGACCTTCACGGCGAAGCCCAAGCCCTCAACGACCTCGCTGCCACCCACTACCGGCTCGGTCGGCTGGACCAGGCGGTGGTGTACTCGGAGCAGACCCTCACGATCCGGCGCAAGCTCGGCGACCGGGTCGGCGAAGGGCAGGCGCTGAGCAACCTTGGGGTTCACTGGCACGCGGTCGGTCAGCTCGACAGGGCGTTGGCCTGCTACGACCAGAGCCTGACGATCCTCCGCCAGGCCGGCGAACATGCAAGCGTCGGTCGCGTGCTGGGGAACCTCGGCGGCGTCTACCAGGACCTCGGCCGCTTCGACGACGCGGTGGCCTGCTTCGAGCAGGCGATCGCCATCCACCACGACGTCGGTGACGCTCACAGCGCAGGTCGCGGGCTTGGGAACCTCGGCGACCTCTACCACCAGCTCGGCCGCTTCGACGACGCGGTGGCCTGCTTCGAGCAGGCGATCGCCATCCACCACGACGTCGGTGACCGCTACTCGGAGGGCGTGGAGCTCAAGAGCCTGGGCGCGGCGCTGGACGCGCACGGGCGGCACCATCGGGCGCGGGCCTGCTGGAGTGAAGCCCTGGCCATCTTCCAGCCGCTCGACATGCCGGAAGCCGACGAGGTCCTGGCGCTGCTCGACGCCATGGATCGCAGCGCGACCGGGAGGCCCTGACGCCGTGACCCGCGGACGGGCCGGCTCCCTGGTCGCCGGGGATCGGTGCCGCCCGGCCGCGTACCTGGCTCAGGGCCGCGTCCCGATGATCCGCAGCTTGCCGGCCGCGTCGCGGCCGTCCTCGATGCGGTCGACCAGCGCGACCTCCACCTCGAGCGCGGCGGCGCCGAGGGTGGTGAGCCGGTCGCGCAGGCCGGTCGCGATCGCTGCCCTGGTCGGCTCCGCCGCGCCGTCCGCTCGCAGGGCGGCCCGCACGCGCAGCCGCGGGTGGTCGTAGAGGATCCGGTACTGCTTGAGGTTGGCCACCCCGGCCATCACGCTGCGCAGCGCGAGCGGGTGGACGGTGACCTCGCCGCCGTTCGTACCCGGCAGGTGGAGGATGTCGTCGCTGCGTCCCTCGACGGCGCGGAGCACGCGGAACGGGCGCCCGCACGGACAGGGCCCGGTGGCCTCGGTGACCATATCGGAGAGCGCGTAGCGGATCAGCGGTTGGCTGCGGTTGACCAGGTTGGTCACCAGCAGCCGGTGGCCGGGCTGGCCCGGCGCGACCGGCCGGTCGCGCTCGTCGACGACCTCGACGATGGCGAAGTCCTCGAACAGGTGCAGGCCGGTGTGGTGGGAGCAGTGCACGCCCAGCAGCGGGACCTCGGTGGTGCCGTAGATCTGGAACCAGGGCACGTCCCAGGCCGCCCGGACGGTGCGCTCGATGTCGTCGGTGTGGGTCTCGCCGGAGGAGACGATGGTCGTCGGCGCGATCGAGAGCCGCCCTTCGAGCTGCTCGACGGCGAGCAGCCAGAGCACCGACGGGTAGCTGTAGAGGAACTCCGGCTGGTGGCGGTTGAGCGGCTCCACCAGCTCCTCGACCGGCGCGGTGGCGTCGAGCCGCAGGACCCGGTGGATCCCGACGTCGAGGCTCCTGGACATGCGGTAGGTCACGTGCAGGGGGCGGGCGGCGGCGACCGTCGCGACCCGCCTGCGGCGGGGCAGCCGCGGGCGCAGCCCCATGTACTCGTTGGCGCGGAGCAGGCCGGCCAGGTACTCGCGCCACTCGCCGCGGTCGGCGACGAACACCCCCTTGCGGCCGGTGGTGCCCGCGGTGGACATGACCCGGTAACGGCCCAGGTACAGCTCGTCGCGGCGGAGCCCGTCGAGGTGGGCCTCGAGGTCGGCGAGCCGCAGGCGCTGGTCGGTGACCAGCTCGTCGTAGCGGTCCATCATCGCCGCCTTGTCGGTCACCGGCAGCCGTTCGAGCTCGACCTCGCCGCCGAGGTCGATGCCGCGGTACAGCTCGCGGTAGAAGGCGGAGTTGGCGCTGGCGTGGCGCACCAGCTCGCCGAGGAGGGCACGCTGATGGGCGCGCAGCCGCGCGTCGGTCCAGCGGTCGCGCCGCATCAGCTCGCGGGAGCGCCGTAGCGCGACCGGAATATCGGAGATCCGCCTGGCGGCGTGGCCTTGGCTCATCGAACTCCGTCCCTTCAGACCTTCAGCTTGAGGCCGTCCATGATCCGTGCGGCGACCCTGGGGAACAGCTCGTCGTGCATCTGCTCGGGGTGCGCGAGCCGCTCCAGCGTCAGCCCGTTGCCGAGCGCGATCGCGGTCATCGCCACCTCCGCGGAGCTGAACGCCAGCCGCTCGCCGGTGCGATCCAGCGTGTCGCCGATGACGCGCTCGATCGCCGCCTTGAGCTCGTCGTGGCGGAGGGCGAACTGGTGGCGCAGCTCGGGATCGCGCGCCGCGTACGCCCAGAACTCGATCACCAGCAGCGACCAGGCACGCTCGTGCCTGGTCACGGCGGCGAACTGGCGCGCGAGCCGCTCGGCGTGGTCCACCACCGTGGTGGCCTCCTCGCCGGTGCGCTCCATCTCACGGGTCCGCTCGGCGATGTGCGCGTCGAGCACCGCCAGGAAGAGGTCGGCCTTGCCCGTGAAGGTCGAGTAGACGGCGCCGGTCGAGAACCCCGCCGCCTCGGCGACGGCCTCGAGCGACGCGCCGTGATAGCCGCGCTGGAGGAACACGCGCCGGGCGGCCTCGACCAGCTCGGCACGGGTACGTGCCTTGCTCTCGGCGCGGGTGAGTCGGACGGTGGCTGCCATGGTGATAACGACGTTATTTCGATAACGCTATTATGTCAAGAGCCGGTTCCGCCGCGTGCCGGGGTGCGATACCGTCGCAGCTGCCATGAGGACGCTTCGCAAGCACGCCACCAGGGCAGCCGTCGCCGTGGCCGTGCTGCTCGCCCTCGGATCGACGGCGAGCCTCTCGAACCAGGGGCGCATCGCCGCGAGCCATGGCGACGACCGGCGCGCGGTCGACTCGCCGGCGTTCGGCATCGGCCCCGCCGCCCTCCGCCAGCAGCGGCCCGGCCTGCATCCCGTGGTCGGGCGCGGCGGCAAGGGCGGCTGGCGGGTCCCGGCCGCCGCCGGCGCGGTCGCCGCCCTGCTCGCCGCCGTGCCGCGGCGCCGCCGGCGCCGGGACCGCCAGGTCACGCGCGGCCGAGGGTTGCTCCCGCTTCCTGGGCAGGGATCCCGGGCTCCACCCGCCGTCCAGCCAGGCTAGTTCGGCTGTCCGCGCCCACCCACGGTGTGGCGCGGCCCCAGGCTGGAGGGAATCCTCTCGTGTCACGCCATCCCGGATGGCGCCATGCCGCCGTTCCCACTCCCCCGCGGCCGGCTCCCGCCGTGCCGGACCGCGGCCACGACGTGTTCGCACGGTGGGCGTCGCAGTACGAGGACGACGTCCTGTCCCAACTGCTGGCGGCGTTGCAGCACCGGGCGACCGCCCGCCTCCGCCTGGCCGGCGCCGACCAGTTCCTGGACGTCGGCTGCGCCACCGGCGCCGCCGTCCGCGACGCGGCCGCGACCGTCGCGCTCGCCGTCGGGGTCGACCGGTCGGCCGCGATGGTGCGGCGAGCCCGGACGCTCGCGGGGGCGCTGCAAGGCACGGCCTTCGTGGTGGCCGACGCCGGGCACCTGCCGTTTCCGGCGGGGAGCTTCACCGCGGTCCTGTCCACCTCGGCGCTGCGCCACTTCGGCGATCCCGCCTGGGCGGTACGCGAGATGGCGCGGGTGCTCCGGCCCGGCGGCCGGATGGTGGTGGCGGACTTCCTGGCGTGCGGTGACAGCGACCGGCGCGGGTGGGACAGCCGGCGGCGCCGCCGGCGAGCATCACGCTGGGACGGCCCGCCGCGGGCCGTCGCCCAGGCTCCCGTGGTGGTCACCGAGGTGGCCCGCTGCCCGACCGCGTTCGGCTGGTACTCGACCGTCTCGGCGTTCAAGCCCGAAGCGCGAGTCGGCCCGTAGCCACACGCCCGCTGGACCGAGGAGCCACCGAGCGTTTCTGAAGAGTGGGCGGCGGCGCTCCCCTATCCTCTTCAGGGCATGGCAACGCCGCTCGAGACCAGACCGTCCACCGCGCAGCGCAGCGCCGCGCGGCGTGCCGGCGTGCCCGAGATCCGGTACCCGCGGTCGCTGCCGATCACCGAGAAGAAGGACGAGATCCTCACCGCCGTCCGCGACCACCAGGTCGTGATCGTGGCCGGCGAGACCGGCTCGGGGAAGACCACCCAGCTGCCCAAGATCTGCCTGGAGCTGGGCCGGGGCGTCGACGGGCTGATCGGGCACACCCAGCCGCGCCGCCTGGCGGCCAGGACGGTGGCCGAGCGCATCGCCGAGGAGCTGGACACGCCGCTCGGCGGCGCGGTCGGCTACCAGGTGCGGTTCACCGACAGGGTCGGCGACGGCACGCTGGTCAAGGTGATGACCGACGGCATCCTGCTGGCGGAGATCCAGCGTGACCGGATGCTGCGCCGTTACGACACGCTGATCGTCGACGAGGCGCACGAGCGCAGCCTGAACATCGACTTCATCCTCGGCTACGTCAAGCGGCTGCTGCCGCGGCGGCGCGACCTGAAGCTGATCATCACCTCCGCGACGATCGACCCGGAACGCTTCTCCCGCCACTTCGGTGGCGCGCCGGTGATCGAGGTCTCCGGCCGGACCTACCCGGTGGAGGTCCGCTACCGGCCGATCGTGGAGGACGCGGCCGACGCCGACCGCGACCAGACGCAGGCGATCTGCGACGCGGTCGACGAGCTGTGCGCCGAGGGGCCAGGCGACATCCTGGTGTTCCTCAGCGGCGAGCGGGAGATCCGCGACACCGCCGACGCGCTGCGGCGACAGCACCGGCAGCTCACCGAGGTCCTGCCGCTGTACGCGCGGCTGTCAGCCGCCGAGCAGCACCGGGTCTTCAAGCCGCACACCGGCCGCCGGATCGTGCTGGCCACCAACGTGGCGGAGACGTCGCTGACCGTGCCTGGCATCAGGTACGTGATCGACCCGGGGACGGCGCGCATCTCCCGCTACAGCCACCGCACCAAGGTGCAGCGCCTGCCCATCGAGCCGATCTCCCAGGCGTCCGCCGAGCAGCGCAAGGGCCGCTGCGGGCGGGTGTCGGCCGGGATCTGCATCCGCCTGTACTCCGACGACGACCTCCAATCGCGCCCGGAGTTCACCGACCCGGAGATCCTCCGCACCAACCTGGCCTCCGTGATCCTGCAGATGACCGCGCTGGGCCTCGGCGAGGAGGTCGCCTTCCCGTTCATCGACCCGCCCGACCGGCGCGACGTGAAGGCCGGCGTGCAGCTGCTCGAGGAGCTGGGCGCGCTCGGGCAGGCCAGGCGGGGCGCCCGCGGGCGGCTCACGCCGGTCGGCCGCAAGCTCGCCCAGCTGCCGCTCGACCCCCGGCTGGCCCGCATGGTGCTGGAGGCCGACCGCAACGACTGCGTGCGGGAGGTCATGGTGATCGCCGCCGCCCTGTCGATCCAGGACCCCCGCGAGCGCCCCACCGACAAGCAGGAGGCCGCCGACGCCAAGCACCGCCGCTTCGCCGATCCCGGCTCGGACTTCCTGGCCTACCTGAACCTGTGGCAGTACCTCAGGGAGCAGCAAAAGGAGCTGTCGTCGAGCCAGTTCCGCCGGTTGTGCCGCAGCGACTTCCTGAACTACCAGCGCATCCGCGAGTGGCAGGACATCTACGGCCAGCTGCGGCAGACGGTCAAGCCGCTGGGGATCCGGCTGAACAGCCAGCCGGGCTCCGAGCGGCGCGTCCACCTGTCGCTGCTCGCCGGCCTGCTGTCCCACATCGGCGTCAAGGACGTCGAGACGCGCGAGTACCAGGGGGCGCGGGGGACGCGGTTCGCGATCTTCCCAGGCTCGGCGCTGTTCAAGCAGTCGCCGCGGTGGGTGATGGCGGCCGAGCTGGTGGAGACCACCCGCCTCTGGGGGCGGATGGCGGCGCGGATCGAGCCGGAGTGGGTGGAGCCGCTCGCCCTGCACCTGGTCAAGCGGAGCTACAGCGAGCCGCACTGGGAGCGCGAGCGCGGCGCGGTGATGGCGTTCGAGCGGGTCACCCTGTACGGGGTGCCGATCGTGGCGCGGCGCAAGGTTGGCTACGGCCGCATCGACCCGGCCCTGTCGCGGGAGTTGTTCCTCCGCCGCGCCCTGGTGGAGGGCGACTGGCAGACCCACCACCGGTTCTTCCACGCCAACCGCGAGCTGCTGGCCGAGGTGGCCGAGCTGGAGGAGCGCGCCCGCCGCCGCGACATCCTCGTCGACGACCAGGTGCTGTTCGACTTCTACGACCAGCGGGTCGGCGCCGAGGTGGTCTCCGCCCGCCACTTCGACAGCTGGTGGAAGCGGGCCGGGCACGACCAGCCGGACCTGCTCACCCTCACGAAGTCGATGCTGGTCAACGAGGGCACCGGCGAGCTCAGCCCGTGGGACTACCCGGACACCTGGCGGCAGGACGGGCTCAGCCTGCGGCTGACCTACGAGTTCGAGCCCGGCACCGACGCCGACGGCGTCACCGTCCACATCCCGCTGCCGGTGCTCAACCAGGTCGACCCCGGCGGCTTCGACTGGCAGGTCCCCGGCTTCCGCGAGGAGCTGGTCACCGCCCTGATCAGGACGCTGCCCAAGGCGCTGCGCCGCAATTTCGTCCCGGTCCGCGACGCCGCCCGGACGGTGCTGGAGCGGGTGGCGCCGCCGCGGGCGCCGCTGCTGGACGCGCTCGGCGACGAGCTGGGCCGTCTGGGCGGCGTGGAGGTGCCGCGCGACGCCTGGCAGCCCGACCGGGTGCCCGACCACCTCAAGGTCACCTTCCGGGTGCACGACCAGCGGGACCGCACCCTCGCCCAGGGGAAGGACCTGGAGGCGCTGAAGCGGCTCCTCGCACCGAAGCTGCGCACCGCGCTCGCCGCCCAGGCCGGCTCGATCGAGCGGCAGGGGCTGCGCGGCTGGACCATCGGGACGCTGCCGCGGACCTTCGAACGGCGGCAGGGCGGCTACCTGGTGACCGCCTACCCGGCGCTGGTGGACGAGGGTGACAGCGTCGCCGTCCGGATGCTGGAGAGCGAGGCGGCGCAGGAGCGCGCCATGTGGGAGGGCACCCGCCGGCTCCTGCTACTGACCATCCCGTCCCCGATCAAGGCCCTCCAGGGGCGGCTGACCACCAAGGCCAAGCTCGCGCTCAGCCAGAACCCTCACGGGACCATGGCGGAGCTGCTCGACGACTGCGTCGTCTGCGCCGCCGACAAGCTGATCGCCGAGGCCGGCGGGCCAGCCTGGGACGAGGACGGGTTCAACCGGCTCCGTGACCTCGTCCGCGCGGAGCTCCACGACACCGCGGTCGGCATCTTCACCCAGGTCCAGCAGATCCTGATGGCCACGCACCAGGTCAGGCGGCTGCTGGCCGCCACCGACAGCCCGGCGCTGGAGCCCGCGGTGGCCGACGTCGCCGCGCAGCTGTCCGAGCTGGTCGGCCCGGGCTTCGTCACCGCCACCGGCTTCCAGCGGCTCGGTGACCTGCCGCGGTACCTGCGCGCGATGGAGTACCGGTTGGAGAAGCTCCCGGGCAACCAGCGGCGCGACCAGGACCGGATGCGCCGGGTCGAGGAGGTCCGGGACGCCTACGAGCAGCTGCGGGACGAGCTGCCGCCGGGCGGGGAGGCCGCGCGGGCGCTGGAGCGGATCCGCTGGATGATCGAGGAGCTGCGAGTCAGCCTGTTCGCCGAAGCGCTCGGGACCCCCCAGCCGGTCTCAGAGCGGCGGATCTACCGGGCGATGGACGAGCTGCCATGGTGAGCTCTTCGGGGTGACCGCCCCGTCCAGCCAGACGGCCGCGGAGGATCGCGATGCCCAGCGGACGCACCCCGGCGCGGCGCCTGGCCGGCGTTGCCGCCACCGCGCTCGTGCTGCTGTTCTGCCTCTTCCCGCTGTGGTGGATGGCGGTCGCCAGCCTGCAGCGGGAGCCGGAGATCTTCGCGCACCGGCTGCTGCCGCTCCACCCCATCCTCGACAACTACCGGCTGCTGCTCTCCGACACCTACCGCTTCCAGCTCGCGATCCGGAACAGCCTGGTCATCGCGACCGCGACCACGCTGATCACGGTCGTCATCGGAGCCGCGGTCGGCTATGCGCTCGCCCGCCTGCGGGTCAGGGGCAAACCCTTGATCCTGGCCGGGCTGCTCGCGCTCGCCATGTTCCCGGGCGTCTCGCTGCTGCCAGGGTTCTACCAGCTGTTCTCGGCGCTCGGCTGGCTCGACGCCTACCACGCGGTCGTCCTCCCGGACGTCAGCTTCGCGCTGCCGCTGGCCGCCTGGCTGCTGGCTCGCACGCTGGCCGACTTCCCCTGGGAGCTCGAGGACGCCGCGCGCGTCGACGGCGCCAGCCGCTGGGCGGCGTTCCGCCGCGTCGTGGTCCCCCTGGCCGCCCCTGGTCTGGCGGCGGCGGCGATGGTGGTGTTCGTGGCGACCTGGAACGAATACCTGTTCGCCTCCGCGATGACGCTCACCCCGGCATCCCAGCCGGTCACGGTCGCGATCACCTTCCTGCCGGGCTACGGCGGCTTCGGGATCGCCATGGCCGCCGGGGTCCTGGTCACCAGCCCGGTGGTCGTGGTGCTGCTGCTCCTGCAACGCCGCCTGGCAAGCGGCCTCGCGGGCGCCAGGGCCGAGCTCGCGCGGCGCCCGGCGCCATGGCGCCGGTCGCTCGCGCCCACGGAGCCCGGCTCCAGGGCGCGGCGGGACCGCCGGCCTCGGCCGCGGTGGCGGCCGCTGGCCGGCCTGGTGGCGGTGGTCGTGCTGGCGTCGGTGCTCCGTTCCTCGACGCCGGCGCCCGTGCCCGAGGCCCGCGCCGACGACGGCGCCCGGATCGTCGCGGTCGAGGAGGTCGGTCCCCGCATCCTGGACCTGACCGTCGCCTCCCCGGCGCTCGGGCGGGACGGGAAGGTGCGGCTGCTCCTGCCAGGCCGCTTCGCGGCCGAGCCGGGCCGCCGCTGGCCGGCGCTCTGGCTGCTGCACGGCTGCTGTGACAGCTACGTGAGCTGGTCCCGCTCGACCGACGTCGAGCGGCTCACCGCGACCGCCGGCCTCCTGGTGGTGATGCCGGAGGGCGGAGCGGTCGGGTTCTACTCCGACTGGTACAACCAGGGCCGTGGCGGCCCGCCCCGCTGGGAGACGTTCCACCTGGTCGAGCTCGACCAGCTCCTCGAGCGCAACTACCGGGCGGGTGGGCGGCGGGCCGTCGCCGGGTTGTCGATGGGCGGGCTCGGCGCGATCGCCTACGCGGCCCGGCATCCCGGCCTGTTCCAGGCCGCCGCCAGCTTCAGCGGCATCGTCGACACGCGAGGAGACGGCGGGGCGTTCGTGCTCGACCTGCTGCGCTCGAACGGCGCGGACCCGCCGGCGCTCTGGGGCGACCCGGTCGACCAGGCGGCCGTCTGGCGAGACCACGACCCGTACGAGCTGGCCTCCCGGCTGCGCGGCACCGCCGTGCTGGTCGCGTTCGGCGACGGCCGCCCCGGTCCGCTCGACCAGCCAGGCGCGGCCAGCACCACCGCGAGCTCGATCGAGGCACGCCTGCACGCCCAGAACCTCAGGTTCGTCGAGCGGCTGCGCGCGCTCGGCATCGCGGCTCGGGTCGATGCCTCCGGCCCGG
>Ga0307302_10001159_pt1 | contig 11551 bp, 10 predicted proteins | sample ER_DNA_183_FD_194490 | JGI IMG/M metagenome (GOLD analysis project Ga0307302, IMG submission 194490) | Bulk soil microbial communities from the East River watershed near Crested Butte, Colorado, United States - ER_DNA_183 | ecosystem: Environmental > Terrestrial > Soil > Floodplain | place... | reverse complement strand
TGCCTCCCAGGTTTCACCGAGGACCCGAATCAGGCCGGACGGAGCGAGCGGCGTCGTGACCTCCCCCGTCGCACCGACGAGGTTCTCGACGCCCGTGACGACCTTCTCGCGCCGCATGCGGCGGTAGAAGTAGAGAACCTCGAATCCGCCTATGACGAGCGCCGCCAGCGCTGCGACGACGTTCCAAGGATCCGGCAGCAGGAGTAGCAGGAGCAGGGCGAGCAGCAAGAACACGGTCGCCACCGATCATTTGCCGCACTCCGCGCGCCGCCATCACCCCGAGCGGATGATTCGGACTGCCGGCCACTCGTTTAGCGTCGGACGCCATGTTCGTCCTTTTGAGAGCGAGCTGAGAGGTGGAAGGCTGGGAGCTCGCAACGATCGCCTTCCTGCTCCTGGCGTTCTCGGCCGTCTCCCGCCGGCTCGAGCGCTCGGTTGTCACAGCGGCGATGTTCTTCACCTCCGCGGGCCTTCTTGCGGGGCCTGTCCTCGGTCTGATCGATCTTCATATCGAAGGCGAGCCTGTGAAGTTGCTCGCCGAGGCGACGCTGACGCTGGTGCTCTTCGCCGACGCGTCCCGGATCTCTCTCCACGCACTTCGCCGCGAGTTTGCGGTGCCGGCCCGCTTGCTCGGGATCGGCCTCCCGCTCACCATCGTCGCCGGAACGGCCGCCGGTCTCGGCGTGCTCCCCGGCGTCAGCCTGGTGGAGGCGCTCGTCCTCTCGATCATGCTCGCCTGCACCGACGCCGCTCTCGGCCAGTCGGTTGTGACCGACGAACGAGTCCCGTCTCGGATCCGGCAGGGTCTCAACGTCGAGAGCGGACTGAATGATGGAATCTGCGTACCACTCTTCTTCATCGCGCTCGCCGTGGCCGAGGCGGAGGAGGGGACGCTCACCGCATCTTCGGCGGCGCACCTCGTGCTCGAGGAGATCGGGTACGGGCTGGTGGCAGGCGTCGCTGCCGGTGTGATCGGGGCTCTCGCCGTCCGGTTCGCCGCCCGCCGGTCGTTGGTCGAGCCGCACTGGCTCCAGGTGCTGCCGGTCGCAACCGCGCTGCTCGCAGCGGGACTCGCGCTCGGGCTCGGTGGGAGCATCTTCATCGCGGCTTTCGTAGGCGGGTTCGTCTTCGGAGTGCTCCGTCGTGAAGCCGGCGGCGAGGTCTCGTACCTGGTCGACGAGAGCGGCGAAGTGCTCAACGCCGCCACGTTCATCATCTTCGGAGCCGCGATCCTCGGTCCGGTGCTCGACGAGCTGACCTGGGAGATCGTGCTCTACGCCGTCCTGAGCCTGACGGTCGTCCGGATGCTGCCCGTGGCGCTCTCGCTGATCGGCACCGGCGCTCGTCGCCCGACGTACGCCTTCGTAGGCTGGTTCGGCCCGCGAGGACTGGCCTCGATCGTCTTCGCGGTGATCCTGATCGAGGAGTCGGCGCTCCCGCACGAGCGCACGCTGCTCCTCGCAGTCGTGGCGACGATTGCCATCTCCGTCTACGTCCATGGCCTCAGTGCACGGCCGTTGACCGATCGTTACGTCCGCTGGTACGAGTCGCACCCCCGCGAGCAGGCGCCCGCCATGGAAAGCGCGCCTGCGACCGAGCTTCGTTGGCGTAAGCCGCGAACGCCTTCCGCGAGCTAGTTCATCCCGTTGGGGCGATGCCGCCCATGCGCGGCCGGCAGAAAGTGGAGGGCGCAAGCCGCAAACCAGGAGGCCCCATGCCCGAGCAGCCGGACTTTAAGCGCGACGTTCTTCCGATTCCAGATATCACGCCGGTCGGTTTGACCACGTACGACGCAAAGGATCCCGACACGACGTTCCCGCCGATCCAGGAGATCAGGCCGCCGGAAGGGGCGCCCAACGTCCTGATCGTGCTGCTCGACGACGTCGGATTCGGCGCGTCGAGCGCATTCGGAGGGCCGATCGCCACGCCGAACGCCGAGCGACTGGCCGCCAAAGGCCTGAAATACAACCGCTTCCACACCACAGCCTTGTGCTCGCCCACGCGGCAGGCGCTCCTGACAGGTCGCAACCACCACACCGTCGGCATGGGCGGGATCACCGAGATCGCGACGTCGGCGCCGGGATACAACTCGGTGCGGCCGAACACCTGCGCGCCTCTGGCCGAGACCATGAAGCTCAACGGCTACTCGACGGCTCAGTTCGGAAAGTGCCACGAGGTGCCCGTCTGGCAGACGAGCCCGATGGGGCCTTTCCACGCCTGGCCCACCGGAAGCGGCTTCGAATACTTCTACGGCTTCATCGGCGGCGAGGCGCACCAGTACTACCCGGCGCTGTACGAAGGGACGATCCCGATCGAGCCCGAGAAGACGCCCGAGGAGGGCTACCACCTCATGTCCGACATGACGGACAAGGCGATCAAGTGGATCCGCCAGCAGAAGGCGCTGATGCCCGACAAGCCGTTCTTCAGCTACTTCGCGCCCGGTGCGACGCACGCGCCGCACCACGTCACCCCCGAGTGGGCGGACAAGTACAAGGGCCAGTTCGACGACGGTTGGGACGCGCTACGCGAGCGGACCTTCGCCCGCCAGAAGGAGCTGGGCGTCATCCCGGCCGACGCCGAGCTGACTCCGCGTCACGAAGAAATCCCCGCTTGGGACGACATGCCCGAGGATCTCAAGCCTGTCCTGCGCCGCCAGATGGAGATCTACGCGGGCTTCCTCGAGTTCACCGACTACCACGTCGGCCGGCTGCTGGACGCGCTCGAAGACCTCGAGATCCTGGACAACACGCTCGTCTACTACATCATCGGCGACAACGGCGCCTCGGCCGAAGGAACGCTCAACGGCACCTACAACGAGATGATCAACTTCAACGGCGCGGCCGCCCTCGAGACGCCGGACTTCATGATGGAGCGCCTCGACCAGTTCGGCGGGCCCGACTCCTACAACCACTTCGCCGTCGGCTGGGCCCACGCGATGTGCGCGCCCTACCAGTGGACGAAGCAGGTGGCATCGCACTGGGGCGGCACGAGAAACGGGACGATCGTCCACTGGCCGGCGGGAATCAAGTCGGAGGGCGAGGTACGGAGCCAGTTCGCTCACGTGATCGACGTCGCCGCGACGGTTCTCGAGGCGGCCGGGCTCCCCGAGCCGACGTTCGTGAACGGCGTCCAGCAGAAGCCGCTCGAGGGCGTGAGCATGGCGTACTCGTTCGACGACGGCGACGCCGCCGAGCGCCACACCACGCAGTACTTCGAGATGTTTTGCAACAGGGGCGTCTACCACCAGGGCTGGACCGCCGTCACGAAGCACGGCACACCCTGGCTGATGCTCGGCCAGGAGAAGCCGGCGCTCGACGACGACGTCTGGGAGCTCTATGACACCACGACGGACTGGACGCAGACGAAAGACCTGGCGGCGGAGAACCCAACGAAGCTCGCCGAGCTCCAACGGCTGTTCCTGCTCGAGGCGACGAAGTACAACGTCCTCCCGCTCGACGACCGCGGCATCGAGCGCGCTATCCCCGAGGTCGCAGGAAGGCCGACGCTCATCAAAGGCGACCGGCAGCTGCTGTTCGGAGGCATGGGGCGCCTGTCGGAGAGCTCGATCGTGGGCATCAAGAACAAGTCACATTCCGTCACGGCCGAGATCGAGGTCCCCAAGGCTGGGGCAGAGGGCGTCATCATCGCCCAGGGCGGCAGCATCGGCGGCTGGAGCCTCTACCTCAAGGAGGGCAAGCCCCGGTACTGCTACAACCTGCTTGGGATCCAGCGGTTCTACGTCGACTCGGACACCGAGGTGCCGGCCGGAACGCACCAGGTACGGATGGAGTTCGACTACGCCGGTCCCGGCCTCGGCAAGGGCGGAACCGTCAAGCTCTATCTCGACGGTGAGGCTGTCGGGGAAGGGCAGGTGGCCGGCACCGCACCCATGATCTTCTCGGCGGACGACGGGTGTGACATCGGTGTCGAGTACGGTGCGCTCGTCGCTGACGACTATCCGATCCCGAATCGGTTTACCGGTGAGGTGAACTGGGTCGAGATCGACGTCGGAGCGGCTGCGGAAGACGCGGACCACCGCATCGACGCCGAGGAGCGCATCCGTGTAGCGATGGCGCGGCAGTAACCGAGCCGACCTAACCGAAGACGAGCTCCCGGATGTCGCCGCCCGAGGCGGCGACATCCCCGAGCTCTGCGATGAAGTTGAGCGCTTCCAAGTTCGGAGAGAGCTCAGTACAGGCCGTGAAGCCGCTGCACCGGAACGCCATCACGACGCCGAGGATCGAGCGGATCAGGTCGTCGGCCGCTTCCTGGAGCGAGGTGCCCTTCCCGCGAGCGACCCCGCCGAGCTCGAGCCACACGGCGTCGGCGCTCTCTCTGACGGTCAGTGAAGGCATTGCTCGGGACATCGGCCGCATGGTGCGTGTCTCCATCCCTGGAATGGCCGAAACTGCTGCGCTTTTCACCCTTTTGGCAGGTTGCCAGGAGTCTGCCTGGCGTATCGGATAGCAACATGGGCCCCGCGATCGGAGGAATCCTCCCACTGGCGGTGGGAGTCGCGATCAGTCCGGTGCCGATCATCGCGATCGTCCTGATCCTGGGAACGCCGCGCGCCCGCTCGAATGGGCCAGCGTTGGCGGTGGGCTGGCTTGCCGGACTGTCCATTGCGGGCGGAATCTTTCTCGCCATCGCGAGCGGGCGCGCACAGGAGGAAGGCGACGGCCCTGAGACCTGGGTCAGCATCGTCAAGCTGATCCTCGGCGTGCTCTTCGTCCTGCTGGCGGCACGAATCTGGCACGGCCGGCCGCAGGCGGGTCAGGAGGCCGAGATGCCCAAGTGGATGCGGGCGATCGACAGGTTCACTGCCGTGAGGTCGCTCGTCTTCGGAGTGATCCTCTCGGCGCTCAACCCGAAGAACCTGGCGCTCACGATCGCCGCCGCCGCCGCGATCGCCGAGACCGGCATCTCCGACGGCGAAGCGATCGTCGTGCTTGCCGTCTTCATCCTGATCGGCTCACTGAGCATCCTCGCGCCCGTAGCTCTCTATTTCGCGATGGGTGCGAGGGCGGCGGCGATCCTCGACGCCCTGAAGACCTGGATGGCCGCGCACAACGCAGCGATCATGACCGTGCTGCTCCTCGTACTCGGCGCCAAGCTGATCGGGGACGCGATCGCCGGCCTTTACGGCTAGTAGGGCTAGGCGACCTCGAGCGCGTCGCCCACGTCGTATCCGAGCGCGAGCCCGAGGTTCGGCGCCGCCGAGACAACGCGGGCAAGGCCGACGAGCGGAAGGACCGCAATGAGCACCCCAACGATCTCGTCATGAGTCGCGCCGGCGCGGAGAGCAGCCTCCACGCAGTTCATGTAGGTCGATGGCGTCGACGCATTCGCCGCGATCAGCGCGCCGATCCGGATCAGTGCGTGCGAGCGATCGTCGAGGCCCGCGAGCGTCGCATTGGCACTGTCGTTCTGGAGCAGCGCCTCAATGTACCGGTCGTCCCGAACCGCGATCTTTCGCAGCGTGACCTTATATTCGTCCACAACGTCGCTAGCTTCATTCGACTCCGATTAGCGTGGCGACGCATCACCCCTAGGGGGTGAAAACCCCCTCCGGCGAGACCGGCGTGTCCACGAGCCCCAGCTGCACCGCCCGCTCGATCGCCTCGCTTCGGCTCGAAGCGTCGAGCTTCCGGTAGACGGAGATCGCCTGGCTCTTGACCGTGTTACGCGAGACGAACAGGCGCTCGGCGATCTCCCGAAAGGACAGATGAGTCGTCAGGAACGGCAGTAGGCGCAGCTCGGCCGCGGTGAGCGTGGACGCCCAGCCGTGGTCGATGCCCACGGCGTTCGCCAGCCGGCTGCGCAGCTCCCCAATCTGCTCCCGCAGATTTCCCAGGTCGGGCCGTCGTCGAATGACGTCATCCGCCTCTCGGAGCAGGGTCCTGCAACCTTCGACGTCGGACAGCGAGAGGTGTGACCGTGCAAGCTCGAGCATCGTCTGCACGGCGAACCACGGGACCGCGCGGCTGAGATTCCCACGCATCCGCATTGCGCGAAGGAGCATCTGGCGAGCCGTCGCCGACCGACCGGACTCCAGAGCGAGCCTCGCGCCGGCGGCTTGCTGGATTGTCGCCGGCAGGTATTCCTCGATCGGCTGGTCCTCGAGAAAGTCGTTGGCACGTGCCAGCTCCGTCTGCGCCTTGCCGAGGTCGCCACGGCCCAGGGCGAGCAGCGCGAGCTCCGAATGCGCGACGACTCCGACGTAGATCGCGCCCGATCCGACGGCTCCCTCTGCCGTCTGGGCGAGGATCTCCTCTGCCCGCTCGACGTCACCTTCGAGGAGGAACCCCACACCGAGGAACAGCTGGGCGCTCGGCAGCCAGAAGCTCCCCGGGTGCAGCTCTTCGAGCGCCCGCTCGGCATCGGCACGCATCTCGGCGACCCCCCGTGCGCAAAGGAACGCCCGCAACATCAAGACCCAGGCGTGGACCGACGAGCTTCCATCCGGCATCGGTCCGTCGTAGTCCGATCGCTCCACCGCGAATGCAAAGCGCTCGGCCTCGTCCGGACGGCCCCGGAGTGCGTGCACCCACGCACCCAGGGCGGCGACGGCTGGGTACTTCTCGAGCAGTCCCGGCTTGTCGAACCATCTGAACCAGCGCTCGACCGTGACCACGCGGCCGCTACGGAAGAACGGAAGCGAGTGCGTGCTGACGAGACGAGCGAGCTCGTCGAAGTCGCCGGCGGCGGCAGCGTATTCGACCGCGGCTCCTGGGCTCCCGTGCTCCTCGCACCATGCCGCGGCGCGGCTATTGAGGGTTGCGACCAGCTCGGGCTCGAGCCGCTCGAGCTCGGAACGGAGCATGTCCCTGAAGAGGTGGTGGTACCTGTACCACTCGCGGTGGTGATCGAGGCCGACGACGAAGAAGTTCGCCTCCTCGAGCGCCCGGAGCCGTTCTGCGGAATCGCTCTGACCGAGCACCGCGTCGCACAGCGGGCCGGACATGCGATCGAGGACGGCAGTGCGCATCGCGAACTCGACGTCGATCGTCTTCAGGCGGGACAGATGCTCTGCGCGCAGGTAGTCGACGACGAACCGGTCGCCGCCTGAGAAAGACGAGATCGGCTCCGACTCCTCGGTCTCCTCCATGAAGAGGGCTGCCAGATGAAGGCCGGCGACCCAGCCTTCCGTGCGCCTGTTCAGCTCCCCGGTGTCGGCCGCCGTCACCTTCAGTCCCACCGACTCGAGGAGCGAGCGGGCCTCGTTGTCGGTCAGCGCGAGCTCTGCCTCGCCGACTTCGACGAGCCGCCGATCCGCGCGGATGCGGGCCAGCGGCACGCCGGGGTCGGCATGACCGCAGAGAACGAGCTGCGACCCACCCGTCAGATGCTTCGCGAGCGGCTCGAGGGCGTCCACGCAATCACGGTGCTTCAGCTCGTGGACGTCGTCGAGCACGAGCACGATCGGCTCGGGCATCGACGCGAGCGCGGCGCCGAGCCGCGGAAGAGCAGTCGACCAGATCGAGTCGCTTCCAGCAGCCACGGCACGGAATACGGCCGGATCGATCGGATGCACGGTGTTCAGCGCAGCCGCCACGTACGTCAAGAAGGCGACGGGATCGTCGTCCCGCGAGTCGAGCGAGACCCAGGCGAAAGGCCTGCTGTCGGCATGAGCCCATTGGGCCAGCAGTGTCGTCTTCCCGTAGCCCGCCGGCGCGGCGATCGTGAACACGCGCGCGTCAGGCGATGCGCGGAGGCGGTTGACGAGCCCGGTGCGGCGAACGAGGCCCGCGCGAAGCGACGGGATCGCGAGCTTCGACTCGACGACCTCGAAGGCGGCGGCGTCGTGGCCGGTTTTTCGAGCAGGCTTCGAGCCCCGCCCGGACGGCCGGCTTATGCGCTTCGGCGCGGCCGCAGCTGGGTTCCGTGTCCCACTCAATCGGACCTCCCAATCCGTGCGAACGAAGGCCGGCCGCGACCCTCCGGTGTGGCGTTCGCTGCAAACAGGTTACGCGCCGCCGCGCTTCTGGCAAAACCGCTTCACCAGACGGCAACCACTTGGATCACCCGGATAGGACGATGTCGGCCGGATCCCGGGGCGTCATCGTGCGGCAAATGATCCTGCCGCGCCTACGGGGGCGCAGTTCGAGCGGGCCCCTGGACGACGGGACGGACACCATCGAGATTCGCGATCTTGCCCGCATGTTCGCGCCGCCGGCGTGGCTGCAGGACCTTGGGCTGACCGCCTGGTTCCTGCTCGGGCTCGGGCTCGTGCTCGTCGGGCTGATCGTGCTCATGGGACAGATCTCGAGCATCGTCATGCCTGTCGTCACCGGGACGATCGTCGCGGCAGTAGCCGGTCCGTCCGTGGGTTGGCTCCAGCGGCACGGAATTCCCCGGGCGGCGGGCGCCGCGCTCGTCCTCCTCACCGTGCTTGCGATCGGCGTGGTCATCTTCCTGCTCGTAGTCAACGGGATCGTTGCGAACGGCGACCAGATCAAGACGCTGGTCTCCGGCGCCGTCGACAAGGTCGAGGGGTGGGCGAACGATGCCGGTGTGGAGGGCACGTCCAGCCCGACGAACGACGCGAAGGGTGGCGTGGTCCAGGCGGGCGAGACGCTGATCCAGGGCGTGGCCAGCGGTATCAGCGGCCTCACGTCGCTCGCGTTCTTCCTCTCCTTCACGCTGTTCAGCACGTTCTTCCTGCTCAAGGACGGCCCGACGGTCCGGGCATTCGTGAGCCGCAATCTCGGCGTCCCGGTCGCCGTAGGGAACGTCGTCACGGGGAACGTGCTCAGCTCGATGCGCCGCTACTTCCTCGGCGTGACGATCGTCGCGGCCTTCAACGGCATCGTCGTCGGCGTCGCCGCGTACCTCCTCGGCGTCCCACTCGCCGCGACGATCGCGGTAGTGACGCTCGTGACCGCGTACGTTCCGTTCATCGGCGCCGTCGTCTCGGGTGCGTTCGCCGTGATGCTCGCACTCGCCTCCGAGGGCACCGACGTCGCCCTCGCCATGCTCGTCGTGGTCATCCTCGCCAACGGACTGCTCCAGAACGTCGTGCAACCGGTCGCTTTCGGCGCCACGCTCGACCTGAACCCGCTCGCCGTGCTCATCGTCACCATTGCCGCCGGAAGCCTCTTCGGCATGGTCGGGCTCGTGCTGGCGGCGCCGCTGGCCTCAGCGGCGGTTCACATCAGCCGTGATCTCGCGATCGCTCGCGCGGCGGTGCTGTCATCCGATCCCGAAGGTGCTGACCGTCAGGCAGCGGCGGCATCCCTCCCGTAGGAAGCGAGCGCCCAGATGACGGCGACGTCGAGGGCGATGATCAGGACGGCCCACACCGGGTAGTACGGAATGAAAAAGAAGTTCGCGATCGCGCTGATCACGGCAAGCATGATCCCGACCGCGCGGGCCCCCAGGGCGCTCCCGAGAAAACCGCGAGCCCGACGGAGGCGACGACGGCGCCGATGATCAGGGATGAATCTCGAAAGTCGCTATCCCCGGCGCCTGCCCTGGCTTGAAAGAGACGTACGACGCGCCCACGGGGTACCGCGGTGCTCTACGGACAGCGCGTTAGGGTCGCTCGATGCGCCGCTGGCTGCCCTTGATCATTCTTGCGGCAGCGCAGTTCGTGATGGTGCTCGACTCGAGCGTGATGAACGTCTCGATTTCCCAGATCGTCGCCGACCTCGACACGACCGTGACCGGCGTCCAGCTCGCAATCACCGCCTACACGCTCGTGATGGCGGCATTCATGCTCGTCGGAGCGAAGCTCGGCGACATCTGGGGACGCGACCGTGCCTTCGGCATCGGCCTCGCCGTCTACGGACTCGGCTCGCTGACGACCGCGCTGAGCCCAAGCCTCCCCGTCCTTCTCCTTGGCTGGTCGCTGGTCGAAGGGCTGGGCGCCGTGCTCGTCATCCCGGCCATCGCCGCCCTGACCGCGGCCAACTATCAAGGGAAGGAGCGTGCGTTCGCCTACGGGATCATCGGCGGCGTCGCAGGCGCCGCCATCGCGGTCGGCCCGGTCATTGGCGGCTGGGTGACGACGAACTTCACCTGGCGACTCGTATTCGTGGGGGAGGTCGTGGTCGTCCTCGCCATTCTCGTCGTGCGAAAGCGGATGCAGCCGGCACCACGGCCTGAGCACCCGCCGAAGCTCGACTTCGGGGGCGCGGCCCTCTCAGCCCTGGGCCTGGGTCTGATCGTCATCGGGATCCTCCAAAGCAGTTCGTGGGGCTGGCTGCAGCCCCGCGACGCACCCACGATCGGGGGAGACGAAATCACGCCACTCGGGTTCTCGCTGGTGCCGTTCCTGATCGTCGGCGGTGTCTTGCTCCTCTGGTTCTTCGGCCTCTGGGAGGAACGGCGTGAGCGGCTCGGCCAGGACACGCTGCTCGAACGCGCGTTGCTGCGAATCCAGTCGCTCCGCGCCGGACTGGCGACGCTGATGTCGCAGCAGCTCGTGCTGATGGGCACCTTCTTCGTCCTTCCCGTCTACCTCCAGGTCGTGCTGGGTCTCGACGCCTTCGAGACCGGTAAGCGGTTGCTGCCGATGTCGATCACGATGCTCATCGCAGCGCTCGCGGGTCCGAAGCTAGCCGCCCGACTTGCGCCGAGGTTGGTCGTGCAAATCGGCCTCGCTGCGATGGTGGTCGCCGGGCTCGTCCTGGTCGGCACGATCGACGTGGAACTGAACGAGACGTGGTTCAAGCTCTCGCTCGCGTTGTTCGGGATCGGCGCAGGTCTGTTGATGTCGCAGCTGGGCAACGTCATCATGTCGTCAGCGCCACCGGGAAAGACGAACGAGGCGGGCGGCCTCCAGGGAACAGCCCAGAACCTCGGCGCCTCGCTTGGCACCGCCCTGATCGGGTCGGTCCTGCTCGCAGGCCTGCTCACCGGCTTCTCGACGCGCATCGCCGAGAACCCCACGCTGTCGGAGCCCCTGCGCGCCCAGATCCAGGCCGCGACCGAGCAGGGGATCGACATCGTGACGACCGAGCAGGCACGCGCCGCCGCGGTCTCGGCCGGCCTCACTCCCGCCGAGGCGGACGCGGTGACGGCCGACTACGCCGACGCCCAGCTCGAGGCGCTGAAGAAGGCGATGCTCGCGGTGGCGCTGCTCGCGCTCCTCTCCCTCATGTTCACTCGTCGCCTGCCGGGCAAACAGTCGACGGAAGAGCCGGAGGCCACAATCTCGGTCTAGCCCTACGCCCGGAAACGAGTGCGCCTACTCGGGCAGCGACTCGTACTCGCTCACGCGCCGCCGATCGTAGAGCCACCCGATTCCCAGTGCGAGTCCACCGAAGACGATGAACGCACCTAGGACGCCCCAGGTGACCAACGCAGCGCCTATGAGCAAGAAGACAATCGCGGCCGCGATTCCAATGCCCACGATCGTCGCGATCATGCCGAGCCAGAACCGTCCGCCCACAGTACGATCAAACAGCACTCCGACCCCGAAAGCAACCGGGTGCATGCCTCGGCAAACGGTTTATTCAAGGCTTCCGAATGGGCGTTCCGAAGAGCTCACGCGGCCGGATCTCGCCCCCGCAGGCCTCGCACTCGACCGTAAAGGCGGAGGTGAAGA
>Ga0307302_10001157_pt1 | contig 11577 bp, 11 predicted proteins | sample ER_DNA_183_FD_194490 | JGI IMG/M metagenome (GOLD analysis project Ga0307302, IMG submission 194490) | Bulk soil microbial communities from the East River watershed near Crested Butte, Colorado, United States - ER_DNA_183 | ecosystem: Environmental > Terrestrial > Soil > Floodplain | place... | reverse complement strand
GGCGCGCGCCTCGCCGTGCTCCTGGATCAGCCGGTCGAGCAGCCGATCGTCCCACGTGCGGGCGATCTCCATGACCTCACGTTCGAGCCGGTCCAGCGGCACATCCCGGATCTGGCCGTGACCGACATGCACCGTGAAGTGGAGCTGCGCGATGCCGCTTTCGGTGAGCGCGACATGGTGGTCGATCGTGGTCCCGTCGAACCGCTCGAGGAACAGGTCCTGCAGCCGGAGCCGGACCTCGGCGTCGAAGGCGTCGCGCGGCATCGTCACGAGCAGCGAGACGCTCCGCCCGTACAGATCTCGGCGCGCGAACAGGCGGACCTCCTTGGTGTCGTTGACCTGCAGCAGCCCCATCACCTGCGCGCGCAGCTCATCCGTCGGTGCCGCGAACAGCTCGTCCTTGGGGAAGCTCTCGAAGATCGTCACGACCGCCTTGTAGTCGTGCGACCCCTCGTACAGGTCCTCGGCATCGAGGATCTGCTCCAGCTTGCGATGCAACAGGGGTGTCTTGCTCGCCGGCTCCGAGTACGCCTTCGACGTGAACAGCCCGACCATCCGCGTCTCGCCGACGATACGTCCCTCCGCCGAGACCTTCCGGACGCCGATGTAGTCCATCCTCGCCCGCCGGTGGACGGTCGAGGGCCGGTTCGTCTTCGAGTAGATCAGCAGGTCGCCGCCCTCGATCCGGGCCCGCAGGTTCGGCTCGATCGCGTCGAGCGGGACGGGCTGCTCGTACGCCGACCAGTCGAGCTTCGACAGGATGCCGAGGCCCGAGCCGGGCACCGCCGCGAGCGCGCGTCCCTCGGGCAGGTCGACGAGCTCGTACTCGCGATAGCCGAGGAAGACGAAGTTCAGGTCCAGCAACCACTCGAGGAAGGCAACCGTCTCGGCCACCTCGTCCGGCGGGTACAGCGCGGAACCGGCGCGCGCGATCTCGATCATGTGGCGCGCCGCGTCCTTCATCGCCACGAAGTCGCGGACCGCGAGCCGGACGTCGCCGAGGACGCCGCGGATCGCCTGCTCGAGCTCCGGCCGTTCCTGCTCGGTGAGGCGCTGCTCGAGCTCGAAGTGCATCAGGGACTCGCGGACCTCGGTCTCGCGAACGTGCAGGATCCGTTCGATCCGGCCGTCGGGTCCCCGCTCCACGCCGATCACCGGGTGGATCACCCGGCGGACGCTCAGGCCCCAGGCCTCGAGCTCCTCCGTGACCGAGTCGTACAGGAACGGGGAGTCCGCGGCGCTGACCTCTACGACGGTGCCGAGCGACTCGTATCCGTCCTCGCCATGGGTCGGTTCGAACACCTTGACCGCGAACTCGTCCTCGCGCCGGGTGTCGGCCAGCTCGAACGCCCCGACGACCACGCCGACGAGCTCCGCGGCCGGTCGTTCGGCCAGGTCCTGTGGCGGCAGCCGCCGCGTGAAGGCGACGGCGAACGCTCGGAGGGCCTCCGCCCGTTCCGGTGGCACCGAGGCGTCGAGGAGCTCCAGCACCGAGGGGGGCAGAGCGCCCGTGGTCACCTCGTCCGTGGTGCTCACGTTGCACATGGTACCCGTGCCCGAACAGGCCCCCGACCTGCGGCTTCAGGAAGAGGTCGGACCAGCCGAGGCATGAGAGGATGACCCGGCCCCGCCCGGGCTCTTCGGGATGGTTGAGACCAGCAACCGCATCAGCGGAACCGTCGAGGAACACGAGCTGCGCTCCGTGGCGCAGCTGCGGATGCTGCACGCCCTGGCGACCCGGCTGAACGCGCTCGACGACGTCGCCGCGATCGGCGAGGCCATCACGACCGAGCTCAAGACGCTGATCGACTACCACAACTGCCGGATCTACCTCCTGCGCGAGGATGGCCTCACGCTGTGGCCGATCACCTTTCGCGGAGAGCTCACCGAGTACGAGTCCGAGACGCCCGAGGAGCTGGTCACGCAGGTCGGCGAGGGGATCACCGGCTATACCGCGATCACGGGGCAGACGTACTACGCGCCCGACGCCCTCCACGACGATCGGGGGCTGCAGATCGAAGGCACCGACGAGATCGAAGAGTCGCTCCTGGCCGTACCCCTCAAGGTCGGAGACAAGGTGACCGGGGTCATCGTGCTCTCGAAGCTCGGGACGGATCAGTTCGACCAGGATGACCAGCGGGTGCTCGAGGTCCTCGCATCGCACGCATCCGTCGCGTACGAGAACGCCAGCCTGCTACAGAAGGAACGCGAAGCAGCGAAGACGGCGTCGGCGCTGCTCGGTCTGTCGCAGGCACTCAGCGGCGCCGGGAATGTTTCCAGCGTGCTCGCGCGTGTCGTCGCCGCCGTGCCGTCGATCATCGACGGGTCGGCCGTCGTCGCCTATCGTCGCGACAAGAAGACCGGGGACTTCATCCCTGCCCATCATCGTGGTCTCTCCCTCGACCGGCCACCGACCACGGTCCCCGCCGATCTTGGGAGCCGCTTCCTCGCGTCGTTCGAGGAGCCATTCGTGATCGAACGAGACGTGGCCGAGCAGGTCCCGACCGAGTTCTGGCTCGTCGACGAGCCCGGGGCGGCGCTCATCGCGCCGATGTCATGGGGGCCGGACGAGTTCGGGGCGCTGGTGGTCCTGGCGCCCGACGTCCATGTCACCTTCTCCGAACGCGACCGTGACCTGGCGCGCGGGATCGCCCAGATCGCCTCGCTCGCCCTGGGCAGCGCGCGGCACGTGAGCGAGCTCGAGCGGTTCCACGAGCTCGCGGAGACGCTCGACGCGATCTTCTGGGAGGCCGAGCCGCAGGGGCTCGCGTTCACCTTCCTCTCGAGACGGGCCTCCCTCGTCCTCGTCCAGGAGACGGAGACGGAGACGTCGGAGGCACTGCCCCAACGATGGGGCGACCACATCGTCGCCGACGATCGCGCGTCGATGATCGCGGCCCTCCGAGCCGCCCTCGCGACCCCCGGCGACGATCTCGACCTCGAGTACCGGACCCGTGGGCGGGAAGGGGAGACGCTCTGGCTCCGCGACATCGTCCACGTCGCCGTCGACGCGAGAGGCAGGCCGGTCGTGCGAGGCCTCATCGTCGACGTGACCGAAGGCAAGCGCGCCGAGCAGGCGCTGCGCCGCAGCGAGCAGAAGTACTCCGAGGCCTTCCACCGCGAACGGGAGGCTACCCACCGCCTGCGGGCGCTCGACGAGATGAAGAACACGTTCCTCGAGGCCGTGTCGCACGACCTCCGCACCCCGCTCACGTCGATCCTCGGCTCGGCGGTCACCCTCGAGCAGTCGGGCATGGACATCCCCCGCGAAGACGCGATCGATCTTCTTCGGCGCATCGCGTCGAACGCCCGCAAGCTCGAGCGGCTGCTGGGCGACCTGCTCGATCTCGACCGACTGCAGCGCGGGATCATCACGCCGCAGCGCCGGCGGATCGACGTCGGCGCGCTCGTCCGCCACGCGGTACGGGAGTTCGAACAGCTCGGCGGGCGCGAGATCGAGTGCGGGTCCGAAGAGCTCATCGCGAACGTCGACCCCCCGAAGGTCGAGCGGATCGTCGAGAACCTGCTGTCCAACGCCTCCCGGCATACGTCGCCGGACAGCCGCATCTGGGCACGGGTGGATCGGCGCGAGGACGGGGTCCTCGTCGTCGTCGAGGACGAGGGCGGCGGCGTCCCGGACGAGCTCAAGGACGCGATCTTCGAGCCCTTCCGTCAGGGCCCCGGTCCCGCGAGCGCGTCGCCCGGCGTCGGCGTCGGGCTGTCGCTCGTCGCTCGCTTCGCCGAGCTCCACGGCGGACGGGCGTGGGTCGAGGACCGTCCCGGCGGGGGCGCCTCGTTCAAGGTCCTGCTCGCCGAAGCCTGAGCGTCACCGGCCGCGCGATTAGGCACGAATCTGGGACCTGCCCGACCTCGGGGATCTCGATGGGCTCAATCGCGCGCTGACGGGCGAGCGTCACACGGGGCAGTCGGCCTTCCCGCTGTCGGCGTCCACCATGCATCCGCTGACGTCAACGGCTTCGAACGCCGACGCCGGCACGGTCTTGAGCTGATCGAGCAGGTGGTTACGCCAGTGGCCGTCGCGGGTGCCCTGGAAGTACCAGTTCGAGCCGTTGTCGGCGAGCATCAGGCCGTACCGCTGCATCGCGCGCAGGATCGTCCGCGCCCTCGGGCTGAAGCCGTCCAGGTCGAAGTCCGCCTTCAGCCGGAAGCGCGCGCCCATCGGCGGGCACTCGGGATCGTCGACCCCCGCCTCGTGTCGAGCCGGCCAGACGTACGCGTCCGTCGTGCACGAGACCGTGAACCGGATCGCGTGCCGGATGCTGCCGGCCTTGACCTCGTCCCAGCGGACGAGCCCCGCCAGGATCGGGAGCCCGGCTGCGTCGGCCGACGTCCAGGTCTCGGGGCGGAGCCGGTTCGAGTCCAGGTCGAAGATGGCGCCGCTCCCCGCGAGTGGGTCGCCCTGGTTCCACGACGCGGCGAACAGCTCGTAGAGCCGGCACGTGCCGCGCTCGACGATCAGCACGTGCCGATCCGAACCGCCCTCCATCGGCGTTCGCGCGTCGAACGGATAGGGGCCCGGGTCGCTCTCGGCGGCGTAGGTGAACCGGACATGCACCTTCGCGTGGCGGCGTCCCACGACGTCGAACGGGAGCCCGTAGGACGGCGGTCCGAAGTCCGGATGCAGATTCGTCGAACCCGCGCCGGCCGAACGGAGCCACGTGTCGCTCAGCTCGTGCACCGGGAGCGTGTCGACCCGCGTGTTCCAGATGTTCGAGCCCGGGAAGACCCGGCAACGAGATCCGGGAACGGGTTCGGCGCCGGCCGCCGAGGGAGCGATCGCCGATCCGATGAGGAGGAGGGAGGCGAGCGCCTTCGCCGCGAGGTTCCGGTGACGAGCCTGCATGGTCATGGCATCGGCACCCCGGCCCTCCGACCTTATGGACGGATCGGGAGGTCTCGAGCCGACGATCGGATTCGAACCGATGACTTGCTGTCTTACGGGACACTCCGGGGACGAGGAGCTGCAACGCTCCGACCTGCGGGGATGCTGGAAGCCCTCGTCAGTGGCAGGAGCCAATTCGCGACGTGGCATTCCCCGCGCAAGGTGACCGTGTGGGGAGGTAACCCTCGCTCATTCCGAGCTGGATGAACGGCAGGGGAGAAGGTCAGCGCGAGCGAGAGTGAGCGGCCCGGATGCTTCGGACCCACTTCGTCACGCCGATGGCGGCCAGCACGATGCCCGCCGGAACGAGGATGAAGGTCGTCGGCCAGACAGCCAGACCGACACCGATCGCGAGCACACCGCTGACGAGCCAACGCCAGGCGACATCCACTCCCCAAGGGTAGTGCGAGCTCCAGCTCGACCCCAGAGCGTCTAGGAACATTCCGAGACTCGGACAGCCCGACGTAACGACACGCGAAGCCGCGTGTCAACATCTCGGCGTGCTGATTCGACGGTACGAGTCCACAGACGCGGACCGGGTGCGCGAGATACACGCGCAGGCCTTCCGACGCATTGACGCCCCTGACGCGGTTCCGCCCGAGGTCGCGCTCTTCGACGCCCTGGTCGAGGCCGACGATGTCATCCCCCAGCTATCCCTCGTGGCCGTTGGTGATGCTGACCTTGTTGGCCACGTCATGTGTAGTCGGGTGTAGTCGGGCGACGGTCGAAGCTCGCGCCGTCGCTGCACTCGGCCCTATCTCAGTCGATCCCAGGAACCAGCGACAAGGCGTGGGACTGGCGATGATGCACGCAGTGCTCAGCGCCGCGGACGCACTCGACGTGCCACTCGTCGGCCTCCTAGGGTCGCTCCAGTACTACTCCCGCTTCGGATTCACCCTCGCGGAGACGCTGGGTATCGAATCCCCGTACCCAGAGCTGAGTCACCACTTCCAGGTCCGGACTCTTGCCGGATACGACTCCTCGATATCCGGCCGCTTTCGCTACGCGCCGGCCTCCGACCTGGTGTAGCTCCTCAGGGAACATTCACCCACACTCGGAGCACGGCCAGAACCTGGTCCGAAGCCAACCGCCTGCACGCTCAGGTTTGGGGCGGCGCGCTCGAGGATGTTGCGCTCCTGCCGGGCCATGTCGCGAAGCTAGCGCCGGCGAGTGACCCGGGCACGCCAGCCTCCTGCCCGAAGACGTCCGCGCAGTCCTCAACCGGACGTCACGTGCCGTTGCCCGAGCAACGAAATCGCGCGGCGAGGACCCGACGTGCCATGATCAACGCGTGAGCGATGACCTCGTCTCGGTGCTGTGGACCTCATCTTTGGTCGAGGCGGAGATCGCGAAGGGTCGGCTCGAAGCGGAGAGCATCCCCGTGCAACTGATAGGAGAGGGCGCCGACGACCCGTTCCCGGTAGGCTCAGCCGAACTGCTCGTTCCATCGAAGTTCGAGGAGGAGGCGCGCCGCATCCTCGCGCAGAGCGAAGACGGCTCCGATCGGTCATGAGAATGGGTCCGTGGGCGAGCGCGTAGCTGATCCTTCGAAGTAATGAAGGCCCCTGACAAGGCTATTTCCGGCGAGTCACGAGGCGCAGCGGCCTCCTCAACGAGGGCCTGCGGGACCTGATCCGGACCTAACGTGCCCTACTCGTGGCCCATCCCGGTTCCCGGGCGAGATGGGTTTCGACGACGTGGCATCTGACCTGCGTGTTTACGGAGCCGGCGGTCGGATTCGAACCGACGACCTGCTGTTTACAAGACAGCTGCTCTGCCCCTGAGCTACGCCGGCGCCCGAGCGAGCCTAGCAGCGCTCACCCGCCGTCCGGGCCAAGCGCTCCGGTTGGTAGCGCGCGTTCCTCACGTGCCCTCGAGCTTGCGGGGCAGCACGAACGCGTACAGCGCCGCGGCGAGCGAGGCCGACGCGTTCAACGAGGCGACACGGCCTCGCATCGGGAGCCGCACGAGCAGGTCGCACGCATCCCGGGTGAGCCGCCCGAGGCCCTCGCCCTCCGAACCGAGCACGACGGCGACCCGGCCTTCCGGGGGTTCCTCCTCGAACACGGTGCGCTCGGCGCGCTCGTCGAGACCGACGACCGTGAACCCGGCGTCCTTCAGCCGTTCGAGCCCGCGCGCGATGTTGGCGATCCGCGCGTGGGCAAGGTGCAACAACGCGCCGGCCGAGGCGCGGATCGCGGCCGGGGTGACGTCGGCCGCCCGGCGGGTGCGGGTGACGAGCATCGTCGCGCCGGCGGCCTCCGCCGAGCGAGCCGCGGCGCCGAGGTTCTGCGGGTCGGTGATCCCGTCGAGGACCACCACCAGATCGTCGGGGCCGAACGGCCACGCGGCGAGCTCTCGCTCACCGATCGCCGTCGGCGAACCGGTGAACGCGACGATCCCCCGGTGGTCGGCCGCGAGCCCGTCGAGCTCGGAACGGTCGACCTCGCGGACCGGAAGCCCCGCCTCGCGGCAGGCCTCCAGCACGTCCCGTAGACCCGCCGTCGAGCGCGTGCCTCGGGCGACGAGGACCTCCCGCGCCGCGCCGGCGCGCACCGCCTCGAGGACCGCACGCCGGCCGCCCACGACCGGCGTGTTCACGACCGCGCCAGCACGACGAGCGCGAGGCAGCCGATGCCGTCGCCCGTGAGACCCAATCCCTCCGGACGCGTCGCCTTGACCGAGACCCGCTCGGTGGGAACCCCGAGCGTTCCGCAGAGAGCTCGCCGCATCGCGTCGCGGACCGGCGCGATCGAGGGACGCTCGGCGATGACCGTGAGATCGGCCGAGACCGGGTGAGCGCCCGCGTTCCGAACCAGCTGAACGGCCCGCCCGAGCAGGTCGAGCCCGCTGATCCCCGCGAACGTCGGGTCGGTGTCGGGGAAATGCTCCCCCACGTCGCCGAGCGCGGCAGCCCCGAGCATGGCGTCGGCGACGGCGTGGCACACCACGTCGCCGTCCGAATGCCCTGCGAGACCCTCCCGGGAATCGAAGCGGACGCCGCCGAGCATCAGCGGGCGCCCGGGCGCGAACGCGTGCACGTCGAACCCCAGGCCCACGAGCGGTTCGGTCACCGGGGGAGAGCCTCCGCGAGCCGGAGGTCCTCGGCCGTCGTGATCTTCAGGTTCGTGCGCTCGCCGTCGATCGCCCGGACTCGGTAGCCGGCGCGCTCGAGCAAGAGCGCGTCGTCGGACCCCTCGAACCCCTCGGCTACTGCTCGCTCGTGCGCATCGCGGAGCGCCGCCGACGTGAACGCCTGCGGCGTCTGGGCGAGGGCCAGCGCGTCGCGCGCTTCGGTCCCCTCGATCCTGCCGTCCTGCACGCGTTTGACCGTGTCGACCACTCGGAGCACCGGGACCACCCCATCCCACCCGTGAAGCGCCTCGAGCGCGCGGGTGAACAGCTCCGAAGAGGCGAGCGGTCGCGCAGCGTCGTGACACAGGATCCTCGCGATGTCGGCGCCCACGGCCGAGAGGCCCGCCCGCACCGACGCCTGCCTTGTCTCCCCACCGGGGACGACCGCGTCGACGCCGAAGCCCTCGACGGCCTCTCGCACGGCCTCCTCCCATCCGGGCGGGGCCACGACGACGACACCGGATACCGACGCGGCGGCCGAAGCGCGCTCGACGGCTCGGGTGACCATGGTCGCGCCGTCGAACGGCACCAGCGCCTTCGGGGTCGCGGAGTCCAAACGTTCGCCCCGTCCGGCGGCGAGCACGATCGCGACGGCCCCGTCCACGGGCCGAGGTTACTGGAGGTTCGCGAACACCATCCTGCCGGTCGCGGTCTTGATCACGTTGCGGACCACGATGGGCGTGTCGGAACCGATCCGCTCCCCGGCGGACTCGACCACCACCATCGTCCCGTCCTCGAGGTAGCCGACCGCTTGATCGGCCTCGCGCCCCGGCTTGACCAGTCGCACCTCGATCTCGTCGCCGATGCCGACGGGCAGACGGAACGCCACCGCGAGATCGTTCAGCCGCGGGACGGGAACCCCGACCGCCTCGGCCACCTTCGAGAGGTTGTGGTCGGTCGTCACGAGCGAGGCGCCGCGCTCGCGGGCCAGGCGGACGAGCACGGCGTCGACGTCGGACCCGCCGTCCTCATCGACCAGGTGAACCTCCACGGTGGCGGCTCGCTTCAACTCGACCACGACGTCGAGACCGCGGCGGCCACGCGCGCGTCGTCCCGGGTCCGACGAGTCGGCGATCGTCTGAAGCTCGTGCAGCACCGCCGTGTGGATCAGCAGGTCCCCGGACAGGAACCCGGTCGCCACCAGATCCAGGATCCGGCCGTCGATCAGCGCGCTGGTGTCCACCACGACGACCTTCTCCGGGGCACCCGCGGCTCTGGGCTTCATGCCGATCAGACCGAACAGCTCCTCGTGTTTCGTCCGACCGATCCGGAACCCCGCGAAGGCGAGCGTGACGTACGCGAACGCCACGCTGGTTCAGGCCACGAGCGGCGGCAGCCGGAACACGGGGACGGAGAGCAGGGCCGCGACCGCGAGGCCCGCGATCAGGCCTCCGACGCCCGCGACGATCTCGGCGGCCGGGACCTTACGGAGCTCCTCCTCCATCGAACGCACGGCGGTGGCCGTCTGCCGGCCGAGCACGCCTCCCAGGACGAACCCGGTCGACGTCCCAAGGACCACGTACGCGAGGGTCTGCGACGGAGACCTGGACACGCGAGTGGCGACCGTGTAACCGGCCGCGGCGAACAGGGTGACGAAGATCAGGCGGACGAATTCGACCAGGCGACCCCTGGGCAACGAACGGCGTTCGAACGCCTCCCAAGCACGGAGGCGTCCACGCCTCGAGCGCTCCTCGTGCGCGAGCATCTCCCCTCAAGCCTCGACGTCGCGAGGGGACGACTTGAACCGGGCGTGCCTGACGAAGGGGGTGGTTCGGGGGATCGGGCTCGCGAACCCGGCCTCAGGCCTCCGCCATCACACGGGCGCCGTGCGACTCGTCGAGCACCTTGTCGATCATCGCCTCGGCCTTCTCCTCGCCCCCGCCGGTCGCATACGTGAGCTCGGAGATCAGGATCTGGCGGGCCTTGTTGATCATCCGCTTCTCGCCCGCGGACAGGCCGCGCTCACGCTCGCGGATCGAGAGGTTCCGAACGACCTCGGCGACCTGGTAGATGTCGCCCGAGCGCAGCTTCTCGATGTTGTTCTTGAAGCGCCGGCTCCAGTTGGCCGCCATCTTCGACTCGTCCTCGCGCAGCACGTTCAGGACCTTCTTGACCTCGTTCTTGCCCACCACCGAGCGCAGGCCGACCTCCTCGGTGCTGTCGACGGGCACCATGAGCGTCAGATCGCCGTAGGAGACCCGGAGCTTGAAGTACCTGCGCTTCTCTCCGAGGAACTCACGCACGCACAGCTCTTCGATGACTGCCGCACCGTGTTCCGGATGCACAACCGTGTCGCCTTTACGGAACACGAGACCCCCTAGCGTCGGTGGACGAGGACTGTCGGAACCTGCTCAAGGGTAACACGCGGGACTCCTGGCTCGCAAATCAAAAGCCCAGGTCAGAGGCCTCTTTCGGCCATTTCGGGACCGGCGGCCTAGGGCGGACGGTCGTCGGTCCGCGCTCCGGGGCGCGCAGCCGCCCAGGTCAGCGCCTGCATCACGTGCCGGACCGGGACCAACCGGAGCGCGTTCGCGGGCTCGGTCCCCTCGGGCACGAACACGGTCCGCAGGCCCGCCGCCCTCGCGGCCGAGAGGCGGGCGGCCATCCCCGGCGCCGGTCGGACGACCCCGGTCAACCCGATCTCGCCGACGAACGCCGACGCGGACGGTGCAGGCACGCCGGCAGCCGCCGAGGCGACCGCGGCGGCCACCGCGAGGTCGCAGGCCGGGTCGTCGAGCCTGGCACCGCCCGCGACGGCCCCGAAGACATCGGAGCGCCCGAGACCGAGACCGGCGCTGTCGAGCACCGCCCCGACCAGCTGGAACCGGCGAAGATCCAGACCGCTCGCCTGCCTGCGGGCCGTCCCCTCGCCCCGAGCCACGAGTGCCTGGACCTCGACCGCGAGCCCACGCCGGCCGGCCAGCGGGAGGGCCGTGGCGGCGCCGGGCTCGCCCCCACCCGGGAGCAGGAGCTCGCCCGGGTCGATCTCGCGTAGCCCCGCCCCGGTCATCTCGAACCAGGCCACCTCGCCCTCGGCCCCGAACCGGTTCTTGCCGGCCGAGAGCATCCGGAGCCCCGAACGCGGATCGCCGTCGAACGCCAGGACGACGTCGACGGCATGCTCGAGCGCTCGGGGGCCGGCGAGGTCCCCGTCTTTGGTGACGTGGCCGGTCACCAGGACCGAGATGCCCTCGGCCTTGGCGAACCCCACCAGCGCGTCCGCGCATCCGCGAACCTGCGAGGGTCCCCCCGGCACCTGGCCCGCCGACGGATCGCGGAGCGCCTGGATCGAATCCACCGCGAGCAGGAAGGGTCGGGCGGACCGAGCGGCCTCGACGACGGCGGGCAACTCGCGACCCGAAACGAAGGATAGGATCGATCCGTCGATCCCGAGCCGGTGAGCGCGGGCCGAGACCTGACGGCGCGACTCCTCACCGGACGCGAACAGGCAGGGGAGCCCGGCGGCCGACAGGCTGGCCGCCATCTGGAGGAGAAGGGTCGACTTGCCGATGCCGGGCTCCCCTGCGAGCAGGGCCACC
>Ga0307302_10001156_pt1 | contig 11579 bp, 11 predicted proteins | sample ER_DNA_183_FD_194490 | JGI IMG/M metagenome (GOLD analysis project Ga0307302, IMG submission 194490) | Bulk soil microbial communities from the East River watershed near Crested Butte, Colorado, United States - ER_DNA_183 | ecosystem: Environmental > Terrestrial > Soil > Floodplain | place... | reverse complement strand
CCCCCCGAACCATTGCGGCCCTCCACGGCGGCCGGGAGGCGCCGTGGGGGATCAGCCGCGGGCGGTCCGGGGCAGCGACGCCATGGCGCGCTCGGCGCGCTCGAAGACCTCGTCGACGTCGCCGGACGCGCTCACCCGGCGGACCCGGCCGACGTAGTGGGCCAGCAGCGGCCCGGCCTCCCGCCGGTAGGTCACCAGGCGGGCGGCCACCGTGTCGGGGCTGTCGTCGCTGCGGCTCTCCATGCGGGCCAGGCGCGACAGCCGCGCCGAGGCGACCTCGTCGGGCACCACCAGCTCGAGCACGAGCTGCACGGCGCGGCCGTGGACGGCGAGCAGCCGGTCCAGCTCCTCGGCCTGGCGGACGCTGCGCGGGAAGCCGTCGAGGACGAAGCCGGCGCCGAGCGGCTCGCCGACGACCTGGAGCACGACCCGGTCGGGCACCGGGTGGCCGCGCTGCACCTGCTCGGCGATGCGGTGCGGGTCGCCGGCCTCGACCGAGGCGCGCAGCAGCCTCCCCGAGGACACGTGCGGCACGCCGAGCAGCTCCGACAGGTGTGGGCCGAGGATGCCCTTGCCGGCGCCGGGAGGACCCAGCAACAGCACCCGCCGCAGCTCGCCGTCGAGCGTCGCCATGCCGTTCAACTTACGCTCACGCCGATCAACCGGCCGATCCCGAAGGTCGCCGCGGCCGCCAGGCCACCGACCAGGAGCTGCCGCGCCGCCGACCAGGCCACCGAGCGGCCGGTGAGCAGGCTGATGCCGGCGCCGACCAGCAGCAGGGCCACGGCGGAGAGCCCGACCGACCAGGCGACGGCGACGGTGCCCGAGGCGACCAGCCACGGCAGCACCGGCAGCACCGCCCCGGCGGCGAACGACACGAAGCTGGAGATGGCCACCCCCCACGGCGAGCCCAGCTCGTCGGGGTTCAGGCCGAGCTCCTCGCGGGCCATCGTGTCCAGGGCGGTGCCGCGGTCGCGCATGATCCGCGCGGCCATCGCCTCGGCCTCCTCCCGGCCGACGCCCTTGGCCCGGTAGATGAGCGCCAGCTCGTTGGCCTCCTCGTCGGGCATGGCCTGGATCTCCTCGGCCTCCAGGGCGATCTCGCGCTGGAACAGCTCCCGCTGCGAGGTCACCGAGATGTACTCGCCGGCCCCCATCGAGAAGGCGCCGGCCAGCAGCCCCGCCAGCCCCGCCAGCAGGATCAGGCGACGGTCGGCCAGGCCGCCGGTCACGCCCATGACCAGCGCGGCGTTGGAGACCAGGCCGTCGTTGACGCCGAAGACGGCCGCCCGCAGGGCGCCGGAGGCGTCCCCGCGGTGCCAGCGCTCGCCGCGCATGATGCCGCCGGCGCGGGCCGTGGATGGCGTCAGCCCGGCGAGGACGCGCGCGTGGATGCGCTCGTCGGTGGCCATTGCCACGGTGGCGTCCGGCACACCGTCGTAGTGCCCGGCGTCGGCGACCTCGGCCCGCTCCACCAGCGGCAGCACGACTCCCGGCCCGAACCGCCGGGCCATGAAGGACAGCAGGCGGGTCTTGACCCCCCTGCGGTGGTCCTCCGGACGGGGCTCCGGCTCGCCGAGCTCCACCAGCTTGGCAGCCCAGTGCCTGGCGTGGCGCTCCTCGGCCTTGGCGAGCTCGAGGAAGATCTCGCGCTGCTCGCCGTCGGCCCGCTCGGCCAGGGCGCGGTAGGTGGCCGCGCCGTCCATCTCGTCGGCCCAGTGCTCACGGAACTGCCGCGTCTTCGACGCCAACCATCCCTCCTCGTCGCTCCCAGTGTTGGCCGGGGCAGCGCCGGCTCGCAAGCCGAGCAGGGAGCGGAAGCCCTAACCCTCGGCGTGGTCCTCGCGGACGCCGGCGGCCCGCAGGGCGTCCAGCGCCCTGTCGCCGTCGCCTGGCTGGACGTTCACCGCCCTGGTGGCGTCGGTGAGGACCAGCACCTCGTGGCCGGCCGCGCGGGCGTCCAGCGCGGTCGCCTGCACGCAGTAGTCGAGGGCGAGACCCACCACCACCACCCGCTTGACCCCCTGCTTGCCGAGGAAGTCGGCCAGCTCGGGGTTCCAGCCCGTGTAGCCGTCCAGCTCCCGCTCGCGCCCCTTGAACACCTGGTAGTCGGGCTCCACGCGCAGGTCCGGGTGCGGCTCCCAGCCGGGCGTGCCCTCCACGCAGTGGGGCGGCCAGGGACCGCCCTGCTCGACGAAGGAGGAGTGGTCGGGCGGGTGGCTGTCGTGGGTGGTGACCACCGTGGAGAACCGCGGCGCGAGCCGGTTGACGACCGGCACGACCTGGTCCCCCTGGGGGACGGCGAGGCTGCCACCGGGGCAGAAGTCGCGCTGCACGTCGACCACGATCAGCGCGTCGTCGCGCTCTGGTGAGAAGGCCATCGGGAACTCCTTGGGTGCGTTGACGAGGTGCCCGCTCTGCTGGCAGCCTGTACCACCACATGATCCTACCGATGGCGCAGGCGCAGGCGACCGCCCCCGACGGGCCGGCCGCCCTCACCACCCGCGCCTGCGCGCCGATGGGCCTGGGCACCGGCAACTCCGCCGCCGGCCGCCCGCCGTGTCGCCGGGTCGCGGCGGCGCTCGCCCGCTAGCAGCGGGCTCGGAGCACGCGCCGCGGCCAAGCCTCAGCGACCCCACGCCCTCGCCCAAGGAGGCACCGCCCGATGGCCAACCGTGACGAACTGCTGGTCTCCACCGACTGGCTGGCCACCCACCTCGACGACCCCGGTATCCGGGTGGTCGAGGTCGACGAGGACACCGACGCCTACGGCCGCGGTCACATCCCCGGCGCCGTCGCCGTCAACTGGAACACCGACCTGCAGGACCCGCTGCGGCGCGACTTCATCGCGCCGGAGGCGTTCGCCAAGCTCCAGGACCAGCTCGGCATCACCCCGGAGACCACCGTGGTGCTGTACGGCGGCAACAACAACTGGTTCGCCGCCTACGCCTACTGGTACTACAAGGTCTACGGCCACGGACCGGTCAAGCTGCTGGACGGCGGCCGCAAGGCCTGGGAGCTGGAGAGCCGGCCGCTGACCACCGACCCCACCGAGGCCGGCGCGACCTCCGGGTACCCGGTGCACCAGCCCGACACCTCGATCCGTGCCTTCCGCGACCAGGTCCGCGCCGACTACGTCGGCCGCGAAGGCGCGGCACTGGTCGACGTGCGCTCTCCGGAGGAGTACCGCGGGGAGAAGCTCGCGCCCGACCACCTGCCCCAGGAGGCGGCGCAGCGGCCCGGGCACATCCCCGGCGCGGTCAACATCCCGTGGCTGAAGGCGGTCGACGGGCAGACCGGCAAGTTCCTGTCGGACCAGCAGCTCGCGGACCTGTACGGGTCACAGGGGATCGTCGCCGCCAAGGACGTGGTCGCCTACTGCCGCATCGGGGAGCGCTCGGCGCACACCTGGTTCGTGCTGCACGAGCTGCTCGGCTACCCCAAGGTGCGCAACTACGACGGCTCCTGGACCGAGTGGGGCTCGCTGGTGAACGTGCCCATCGAGCGATAGGGGGACCACGCGCACACGCCCGGGCGGATTGCTGGGCACCGGGCGGTCGGGCAGACTGCGGCAGTGAGCAAACCTGCCGAGCTGCCGCCGCCCGGTTCGCCGGCCGAGGCCGAGGCCTCGGTCCTGCGCCACGTCGTCGGCGCGCTGCCCGGAGGCGTGGTCGTCGCCGACGCCTCCGGGCGGCTCCGCTACGCCAACGCCGCCGCCATACGGCTGTGGGGCTACGCCGACCCGGCCGAGGTCCCCGAGCTGCTGGAGGGGTCCGCGGCCGCCCTCGACGTGCGCGACGTGGACGGCGAGCCGATCCCCCCTGAGCGCTGGCCGCTCGCCCGTGCCCTGGCCGGCGAGCGCTTCGAGGACTTCGACTGCGTGCTGCTCGGCAGGGACGGCGCCAGGCGGTGGGTGCGCTGCGCCGGCGGCCCGGTCGAGCTGGAGGGCGGCGAGCGCGGCGGCTGGGTCAACGCCCGCGACGTCGGCAGGGAAGAGCTGATCCTGCGCGAGCTGCGCGAGGAGCGCGACCTGGTCACCGCCCTGGTCGACGCCAGCCCCATCGCCGTCGCCGTGGCCCGCGCGCCCGACATGGTCGTGGAGCTGGTCAACGACGTCGCCAGGGCGCTGCGGCCGGAGACCCGCATGGTCGGCATGCGCGTCGCCGACGTGTTCCCGGAGGCGGGGCCGGCCGGGTCCCTGGAGATGCTCGACCGGGTGGCGGCAAGCGGTGAGCCGTTCTCGGTCACCGACGCGCCGATCGACTGGCTCGGGCCGGAGACCCGCTACTTCTCCATGACCTACTCGCGCCTGCCCCAGCCGCTCGAGCGGCCGACCCGGGTCCTCATCATGGCCAGGGAGACCACCGCCGAGGTCGCCGCCAGGACCCGGGCCGAGGCGATCGCGACCGAGCGCACCCGGGACCTGTCGCGGGCGCGGGTCACCTCGGCGCGGCTGCGCAGCCTGGTGGACCTGGCCGCCGCGATCGGCTCGGTGGAGGACCTCGACGCCCTGCTGTACCTGGTCACCGGCGAGGCGGCCCGGCTGCTCGGCTCCGACATGGCCAGCCTGTTCCTGCTCGACGAGCGGGGCGACGCGCTGCTGGGGCAGGCCCACATCGGCATGGCCGACGAGGTCGTGATCGGCATGCGGATCGTCCTGGCCGAGTGGCCGGAGGTGAGCGAGGTGCTGCGCACCGGCCGCCCGGCGGTGCACACGCGCGCCGACCAGCTCCGCGGCCCGGAGCGGCCCTACGTCGAGCGCTTCGGCATCCGCTCCTACGTGGCCGTCCGGCTCGGCACCCCGAGCCGCCCGCTCGGCGTCCTGTTCGTCAACTACACCGACCGGCGGCACCGCTTCAGCCACCCGGAGCTGGCGTTCGTCGAGACCCTGACCAGCTACCTGAGCGTCACCATCGAGCGCGCCCGCCTGGTCAGCGTGCTCCGCGAGGCGGTCACCTCGCTGCAGGCGGCGGTGCTGCCGGCGTCGTTCCCGACCGTGCCCGGCCTGGACGTCGGCGCGCTGTACCGCTCGGCCAGCGAGGTCGCCCAGGTCGGGGGCGACTTCTACGACCTGTTCGCGCTGGAGGGCGGGCGGGTCGCCGCCGTCATCGGCGACGTCTGCGGCAAGGGGGTGGCGGCGGCCAGGCACACCGTGCGGCTCCGCTACGAGCTGCGCACGCTGCTCGACGAGGGCCAGCCGCCCGGGCGGACGCTGAGCGCGTTCAACCGCCAGGTGATCGCCGAGATCGCCGAGGACGAGTACGTCACCCTGCTGCTGCTGGTCGTCGACCCGGCGACCGGCACGGTGAGCTGGTCGAGCGCCGGCCACCCACCGCCGGTGCTCGCCTGCCCCGGGCCGCGCACCCTCGCCTTCGCCGGCTCCCTGCCGCTCGGCCTGTTCCCCGACGCCAGCTACCGCACCGCCCGCTTCACCATGCAGCCCGGCCGCTGCGTGGTGCTCTACACCGACGGCGTCGTCGAGGCCCGCAACCTGGACGGCCAGGAGCTGGGCGGCGAGGGGCTGGAGGCCGCCATCCCGCCGATGTCGGCCAGCGCCGCCGCTGTCGCCGAGGCCATCCTCAAGCAGGTCCAGAGCCACACCGGCGACCACCTGGACGACGACGCCGCCGTGCTGGTCCTGCGCCGCGAGTAGGCCTCACGCTCCGCCAGGCGAGCAACCGCGCCGGCTAGCGGTCTGGTGGCGGCGGCAGGGAGCGTGGCTCGCCGGGGTTGGGTGGCGGGCCCCAACCGGCCGGGTCCCAGCCGCCCGGCGGCCGGCCACCGTTGGCCGTGAACGGCTCGCCCCAGCTCACCGTCGTCCTCGGCGCCAGGCGGAGCCGGCCCCAGTGCTGCTCGCCGAGCGACCGCACCTGCCTGGCGGCCAGGCGGGCGGCGATCGCGGACCCGACCAGCGGGGCGATCACCTCGGGGATCACCACCCTGGCGAAGCGGGCAGGGATCATGGCGGCGACGCGGCCGGCCAGCCTCCTGGTGGCGGCATTGGGAAACGCCAGGCGCAGCGAGCGGGCCCGCACCGTGCTCCAGCCCCCGGCCGCCTGGACCTCGCCGAGGACGCCCGCGACCAGCTCTCGCGGGGTGAGCGCAGCCTGCCCCGCGAGCGCCCCGAGGTCGGCGCGGAGCTTGGCCTCGAGCAGGAACAGGGCGAGGACCTCGGCCAGCGCGGTGACGCCGATGGTGCCGATGGCGGCGCCGGCGGCCGGCGGGGCGACCGCCGAGGCGGCGGCGACCGCCTCCTGGGCGGCCACCACGCCGCCCACGAGCAGGGCGAGCGCGGCGGCGGTGCGGGCGGCCCGGTCGATCAGCCGCCTGGCCACCTCGTCGTCGGTGAGCCCCGGGTAGCGGCCGCGGAGCTCCTCCAGGGTGGCCGGCCGGACCTGGGCGGCCGCCTCGTCCAGCAGCGGCCGGATGCCCCCCTTCGCCACCTCGCCGAGCTGGCCCCTGACCACCCCGATCGCGTCGCTCAGTAGGCGCCGCACCGACGACTGGTCGCTCCCGGCGGCCGCGTCCTCCGCGGCCAGCCGCTCGCCCCACGGATGCTGGCTCTCTGGATCCATCTCGCCAACCGCTTCCCTTCGAACGGCGCCGCCAACCCCTCAGTCCAGGTTAGCGGCCGGTCGACCCGAAGCCGCCGTCGCCCCGCGGGCTGACCGGCAGCTCCCCGACGTCCAGGAAGCGGGCATGGGCCACCGGCTGGACCACGAGCTGGGCGATGCGGTCGCCGCGCCGGACCGTGAACGGCTCGGTCGGGTCGGTGTTGATGAGCACCACCCGGACCTCGCCACGGTAGCCGGCGTCGATCGTGCCCGGCGTGTTGACCAGCGTGACCCCGTGCCTGGCCGCCAAGCCCGAGCGGGGATGCACGAAGGCGGCGTAGCCGTCGGGGACGGCGACGGCCAGCCCGGTCCGCACCACCGCACGGCCGCCGGGCGGCAGCACGACCTCCTCGGCCGCGCACAGGTCGGCGCCCGCGTCGCCCGGGTGGGCGTAGGCGGGCAGCGGCAGGTCGGGGTCGAGGCGGCGGACCGGCAGCTCGGGTGCGTCCACGCCGCCGACCCTACCACCCGGAGATGGCCAGGGCCCCGGACCACGCTTCCCCTCGCGGCCCGGGGCCCAGCTCGTCCCCGCCGGCGCGACGGCGGATCCGCCGAGGCGCCCTTCGGGCTTCCCCGGACCCGGCCGGCGGGACAAATTACAGTGATGTGATTCTACCCTCCAGGGCCACCAGCCGGCAAGCTTGTGTTGTGGGAGGAGGTGAGCGAGCTGGCCGAGGAGCAGGAGGTCGATCGGTTGTTCGGGCTGGGCCCCGAGTCGTTCGTGGCGGCCAGGACCGAAGCCGCGCGCCGGCTCAAGCAGGCGGGCGACGCCGGGGCGGCGGCCAGAGTCACCGCGCTGCGGCGGCCGCCGTTGTCGGCCTGGGCGGTCAACCAGCTCGCCCGCGCCCGCGGGCCGGAGGTGGAAAGGCTGCTCGAGGTCGGCCAGCGGCTGCGCGCCGCCCACCGGGCCGCCCTGGCCGGCGGCGGCGCCGCCGAGCTGCGCGCGGCGACCCGGACCGAGCGGGAGGCGGTGGCGGGGCTGGTCGCCGCCGCGGTCGAGGTCCTGGCGTCGACGGGCCACGCCGCCACCGAGGCGACCCGCGACCGGATCGCCGCCACCCTCCACGCGGCCGCCGCCGACCCGGCCGCCGCCGAGCTGGTCCGGCGCGGCCGCCTCACCCACGACCTCGACCCCTCCGGCTTCGGCACCCCCGACGCCCTCGATGCCGCCCCGGAGGATCGGCCGGAGGGAGCAGGGGCCGCGGCCGGCGGGCGGCGCTCGGCGCGGGCCACCGCCAAGGGCCGCGCCGCGGGGTCGCGGGCCGGGGACGGCAAGGCGGCGGCCGTGGACGCGGAGGCCGTGGCGGCGTCGCGGGCCAGGCGGCTGGCGGCGGTCGCGGCCCGCGACGAGGCCAGGCGGCGGGCGCGGCTCGCCGCCGACCAGGCGGTGCTCGCCACCCGGCACGCGGAGCGCCTCGGGCGGCTGGCCGACCAGGCCGAGCGGGAGGCGACCCGGGCGCGCACCACCGCCACCGCCGCCATCGACGCGGCGGCGGCCGCACGCGAGCGGGCGTCCCGGGCGGCCAAGGAGCTGACCGGGGCCGAGGGCCGTCTCGCCGACGACGGCTGAGCCGCTCCCGCGTCACGGCAGTCGATCGCCGGCCGCCGCACGGGCCCAGAGCTCCGAGTCGGATGGTTCGGTGCCCATACCATGGAGATGTCCGGTCCAGCGTGCGGGTTCCCACCGAGGAGGGGAGATGGCCGAGCCGGCGCTCGAGGTGCACCCGCTGACCCCCGACCGCTGGGACGACCTGGCCGTCCTGTTCGACCGCCCCGGCGACGCCCGCGGCTGCTGGTGCATGTACTGGCGCGTCCGCGGCAGCGAATTCGAGCGGCTGTGGGGGCGGGGCGCCAGGGCGGCCTTCGAGGAGGTCGTCGAGGCCGGCCCGCCGCCCGGCCTGCTCGCCTACCGCGACGGCCACCCGGTCGGCTGGTGCGCCGTCGCCCCCCGCGAGACCTACCCCCGGGTCCTCCGCTCTCCCGTGATCCGCCCGGTGGACGACCAGCCTGCCTGCTGGGCAATCGTGTGCTTCTACGTCGAGCGAGGGGAGCGGCGCGGCGGGGTGGCCGCCGTCCTGCTCGACGCGGCGGTGGAGCTGGCCGCCGGAGGCGGCGCCGAGGCGGTCGAGGGCTACCCGAAGGACACCGGGGGCGGCAGGCGCCATGCCAACGAGCTGTACGTCGGCTCGGTGTCGATGTTCCGGCGGGCCGGGTTCGAGGAGGTCGGCCGCCGCTCCCCCACCCGGCCGATCATGCGCCGTGCGCTCAGCGGCCGCGGCGGCCCCGCCGGGCGCGCAGGTAGTCGCTGACGACGTAGTCGCCGAGCCGCTCGGCGGAGGCGGCGAACACCCGGCCGCCGTTCAGCCGGGCGATGCCGTCGACGAAACCGACCAGCCGCGGGTCGTCGTCGAGCATGAACACGTTGATGGTGGCGCCCCGGCGGGTGAGCCGGGTGACCTCGGCGAGGGTCAGCTCGATGGTGCGGGGGTCCGGCGGATAGTCGAACCAGGGGAACCCGTCGCGCTCCAGATGCGCGGTCGGTTCGCCGTCGGTGACGACCAGCACCACCGGCTCCGCCTCGGGATGCCGGTCCAGGTGCCGCCCGGCCAGCACCAGCGCGTGGTGCAGGTTGGTCCCCTGCCCCACGGCCGGGGCCAGGTCCGGCAGGTCGGCGGTCCGGACCGTCCTGGCGAGCAGCGAGAAGCCGACGATCTCCAGCGCGTCCTGCGGGTAGCGGGTCGCCACCAGGCTGTGGAGGGCGAGCGCGGTGGCCTTGGCCATCCCCCACGCCTCCCGCAGCAGCATCGAGTACGACTGGTCGACCAGCAGGCACACCGCCGCCGAGGTGCGCCGTTCCGTTTCCAGCACCTCAAAGTCTGCTGGCGTGAGGGTGACACGAGGTCGGCCCGATGCATCGGGGGGGCCAGAAGCGCCCCCCCGAACCCCCCCACGCAGGACGGCGTTCCGGACCGTGCGGACCACGTCCAGCGGGTCCTCGTCACCGAACTGCCAGGGGCGGGAGGCGCCGCTGGGCTCGCCGGCCAGGCCGGTGCCCGCCACGTCGTGGTCGCCGCGGCGGCCCTCCTGGAGGCTTGCGAAGATGCGGCGCAGCGCGACCGCCCCGATCCGCCGGATCGCCTTCGGGGACAGCCGCAGCTCTCCCTGCTCGCGGAGCAGGTAGCCCTGCTCGGCCAGCTCGCGTTCGAGCCGGCGCAGCGTCTCCACGTCCTCGACCGCGGCCCGCCCCAGGGTCCGCTCCAGCGCCTCCCGGTCGACGTCGTCCAGCGAGGCGCCCGGGTAGCGCTGCCCGAGCGACGCCTCCAGCGACTCCAGGTCGGCCAGCTCCTCCAGCGCGGTGGTGGCGTCGCCGAGGCCGAGCGGCCGCTCCCCGCCGACCTGCGCGCCCTCGTCCCAGGGCAGGTCGGGCCTCCGGCCCCGCAGGGCGCGGCCGAGGCGGTCCAGCTCGTACTCCAGCCCGAGGTCGCCGAGGACCTCCTGGGCGAGGCCGGCCAGCTCCGCCCGCTGCTCGGGGGTGAGGGAGGCGGCCAGGCGGCTGGCGGCGGCGGCGCGGCGCGCCAGCGCGTCGACCAGCTCCTCGAGGGTGCGCGGGTTCTCCGGGAACATGTCGCTGTAGCGCTGCATGAACTCGTCGAACTGTCGCTCGGTGTCCTCGCCGCGGGCGTCGGCGTCCAGCATCGCGTTCAGGTCGGCGAGCATGTCGCGGATGCGCTGGAGCTGCTCGGGACTGGCGCCGGCGAGCGCGTCGCGCATCCCTTTGAACCGCGTGTCGAGCACCTCCCGGCGGAGCAGGTCGCGGATCTGCTCGTAGGTGGCCGCCGCCTCCGGGGAGCGCCAGCGGTAGTCGGCGAGCTGCCGGACGGCCCGGGCGGTGTCGGGGGGGAGCTGGTCCAGCTCGGCCTCGGCGAGCCTGGCCTCGTCCGACGGGTCGGGGAACAGCGCCCCGCGCTCCTGGTCGACGGCCTGGTCGAGCAGCTCGCGAACCCGTTCCAGGGTGCCGTCGAGCTGGCCGCGCTCGCGCAGCCCGCGGCGGCGCTCGCGCACCTGGCGGAGCAGGTCGCGCAGGCCCCGCATCCCCGGCATGCCGCGGCGCAGCAGGTCGGCGACGGCGTCCGCCGCCCGGTCACCGGCCAGCACCCGCTCCCCCAGCCGGTCCAGCGCCCGCGCCAGGTCGAACGGCGGCTCAAGGGGGTCGGGGCCGCCGCGCCAGGCGCCGTACCGGTAGCTCATCCGCCATACACCGCGCGGCCGGGCAGCTCCTCCTTGGCCAGGCGCTTGGCCAGGTGGAGGCCCTCCATGGCGAACTCCAGCGCGGCGGCGGCCAGGCCGGGCGTCTCGGCGTGGCCGTCACCCAGGCGCCGCAGGAGCTGGGACAACCCCGGCACCATGCCGACCCGCCGCAGCAGCTCGGGCGCGGCCACCAGGTCGCCGGTCTCCACCGTGCCGCCCTCCTCGAAGCGGCCGAGCAGCCCCGACAGGTCGGTCCCGGCCAGCCGCGCCCGCCAGGTGTCGGCGACCGCCCGCCGTAGCAGGTGCTTGAGCAGCTCCAGCTCCCTGCCCTCCTCGAGCTGGTCGAACTCGACCTTGCCGAGCGACACGGGGACCACCGAGGGCAGGTCGACCACCCTGGCCACGGGCGTCTCCTCGCCGGTGACCGCGGCCCGCCGCACCGCCGACGCGGCGACGGTCTCGGCCGCGGCGATCGCGAAGCGGGCCGACACGCCGGAGCGGGCGTCGATCTGGGGCGACTCGCGCACGCCGCGGGTGAAGCGCGCGATGATCTCCAGGACGTGATCGGGCACCAGCGGCCGGCCGAGCGGGCCCTCGTCCCAGTGGAGGACGGCCTCCTGGCGCATCAGCGTCAGCTCGTCGTCCAGCCGCAGCGGGTAGTGGGTGCGGATCTCGGCACCGAAGCGGTCCTTGAGCGGGGTGATGATGCGGCCGCGG
>Ga0307302_10001155_pt1 | contig 11582 bp, 10 predicted proteins | sample ER_DNA_183_FD_194490 | JGI IMG/M metagenome (GOLD analysis project Ga0307302, IMG submission 194490) | Bulk soil microbial communities from the East River watershed near Crested Butte, Colorado, United States - ER_DNA_183 | ecosystem: Environmental > Terrestrial > Soil > Floodplain | place... | reverse complement strand
GCACGAGTTCGTAGAGAAACTTCTCCCAGCGCCCTCACCAGCACGGACACGACGGAGCGGGACGTCGGCATGCTTCGCTCCCGCACCGTCGCATCGCTGGTCGAACTGGCTACTGGTCCTGACTCCTCGTGGTCCTGGTCGTCGTCGCCGTCGCCCACCGCAAGCTTGGCCCCAGCTCCTCGGCCACGACCTCCACGACGGAGTGGGCGCTGCCATCCTCAGCGGTCCAGGCCCGCTGCTGGAGCCGGCCCACGACCACCACCCGGCTGCCCTTGGTCAGGGACTCGGCCGCATGCTCGGCCTGGTCACGCCACACGATCACGGTGAAGAACGACGCCTCCTGCTCCCGCCGACCCGACACGGCCACCCGGAACATCGCCCGAGCGATGCCGCCATCGGTGTGCCGAAGCTCGGGCTGGTCGGTGAGGTTGCCGGCGAAGCTGACGCTGGCCTCGGTCATGGTTCTGCCCCTTTCCTGGTGCCTGGCCGGGCGGTCTGCCCTGCCTTGGAACCCGGGGACGGTGGACACCGTGGCATGCCGCAAGGCCACCAGGCGCAAGCGGCGGAGCCAACGAAGTCGGCCATGGATCAGGTTGCCGAGCGGGCTCGGCTCGGGTGCCGGGTTGGTTGGTGGGGGCGCTTGCGCCTGGGGGTCGGGCATGCCAGAAACCGTCCGGCCAGATCCCTCCACCCTGGGCGTGGTGGGAGAACGAGGCTCCCACCACGAGAGCTGCTTGTAGCTCGTCCCAGGCAGCCTGAGACGAGTCTTGCTACGCCGGGTGGGGTGCCATCGCTAAGTGGTCTGGTTTGTAAGTTCGTGCGTGGTGGTCATGCGGCCCGCGCAGGATGTTCATGCTCTTCCAGGCGGCGCAGCAGCCGGTCCAGGTCCGATCGGGTGAAGTGCCAGTCGAAGGGCACGGCGGTCTGTTCGTAGCGGCGCTGGAAGGCCAGCAGGCGGCGCTCGACCTCGGCGAGATCCAGGAAGTCGTTGGGAGTCACGACCTTGCGCTGCACGACCGAGAAGTAGATCTCGATCTGGTTCAACCAGGAGGCGTGCACTGGCAGGTGGACCAGCCGCAGGTTGGCCCACTGGCCTTCGAGTCGGTCGACCGACGCCTGGCCGCGGTGGGAGCTGCCGTTGTCGACCACCCAAAACACCCGCTCCGCCGAGCAGTACGGCTCCACCGTCATGACCTGGGCGACGAGGCGTCCGAACGGCTCGATCCCAGTGGTGGGCTCGCAGCGGCCGAACAGCCGCGCCCGGTGGACGTCCCACGCGGCGAGATAGGCCAGCGCGCCGCCGCGCTCGTACTCGTGCTCAACCCGCATGACCCTGGTCCGGCCGGGTGGCAGGGTGGGATGGCAGCGGCAACGCGCCTGGATGGAGGCCTTCTCGTCCGCCGAGATGACGTACTCGCCCGAGCCCAGCGGCTGGCCCTGGAACACCCGGGCGTACAGGTCCAGCACCTGGGCGGCCTTGGCGGCGAAGTCGGGGTCGCGGGGGAAGACCCAGGAGCGATGCCGCCACGGCTTGATCGCGTCCTCGTCAAGCCAGCGCCGCACCGTCGCGGTCGACACCTCGGCGACCAAGCCGCTGGCGATGACCTCAGCGCGCAGCTCGGCCAGGCTCCAACGGCCAAGCGGCACGCCTCGGATGGCGGGCAGCTCGCAGGCGATCGCCTTGACCTCGGCGACCACCACCGCCGCGAACACCCGCGGGCGGCCCGGGCGGGGTCGGTCCCGCAGGCCCGCATACCCGTGCCCGGCTGCGGGCATCGGCTGACCCCGACCGGATCTTCCGGGTGACTTGTGAGCTGGCCCGCCAGGGCGGGCTGGTCGGGGTGCGGCGGGTGGTGGACTCGGCACCCTTGGAGGACGCGGTGGTCACCAGGACACCGTGACCATGGTGCGGGGCGTGATCTGTGGGCTGCTGCGGGCCTGCCCGTCGCCCTTGGCGGCCAAGGTCCGGGGCCTGCTGCGCCGCGATGACGACGACACCGCGCCGGGCAAGCCAGCATGTGATTGGGAGGACCGGGCGGCCCGCGAGGCGCTGGTGGACGCGCTGGTCCGCGACGCCTACCGGGCCCACGACGCCCTGGGGGGCGAGCGGCTGGATGAACAGACCGCCCAGGCGGCCGCGCTGTTGGCCACCGTGACCGGCGAGGACATCGAGGAGACCAGCGACGGCCGCTTCCAGATCTTCGACGGGACCGCCCCCGATCGGGTCATCTCCCGGTGGATCCCGAGGCCCGCCATGGCCACAAGACCGCCGCCCACGGCGTTGACGGCTACAGGGCCCATGTGGCCAGCGACCCCGACAGCGAGGTGATCTGTGCCGCCGAGGTCAGTCCGGCAGCCACCGGCGACGCGGTGGTCGCGCCCACGCTGGTTGGCGACCTGGTCCCGGGCCAGGGTGAGCAGACCACCCGGGCAGTGGTCTACGGCGATGCCGCCTACGGCACCGGCGCCCACCTGGCCTGGCTCGACCAGCAGGGGCTCACGCCAATGGTCAAGACCCAGCTCCCAACCGCGCCGGGCGGGCGGTTCGCCAAAGACCAGTTCCAGGTCGATCTTGCGGCGGGGACGGTGACCTGCCCGGCGCGGGTCACCACCCCGATCGTGGCGGCCTCCAGAGGCGGGGGCCGGGCCCGGTTCGGTGCCGCGTGCAGCGTCTGCCCGCTGCGCGAGGCCTGCACGACCAGCGTGCGTGGTCGGGTGGTCGGCGTCCACCCCACGAGGCCGCCCTCGCCGCCGCCCGCGCCCGCCAGCGCGATCCCGCCTGGCGGGCCGACTATCGAGCGACCCGGCCCAAGGTCGAGCGCAAGCTCGCCCACCTGCTCCGCCGCCGCCACGGCGGCCGACACGCCCGCGTGCGGGGCCTGGTCCGAGTGGCCCAAGACTTCAAGCTGCTGGCCGCGGCGGTCAACCTGGCCCGGTTCGCCACCCTCGGGCTGCGCTCCACGGCCAATGGCTGGCAGGTCCAGCCGGCCTGATCAGCCCGCCAGCCAGCCCCAGCCTGGCGGCGCTCAACCCGCAGAACACGCCCAAGCTGTCAGAGAACAGCGCCCACCTAGCCCGTATCTTCGCAGGCCGCACGACTCCGTAATCGGCACAGTTATGGACTCAGTTCCAGGCCGCGCCGGCTGGCTTCCTCCGTGCGAGCGAGTTGGGGGTAAGCGCCATGCCAACCTGTGTCTTCGCAGCTCACGCAGGACCGTCAGGCGCGAAGTTAGGTGGCGTGAGGTAGGTGACTTCTTGGTAGGTCTTCGGTCGCCCGGACCACTGGCCCCATCCTTACCATGGATCGGCAGCCAAGCGCCGTACTAACCGGGGTTGCCGCTGCTCACGCACTTCCGTAAGTGGCCAAGTTATGGAGCCGGTTGCTGTTGTGGTGGCCGAGCGCATCCGGCTGCCTGTCAGGTCACGAGCCCCTGACCCGGTCGTGCTGGGCGATGGATCGACAACCCTGACCGAACCGCCGCGGCACGGACAAGGGCTGCCGCCAAGCCCAGGACCAGCGCGATCCGGAGCTGACAGCCCTCGCGGTCCGGACGATGGTCCTCCTGTCGCCTGAACTGGTCGGCATCGTGCGCACCTGGGCGTCTGAATCGTTGATGTGGTGTGGCTGGCTCCCTGATGCTCCTGTCGCCACGCGGCGCGTCATTACGCACTCGTGGGCGGCCTACATAGAACGAGCGGCCACACCCGCCACGTGCGGGAACCCGATCACCCATCATGTCGCCGGACCTGGTCCGAGCACCGAGATAAGGCTGGACGCCCGCGCGCCACGCTCCAAATCAAGCCGCGTGAGGTGATGCCGCTGCGGTGACCGGAACTTCCTCTTCGCTGCTTCATCCTGTGGCGTCCCTCGCCGGCGTCAAGGTCGTCGTCCACGCGGCGCTCAGGCCGCTCCACCTTGACCCCAGCTCGGTCCGACACGCCCAGCCACCAGCAAAGAACCAGCCACGACCAACTGGCTTCCGTTGACGAGCAACCCCGCTCACAGATAACGAGCGTCCGCGAGAATGACCGCCGAGGCGGGTAGGGGCGAGTCGTCGTAGCTGGGCCTACGTCGTGCGATACGGCAAGCGTGGTCTTGTGCCGCTCGTCCCAAACGTCGAGCATCTGCCGGTGTGGCCGCTACGGGCTGATAGCATCGGGCGCTGTCCCGCGAGCCCGTCCCATCGGCCCTTGGTGGCAGCGGGTTGTCGAAGCTCGGCCGGCGGTCGGGGCCCCCGGTTGGGGGGATTGGTGAGCCTCCACGACCCCGGCGGATGGAGGGGGTTGGCGTGCCGATTTCACGGTCTCGGTCCGTGCGCGTGGCCGTCCTGCTCGCCGCGGCGGCGTTGCTGGGCGGAGTGGCCATCCCGGGCGGGGCGGCCGCCGGGTTGACGTTGCGGCAGCGCGAGTTCAACCCCAACGGGGGGTGGTCGTGGTTCGCCGACCCGCGGGCGGTCTACCACCAGGGCCTGCACCGCCGCACCTTCGTGGGCTGGGTCACCAGCGCCGGCGACGTGCAGGTTGGCAGCTACGACCACGACACCGGGGTGCGGGTGGTGGCGACGGTGAAGGCGAGTTTCCAGGTCGATGACCATGCCAACCCGTCGCTTCTGGTCCGCCCCGACGGCCACCTGCTGATCTTCTGGTCGGGGCACGGCGGTGGAACGATGTACTCCCGGCGCAGCGCGCAGCCGGAGGAGGTCGGGGCCTGGGAGCCGGAGCGGACAGTGCCGACCAACACCCCGGGGATCTACGGGTACACCTATCCCAACCCGGTGCAGCTGTCGGCCGAGGGCAACCGCATCTGGCTGTTTTGGCGCGGCGGGAACTTCAACCCGACCTTCTCTACCTCCAGCAACGCCACCAGCTGGGCGCCGGCGCGGACGCTGATCAGCGTCCCGGGGCAGCGCCCGTACGTGAAGTACGCCGGCAACGGCGTGGACACCATCCACCTGGCCTTCACCCAGGCGCACCCGCGCAACCTGGTCACCAACATCTACTACGCCCGCTACCGGGCGGGGAGCTTCTACCACGCCGACGGGTCGCTGATCGAGCCGGTTAGTGCGCTGCCGTTCACGCCCTCCCAGGCCGACCTGGTCTACGACGCGGCCGCCCACGGCGGCGTCAGGGCGTGGATCCACGACGTCGCCTTCGACGCGGCCGGCCGGCCGGTGGTGGTGTTCGCGACCTTCCCCACCACCAGCGACCACCGCTACCACTACGCCCGCTGGAACGGCAGCGCCTGGGAAGACCACGAGTTCGCGCGGGCGGGTGGGACCATGAGCGGCGACCCCGCGGAGCCCAACTACTCCGGTGGGCTCACCCTGGACCACGCCGACCCCTCCCAGGTGCTGGTGTCGCGGCAGGTCAGCGGCCATTTCGAGATCCAGGCGTACCAGACCAGCGACGGCGGCCACAGCTGGAGCTCGCGGGTGGTCACCGCGGGCTCCGGTCGCGGCAACTACCGGCCGGTGCGGCCCCGCGGGCAGCCCGGCACCGACATGGACATCATCTGGATGCGCGGCGGCTACCCCAGCTACCACGCCTACCAGACCGCCATCGACGTGGAGGCCTTAAGCCGCGACGCGGTCCAGCCGGCGGCGGCCGCGCCGGGCGTCGGGCAGCTGGCGGTGCTGGCCGGCGACGGGACCGGCGCGCTGCTGGGCAAGGCCTACGGTGCCATGGGCTGGAGCGGCTGGGCCGAGATCGGCCGCGGGCCAGCAGGGGACGCCCTGGGCCAGCCGGCGGTCGCGTCCTCGGCTTCCGGGCGCGTTGACGCCTTCGCGGCCGACTCGGTGACCGGCCACCTGCTGCAGCGCACCAAGGCGGGCGGGGTGTGGAGCGGCTGGGCCGACTTGGGCGCCGGGCCGGGCGGGGACGCCGTCGGCGCGGCCGCCGCCGCGTCGTGGGGTCCGGGCCGTTTGGACGTGCTGGCCCGCGACCTGGTCACCGGCGACCTGCTGCACTGGTGGTTCGACGGCAGCTGGCACGGGCCGCAGCGGCTTGCGGCCACCCCGGGCGGCGCCTTCATCCCCAGCGTGGCGGCCTGGGCGCCGCACCGGCTGGACGTGTTCACCATCACCAGCCAAGGCCGGCTGGACCACCTGTACTACGACGGGGCCTGGCATCCGTGGCAGTCGCTGGGCGCCGGCCCGGGCGGGGTCGCCTACCAGGCACCGGTGGCGGTGGCCGCCTGGGGCCTGCGCCGTTTGGATGTGTTCGCGGCCACCAGCGGCGGCAGGACGCTGGCCCACCGGTGGTTCAGCGGCGTCGGCAGCGCCGCCTGGCACGGGCCCGAGACGCTGGCCGCCGGCACCGGCCCAGACCGGCTCCCGCTGTCGGGCATGGCGGTGACCTCCTGGGCGGCGGGCCGCCTGGACGTGTTCAGTAGCAACGCCCGCACCCACGGGCTGCTGCACACCTGGTTCGACGGGTCCTGGCACGGGCCGCAACACCTGGACTTCAGCGGTCCCGCGGCGGCCGTGCTGGCCGACCCGAACCCGCGGACCACGCCGATTCCCGTGCCCTCGCGCATCCGCGACCTCGGCGACGACTGACCCGGCAGCGGAACCACCACCAGGCCGCGCAGCGGCCGGGGGGCCGCCCTCGGCCGGTCCACGGTCCTGCGCGGTCACCAGGACAGTCATGGCGTCTCGCGGATCAGCCGATGGCTTGCCCCAGTCGCATTGGACCGAGTGGCAGAGCGTAGGTATACCTGATCCATACGGCGGAGGTCGGATCTACGACGCTCAAAGGGTTAACCCGGTCAGAACCGAGTAGGAACTTTACGGTTCCAGGTCGGTGAGCGGGACTCGTCGCCTCCGGGACGTCGGCGCCGCCTTGGGGGTGCTGCGCCTTCCGGCGTCCCAGCGGGGCGAGGAGAGGGTGGAGTCATGCGAAGACACACCGCCGCCTTCGTCATCCTGCTGGACCTGGTGCTGCTGCTGGTGATCGCGAACGCCGGCAGCACCGCACCGACCGACCAGGCCCGCAGGGCCGCCGCCCGGCGGGCCGCCGCCCACCCGGCAGCGGCCGGGCTGGCGCTCGCCAACCTCGCCGACCTGTTCACCATCAACGACGGCTTCGTCTCCAAGAGCTACGCCCACCTCGGTAAACCCGCCAACGGGGTGTTGGTCGCCGAGACGTGGGGGAGCTCGCCCCGCTCACCCGCTACTACACCGAGCACGGGCGGGTCCGCCCCATCCCCCTCGCCCAGTTCCTCACCGAGCGCTGGTGGGCGGCATGAGCGACACCTCCCCCACTGCCGGCGCCCTCCCGGCCCTCGAACAGCGCCACCCCAACAGCGACCACGGGGACAGGCCGACCCGGGCCGAGCAGTTCGCCAGCAAGCTGCTCACCATCCCCCAGCTGCTCACCCTCGAGCCGCCCCAGCCCCTCATCGACGAAGTGCTGTACGCCGGCACCCTCGCGGTCCTGTTCGGCGGCCCAGGGTCCTACAAGACCTTCGTCGGCCTCGACTACGCCCTCTGCGTGGCCGCCGGCCTGCCCTGGCAGGCCCGCGAGGTCCACGGCGGCAACGTCCTATACGTCGTCGCCGAAGGCTCGGCCGGGTTCGGCCAGCGCATCGACGCCTGGCTCAAGGGCTTCGGCGCCGACTGGCCCGACCGCTTCCGCGCCTACCCCAGCTCAATCGACCTACGCGACCGCCACCAGGTCGCCGCCGTCGCCGACTGGGCCGCCGAGGTCCACCTGGCACTCGCCGTGTTCGACACCCTCGCCCGCTCCATGCCCGGCGGCGACGAGAACTCCGCCAAGGACATGGGCGAGCTCATCGACGGCGCCGACCGCATCCGCCAGGCATCCGGCGCCACCGCCCTCTTGATCCACCACACCGGCAAGGACGGCATCGACGTCCGCGGCAGCTCCGCGCTCCGCGGCGCCGCCGACACCATGATCAAGGTCGAGGCCGAGGGCCGCCTCGTCACCCTCCGTAACCAGCCACCCGCCGGCAAGCAGAAAGACGCCGAACCGTTCGAGCCCATCCGGCTCCGCGCCGACCAGGTCCAGCTCGCCCAGGGCGAGTCCGTCGTGCTCAGGGCATTCGAGGGATTGCACGCTCAGCCTGCCAGTGAGCAGTACGTAGAGGCCATCCGTGCAGCACTTGCCGAGGCGTTCAGCGAGACCGGCGCCAGCCGCAAGGTGCTCTGCGACTACACCGGGCTCAGCGAGTGGCAGGTCTCCCGCGCTGCAAACACCCTGCTCAAACGGGGCCTGATCGGCAACGCAGGCAGCAAGGCACGACCCGTCTGGAAGACCCTCCCATGAGCAACGTGCAGAACGTGCAGCACCATGCAGTCCAGCCGGGCCGATCCCGGCGAGCGTGCGTGCAGCACCCCCACTCTAAGGGGGTGCACACTGCACGCTCGGACGGTGGACAGGAAGGCCCGAGGCTCGGGTCAGAAGCCGTCTCGAGCGGCGGCCGAATGATGCGCGCGCGGACCCGCAGCCGGTTCCCCGGCCTCCGTTCCTGGCCGCTTGTTCCCCCAGCATGCGCGGTCGCCGGCAGGTCCCAGAGTGGCCGGGGCGGTAGAAGCCGGGTAGAAGCGGCGGCATCGCCGCAGGTGAGGGCCGTCTCACCGAATGAGGTAACCGGTGAGGGTGGGCGACCATGAGCCGCTCGACCCGGGCCGGGACCGCCGCCGAGCGCGCCGTCGTCACCTACCTGCAGACCAGCGGGTTCCCGCACGCCGAACGGGCCCCCCGCTGGGGCTCCAAGGACAAGGGCGACGTGCTCGGCCTCCCCGGCATCACCGTCGAGGTCAAGGCCGAGCGGGCCCTGGACCTGGCCGCCGCCCTGACCGAGGCGCAGCTCGAGGCGGCCAACGCCGGCGCCCCCCGCTACCTGGCGGTCCTCAAGCGGCGACGCCGCCCGGTGCCGGAGTGGTACGCGGTCATGCCCCTGTGGCTGGCCGTCGAGCTCCTCGGAGAGGACGGCCCGTGACCCGGCCCCGGGGATCAGGCATCCCCGCCGGCGGGCCCGGCCACGGCCCATCGCGCGGCTACAGCTGGCCACCGCTCCCGCCCGGCCACGATCTCACCATGAAGCATGGCGCCCGGTCAGCCCGACGAGTTGACCCGGTCACCGCCGAGCTCGCCGGCGCCCTACTCGAGGACCGCCCCGACCTGGCCGCCTACCCCGAGGCCGTCATGGCCTGGGCCCGGGCCGAAGCCAGGTGTCTGCTGTTCGAGGACTACCACACCCGCGTCGGGTTCCTGGACGACGACGGCAACGTCCGCGGCGGCGGGCGGGTGGCCGCCTTCGAGCTCCAGGCGGCCCGGCTGCGCGAGCGGCTCGGCCTCGACCCGACCAGCGACGCGGCCCTCAGCAAGGCCAGGGCCGAGGTGGTCGCCGCCGTCGCCGACCTCGAGGCGATCCGGGAGCGTGGCCGCCAGGTCCTCACCACCCGCCGGGCCGAGCTCGCCGGCACCAGCAGCAACCGGACCGAGGGGGAGGTCGATGGCCGACCCTGACGCCCTGGCCCTGCTCGGCGGCCTGGTCCTCGACGACGGCCGGACCTGGGCCGAGGCTGCCCAGCCGTTCCAGCTCGCCGACGCCGACGCCGCCCTGGCCCCACCCGAGCGGGGTCCACGCCGGCACTACTGGCTGCGGCCCCGCGGCGCCAGCAAGACCACCGACGCGGCCGCCCTCGCCCTGGCGCTGCTACTCACCGAGGCGCCCCCCCGCTCCCGATCGCACGCCTATGCGGTGGACGCCGACCAGGCCGGTGAGCTCCTGGACGCCCTCGGCGGGTTCGTGACCCGCACCCCGGGGCTGGCCGGGGCGGTGAAGCTCGAGGCGGCCAAGGTGACGGTGCTGCGGTCGGGGGCGAGCTTGGCGGTGGAGGCCAGCGACGCCGCGTCAGCGTTCGGGAAGCGCCCATGGCTGGTCATCATCGACGAGCTCGCCCAGTGGCCCCGCATTAGCAACCACACCCGCCTGTGGGGCGCGATCGTGTCGGCGTTGCCGAAGCGGCCCGACAGCCGCCTGGTGGTCATCTCCACCGCCGGGTCGCCGACCCATCCCGCCTACCGGATCTGGCAGCGGGCCCTGTCCTCGCCTGACTGGCGGGCGTCACTGACGCCGGGCCCGTGCTCGTGGTGGTCGCCGGCGGATGTGGCCGCAACCCGGGCTGAGCTGCTGGAGCAGGAGTATCGGCAGCTGGTGCTGTGCGAGTGGGTCGAGGCCGCCGATGCGCTGACCACGGCGGCTGATGTGGCGGCGTGCGTGACCCACTCCGGGTCGCTGCCGCCGGCGCCGGGCCGCCGGTATGTGCTGAGCGTGGATGTGGGGACGCGGCGGGACCGGACGGCGGTGGCGGTGACCCACACCGAGGCGAGCCCCGCGGGGCGGCGGGTGGTGGTGGATCGGGTGCTGCGCTGGCAGGGCAGCCCGGCGCGGCCGGTGGCCTTGGGCGAGGTGGAGGCGGCCCTGCTGCGGCTGCATGCTGAGTACCACCGGGCGCCGCTGGTGTTCGACTTCCACCAGGCCGCGCAGCTGACCGAGCGGCTGCGGGCGGCCGGGGTCCGCTGTGTCGAGTATGTGTTCTCGACCGCGGGGGTGAACCGGCTGGCCCGGGTGCTATCGGCGGGCCTGCGAGACCGGGCGATCGGGCTGCCGGATGATCCGGCGTTGCTGGAGGAGCTGGCCGAGGTCCGGATTGTGGAGACGGGGCCGGGGACGGTGAAGCTGGCCAATCCGCCGGGGACCCATGACGACCAGGCGGTGGCGTTGGCGGCGGCGCATCTGCTGGAGCGGCCGACGAGTCAGCCGGGGCGGTTCTCGGGGATGCTGGTGGCGCGGACGCGGATGCCTGATGGGCCGTCGGTGCGGTCGGGTGACGGTTCGGCGCTGACCCGGGATGGGTTCTCGCCGTGGAGGGTGTCGTGATCGCGCCCGCGGGTTCCTCGAGCCCTGACTCGCGCCGGTCCGCTGCGGTGGTAGGCGGTTGGGTAGTCGCTGCCCGGTCTGGGCGGGTGTGGCTGAGCTCCTGCTGGCCGGCCGCCGATGGTGACCTCAGCCCGGAGCAGGCCGCCGCCGATGCCCGTCACTGCCCTGGCTCACCATGAGCTGAGACCCTAGCGAGGAGGCCTTGATGCCCACCTACCCTGACCGTGACACGCTGCGGCTCCGCGCCCCAGATGGGCGTAGCCTGGCGGAGGCGGCCGCCCTGGCCCGCCGCGAGCTGGCCCCCCGCCCCCCTGATCGGGACCTGGCCCCGGGTCGGGGTGAGCGCGGGGTGTCTCGGCAGGCCCGGCGGGTGGGGAGCTTCACCGAGCGGTACGGCGCCGTGGCCGAGCGGTTCCATCCCGGCGTGCTGTGGGCGGCCGCCCACCTGGCCGCCTCGCCGCCGGGTCGGCTGGCCCGCTGCCCGGATGGCTGGTGCCTGGCCCGGGCCTACGCCAAGCGGTAGGGGCTGCCGGCGCCCCGCGTCGACCAGCTCGGCCGGCTGCTGCTAGGGTGTGTTTCAGAAGTGGGGGGTGTCCCATGAGATGCTCCCGGTATGGGACGAGGCGATCTCACCAACGAGCAGTGGGCCAGGCTGGAGCCGTTGCTGCCCAAG
>Ga0307302_10001154_pt1 | contig 11584 bp, 11 predicted proteins | sample ER_DNA_183_FD_194490 | JGI IMG/M metagenome (GOLD analysis project Ga0307302, IMG submission 194490) | Bulk soil microbial communities from the East River watershed near Crested Butte, Colorado, United States - ER_DNA_183 | ecosystem: Environmental > Terrestrial > Soil > Floodplain | place... | reverse complement strand
TCGTCGGCCGAAGGCCGAACTCCAAGCCCCTGTCTACGTCAGCAACGTCAGGCGCTTGCCGACCAGCGTGCGGGGCAGGGGTGGGAGGGCGGCCGCGACCTCGAGCAGGGCCTTGCTGGCGGGGGCGTCGGGGTCGGAGACGACCAGGGGCTTGCCGGCGTCGGCGCCCTCGCGCAGCCGCACGTCGATCGGGATGTGGCCGAGCACTTCGGTGCCGAGCTCGTTGGCCAGGATCTCGCCGCCGCCGCTGCCGAAGATCTGGTGGCGCTCGTCGCAGGACGGGCAGATGAAGTAGCTCATGTTCTCGATCACGCCGGTGACCTTCATCCCGTTCTGCTGGGCGAAGTTGCCGGCGAGCACGGCCACCCGCTCGGCCGCCTCCTGGGGGGTGGTGACCAGCAGCATCTCGGCCCCCGGGAGCATCTGGGCCAGCGAGATGGAGACGTCGCCGGTGCCGGGCGGCAGGTCGGCGAGCACGTAGTCCAGGTCGCCCCAGTAGACGTCGGTGAGGAACTGCTGGATGGCCCGGTGCAGCATCGGCCCCCGCCAGGCCACCGGCTTGCCCGGGGGCAGGAAGAAGCCGATCGAGATGACCCGCACCCCGTGCGCCTCCAGCGGCATGATCATGCCGTTGAAGCCGACCGGCTGGCCGGTGGCGCCGAGCATGCGGGGGACCGAGAAGCCGTAGATGTCGCAGTCGATCACCGCCACCCGGTGGCCCTGGGCGGCCAGGCCGGCGGCCAGGTTGACCGTCACCGAGGACTTGCCGACCCCGCCCTTGCCCGAGGCCACGGCCAGGACCCTGGTGGTGGAGTCGTCGCCCCAGAAGGTGATCTTCTTCTGCTCCTGCGCCCCGGGCCCGCGCAGGCGGGTCACCATGGCCTGGCGCTGGTCCTCGGTCATCACCCCGAGGTCGACCTTGACGCCGGTGACGCCGGGCAGCGGCGAGACGGCCGCGGTGACGTCCCTGGTGATGCGGTCCTTGAGCGGGCAGCCGGCGACCGTCAGCAACACCTCGACCGTGACCAGGCCGCTGTCGTCGATCGAGACGTCCTTGACCATGTCGAGGTCGGTGATGGGCCGGTGGATCTCGGGGTCCATCACCTGCCCGAGGGCTGCCATGACTTCGTCGCGCGTGACCATCAGAGACGGTTCCCCTCTCAGCCGTGCCGGGCGAAACAACCCGTCTTGCTGGAGTGTAGCGAGCACCAGGGGCGCCTCGCCGCCACGGACCGGAGTAGGCTCAGCAGCGATGGCCGACTACGACGCGATCGTCTGCGGCGGCGGGTCCAACGGGCTCGCCGCCGCCATCCGCCTGGCCGAGGGGGGCTGGTCGGTGTGCCTGCTGGAGGCCAACGAGGACCTCGGCGGGGCGGCCAGGACCCTGGAGTCCACCCTGCCGGGGTTCAAGCACGACTTCGGGGCCGCCTTCTTCCCGCTGGTGGCGCCGTCGCCCTCGATCATCGGGCGCGACCTGGCCCCATGGGGCCTGCGCTTCGTGCACGCCCAGCTGCCGGCCGCCCACCCGTTCCCGGGAAACCAGGCGATCGCGCTGGGTCGCTCGGCGGCCGAGACGGCCGCCTCGATCGACAAGGTCCACCTGGGTGACGGGGCGGCCTGGTTCGCGCTCGACGAGGCGTTCGGCCCGGTCATGAAGCACTTCCTCCGGGCCCAGATGCAGCGCTGGCCGTTCGAGGAGCTGGCCAAGGTGGTCGGGCGGTTGCGGCTGTCGGGGGGGCTCCAGTTCGCCCGCATGGTCGTCTCGGGGGTCAGCGCGGTCGCCGACCGCTTCGAGTCCGAACAGGCCAGGGCGTTCGTCACCGGGCCGGCGATGCACGCCGACCTGCCACCCGAGGCGCCAGGGACCGGCATCTACGCCCTGCTGCTGTCCATGCTCGGCCAGCGGTTCGGCATGCCGGTGGTGGAGGGCGGCACCGGCAGGATCACCGACGCCCTGGCGGCCAAGGCGCGTGGGGACGGGGTGGAGATCCTGACCGGCCGGCGGGTGGGGCGGATCGTGGTCGAGCGCGGCCGGGCGGTGGCCGTCGAGGCCGGCGGCGATACGGTCAGCGCCCGCCGGGCGGTGATCTGCGCCCTCGAGGTGGGGGAGCTGGTCCGCCTGGCCGGGCCGGAGTCGTTCCCGCCCAAGGCCCTGGCCGAGATCCGCTACTGGCGGCCCGGCCTCGGCACCTTCAAGGTCGACTGGGCGCTCGACGGTCCGGTGCCGTGGGCGGCCGAGGAGTGCCGGCGGGCCGCGGTGGTCCACGTGGGCGACTCGGTGACCGACATGAGCCGCTCCGCCTGGGAGGCCGGCCACGGCCTCCTGCCGGGCAAGCCGACCCTGATCCTGGGCCAGCAGTCGCTGGCCGATCCCTCGCGCGCCCCGGCGGGCAAGCACACCCTCTGGGGCTACGCCCACGTCCCCGCCGTACCGACCGGGGACGCGGCCCGGCCGCGGGCCAAGGGCGGCTGGGACCGGTCGGCCGAGCCGTTCCTGGAGCGGATGGAAGCCGGCATCGAGGCCCACGCGCCAGGCTTCCGGGACCGGGTCCTGGCCCGCAAGGCCTGGTCCCCTCCCGATCTGGAGGCGGCCGACGCCAGCCTGGCCGGCGGCGACATCCAGGCCGGGTCGTTCGCGATCGACCAGCAGCTCCTGTTCCGGCCCGGCCCGTCCTGGTGGCGCTGGGGCACCCCGGTCAAGGGCCTGTACCTGGCCGGGGCGAGCGCGCCCCCCGGCGCCGGCGTCCACGGCGCCTGCGGCGACCTGGCCGCCCGCCAGGCCCTGGCCGACCACGACCGCCCCCGCCTGCTGGCCCTGACCGCCGCCGGGGCGGGCGCGCTGACGGCGGCCAGCCTGGCCGCCGCCCGCGCGCGCCGCCGCTAGGCGGAGCCCACCCGCTGGGCGCCGGTGTCGCCGAAGGCGACCGTCACGGTGAGCTCGTCGGTACCGCGGACCACGCGGAGGGTGAGGGTCTGGTCCTCGCCGACCTGGTCGAGGACCTCGTACAGCGCGTCGGCGTCGGTGACCGGCCGGCCGCCGGCCTCGACCACCAGGTCGCCGGTGCGCAGCCCCGCCCGGTCGGCCGGGCCGCCGTCCTCGACCACCCGGACCAGCAGGCCGTCCCGCTCGGGGAGGCCGACGGCGCGGCGCAGCTGCCTGGCCACCCGGGCGGGGGCGATGCCGACCCCGAGTCGGGGCCGCACCGTGGCCTCGCCGCGGCCGAGGGCGTCAAGGCGCTGGCGCAGCTCGGCGTCGGCCGGCAGGGCCAGGTAGAAGCCGTCGCCCAGCCGGTTGGTGTCGATGCCGAGCAGCCGCCCGGCGGCGTCGACCACCGGGCCGCCCGAGGCGCCCCTGGGCAGGGGAGCGGTGTGCTCGATGCTGCCGGCGATGCGGCGGCCCCGCGGCCCGCGGAAGGCGCGGCCGACCGCCGACACCAGCCCGAAGGTGACCCGCAGCTGTCCGCCCGGGTTGGCCAGGGCGAACACCGCCGCCCCGACGCTGGCGTCGGCGTCGTCGGCCCAGGCGATGGCCGGCGCCCCGCCGGTGTCGACCGCGATCACGGCCAGGTCGGCGTCGACGTCGACTCCGGCCACCCGCCCGACGGCGCTGCGGTCGCCGGCGAACACGACGGTGGTCTCCTCGCCGCGGATGTTGTGGGCGTTGGTGGCCACCAGCCCGTCGGCCAGCACCACCCCGGACCCGCGCCCCCGGCCCCGGCCGATCCCGACCACCGACGGCCCGACCCGCTCGGCAACCTGCCGGACGGCCTGTTCCAGCTCCTCGAGTGCGCTCATGCGCCGCTCCTCCCTAGCTAGTAACTTGTTGATAGCAAGCTACTAGCGCTGGAGAGGAGACGCAACCGTGGCCCGGCCCCGTACGATGGCGCCATGACCGACCCCGCGCCCACCGCCCCGGTGGTCCCCGAGCCCGCCGCCGCCTCGGCGCTGGACGAGGCCACGGCCAGGGTCGGCGACCGTTGGACCCTGCTGCTCGTCCAGGCCCTCCTGGAGGGCCCGCGCCGCTTCAACGAGCTGGCCGAGGCCCTCCCGGGCATCGCCCCCAACGTCCTCTCCAAGCGTCTCAAGCACCTGGAACGCGAGTCCGTCCTGGTCAGCCAGCCCTACTCCCGGCGCCCGCCCCGTTTCGCCTACGAGCTGACCGCCTCCGGCCGCGAGCTCGCCGGCGCCCTCCGCCTCCTCGCCCAGTGGGGCGCCGACCGCGCCGGCTCCCCCGACCCCGAGGGCCTCCGCCACCTGACCTGCGGCACCCCTCTGGAGGCCCGCTGGTACTGCCCGACCTGCGCCCACCCCGTCGACGACGACGACACGGGCGATCTCCGCTTCGCCTAGCCGGGCCGGCCCTCAGGTGAGGACCGGGCGGCGCTGGAGGACGGCGGCGACCTCGGCGCGGAGCTCGGGTTCGCTGAAGGGCTTGGGGATGAAGCCGGTGGCCCCGGCAGCGGCGGCGCGGTCGCGGGTGTGACGGTCGTCGGTGGTCGACATGACCAGGACGGGGACCGGGTGGCCGGCGGCTTCGAAGAGGCGGTTGAGGAGGGTGGTGGGGTCGATGCCGGGCAGGTCGAGGTCGACCAGGAGCAGGTCGGGGCGCTCGGACCCGATCATGCGGAGGCCGTCGTCGAGGTGGGTGGCGGCGACGACCTCGTAGCCGTCGACCAGGACGGCGGCGGCGATCTCGGCGATCGAGCTGTCGTCGTCGATGACGAGCACCTTGGGCGGGGTCTTGACGGCCGAGGCGACCTGGGCCGGAGGCTGGCCGCCGGCGGAGCGGGCCGCCCGGCGGGCCAGGTCGGGGTCGGGCGGGGTGACCCGGAGGACCTCCTCGAGGGTGGTCCGGCCGGCCAGGGCCTTGGTCAGCCCGTCGGCCCGCATGCTGCGCATGCCCCCGGCCACCGCCTCCTCCTTGAGGGCGGCCTCGGTGGCCCTGGCCACGATCAGCTCGCGGATCTTCCGGGTCACCCTGACCACCTCGAACAACCCGAGGCGGCCCTGGTAGCCGGTCTGGGCGCAGAAGCCGCAGCCGGGGCCCGACCGCAGCCCGGCCCCGTCGATCTGGTCGGGGCCGAGGCCGAGCAGCTCGAGGGTCCTGGGGTCGGCCTCGACCGGCTCCGAGCACTTCGAGCAGGGCACCCTGGCCAGGCGCTGGCCCACCACCAGGGTGAGCGACGAGGTGATCAGGAACGGCTCGACCCCCATGTCGATGAGCCGGCTGACCGCCGAGGGCGCGTCGTTGGTGTGCAGGGTGGAGAGCACCAGGTGCCCCGTCATCGACGCCTGCATGGCGATGGAGGCGGTCTCGGGGTCGCGGATCTCGCCCACCATGACGATGTCGGGGTCCTGGCGCAGGATCGTCCGCAGGCCGCCGGCGAAGGTCAGCCCGACCCGCTCGTTGATCTGCACCTGGTTGACCCCGGCCATCTGGTACTCGACCGGGTCCTCCAGGGTGACCACGTTGATGTCGGGCCGGATCACCGAGGCCAGCCCGGCGTACAGCGACGAGGTCTTGCCCGACCCGGTCGGGCCGGTGATCAGGATCAGGCCCTGCGGCTCGCCGAGGGCCCGCTCCACCACCACCCGGTCGCCCTCGTCCAGGCCGACCTCGGCCAGGGTCTTGGCCTTCTCCGTCTCCTTGCGCAGCAGCCGGATGACCACCGTCTCGCCGTGCATGGTGGGCATCGAGGACACCCGGGTGTCGGCCTCCAGGCGCTCGAGCTTGATGCGGCCGCGGCCGTCCTGGGGCTTGCGCCGCTCCGAGATGTCCATCCCGGAGAGGATCTTGATGCGGGAGATCAGCGGCCCCTGGATCGCCTTGGGAACCACCGTGACCTCGCGCAGCAGCCCGTCGATGCGGTACCGGACCCGCACGTCGCGCTCCTGCGGCTCGACGTGGATGTCGGAGGCGCGGCTGTGCAGGGCCTCGCCCATGATGGCGTTGACCAGGCGGACCACCGGGGCGTCGTCGACGTCGCCGACCTGCTCGAGGTCCTCCTCGCGCTCCTCGGTGGCCTCCAGGCCCTCGACGTCGGCCAGGGAGCCGAAGGTCTCGCCGGCGGAGGCGCCGCCGCCGTAGTAGCGGTTGACCGCCTCCTTGATGTCGGAGGCGGTGGCCACCGCGGTGCGCACCGAGGCCAGCTTGGTGGCCAGGCGGATGTCGTCCAGGGCGAGCACGTTGGTCGGGTCGGCCAGGGCGACCGTGAGCACGTCGTGGGCGAGGGTGACCGGCACCGCGCCGTGGCGCTGGGCCACGTTGCGGGGGAGCACGGCCAGGGTCTCCTCGGGGATGGGCAGGCTCCCCAGATCGAGGAAGGGCAGGCCGAGCTGGTCGGAGAGGGCGCGCGCGATCTGGACCTCGTCGGCCAGGCCGAGGGAGGTGATGACCTCCCCCAGCCGCCGTCGACGGCCCGTGTCGTCGCGCTGGACGCGCAGCGCCTCGTCCAGCTGCGCCCCGGTGAGGACCTTCCCGGCGACCAGCACCTCGCCGAGCCGGCGACGCCCGCCCGGCGTCCCGCCGGCGGCCCAGCCCGTGCCCATCTCGGCGGTTCTCCCCCCTCCTGGTTGCCTGTCGTCCTGCTTCTATCGGCAGACGGAGGCCTCGCGTTGACGGGCGGTGGCGACCGCCCTGAGACTGGCCGCCATGAAGCTGGGAATCGCCCTTCCCCACTACGACATCTCGTTCCCCGACCAGCAGCCGGCCACCTTCGACCGGATCGCCCGGTATGCGGAGCTGGCCGAGTCGCTCCGCTTCCACCAGGCGTGGGTCTCGGACCACTTCTGGCTGGACCTGGAGCGGTACGGCGGCCCCGCCGGCCGCCAGGGCACCCCCGAGTGCTGGACCACCCTGTCCGCCCTGGCCGTGCGGACCAGCCGGGTCCGGCTCGGCAGCCTGGTCCTGGCGGCCGGCTTCCGGCCCCCGACGCTGCTGGCCAAGATGGCCGCCACCCTCGACCAGCTCACCGGCGGGCGGCTCGACCTCGGCCTCGGGGCCGGCTGGAACGAGACCGAGTTCCTCGAGAACGGGCTGCCGTTCCCGCGCCCGGGGGAGCGGCTGGCCATGCTCGAGGAGGCCCTGGGGGTGCTGCGGGCGCTGCTCACCGACGCGGAGACCCCGGCGTCGTTCAGCGGCCGCTTCTTCCGGGCCGACCAGGCCCCGGTCGTCCCCGGCCCGGTGCAGCGGCCCCGCCCGCCGCTGTGGGTCGGCGGCGGCGGCGACCGGCTGCTGGGGGTGGTCGCGCGGGCCGCCGACGGCTGGAACTACTGCTGGGCGATCACGCCCGAGGACTACCGGCGGAAGGTCGGGGTGCTGGCCGCCGCCTGCCAGCGGGCCGGCCGGGACCCGGGGGAGGTGCGGCGCTCGCTGGGGCTGAACACCCTGGTCGGCACCGACGCCGACGACCTGGTGGCCCGCTGGAACCGGCTCAGGGCCCGGACTCCGGCCGGGATCCTCGACAAGGTCGAGCTCCGGGACTGGGCCGCCTCCCGGCTGGTCGGCACCCCCGACGAGATCGTCGCCCAGCTCAGGGACTGGGAGGCGCTGGGGGTCGAGCAGGTGGTCTCCAGCTTCGCCGGCCTGCCGTTCTCGGTGTTCGAGGACGAGCAGCTGGAGCTGGCCTCCGAGCTGGTCCTGCCCCGGCTGTAGCGGTCAGAACCGGATGGCCGTGAACTTGAAGGTGTGCCGGCTCGGGTGGGGGGTGTCCAGGTCGGGATGGGCGGCCTCGACCTCGGCCCGCACCCGGGCGGCGGCGCTCCGCCAGCGCTCGTCGGGCAGGCGCCAGTGGGAGGAGAAGACCCGCTCCTCGACCCAGCGCAGTGCCTCGGCGTAGGTCTCCGGCTCCTCCCAGCCGACCGGCTCCAGCTCCTCCACCCGCCCGCCCATGGCGACCAGGGCGTCCAGCACCTGCCGAGGGGAGGCGCCGACGATCCTCGGCGGCCCGTCGCCGGCGAAGGCCAGCTCGTCGAAGCGCCGCATGACCTGGTCGCGTGGGCTGTCGCTGCCCCGCTCGATGGCCCCGCCCCCGGCGTGCAGCAGCATCCCGCCCGGCACGAGCACCCGTCGCACCTCCTCCAGCGCCCGTGGCCAGTCGGGGACCAGGTGCAGCACGTGGACCTCGAGCACGGCGTCGACGCAGGCGTCGCGGAACGGCAGCCGGCCGGCGTCGGCCCGCAGCACGGTCGGCGGCGGCAGCCCGGCGGCGGCCGCCTTGGCCCGGAAGCGGTCCAGCATCGGCAGCGACAGGTCGACCCCGACGATCTCGCGGCCACGGCGGTGCAGGGGCAGGGCGATCCGGCCGGTGCCGACACCGATCTCCAGCAGGCGGGCCGCCGGCCCGACCGCCCCCTCGACCCGGTCGGCGACCAGCTCGGAGACCTCGGGCCTGAGCCCGCGGCTCTCGTCGTAGAAGCCGGCCGCCCGGTCGAAGGTGACGCTCACACGACGGCCCTGGCCACCACCTGGGCACCGGCGGCGTCGGCGGGCGGGAGGGGGCGGCGGGCGACCAGGCGCTCGATCCGGCCGAGGCGGCGGGCGACGGCCAGGCGACGCTCCCACAGGTCCACGGCCACGCCCTCGGGAGTCGCCTGCACGTCGACCCAGTTCACCGGGTAGGTGGGGACGAACACCGGCGGGAGCGACAGCCAGGCCCGCACCGGGACCAGGCCCCTGACCCAGCAGCCGGCGTCGGCGGCCACCTTCTCCCCGGGGAGGCGGATAATGCCCGGCTCGTGGGTGTGGCCGGTGACCAGGACGGCCGCCCCCGGGTCGCGCCGGGCCAGCAGCTCGGGCAGGTCGCCCTTGCGGGCCTGGGCCTCGTCCTCGGCCTCGTCGGGGGTGGGCAGGCCGTAGGCGGCCGCGGCCCGGCGGAAGCTCCGGCCCAGGAAGGTCGAGAGCAGGGCCAGCAGCGCCAGATCGGTCAGCACGAACGACGACACCCAGCGCACCGCCCGGTTGCCCAGATAGGCGATCCGGCCCAGGTCGCCGACCAGCAGCCCAACGGCCAGGTTGAGGGCGATCGTCAGCAGCACCAGCGGCAGGGCGAAGTCGCGCAGGGCCCGGCCCATGAACTTGTAGAAGAAGTTCGAGACCAGCCACCAGGGGACCAGCAGCCCGGGCCGGACGTTGTCGACCTCGTTGAGGGCGAGCTGCGGGTAGCGCCCGCTGGCCGCCTCCAGGCGGTTGACGAACTCGCCGACCACGTGGTCGCCGATGGGCACGTCGAGGGGGTCGAACGGGTCGGTGCGCCGGTTCCAGCGGTCGAGGGCGTCGCCGTGCTCGGCCACGACCACCACCTCGCCGCCCCCGCCGGGGCGCTGGACCCGGACCCGGGCGTGGAGGGCGAAGTCGGACACCCCGAACCGGTCGGCGACCAGCTTGCGGGCGGCCGCGTCCCAGGCCAGGGTCGAGTCGTGGTTGCCGACCAGGTACAGCACCCTCGCCCCGGGCCGTCCGGCAAGGCGCCGCAGGGCCTCGCCGATCGGCGCCGCCGCCGGGCCGTCCAGGACCCTGGCCACCCGGTCCTCGGGGGAGCCGGCGACCTGGAGCAGGTCGAGGATGTCGCCGCCGAGGGCGAGCAGCACCTGGCCCGGGTGCCGCTGGAGGGAGTCGAGCAGCTCGCACAGCTCGGCCGTGGCCGCGAAGTCGTCGCTGGGCCCGGTGTCGGTCAGGTGCAGGTCCGAGACGTAGACGAGCCGGCCGCCGGGCTCGAGGCGCAGCTCCAGGTCGAGCGGGCAGGGTTCGGGGACGACGGGCTGGCTCATCGCCGGTAAGTCTACGACGGGGGGTCCGGGCGACCGGTAGGCTGGGGGGGCCATGGACCCCAAGGAAGCCTGCCTCACGATATTGGGCCAAGCCCCCGGCGAGACGCTCCACTGGACGGTGGTGCTCGACCGGGCGCTCACCCAGCGCCTGATCGACCCGTTCACCACCAGCGACGTCCGCGGGGTGGTGGTCAAGAGCCTCGCGGCCCTCGCCAAGGAGGGCCGCGTGGTCAAGCAGGGCGCCGGCCTGTACCAGGCCCGTCCCGACTGAGCTAGCTCGGCGGTGTCCGCGCCGGGTCGCCGGCGCCGTTGCCGTGCAGCTGGGTCACCTCGGCGGACGCGGCCGGGGTGGAGGCGGGATCGGGGACCCGGTCCCAGCCGCCGTCGTCCTTGCCCGTCCTGGACCCGGTGAGCCGGCTGGCCAGCACTCCCAGTGCGGCCAGGGCAGCCGTTCCGGCCAGCAGCCGGCGGTTGCGGCGGCGGGCGGCCTCGCGGCGGCGCTGCCTGGCCCGCTCGGGCATCAGCTTGTCGGCGGCCTTGCTGGCTTCCTTGCCCAGCTCGGCGCCCTTGCTCGCGGCCGCGGCCGAGGCCCGCGCGAGCGCCTCCTTGGCCGCGTCCAGCGCGGCCATCAGGTCGTCGGTGCGGTCGCTGACCTGGTTCTTGAGTGGGTCGGTGACGGCGTCCTTGGCCTTGGTTGTCTTGGACTTGCGGAGTGGCATGCGGCCCTCCCTCGGGCTCGTTGGCTCGTTTGGCACGGTTCGGTCTGCCTACCCGTCCCGGATGCCGCTACACCTCCGCCGGGATCGACGACGGGGTGAGCTCGACCAGGGTGCACTCCTTGCGCCAGCGGTCGACCGCCTGCTCGCCGTCGCGCAGGTTGAGGCGGCGGGGGAGCAGCACCGGCGCGACCCGGGCGAACAGCGGATCGTTGGGCGGCACGACTCGCGCCGACGCCTCCACCTCGGCGACCAGCGACTGCTGCTCCTTGGAACGGGCGATCAGCACCACCTCGGTCGCCTCGGCCAGCCCGGGGACGTGCTGCTCGGACCCGCCGACCAGGACGTAGACGCGGCCGTCGAGGGTGCCGTACCAGACGGGAACGGCCCGGCCGCCGGTCCCTCCCTCGCCGGGGACCTCCACCCAGACCACCGTGCTCTTCTTGAGCGCCTCGTCCAGCACGGCCGTGTCGGGGCCGGTCGACCAGGGCGGGTCCTCGTCCAGCACGGCCAGGGGGACGCGGCCGACCTCGTCCCCGCCGACCAGCAGGACCAGCTCGTGGTCGTCGTCGGAGTCCACGACCACCCCGTGGACCTCGTCGGTGAAGGTATCGATCTTGCTGGTGCCGGCCAGGGTCAGGGCCTGCTCCGGGCTGCGCCAGACGACGTCGCCGTTGGGCGCGAGCAGGGCCATGGCCTCGCGGTACCAGCCGCCGGCGCCGGTGTAGGAGCGGCGGACCACGAACGGGGCGACCCGGCCCCTGCCGGCCCGGCCCACGAACACGGCCATGGCGTCCTCGGGCTGGACCAGCCCCTCGGAGACGAGCCTGGCGTCGGCGACGTAGACGTTGGTGAGGCGGACGTCCATCCGGTTCCTTTCCCGGCGTGGCGGCGTGCGGCGCGGCACGATCATAGAAGATGTGCCCATGCGACCGGAGGGGGAGGACCAGGTCGTCGCCTGCCGGGTGGTCGAGGCCGACCACCCGGAGGTGCGCGAGTTCCTGTCCAGGGAGTGGCCGCGGGCCGACCGCCAGCTGTTCGGCCGGGACCTGGACTGGACCAGCCGCCCGGTGGTGATCGAGGCCAGGGCCGGGCGGGAC
>Ga0307302_10001153_pt1 | contig 11585 bp, 12 predicted proteins | sample ER_DNA_183_FD_194490 | JGI IMG/M metagenome (GOLD analysis project Ga0307302, IMG submission 194490) | Bulk soil microbial communities from the East River watershed near Crested Butte, Colorado, United States - ER_DNA_183 | ecosystem: Environmental > Terrestrial > Soil > Floodplain | place... | reverse complement strand
CGAGCCGTGGCGACCCCGCACCGTCTAAGGCATCACGCCGGCGTTCTCTAGGCCTTCCGGGTCCTCGCTGGCGACCGTGCGACAACCTGAATCGTGCGCAACATCTGGGTCGTCTTGGCGGTCGCGGCCTGTGGCGTTGCTCTCGCGGTTGGCCTCGACCTCCTCGTTACGCACGGTCACGCGCGGACCTCTACGCCTGCGATGGCGTCCGTCCGGTTGAACTTCAGCCCCAGCTCCGGGTACGCGGATAGCGGCGTAGTTCGGCGATCCGGCCATGCGTGGCTGGCAACCGCCTCGGGTACCACGAACGTTGCGAACCAGGTGCGTATCTATCGCTGGAAAGGTGCCGGATGGAGTCTCACCGGAATCGTCAACGTGCCGGCACTGCCCTCGATTCGGGAGGGTGGGTTCGTAACCGCGGGTTCGCTCACGAGATCCGGAACACCCGATTTCACTCTGAACACCTACGGGGCCGACACACACTGGTCCAGTCGAGGTGAAGGCCAGTGACTGGCGGCGGTCATGCTCGCGGTCATTCCACCACGCACAACTCGCAGGACGGGAGAGGACCAGGCAGACTGGTCAGCTGACCTGACCAGCGAGAACGACACTGGGTCCCATCCGATGGACGGTGGGGAACCGACTCATGATCGCTCGGTCGCAGGTTCGAGGCCTGCCAGCCCCACGTAAAGCCACTGGTCAGAGTCCCTGTTAAGGTTGCTTTGCTTGCTCCGTCGTCATTCCCTCGTCTTTCTTCTGGTGTCAGAAGGTATGACGAAGCGGGACGGATCCGCCGCCGCGTCCACGCCGACGACACGGCCGACCTGGGGGCCCCGCTGTCCTACAGCGTGGAGATCCTGGCCGGCGACGATGATGGCCCAGGACCTGGACCCGGCCGCGGCCGCCCCTGTCCAAGTCCCGCCAGTGGGTCCTGACCGCTCTGCGCGCCGGCGGGGACCTCCAGACGGTCAAGCCGCTCGTGACCGGCTCGCCCAGGCCGGCCACCCGCTCAAGCCCCGCACCATCCAGACCGCTCTTTGAGAAGTGGACGGTAAGGAAGGAACGTCCTCACCAGCGCAGCCCATCACCACGAGAACCAGGCGGCCTCGCGGCGATGCTGGACGAGTGGTCGAGGTGACCGACGCGCTCCTCGGTGCAGGAGCTGGCGTCGCGGTAGGGTTCCTCTGGGAGCACTGCTGAGCGAGTTGTTGGCGGCTGAAAGCCACGCAGCAATTCACTGAAAGGGACCGCGGATGCCAGAGTTGGTCATCGACTTCATCACCTCGCTTGATGGATACGGGGCCGCTGAGGGCTGGCCCGGCTGGTGGGGCCTGGAAGGGCCCGAGTACCTCGCCTGGTTGGGAGACCACCCGGAGGCGGACTACACCGTCCTGATGGGCGCCAACACCTATCGGGTCATGTCCGGGTTGGCCAGCGACGGTGAGCCGGGAACCGATGCCCTGGCGGACCTGTCGAAGGTCGTCTTTTCGACCACCCTGACCGAGCCGCTGGCGTGGCCGAGCACCCAACTGGTCACCCAGGACCCCGTCGAGGCCGTGCGGGAGATGAAGGACCACGGCGCCAAGTCCATGCGTACCCTGGGCAGCCTCACTCTGTGCCGCTCGCTCCTGAAGGCCGGTCTCGTGGACCGTTTCCGCGTGGTCGTCTTCCCAGTCATCACCGGAAACAGCGGTCGGGACATGATCTATGACGGATACCCCGACGTCGCCCTCGACATGGTTGCCAGCCGCACCTTCGACGGTCGGCTGCAGCTGCTCGAGTACGTCCCCACGGTGCTGGCCGGGCCGCCCGGCACCACCAAGGCCGACGCCTAACCGCACCCGCCCCTTGCGACGCCGGACGTAGCGATTGGGCTCCGTAGCCGCAAGCAGACCAACCTGAGAAGGCATGGCAGACATCAGCATCACCCCCTTGGCGCCCCGGGAATTCCAGGTCGAGGTCCGCGAAGGCCAGCGGGAGACAACCCACCAGGTGACGGTGCCCGAGCGGCTCGGCGAGAGGCTTGAGCTCCGCGAGGACGACCTTGAGAGAGTCGTGCTGGAGTCCTTCCGCTTCCTCCTAGAGCGCGAGCCGGCCACGTCGATCCTGCGGCAGTTCTCACTCAGCGAGATCTCCCGCTACTTTCCTGAGTATCCAAGCGAACTTGAACGCCGCCTGTCCTGAATTACCTAGGTCGTTCTGCCACTGGCTGGGTGCCCCAACCTGTGCAGGCCGAGGTGGACCCCTCGGTGGACATGACGACGCCGCCGTTGAACCAGGTCAACGCCCTGTCGGCCGCTGACTACTTCGTGTATGCGGCCGATGCATTTCACCAAGGACGAGCTCCCACCCGTGGACGCGTTCTGGTCGGTGACGATGTATGACGCCGACGGGTTCCAGGTCGCGAACCCGATCAACCGGTTCGCCATCGGCGACCGTGACGCCCTTACCTTCAACGACGACGGGTCGCTGGATCTCTACGTCCAGCACGAGGATCCGGGCGCCGACAAGGAGTCGAACCAAGCGAACCTGACCGGCACAGGGGCCGCCGTCGACGGCGAAGCCGAGCATCCGTCTCGTAAGCCGGAACCGGGCCTGTCGCCCGCGGCGAGAGGTGCCGAACATCACACCCAGCCGGTGATGGGCGGCATCGCCTGCATGGACCCGGACCCTCCATGCTGCGCATGGACTTACCGGCACCGTCCCGATCGAGGCGATCATCATGCGCCACGCCCTCATCACCATCCGCCTCCTAGACCAGGCCCGCGACGGAACCATCGCCTAGGCCGAGGCCGACGAGCGGCTGGAGCACCAGGCCCAGGCGACGCTCCGCGCCAAGCGTGCCGAGCCAGGCCGGGTCATCACCCTGGCCCGCCGCGTCCATGCCCTGGTGGCACGGACAAGCTGACCGCCGCCCCGACCGGAGGTCGGGCGGTCATTCCGTTAGTCTCCGCCAGGAGTCACTCTGCACGACGGGACAGGATCAGCTGGACCCTGCCCCGGACCTGACCTGCAACGATGACCCAGGCCAGCATGCCGTGGACGGCGGTGAACCGACTCATGATCGCTCGGTCGCAGGTTCGAGGCCTGCCAGCCCCACGCTAATGCCCAGGTCAACGGCCTGGGCTGATTGCCCTGCTTGCCCCGTCGTCACTCCCACACCTGGGCGGCGGTCAGTGGCCAGGCCGAGCCCAGGGGTACCCTGGTCGCGGGAAGCCCTGCGTCTCTGCCGGCCACCCCCGGGGAGTGGGCCATGGAGATCCAGCGCTCCACTCAGGACGGCTGCGTGGTCGTCGCCTTCACCGGCAGCCCTCCTCAAGGACCTCAGCGACCGGCCGTTCGCGCTCGTCTGCGACCTGGCCGGCGTCGACATCCTTGACCCGGTGTGCGCCACCGTCTTCTCGACGGTGGCCAACCACCCTGCCAGCCGCTGGCCCGACACCAGCTTCCTGCTGTGTGGCGCCCAGCCACTGGTGGCCGAGATCCTGGGCCGGCTGCAGGTGCCCCACTTCCTGCGGCTGTACGCCGATGTCGATGAGGCCATCGGTGAAGCCATATCCCGCCCGCCGTACCTGCGCGACGAGCTGCGGCTGGCCCCGACCCCGACCGCTGCGGCAGCGGCCCGCGCGTTCGTGCGAGAGGTCTGCGGGTACTGGCAGCTCGCCCTCCCCGACGTCACCGTGATGGACCGGGCGGTGTTGTTGGCCAACGAGCTGGTCACCAACGCGGTGGTCCACGCCCACACCGAGATCCGGCTGCGGCTGGAGTTGCGCGGCGACCGCCTCCATTTCGCCGTGTGGGACGGCAGCCCCACGCTCCTGCGCCTGGTCAATCCCGACCGGGAATCAGAGGGGGGGCGTGGGCTGTGGCTGGTCGAGCAGCTCGCCCGCGCCTGGGGCGTCAACCGCCATCCCGATGGCGGCAAGGTCGTGTGGTGCGTCCTCAACCTCTGAGATCCAGCCCCCGCGGCCGGATCAGCCGGTGGGTCCCTGCTGGCCCGGGTCGTCGACCACGACCACGATCACGCCGCGGAGGGTCTTGTCGTTGTCGAGCAGGGGGTGCAGGTGACGCGGCAGGTCACGGTGCGGCCGCGTCGGTTGGTGGTCTGGATCCTGGTCGTCCGGGTGCTGTCCTGGGTGCTCATGGCTGCCTGGAGGGTGGGTCGGAGCTGGTCGATGGGCAGGCCGATGTCGAGGTTGAGGAAGTGTTGGCCCTGGACCTCTTCTTGGCGGACCCCCCAGAGCTCCTCGGAGCCGTGGTTCCAGACCAGCACGCGTAGGTCGGGGTCGAGGACGGTGACGGCGCCGTCGAGGCCGGCCCAGATCGATTCCAGGAAGGCGTTGAGCTGGTTGAGCTCGGCGGTCCGTAGCCCAGCTCGTCGTTGATGGTCTGCAGTTCCTCGTTGTGGCCTGCATCTCCTGGTCCATGGTCTCGAGCTCTTCGTTGGTCGACTGGAGCTCCACGACAAGCTCACCCGTCGGGCGGACCGACAACGGGCGGTCGCGCACCCACTTCCTGGCCATCAGCCTGTACGCGCTGCCCACCGGCTCAAGGCAGCTGGTCGGTTGGCTAATAGGTCACGACGACCGGCGGGACGAGCATCTGAGGCTCACGCAGATCGAAGGAACGCAGGTTGGTCATCAGGCCGCGTCGCTCCTCCTGGGCCGGCTCGTCCGCGTCGGTCAGCGGCTCCTGTTCGAAGCGCCGGGCATCCTGCTCTGAGGTGAAGTACAGGATCTGGGTGAAGTCCCCCGGCCGGTCGGCGTGCTCGGCCACCGTCACCCCCAGGATGTGCGGCGCCTCTCGGGCCAGGACCTCCTCCTGGTCGCCCCCGAGGCTGGCCATGCGCTCCAGGTCGTCGATGTGGCCCTGGATGACCTGCACATAGCCGGCCAGGTCCGAGCGGCCATTCCCGAAGAGACGCACCTTGGGGGCGTCGTGGAAGGCGACCTCGTCGAGGTGCTGGGAGGCCTCCCGCCACCAGGCGCGGTGCTCGGGCCGGTCGCTGTTGCGACGAGCCTGCTGCTCGGAGTCGAAGTGCATCACGACGACGCTCCAGCCGTCCTCGGCGACTCCGGCCGTGGCGCCGAGCCAGCCGTCGGCGTCGGTGGCGAGCTGTCGCTGCCAGCGGTTCAGCTCCCGGCGGATCCCGGGCGGGTCGAGCGCCCGGCCCTGCATGACCTGGATGAACACGGCCTCCGCCTCCCCGGGGATGCCGTGGTGAACGTCCTGCACCCCAGAGTGACGAGTCCACACCATGGGCACAAGGCAAATTGACCCGCGGCGGGTGCTCACGCGGCCGCGGCGCGGCGCTCCGCCTCGGCCTTGAGATGGGCGAGCACGCCGCGGATTCCCTTGTCCAGGGTCCGGCGGCTGTAGCCCTTGAGCAGGCTGGCCAGCAAGCCCGCCCAGGACTCCTCCGAGCGCGCCAGCGTGCCCCCGTCGCTGGCCTGGAACCGGAACACGTGCACGGCCTTGATGCCCATGGTCGTGCCGGTCCAGGCGATCTCCCGCGGAGGGTCGACCACCTGCAGCGTGGAGGTGAGTGAGCTCGGTCCGGCCTTCCACCGGAACACCGTGCCCGGCTGGACCGGGCCCTCCAGGCTTACCGACTTGACGTCGCGGTTCCAGGACGGCCACTGGTCGATGGCCGCGATGACCGCGAACACCGTCGACGGGTCGGCGTCGATCCGCAGCTCCCCCTCGGCCGTTGCCGGTGCGTTCCGGTTGATCTCCATGGGCCATCCTCCCAGGTCTCCACGTGCGGCGACTGCAGCCTTGGGATCGCCCCTGCTGTGACCGGCAACCCTATCTCGCTCTTGCGGGCTGTTGAGTCATTCCACCGTGGGCAATTGGTCAACGGTGGTCTCGGGTGCTGTCGGTGATGTCTGCGGTCGCAGCCATAGCGACGCCCCCACCGGCTGCACGGTGTGGTCGACCACGGCGAGCAGCTCGGCACCGAGAGCGTCCAGGTCGACCTGGTCCCGTAACCGAGCCGCGAACCCCTCCACGGTGCGGGCGGCGTCGTAGCGGCGCCGGTTGAAGCGCCGGTCGACCAGACCCTGCACCCGCCGGCGCAGCGGGGCGAAGGCGGCCGCCGCCGCCAACGTGGCCGCGGCCACAGCCAAGCTGCCTGAGCCTTGGACCAGGCGGCCGGCGGCCGGCACGATCAGCAGATAGGGCACGGCCAGCAGGGCGGTGACGACCGCGTAGGTGACGGTGCGGGAGACCAGCCGGTCCAGGTCCCACAGCCGGTAGCGCAGCACCGCCACGGCCACCGCCAGCGGGATGCACAGCACCATTGCGTACAGGATGGACGAGATGACGGTGCGCTGCGGCACGGCCGCCCCCGCCAGCAGCCCGGCCACCGCGGCGACGGCGCCGGCGGCGACCCAGCGCAGCTGCTGGCGCTCGACCCCGACCGAGGACCGGAACCGCACCACCACGCAAGCCAGCGACGCCACCATGGTGGCCATCCAGAGGAGCGTGCCGGCGGCGGCCAGGGCGGCGGCGACGGCGCCGGTGGGCCCGGCCAACCCGAACGGGTTGGCGATCGAGGTGTCCTCCAACCGCGACGGGGCCAGGGCGGAGCCCACCAGCGCAAGGACGGCCGCGGCCACGGCGGCGGCCGCCACCGGCCGCCAGCGGCGCGAGCGCAGCCGCCCGTCGGGCACCAGCAGGGCCGGCAGGGTGACGCCCAGGATGGTCGCCGGGACCCAGTTGAACTCCCCGTACACGGCGGCGACCTGGGCGGCCAGTGGCAGCGGGCGGTGCTCGGTGAGGAACTGGTCGAGCCAGGTGTCCCCGGGGATGGCCAGGGACCACAGCAGGCCGGCGGCGGCGTACAGCCAGCCGATCGGGTTGGCCGGCCGCCGCAACGTCAGGACCAGCCCGATGGTGGCATAGCCGAGCGGGAAGGCCAGCGCATGGGCGGCGCCCTCGATCAGCACGGCGATCGTCAACGGCCGAGTCACGGCCAGGGTGACGGCCAGGCCGGCCGCGCAGCAGCCGAGGGTGGCCAGCCACAGCGGCCAGGCAAGCAGCGTCCTGGTCGGGGGCTGCCGCCTACCGTCTGGTCTTGGGCGTGGTCGGGCCATGGCGCAGCCGAGTCTAGCGGTCCAGCGGTACGGGACCGTTACGTCCCTGGTTCGAGGCCTGGAGGTTCAGATCGGCTAGGAGGGTGGTGAACCAGCGGGCCGTGTCCTTGTTGTCCAGGGCCTTGACGAAGGCGGCGTAGCCCAGGCAGCCCCAGCGTGGCCCGACCCGCTCCGATTGGACCGCCTGGCGTGGGGACCCGCGTCAGTCCACGAACTCGACGCCGCTGACGCCGTAGCCGGCCGAGGCGCCGCCCCGCACCCAGACCGACAGCTCGGTGGGCTCGGCCAGGGGGTAGGAGCAGAGGAACAGGCCGGGGTCGACCAGCCGGCAGGGCCGGGCCACGGGCCGGTGGGCGGGTGGGCCTGGCCGAACAGCCGCTCGGTGACGACCTGGCTGGTGAGCTGGCGGGCGGCCGAGCGGTCGCCGCCCAGCCAGGCGGCGACCAGGCGGTCGGCCGCCACCTGCGGGTCGGAGATCCGGTCGGCAAGGGGCGAGGGGGGCGTGGGGACGGCCGACGCCTGGAGCGTCTGGACGTGGACGCTGGCGCAGGTGCCGTACCGTGTCTCCCCGCCCAGGTCCACCACCAGGGAGCCGCGTCCCTGGGGCAGGGTCACCAGCAGCCGCGACCCCACGACGGAGCGGTCGCAGACGTTGGGCTCGCCGAAGGCGAACCAGGCCGCCTGGCCTGGCCGCAGCACCACCGGGGACCCGGCCGGCCCGTCGGGCACGGACGGCGCCGTCACCGGCCGTCCCTGGGGGCCGAGCAGCCGCACCCCGGGGATGCCCTTGACCGTGCAGGTCCTGGCCGAGGCGTTGCGCAGCCGGATGGTGGTCCAGATTGTGCCGGCGGCGCCCTCGATGCCCTGGACCGAGCCCGCCAGCGCCGAGGCGTCGCAGCGGCCGGTCACCGGCCGGTCGCCCGACGGGCCGACCGTCGAGGGCGGTGTCCCGGTGGCCGTCGGCCGGTGCGACGGCGCGGTGGCCTCCGGCGCCTGGGGTGCCGCGGACGGGTGGGTGGCGGTGGAGTGGGCGCTGCAGCCGGTGACGGCGACGGCGGCGGCGAACGCGACGGTGGCGATGATCCTGGCTGCCCGCATGGTGGTTCCCCCCGAACTGGCGCGACGCTGGAAGCCCAGGACATGAGCGTGGCCCGGGCCGGTCACGGGCCGGCGACGGCCAGGCATCGCGGCCGGCGCGAAACGAGCTCGACCCGGTCGCGATCGGGGCTCGAAACGCGCTCAGGCGCTCAGGACCAGGAGCCAGTCGTCGTCGCCGCCGGCGTTCGGGCCCGGCGTGGTGAAGGTCGCCGCCATGGGGACGGGGCGGCGCGTCCCGGACGTCGGGTCGACCCACGCCGCCCGGGTCCCGGCGGCCATGGCCGAGCGGCTGACCGAGATCGTCCGCCGCGTCGGCAGGTAGATGACGGCCAGGCGGCCGTCCGGGGTCCTCGCCGCGGTCACGTAGTCGTTCTCCAGGACGTCCATCGGCTCGTCGGTGGTCAGCTCCGTGCCGCGTCCCGCGGTGACCAGCTCGTTGGCGGTGTCGGGGACCAGCTCCCACCAGGCGAGGGTCGAGAACAGGGTGCGCAGCCGCCGGATCTCGGTGAGCGCGCGGGTCGACAGCCGCTGCTCCCAGCCGTCGTGGAACTCCCAGTCGTCGCTGCCGACGAACTCGCCGGCCGCGCCCGAGGTCAGCGACCACAGCACCTGCCGGCGGAGGGTCTCGTCGGTGGTCGGTGGCGTCTCCGGCTGGTTGTTCTCGCCCTCGTAGTTGGCCTCGCCGAGCACCGCCGGGATCGCCGGCTGCCGGCGGTGGGCGTCCAGCACGGCCCTGTAGGTCGGGTAGTAGGTGTAGACGAAGTTCCAGTCGACCCGCGAGGCCCAGTAGGGGTTGTCGGTGGAGACCGACTTGCGCGGCCCCAGCTGGATGGAGAACGGCCGGGCGTCCCCGGCTTCGCGGATCCCGCGCATCATCGCGTCGATGCAGTGGTCGACGTCGCTGCCGCGGGCCAGGTCGTCGGTGGCGGGGACGTAGTCGCCTCCGGCCATCCAGACGATGTTGGGCAGGTCGCGGAAGCGCTCGGCCACCTTGGCGCCGTAGCGGCGGCACTGCTCGACCGAGGTCGGGACGAAGGAATGCCCGATGGTCCAACCGTCGATCGGGTAGAGCATGACCGTGATGCCGTGGTCGGCGGCCATCCGCAGATAGGCCGTCACCCGCTCCCAGTACGGCTCCTGCCAGTTGAGGACGTCGCCGTCCACGAAGGGCCGCAGGCCGTCGAAGGTGGCCCCGTCGTCGCTGGGGGCGCCGTTGGCCGTCGCCCCGACCAGCGACACGATGGCCGCGTTGAAGCCCTGCCGCTGGCGGTCGGCGAACCACAGCCGGGCCTGCCGCGGCGACAGCCTGGTCATCAGGGCCCAGGGGGAGTCACCCTCCAGCAGCAGGGGCTTGCCGTACTGGTCGAGGAAATAGCGGCCGTTGGGGCTCATCGAGGTCACGAACGGCGGCCCTTTCGGCGCCGCCTCCTCGCGGGGGGCCGGCGTGGACCAGGGCGCGAAGGGGCTGCTCAGCTCGTCGTCGGGGACGTTCCTGGCCTGGCCCTGGTGCCGGTGGCGCCACAGCAGCCACGAGCCGCCGGCGCCCGCCACGAGCACCACCACCAGGACGGCCAGCCCCAGGAACCACCAGGGGCGTCGCCGTGTCGCCGGACCGGTTGCCATCCGCTCATCATCGCTCGGTTGCCGGGTAACGGCACGTGGCCCTCGAGATGAGTGGTCGGCCGGGGTGGGAGTACCTCGTCCTCCCAATGTGGGGGGTGGGGCCTTAGCCCGATGCTCGTCTCAGGGCAACCGTCACCTGAGGAGGATGAGATGTACCTGGTGTCGCCGCAGGAGCTGGTCGTGCAGCACATCACCGAGCTCCGCCAGCAGGCCGCCAAGCAGCGCCTGGCCGATGAGCTGAAGACCAGGCAGGCGCGGGCCACCCGTCGTCGCCGGACCGTCCGGGAACGCCTGCCGTTCCGGCTGCCGCGCCCGGCCAGGGCGTGAGCCCTTGGGGGCCGGATCTGGGATGATCGGGGGCGTGGCCCGGCGAGTCTCCAGTCCGGTTCTGGTCGGCCGCGACGCCGAGGTCGCCCAGCTGAGGGCGGCCCTCGATCGGGCGGCGGCCGGCCGGCCCGCCATCGTGGTGGTGGCGGGCGAGGCCGGTGTCGGCAAGACCCGGCTGGTCGCCGAGCTGGTCGGCCAGGCCGGCGAGCTGGGCGCGGTCGCGCTCACCGGCGGCTGCCTGGACGTGGGGGAGGGCGTCCTGGCCTATGCGCCGCTGGTCGAGGCGCTGCGGCCGCTGGTCGTGGTCCTGGACCCGGGCGAGCTGGACCGGGTGCTGGGCGGTGCCCGCGCCGAGCTGGCCCGGCTGGTGCCCGAGCTCGGCCCGCACGCCGGGGGCCGGCCGGCGGAGGCGCCGCTGGCCCCGACGCGGCTGTTCGAGCTGCTGCTCGGGGTGCTGCACCGCCTGGCCGAGCGCGGCCCGGTGCTGCTGGTGGTCGAGGACCTGCACTGGTCCGACCAGTCCACCCGCGACCTGCTGGGGTTCCTGGTCCGCAACCTGCGCGGCGGGGTGGCGCTGGTGATGACCTACCGGTCCGACGAGCTGCACCGCCGCCACCCGCTGCGGCCGTTCCTGGCCGAGCTGGACCGCAGCGGCCGGGCCGAGCGGCTGGAGCTGGAGCGGCTGGGCCGCCGGGGCCTGGCCGAGCTGCTGGCCGGGATCCTCGAGGAGCCGGTCCCGCCGGCGCTGGTCGGGGAGGTGCTGGCCCGTTCGGAGGGCAACCCGTTCTTCGCCGAGGAGCTGCTGGCCGCCCACCTGGACGGGACCAGGCTGCCGTTGGCTCTGCGGGACTTGGTGCTGGCCCGGGTGGAGGCGCTCTCGGAGCCGACCCAACGGGTGCTGGAGGTGGCGGCGGTGGCCGGCACCCGGGTGGACCATGAGCTGCTGGCGGCCGTCGTCGGCCAGGACGCCGAGGAACTGGTGTGGCTGCTGCGCGAGGCGGTGACCCGCCACATCCTCGGCGTCGACGAGGCCGGCGGCGCCTACGTCTTCCGGCATGCGCTGGTGCAGGAGGCGATCTACGACGACCTGCTGCCGGTCCAGCGTGGCCCGCTCCATGCCGCCTACGCCCGCGCCCTGGAGCGACGCATCCAGCAGCGCGCCGACGCCTCGGGCACCGCCAGCGGCACCGCCGTCGAGTGGGGCCAGCTCGCCTACCACTGGTACGCCGCCCACGACCTGGGACAGGCGCTGGTGGCCAGCGTGCAGGCCGGGCAGGCCGCGGAGGCGGCCGCGGCCCTGGCCGAGGCCCTGGGGCATTACGAGCGCGCGCTGGAGCTGTGGGACCAGGTGCCCGAGGCGGCCGCCCGCAGCCCGCTGGACCGGGGCGCGGTGCTGCACCGCGCCGCCGAGGCGGCCAACCTGGCCGGCTACGACGACCG
>Ga0307302_10001151_pt1 | contig 11598 bp, 8 predicted proteins | sample ER_DNA_183_FD_194490 | JGI IMG/M metagenome (GOLD analysis project Ga0307302, IMG submission 194490) | Bulk soil microbial communities from the East River watershed near Crested Butte, Colorado, United States - ER_DNA_183 | ecosystem: Environmental > Terrestrial > Soil > Floodplain | place: USA... | reverse complement strand
ATCCAAGACCGCGGCTACGTCCGGCTCGAGGACCGCCGGTTCTTCCCCAACGACGTCGGTGAGGTCGTGACCGACAAGCTCGTCGAGCACTTCCCCGACATCGTCAACGTGAACTTCACGGCCGAGATGGAGGAGGACCTCGACGAGATCGCCGAGGGCGACCTGCAGCGCGTGCAGGTGCTCCGGCAGTTCTACACCCCGTTCGCCGACGCGCTCGAGCGGGCGGAGGAGAAGTTCGAACGGTACGTGGAGGAGCTCGACGAGGACTGCCCACGCTGCATCGAGGAGGGGCGCACGCCTCCCGGTCGCCTGCAGAAGCGCCTCGGGCGGTACGGCTTCTTCATCGGGTGCACCCGGTTCGCCGAGGAGGACGGCGGCTGCAAGTACATCCGCAACCTCGACGGCCAGGAACGCCCCGAGCCGGAGATGCTCGACGAGAACTGCCCCGACTGCGGCCGCCCGCTCCAGCGCAAGTTCGGTCGCTTCGGACCGTTCGTGGGCTGCTCCGGGTACCCGGACTGCACGTACATCAAGAAGGATCCGCCGAAGTCGACCGGCGTCACCTGTCCTCAGTGCAAGCAGGGTGAGATCGTCGAGAGACGGACGAGGTTCGGGCTGATGTATGGGTGCGAGCGGTACCCCGACTGCGATTTCGCCGTCAACCATCCCCCGGTGTCCGACCACCCGTGCCCCGAGTGCGGCTCGCTCCTGATCCGCCGGCCGAAGAGCCTGCGCTGCTGGGGGTGCGGCGCCGAGCTCGACGACGAATACAACGTCACGAAGCAGGGTGACCCGGAGGCGGAGGCCGAGGCCAGGGCCGCGAAGTCCGCGGCTCGGGCCGCGCGCGCGGCGGCCAAGGCCGGCGCCAAGAAGAAGACCACGGCCAAGCGGACGGCCGCGAAGCGGAGCTCGGCCAAGCGAACGACCGCCAAGCGCACCGCCGCCAAGCGCACGACGACGAAGCGGAAGACGGCCGAGCCGGCCGCGGCCGCAGGCGCGACCACCGCGGAGGAGACGGACACCGCGGTGGACCGGCCCCGCGTGGCGGCCGCGGAGGAGTAGGTGTCGACCTTCGCCGACGAGGTCGCCGCGCTCCGCGGGACCCGGCCGGCGACCTTCAAGGACCTCATCACCCATCCGGCGTTCTCCAAGCTCCTCGTCGCGCAGACCGTGAGCTCGTTCGGGGACTGGGTCGGGTTCGTGGCGGTGACAGCCCTGGTGGCGACCAAGGGTGGCGATGCGGCCGAGTACGCGATCGCCGGAGTCATGCTCGCCCGGACGCTCCCCGCCATTCTGTTCGGGCCGATCGCCGGCGCGATCGTGGACCGGGTCAACCGCAAGACCCTGATGATCACGGCGGACATCGCGCGAGGAGCGCTGTACGGCCTCATGCCGTTCCTCGGTCCGCTCTGGGCGATCTTTGGCGTCTCCTTCGCGATCGAATGCTTCTCCCTGTTGTGGACGCCGGCCCGCGACGCGTCGCTGCCGAACCTGGTCCCTCGTCGGCAGCTCGCGAACGCTAACTCGCTCGGCCTGATCACCACGTACGCGACGCTGCCGCTCGGCGCCCTCGTCTTCACGTTCCTGTCCGGTGGGTCCGGTCTGCTGCCGTACTTCAAGGACAACTCGGCCTTCCTTGCCTTGTGGCTCGACGCGTTCACGTTCGGACTCTCGGCGCTGCTCGTCAGCAGGATCGTCATCCCACGGCCGGCCCCCACGTCGTTCGCGAGGCTCGACGTCTCGCGCGTCGGCAAGGACATCGCCGACGGTGTCCGGTTCCTGCGCGAGAACTCGCTCGCGTCGTCGATGACGCTCGGCATCGTCGCGGCGTTCAGCGCGGTGGGGGCCGTCCTCGCGCTCGGACCGATCTTCGCCAGGACGACGATCGGTGCGGGCGATCCGGGGTGGGGGATCCTCGTGACCTCGTTCGGTATCGGCATGGGGATCGGGTTGGCGTCCTCGAACAAGATCGTGGAGTTCGTCCTGCGCGAATACCTGTTCGTATGGTCGATCATCGCGGCCGCCGTGACCCTGCTCGTGCTCGCGGCGATGCCCGCGATCGGGCAGGCGGCGGTGGTCGCGGTGGTGCTCGGGGGCTTCTGCGGCTCCGCGTGGGTGAGCGGCTACGTGCTGCTCCAGGAGAACGTCACCGACGAGTTCCGGGGGCGGACGTTCGCCGCGCTCACCGTGCTGTCGCGGCTCGGTCTGTTCCTCTCGCTCACGATCTTCCCGGTGATCGCCGGCGCCATCGGTGCGCACACCCTGACGGTGGGTGAGCGGACGTTCGACCTTTCGGGGACGCGGATCTCGTTGATGATCGCGGGGGTGGGGGCGCTGCTCGCCGGCCTGCTGACTCGGAGCAGGCTCCGGCGGTTCCGCGTCGGCAAGCAGGAACCGCTCGGGTTGGTCCCCAAGCTGAAGCGGCCGCCGACCAACGGCCTGTTCGTCGCCTTCGAGGGTGTGGAGGGTTCGGGCAAGGGGACCCAGATTCGCCTGGCGAAGGAGTGGTTGGAGTCCCAGGACATCGAGGTCATGGTGACGCGGGAACCGGGAGGGACGCCCGTCGGCGAGGAGCTGCGGACGCTGCTGCTCGCGCACGACACGGGTCACATCGAGCCGAAGACCGAGGCCCTGCTCTTCGCGGCGAGCCGGGCGCAACACGTGGCCTCGGTGATCCGGCCGGCCCTGGCCGCGGGCCAGGTCGTGCTGACCGACCGGTACATCGATTCCTCCCTGGCCTATCAGGGCTCGGCGCGCGGACTCGGCGAGCAGGACGTGCTGACGCTGAACGTCTGGGCGACCCAGGGGCTGTTCCCCGATCTCGTGCTCCTGCTCCACCTCGAGCCGGAGGCCGGCCTGCTGCGTTCGCTCGAGGAACCCGATCGCATCGAGCTCGAGGGTCAGGACTTCCACGCGAAGGTCTCCGACGCGTACCTGCGGATCGCCGAGGAGCACCCGGAGCGGTTCGTCGTCGTGGATGCGGACCAAACGCCCGAGCAGGTACACGAGCAGGTGGTCGAGGCGCTCGGCAGGATCCTGAAAGAGCGAGAGGAGGACCGGCGTGACTGAGGCGCGCGGCGCGGGGTTCCCGGTGCTCGACCGCGTCCCGGGTCAGGAGCACGCGATCGCGTTCCTGCGCCAGGCAGCGGCGCGGCCGCACCACGCGTACGTGCTGGCCGGCCCCGAGGGCGGAGGCAAGCAGCTCGCCGCGCGGGCGTTCGCGGCGGCGCTGCTGTGCAAGCAGGGGGGGTGCGGGACCTGCCGGGACTGCCGACTCGCGCTCGAGGACCGTCACCCGAACGAGGTCGTCGTCGAACCCGAGGGTCGCGACATCCACGTGGAGACCGTCCGCGCCGAGATCTGGCACCCCGCGTACCGCACCGCCCCGGAGCCGGGTCGGAAGGTCTTCGTGATCCGGGAGGCCGATCGGCTGAACCCGGCCGCGGCCGACGTCCTGTTGAAGGTACTCGAGGAGCCGCCCGCCGACGCGGTCCTGATGCTCCTGTCGGCCCGGCCCGACGAGCTGCCCGAGACCGTCCTGTCGCGCTGCCACGTCGTCTCGTTCCGCCCGCTCTCGGAGGCGTTCGTCGCGCAGACCCTCGCCGCCGAGGGGATCGACCCGGGTCGGGCCGCGCTCGCCGCCCGGCTGGCCGGGGGCAACCTCGGACGAGCCCGCCGGCTCGCGACCGGCGCGGACGGGATGTCGTTCCGCGAGGCGGCCCGCGATGCGCTCGAGCACGCCTCGAGCGGACCCGCCGGCGCCCTCGAGGCCGCCGATCTCGTGCTGGTCGCGGCGGAGCGCTACCGCAAGGACCTCGGCGCGCAGTTGGAGGAGGAGCTCGCGCCGTTCCTGGACGAGCGGGGTCGCCCGGAGGAGGCCTACCGGGGCGCGATCCGCCGGCTCGAGGAGCGGCACAAGCGACAGGTCCGCCGGGCCGAACGGGACTACGTGGACCGCGTGCTGCTCGGGGTCTCGGCCCTGCTGCGCGATCGCGTGGCCGTCGCCGTCGGGGGCGGCGTCGACGTCTTGATGAACCCGGATCTCGCGCCCGCGCCGGGCGACGTGACCTCGGCGACGAGCGCGATGGCCGCGGTCGAGGAGGCGCGCGCCGCGCTCGCCGAGGACCTGAACCTCAACCCGCGGCTCGTGCTCGAGCAGGCGTTCCTGCGGGTCGGCCGCGCCCCGTAGCGCCTGCCAGTACGCCAGTTCGGGCATCCGAACAGTGGTGTTGGCATCACTGTCGGAGCGAGGCCCCGGTGGGACGCTTTACGTCGGAGGACAACGGCGATGACGGTTCGAGTGCTTATCGTGGACGACCAGGAGCCGTTCCGGCTGGCGGCCCGCATGGTGGTGGACGCCACCGATGGCTTCGAGGTGGTCGGGGAGGCCGAGACCGGCGAGGCCTCGGTCGAGATGGCCCGGGAGCTCTCCCCGGACCTGGTCCTGATGGACGTGAACCTGCCGGGCATCAACGGGCTCGATGCCACGCGGCAGATCCTGGCCGAGCGTGCGGACCCCGTGATCGTCCTCCTGCTCTCCACGTACGAGGAGGAGGAGTATGCGCCGCGGGCCGCCGAGTGCGGCGCGGCCGCGTACATCCCCAAGGCCGTGTTCGGGCCCGATCGGCTCGAAGCCGCGTGGACGGACGCTCGTTCGACGGCCTGAGTCAGCGGAGCGGGATCGTGCCCACGACCGTCGTGCCGCGGCCGGGTGTGCTCGTCACCTCGAGCGAGCCGCCGACCGCCTCCACGCGATCGGACATGCTCCGAAGGCCCATCCCACCCATGGCGTGCGCCAGATCGAAGCCCACACCGTCGTCGTTCACCTCGAAGAGCAGCCGTCGGTCGGCGTCGTGGAGCGCCACGGTGATCGCGGTCGCGCGCGCGTACTTCGCCACGTTCTGGAGCGCTTCGAGCACGCAGAAGTAGACGGCCGCCTCGACGTCCTGGTCGTACCGGACGACGCCATCGGGCGCGAGCGTGATCGGCAGCCCTGACTTGCGAGCCTGCGCCTCGAGCGCCGCGGGCAGACCCTGGTCGGCGAGCAGCGGCGGGTAGATACCACGTGCCAGGTCGCGGAGATCCTCAAGCGCATCGCTCGTGGTCCGCTGCAGCTGCTGGAGCATCTCGTGAGCCTTCGTCGCGTCGCGATCGACGAGCTGCTCGACCAGGCGCAGCTGTACCGAGAGCGCGACGAGCTGCTGCTGCGCACCGTCGTGGATGTTGCGTTCGAGCCGCCGGCGCTCCTCGTCCTGCGCCGCGACGAGTCGGCGGCGCGAGGCGCGGAGGTCCTCGAGCAGGCCGACGTTCCTTAGCACGAGCCCGGTCTGGGCCGCGACGTCCTCGAGCAGCTTGCGCTGCGCCGGCCCGAGCGGCTCGTTCGCCGGCATGACGACCGAGACCGCGCCCAGGAGGTCTCCCTGGTGCCGAACGGCGAACCCCGTCTCTCGCGGGCCGAACGACGGCAGGCCTTGCCCCTGCATCGGGAGCGGGGCGATGGCACCGTCTGTGGGCCACGAGGCCGTCGGACGAAGGGTCCCGTCGGCCCTCAGCCACACCGTGGCCCGCTCGGCACCGACCGCGTCCGCGGATACGTGCGCGAGCCGAGGCAAGGCGTCGTCGAGCGAATACGCGTTCGCGAACCGTGAGGAGAGCTGGGACAGGACCTCGTACGGTGTCGAGCGGCGCCCGTATACGAATCGGTTCGCCAGCCGCTGCGCCCACCGACGGGCAGGCTGGAACGCCAGCGCGATGATCGCCGCCGCGATGGCGGACAGGACCGGGTTGCTCGCGTAGCCGATCAGCGACCCGACGCCGATCACGACGAGGAGGTATACGGCCGTGATGAACACGGCGATCGCGCCGTAGACCACCGCCTTGTTGATGACGATGTCGATGTCGTACAGCCGGTACTTCAGAACCCCGAACGTGACCGAGACGGGCACGGCGAGGAAGGCCAAGATCGTCAGGTCCTCCAGCCACGTCAGGCCACGACCGTCCGGCGACACCGTCCCTTGGATGATCACCAGGACGCCGTAGACCGCGAACATGGCCGCGACCAGGGTGGTCGACAGCGTCAGCCACTTCAGCTGGAGGCGCTCATCCCCTTTGGAGCGGCGGAACCGGTGCACGATCGCCGCGGCGCCCACGACCACGACGGGAAGCATCAGCGTGGTGGAGGCGACCGCCGCAGCTCGTATACGTCCGCCTCCAAAGCCGACCGGATTGTCGAGGCCCGCATACACCGTGAGGCGAGGGATCACCGCGTTGAGTGCCGTCGGCACGAGGCTGATCGCGACCGCCGCCCACATCGCCCGGCGCCATCCCGGTGTCAGGAAACGGCCGTCCGGGAAGATCGCGGCGACGATGGCGAGGCCGGTGATCAGGGGGATCCAGATCCACTCCACGAGCCAGGCCGCGTAGGCGCCCCCCGCGGGGAGGGGGAGCCCGTGCCGGACGTCGATCGCCCAGCGCGCGTACTCGCTGGTGAACGCCAGGACCCCGGCCAGCAGGCCGAGGATGCAGAAGATCCATCCGATCGGGTTCTTGGGCCGACGGGAGGCGAGGACGGCGCCCACGCTCCCGATGACCAACGACCACACGATCGCGTAGCCCCTGGTCCCGAACTCGTTCGGCCGCATCGGCGTGTCCCAGGCCAGCACCAGGAATACGGCGGCGCCGGCCGACAGGATCGCCGAGACCACGAAGGAACCGGCTGCCAACACCCGTACGGATGACGAGTTCACGCGCGGATGGTCCCACCTCATCGGGCACTCTTCCAAGGGGGGCGACCTGCGGACACGACGTGGGCAGGCACTACCCGACCGGAGTGGTGGCACCCCCCACATGTTGTGGTGGCGACCGGGTCGAACCACGCCACCGGCGGGCCTACCGTGGTCTCGAACGAAGGAGGCGAACAACGGTGAAGAAGATCCTGGTAGGAACCGACACCTCGGCCTCGGCCGATCTCGCGGTCCGGGAGGCGGCCCGGCTCGCGTCGGCCGACCACGCGGAGCTGCTGGTACTCCACGTGCGCTCGGACGCGTCCGCCCGCGACGCGGTCGACCCCAAGAAGTCGGCCGACCCGAACGGCTACCTGGGGGACGTGCCCCAGCGCTTCCCCACGATCCGCGTCCGGAGCTGGGCCGAGGCCGGCGACCCGGCCGAGCGCCTGGTCGCCGTGGCCGAGAGCGAACGCGTCGACACGATCGTGCTCGGCAACCGCGGCACGCACGGCTCGTGGTGGCGCGTACGAGACAGCGTCCCGAACATCGTGCTCCGGCACGCGCCGTGCTCGGTCATGATCGTGGACACGCGGGGGGCGCAGTGAGCGACGGGCCTCCGGCGTCAGGCGGGGTGATCGCTCTCGCGCAGGAACGCGAGCACCGCCATCACGCGGCGATGCACGTCGGTCTCCTCCGAGAGCCCGAGCTTGTGGAACAGGGAGTTGATGTGCTTCTCGACGGCGCGCTCCGTCAGGAACAGCGACTTGCCGATCGAGGCGTTGTTCTGCCCCTGCGCCATGTGCTCGAGCACCTCGCGCTCTCGGTCGGTGAGCGTGGCGAGCAGCGAATGCGCCATCCGGTCCTTGGCCGAGACGAGCGCCTCGACGACCTTGGGGTCCAGGACCGACCCGCCCTTGGCGACCTCGTTCAGGGCGCGGACGAGCTCGTCCAGGTTGGCGACCCGCTCCTTCAGCAGGTACCCGAGCCCGGCCGCCCCGTCCTTCAGCAGCTCGTAGGCGTACTCCTCCTCGGCGAACTGCGACAGGACCACGACGCCGATGTCGGGGTGGTCGGAGCGGATGCGCCGGGCGGCGTCGATCCCCTCGGTGGTGTTGGTGGGAGGCATCCGGATGTCGGTGAGCACGACCTCGGGCTTGAGCTCCTCGACGGCCAGCAGGAGCTCGTCCAGGGCGCTCGCCGTGCCGATCAGGTCGACATCGTCGGAGGCCTGCAGCAGGGCCGCCGTCCCCTCGCGAACGAGGTAGTTATCCTCGGCGAACACCACGCGCACCATGCGCGAATCGTACAGGCGTCCGGGAGGCCGACCGCGTGACCGTCAGGGTGGTTCTGGGAGAGGACAACGTGCTCGTCCGTGAGGGCGTGCGGGCGCTCCTGGACTCCTACGAGGACATCGAGGTCGTCGGCGTGGCCGAGGACGCCCCCTCGCTCATGATCGCGGCCGACGAGCACACGCCCGACGTAGTGGTGACCGACATCAAGATGCCGCCGAACTTCCAGCTCGAGGGGATCGACTGCGCGCACGCGATCCGCGACCGGCACCCCGGCACCGGGGTCGTCGTGCTCTCGGCCCACGACGACGAGGCGTACGCCATCGCGCTGCTCGGCAAGGGCCAGAGCGGCCTCGCCTACCTCCTCAAGGACCGGATCGCGCAGGGCGACGAGCTCGTCCGCGCGATCCGCGAGGTGGGTTCGGGTGGCAGCGTGGTCGACCCCGCGATCGCCGAGCGACTGTCGGGACGGCGCGAGACCCCCGAGCACGACCGGCAGCTGCTCGAACTGATGTCGCAGGGCCTGGGGTACGAGGAGATGGCCGCGCGTCTGCGAACGACCCAGGAGGCCGTGGATCGGCGCGTGACGGAGCTGTTCACGAAGATGGCCGCCGGCGCGGGCTCCGGGGACGCCAGCGCGGTCGACCAGATGAAGCGGCTGCACGCCGCGGTCGTGGCCAAGCAGGCGGCCGCCGCTACGCTGTCCTCCTACGTTCCACAGCAGGTGGTGGAGCGTCTCGCCTCTGGCGACATGACCCAAGAGGAGCTCGAGGTGAGCGTCCTGTTCAGCGACATCCGCGGCTTCTCGACGATCGCGGAGCGCCTGTCAGCACGGGACATCGCCGAGATCGTGGGCCGGCACCTCGGGGCGATGGCCGAGGTCGTGACCGAGCACGGCGGCACGATCGACAAGTTCCAGGGTGACGCCGTGATGGCGGTGTTCGGCGCGCCCGAGCCGCTACCCGATCACGCGGGACGCGCCCTTCGCTGCGCGATCGCCATGCAACGTCGGCAGAACGAGCTCAATTCCCAGGGATGGGGGACCGACGCGGTGGAGACGCTGACCATCGGCGTCGGTGTGAACACGGGGCTCGTGATCGCCGGCGCGATCGGCGGCGGCGGCCGACTGGAGTACACGGTGATCGGCGACGCCGTGAACGTCGCCCAGCGGTTGCAGAGCGAGGCGGAAGGCGGCGAGATCGTCGCGAGCTCGACGACGATCGCCTCGGCGCCCGGCATCTCTGCCGAGCCGATCGGCTCGCGACAGGTCAAGGGTCGAGAGGAGCCGATCGAGGTCTTCCGCGTCATGATCATCGAACAGGAGGTCGGATCCTGAGCGAGGTTCGGCGGGCGCGGTGGCCGTGGGTGGCCTTGGGCGGGTTCTTCTCGCTCGCGATCGTGGGCATGGTCGGGGTCGCGGTCAACGGGGAATCGCTCGCCGGACAGATCCCCTACGTGATCGCCTTCACGCTCTTCGGCATCGTGGGCGCGCTCCTGCTCAGCCGCCTGCCGGGCAATCGGGTCGGTGGTCTCCTGCTGTTCGGTGCAGCGGTCACTGCGGGGAGCTTCGCCGCCGGGGAGCTCATGACCTACCTCGTGGGCGAGGGCATCACGGATGGCCCGGCCGTGGTGGCGATGGGGCTGGTCTCGTCGCTCGGGTGGCTGGTCGGCATCTTCCCGGTGATCCTCTTCCTGCCGCAGCTGTTCCCGGACGGGCACCTGCCGTCCCGCCGCTGGCTGCCGTTCGCGTGGCTGTGCGTGGCGGTGCTCGCGTTCCTGGGAGTTGGGTTGCTTTTCGGTCAGGACACCCTGACCGGCTCGTCGGAAGACGCCGTCATCGCCAACCCCTTCTTCATGCAAGGCCTGGCAGGTCTCGAGATCCCCGACGCGGTCTTCGCCGTGTCGCTCATCGGCCTGCTCGTGGGCAGCGTCCTCTCCCTGGTGCTCCGGTTCCGTCGGTCGAGCGGCGTCGAGCGACAGCAGATCAAGTGGGTCGCGCTCGCGGTCGCCTTCCTCGCGAGCTCCTTCGTCCTGTCGACGGTCGCCTCGGCGATCGGGTTGAACGGCGACCTGATCGACTCGATCGTGAGCGGGATCGCGTTCATCACCTTGCCCGTCGCCGTGGCGGTCGCCGTCCTGCAGTACCACCTGTACGACCTGGACGTCGTCGTGAAGAAGGCGCTCGTCGCGGGTGCGCTCGTGCTGCTCGTGATCACGGCCTACGCGGCCGTCGTCGGGCTCCTGGGCGTCATCACCTCCGGCAACGAGAGCTCCGGATCCGTGTTCATCGTCGCGCTGCTGCTCGGACTCGCGTTCCGGCCGGTGACGCGGTTCGCGCGCCGGATCGCCGATCGCGTCGTCTACGGCAGGCGGGCCACCCCCTACGAGGTGCTGACCGAGTTCTCCGAACGCGTCGGGGAGTCGTACGCGACGGAGGATGTCCTCGGCCGCATGGCGCAGATCCTCGGCCAGGCGACGGGCGCCGGCTCGGCCAGGGTGTGGCTCCGCCTGGGCGCAGAGCTCCGGCCGGCGGCCTCGTGGCCGACCGACGCCGAGCCCGCGGCGATCGCCTCGGTCGCGAACGAGGTCCTCCCGACGATCGAGGGCGAGACCGCCGTCGAGGTCCGGGACCGGGGCGAGCTCCTCGGGGCGCTCTCGGTCGCGATGCCGCCCAGCGATCCGATGAACCCATCGAAGGAACGTCTGGTCCGTGACCTCGCCTCGCAGGCCGGCCTGGTCCTTCGCAACGTCCGGCTCGTCGAGGAGCTGCGCGCCTCGCAGCGGCGAATCGTCACGGCGCAGGACCGGGAGCGCCGCCGGCTCGAACGCAATATCCACGACGGCTCCCAGCAGCAGCTGGTCGCGCTGTCCGTGAAGACCCGGCTCGCGCGCGAACTCACGGGGCGCGATCCCGGCAAGGCCGCCGAGATGCTCACGCAGATCGACGCCGAGATCCAGACAGCCCTGGACGACCTCCGCGACCTGGCGCGCGGCATCTACCCGCCGCTCCTGATCGACGAGGGACTCGGCGCGGCGCTGGACGCCCAGGCGCGGCGATCGGCCGTGCCGACCACGGTCCGGGCCGACGGCCTTGGGCGCTACGCGCCCGAGGTGGAGGCGGCCGTCTACTTCTCGTGCCTCGAGGCCCTGCAGAACGTGGCCAAGTACGCGGAGGCGAGTTCGGCCAGGGTCGTCCTCGCGCAGTCGAACGGGCACCTGACGTTCGAGGTGGTGGACGACGGTCGCGGTTTCGACCCCGCGGCCGAACGAACCGGCACCGGCCTGCAGGGGATCGCCGACCGGCTCGGGGCGCTCCACGGCGAGGTCACGATCCGCTCCGAACCCGGTGCTGGCACGCGTATCCGAGGGCGGATCGAGGTGGGCGCGTGAGGCGAGCGTTCCGGATCGTCGCGGCCGTCCTCGGCATCGTGACGATCGGCCTCAACCTGCCGTTCGCGGTCGGTGCGTTGCTGGGCGAGGCCGATCGGATCCACCGGTTCCACTTCGTGGCGGGGACGCTGGGGTCCGGCGTCCTGCTCGGCGTGTCGCTCCTGGTCTGTGCGCGCAGGCCCGAGGCTCTGGCT
>Ga0307302_10001149_pt1 | contig 11626 bp, 14 predicted proteins | sample ER_DNA_183_FD_194490 | JGI IMG/M metagenome (GOLD analysis project Ga0307302, IMG submission 194490) | Bulk soil microbial communities from the East River watershed near Crested Butte, Colorado, United States - ER_DNA_183 | ecosystem: Environmental > Terrestrial > Soil > Floodplain | place... | reverse complement strand
TGGTGCCGACGACGATCTTCCGCGGTCTCGCTGGTGGCGCGATCCTGGTCGTGCTGATCTCGATCGCGTTGTCGATGAGCCTGCTTCCCGCCCTGATGGCGTTGTTCTCGGACCGTCTGGTGAAGCCCGGCCGCGTCTTCGGCCGTGGGCGCACCCTGGAGCACGGGCGCGCCGGGGGGTTCTGGGACACCGTGACGCGCCGCGTGATGGCCCGCCCGTGGACGTACCTGCTCCTCGCGGCGAGCTTCATGATCCTGCTCTCGGTCCCGTACTGGGCGCAGTCGAACCCGCACGACAGTAATCGCGGCATGCGGACCGGGTTCTCGGGCATCTCGACGATCCCGGACGGCGTCCAGACGAAGGAGGCCTTCGAGGTCCTGATCGCGAAGTTCCCGACGACGGGTCAGCAGTCGACGGCCGACGTCGTCATCCCGGATGCCTCGTCGGACTCGTCCATCGAGCAGCAGATCCAGGAGCTCGAGGCCGCGGCCGCGGGTGACCCTTCGTTCGGGCAGCCGCAACCGCCGCAGACGAGCGCCGATGGAACCGTGGTCCTCGTGCGCTTCCCCTTCGCCGGCGAGGCGACCGATAACTCGAGCGAGGCCGCGGTCGATGCCATCACCAAGATGCGGGAGATCTACGTTCCCCAAGCCTTCGGCGAGGACTCGGGCGTGCTCGTGGGCGGGGACACCGCGACGGTGAAGGACTTCTTCGACATCTCTGCTCAGTACACGCCGATCATCATCCTGCTGGTGCTCGGGTTGTCGTTCATCTTGCTCACCGTGGTGTTCCGGTCGATCGTCGTGCCGGCCAAGGCGATCGTGATGAACCTCCTCTCGGTGGGCGCGGCTTACGGACTGATCGTCCTGATCTTCCAGAAGGGCGGGCCGTCGTTCGCACACTCGATCGCGAACGCCCTGAACTTCATCCAGGTCGACGCGATCGAGGCGTGGCTCCCGCTGTTCCTGTTCTCGATCCTGTTCGGCCTCTCGATGGACTACCAGGTGTTCCTGATCAGCCGGATCCGGGAGGAGTACGACAAGAGCGGGGACAACTCCGAGGCGGTCGCCTTCGGTCTGCGGACCACGGGCGGGATCATCACGGGTGCCGCGATCATCATGGTGGCGGTGTTCGCCGCCTTCGCCAGCGGGCGGATCGCCGGCATCCAGCAGATGGGCTTCGGCCTCGCGGTCGCGGTCTTCCTCGACGCGACCATCGTGCGATCGATCCTGGTCCCGTCGGCGATGAAGCTCCTCGGCGACCGCAACTGGTACCTGCCGGGGTGGCTGCAGTGGCTGCCGAAGCTCAACGTCGAGGGCGCCGCCGAGGAGCAGGAGCCCGTGCTGCTCCCCCAGGCGGAGCCCGTTGGCGTGCGGGACGACGCCTGATCGTCGCAGGGTGGAGGAAGGGGCCCCCGAGCGGGGGCCCCTTCCTCGTTGATAGGGGATCCTCGCGGCGTTCTGGCCCGTCTACCAGCAGGTTCGGTGCTCGAGGCGCCGGCGTCGCGATCCGGATGCAGTAATCAGGCAGTACGAGCCGCTCGAGCGGTGACGCGGATACCGCGTCACCCCAGGCCGCGGGCGAGTTCCTGGAGCTGCCCGACTTCCCCAGCCTCGCGTTCCAGGGCATCCTCGTAGGCATCTGTGTCCCACACCGCATCGACCTCGGCCTGCAGTAGCGCCCGGAGATAGGTCGGGTCGAGCGCCTCAACCTCCACCTGGAACAGCCTCCCGTGCCGCGCGGTGAAGGCGTCGGCACGGGGATCGCGGGAATGTTCGCACCCTCGACGGCCGGAGTGTCGTCCGCCGTTGCCATCCGATCGACCGAACTCGCCCCATCGTTTGACAACTGCAGACAACTACAGCAGCGGTGGCAGTACGGCGTCGCGATTTCGCAAAACGCGGCCCGCCGTCAGGTCCGAACGGACCACTACAGGCCGCGAGTCAGCAGAAGCGGCTACCGGGCGAACAGCAACCTCGACGCCGACAACGATGGTACGGCGTGTGAGGTGTCCCTGTGACCGAGGAGTGGCTATACGTCGGCTGGCCGTACGACGCGGGCTCCCTTTGGCGACAGCGGCCGGATGGACTGCTCGGGCTCGCGGCCACAGCCTGATCTACGTCACGCGGGAATCTCGACCACCAATCCGTCCTATCGGTCTAGGGCTAAAGCAAGTGTCGACCGTGCCGAAAAGAGGTGAGGCAGCCTATCTTCGGGATGCTCGACAGGGAGGGCATCTGTGGCCACCTGGGAATCAGACCAGACACCGTTGGCAGGCCCGGGCCGCTCCCGCGTGCCCAGGTTCAAGACGGTACGGCGCGGGTTCGATCCCGACGAGGTCATGAGATACCTGGATGCCCTAGAGGCCCGGGTCGGGCACCTCCACTCGGAATCTCACAAGGACGCCCAGGACGTGGGCCCTGACGTGGCCGACCTGGTGCGAACCTTCGACCACGTCGAGCGGCTCCGTCGGGAGGCAGCGGAACGCATGGTCGCCGAGGCGAAGGCCGAAGCCGAGCGGATCCGCGTCGACATGCAGTTCGAGACAGAGAAGGCGCGGGCCGACGCTCGACGGACGCTGCGGGACGCTCAGATGGAGGCCGACGGGATCCTTTCGGAGCTGGAGTCCCGCCGGGAGGCCGCCCTCCGCGAGCTTCGGACCATACGTGAGGGAATGCTCGAAGCGGCCAGCGATCTGGAAGCCACCATCGAGTGGGGGGTCAACCGGAGTTAGGTCGGGAATGCGGAGGAGGCGGAGCGGCCGAGCTCCGGCCTCCCGGATCGTAGTCCGGAGCTACACCGCTCGGCTCGCCGTGCGGCGCGGGCTCCCGGTGCGCCCCAGTAGCTCAGCTCACTTCCCGCAGCATCCCTACGAGCACCGCCCTCAGCATCCTGCGACCGGATCGCCCAGCTCCTTCATTGCTCGGAGATGGCAACCTTCCCGAACTGGGTCAGAAGGTCCTCCCAGGACTCGCCAGTCCGAGCCGCGTGCAGTTGCGCTAGGCCGATCAGAAGACCGCACAGGTAGCCGACGAGACTTGCGGCCTTCTCTGACGACGTGATGCCCAAGTCGTCCAGGAGGACATCCACAGCTTCGCGGTCTGCTCGACCGATGGCGCGGGCGAGCGAAAGTGCATCGTCGACGTTCGGTTTCGTCGGCGTCACCTGGAACCTGCTGGGCCTACGACGTCAGGCTCGGCCGCCGGGGTGAAGAATGGACACTCGCATCCGGAGAACAGGCATGGTCCGTCGTTCGCGTGGATGAACTCCGCGTGGTGGGACCACAAGCACGGGCTCGTCTGACTCGGGTCCAGGTCGTTCCAGCGAATCGCGGACAGGCTGGGCTCCGTCATGGGCACCCCTATAGGTCGTGTTCGCTACTGAGATATCGGCCATACGGGGCAGCCCCTTTCTCGGTCGAAAGACCAATTTGCCTTGGTCGTTCGTCGCCCGCGCCGAGGCCGCGTCTTCAAGGGGCTTCCGGCGTGATCGCCAACGGCTACCTGCGGCTGGACCCTCAAGAGTGGATCCGAGCCGTCGAGAAGCGCCGTGCGGCGCTCGGTCGCCTGATCGATGTCTGACCTGTGGTCTTGTCACTCTGATCCCTCGCACCATGTTTCGTCGGCCCTCTACTGGGTAGCGGCGTTCAGGCCAACCTGAAAAGGGAGGCGATATGGCACGGATCGTGGCGATCTTCTTGGGCGTCTGGGTTGCGATCTCGATCCCGACCGCCATCGTGGTCGGTCGGTTTATCGGCGCAGCTTCGAGACTCCCGCGCTCCGAACCAACGAAGCTGCGGACAGCGGAGCCTCACCGGCGGGCGGCCTGAAGCGGCGAGTTGCTGGCAGCTGAAACGCTGGCGGACGTCAGTCCGCCGCCCAACCGAGTCGCCCATCTGATTGAGCAGGGCGAGGCGACGCTCGGGGAGGCGTCCGGCGTGATCGCCAACGGCACCTTCGGTCGGACCGCGAGGAGTTGATCTAGGGCTGTGAGAAGCGCCGTGCGGCGCGGGCTCATGGCGTGGCGGCGGGATGGACAGCTCGGGCTCGCGGCGACGGCCTAGCTTCGTCGAATCGGTCCTGACGACGCTTCGCTGCGCGGCGTCTCGATCAGAGGTCGATCACACCCGGGGCGTATACGCTCGCGCCGACGTTCACGCCTGGCTCAGTCGGCGTCTTTCGCAACTCATCGCTTGACGTCGGACTCGAACACGGCGTACTCCAGGCGGTCATCGCCCCGCCGACTGGCACCGTCCAACACGAAGAACCGGCCTCCGATGCGCTCCACGGCTCGACTGTCCCGTACTCCGAACGGCTTCAGATGGAACGACCGTTCCGGGATGATCGTCTGGCTCTGCCAGGCGACGGTATCCAGCATCCGATGGTTCGTGACGGCGTACATCCTCGATCCATCCCGCGAGAAATCAAGGCCGAGGATGCCGGTCAGATCGGCGATCTGGAAGGGCTGGCCGAGCGCGTTGCTTGCGTACTTGTAAGTCTGAAGATCGGATCCGACGGCGACGTACAGACAATGATCGGCGGCGTTCCATCCGGCGGCTGTGAAATCGCTGGTCCGTCTCAACGGCTGCCACGAGTCGAGCCGAAGCACGCCGCGACGGCGCGTCAGGCGGAAGACCGTGGGTCGAACCGTTTGCGTGCAGCACTTCCCAGAGAAGACGTACAGAACATCGTTTGCCGCATCGTAGGCCATGCTCTCGAAGTCATCGGTCCGGTTTCCTCCGGCAGGAGGACCGCCGCCGAATCGATCCGTGAACCAGAATTCCTGTTCCGGTATCACTCGTTTGAGTTTCCCGGTCCTCGGGGCGACTTCGAAGATCGCGTCCGAACTGTCGTCTGCCAGCCAGAGCGAGTGATCCCTCTGAACGTAGGCGCTGCCCTCACCGTCCTTCATCGAGGTCCCAGTCTGAACGAACGGCGTCGTGCGGATGACGTGGCGGCGCGCCGATGACTCGGTGGGATCATCGGTTGGTTCGGCCGTCATGGTCACCGTGCTCGGCGGCATTCGCACGCTCGGTGAGGCCCGGACGGGAGGCTCGGATGGTGCACAGACGGCAAGGATGGGCGCAAGAGCAGCGAGAAACGCGAGAACTGGCCGCCGGGTCATCAGCTCGGAGGATACCCGGGCGGATGGGCGGACTCAGCTGCGGGCTCCAGAAGACGAGGCTAATGATGAGAGAGCTCTCACTCCTCCAGATGGCTCCGGGAACTGACTCGGCCCCGCTCCCGCAGCATGCCGACCAGCACCGCCCGGAGCACCCGATCCTCCTCGCAGTCGATCAGCAACTCGGCGAAGGTGCGGGTTGGGGGTCCCCAGTACGCGCCGATCGCATCCGTCCGGTCGAAGTCGGGGAGCATCAGGACGTGGAGAAGCTCGGCGCGGGGAGCCGGGCCGAGAGCATCGAATTGATGAACTATGCGTGGACTTTGCCACACGGCATCTCGACTTGTTTCTGAGCTCGATTTCACAGCAGCGTATCCCGTAGGCCGAGGCAGTACGGAGGCAGTACGCCACCCGGCGCGACCTCGCAACATGACATCCATGTGATTCGTGTGACCGTCCTGACCTGCGGCGTCGCAAGTCACTGCAGGTCAAAGGTGTTAGCGGCGATATCTCGTTGATAGGGTCCGGCGCCATGGAGGAACCCCAGGGCGTCGAGCTGCGTGGGGAGCGCGACGAGCTGCGCGAGTCGCTCGGACGGATCGGCGCCTGGAGCTTCGCGCTGGAGGCGCTGCCGGCGGCCGAGGAACGGGAGGCTGCGGCCGAGATCGACGCGCTCGGCTACCGCGCGATCTGGGTCCCGGAGTCGGTCGACAGCCGCGAGGCGTTCGCACACGCGGGGTGGCTCCTGGCGAGCACCGAGCGTGCGATCGTCGCCACCGGGATCGCGAACATCTGGGCTCGAGACCCGACGGCGATGGCCAACGGCTGGCGGATGCTCTCGGACGCGTACCCTGGGCGGTTCCTGCTCGGGATCGGGGTGAGCCATCAAGGCTCGGTGGCGCGCCGGGGGGCGGTGTACGAACGCCCGCTCTCGGCGATGCGGGACTACCTGGACGCGATCGACCGCGCCCCGTCCACGGCGCCCGAACCCGAGGTCGCCCCGCGCCTCGTGTTGGCGGCCCTCGGACCCAGGATGCTCGAGCTCGGGGCCGAGCGAGCCCACGGCGTGCATCCGTACTTCGTCCCGGTCGAGCACACGGCGTTCGCGCGGCAGCGTCTCGGCCCGGGCCCGGTCCTCGCGGTCGAGCAAACCGTCGTGCTCGAGAGCGATCCGTCGCGGGCGCGCGACATCGCGAGGGGGTTCGCCCTCGATTACCTGCAGACCGAGAACTATGCGCGGAACCTCCGCCGCATGGGGTGGACGGACGCAGACCTGCGCGGGCAGGGGAGCGACGCGCTGATCGACGCCGTGGTGGCGTGGGGCGACGTCGACCGCGTCGCGCTGCGCGTGCGACAGCACCTGGACGCGGGCGCGGACCACGTCTGCGTCCAGGTGGTCGCCGAGGACGAGCTCGACCCGTGTCTCCCGCAGCTCCGCGACCTCGCGCCGGCGCTGCTCGAGCTCTAGGTCAGCGGGTCTTCGCGCGCGCCCGCACCGCGTCGCTCCGAAGCTCCCGGAGGGCGTCGCGGGCGATCCACCTGGCGGATCGGGCATCGATCCGCTCGATCTGCTCGGCCGTCCGGGTGGCCCGTGCGTTGAGCTGCGCGCTGCGCTTGCCGATCTGCCGCAGCGCCCAGGACACCGCCTTCTTCACGTAGTTCCGATCGTCGGACGCTCCCTCCCGGATCATGGGCAGCAGAGCTCCGAACGCGGCGTCGGGAAGGTCCCTGCGGTGCACCGCGGCGCACGCCATGACCGCGAACGCGGCACGCTTCTCGAACTCGGGCTCGCGAGTGCTCCACTCGACGGCCTTGTCGAGGGCGAACGGGGTTCGATCGAACAGATTGCCGCACACCCCGTCGCAGACGTCCCACGAGTCCAGGTCGGCCACCCACGCGTTCATCTGCGCCTCCGAGACCAGGGCCGGATCGTCCACCAACGACGCGAGGATGCGGGCCTCGTGGATCCCGGATGCCCACAGCGCTGCCGCGAGCTCGTGGTCGGGCCGCAGGCCGCGCGCGAGGCGCCGGAGCTCGGTGACGGTGACGCCGACCGCGCGGTCCGTGCGAATCCCATAGCGGGCCATCCCCTCGAGGCGGGACGGATCGCCCATCTCCTCGAGCGTCTGAAGGACCTCGCGGGCCCGTGGAGTGGCGCCCGGCGCCGGCGGGATGGTTGGGGCCCCGGCGTGTTACCGGCCGTCGCCGAGCCTACCGGCGGGGGGACCGGGAGGCGGCTGGTGGCCGATGTCGTACGCCTCGCCTCTGCGCCGGGACTGGTCGACCCGGATCTGGACGTCACGCTGGAACGCGCGCATCCGCCGCTTCGCGTACCATGCGCCGATCCAGGCGAGCAGCACGACGGTCAGGACCAGCGAGAGAACGATCACCAGGGTGGCCTTCAGGACCGCGCCGAGCACGCCGGCCATCGCCGCGAGCACCAACAGGATCAGGATGAAGACCGCCATCGCCCCCCCATCCTACGGGCGCCGCCCGCAAACGTTCGGGCGTCGCGCGCGAACCCGGCGATGCGGCGGGCCACGGCTTCGGGGCGCTGGAGCGGCACGTCATGGATCCCCTCGATCCACTCGAACGCCACCGGCGACCCGATCGCCCGGACGCGCCGCGCCGCATCGGCCTTCGCTCGCGCGAAGTCCACCTGGTCCGGCGCGACGTCGCGTGTCCGGGCCGCCAGGACGAGGGTCGGCACGCGAACCCGGCGCAGCAGCTCGTCCGTGTCCTGCGCCCACAGGGCGTGCAGGATCTTCAGGTGGTTGGCGCGCGCGAGGCGCGGGTGGACCCTCCCGCGTCCGTCGACCCGGACCAGCGAAAGGACGACCGTCTCGATCTCGGGTGTCCGCGCCAGGTCGGTGTGCTCGGGGATCCCGGCCAGGAACGCCTCGACCGGGATCCCGCCGAACGCCGGCGGGGAGAGCACCTGCTTCGCGGTGCGCCAGTCGAACCGGTCGCGCATCGATGAGAAGCCACCGTCCAGCAGGAGCGCCCCGGACACGAGGCGAGGGTGGCGCACGGCGAGCTCGAGGGCGACGTTCGCGCCCCAGGAGTGACCGACCACGATCGGCCGCTTGAGGCCCGTCGCGCGGATCACCGCAACGGCGTCGGCGGCCGTGTGCTCGAACCCGTAGCCCGACGACGGCTTGGTGGAACGCCCGTGCCCGCGCTGGTCGTACGCCACCGGCTCGATCCCGAGGCGGCCGAGCCGCGGCGCGACCAGGTCCCAGATGTGCGCCGAGGAGGCGAGGCCGTGGATGAGCAGGGCGCCGTCGGGGCCGCCCGCCCACCGCCGGACGTGCAGCCGGACGCCGTCGGACCGGACCTCCTGCGAGCGTGCGGCGTCCGGCGCGTCGGCCACGCCGGCGAGCCTACCGTCGCGGGGACGTCGTATGCTCCGCCCCTGATCGTTGGTGTTCGACATGTGGCTGAGGAAGGTGCTGCGTGTACGGGACGCTCGGGCGGATGACACCGAAGGCCGGCAAGCGCGACGAGCTCATCGCGATGATGAGCAGCCCTCCGATCGGCGCGGCGGCGAACGGCTATCGAGGAGGCTACGTCCTCAAGGCCGACGAAGGCGACGACGTCGTGGTGGCCGTGATGTACGACGACAGGGACGCCTACTTCGCGATGGTCCACGATCCCCAGACCGACGAGAACTTCGGGAAGATCATGGCGCTGCTCGAGGGCGAGCCGACGTGGACCGATGGCGAGTGGCTCGGCGCGGGGGCCTGACCACCGGCGTTCTCGACGCAACCTCGGGTGACGCGACCTCTGCGGCCCGAATGATCGTGCCTGAACGGTCACGCAGGACCTCGGGTATGCTCCGCGGACATGGCCGGTGGAGAGGTCGTCCTCGTCGACCTGGTGAAGCGGTTTGCCGATGTCACGGCGGTCGCCGGGATCAACCTGTCGATGCCTTCGGGTGAGTTCTTCTCTCTGTTGGGGCCGTCGGGCTGCGGCAAGACCACGACGCTGCGGCTGATCGCGGGGTTCGAACGGCCGGACGAGGGCCAGATCCTGCTCGACGGCGTGGACATGGTTCAGACCCCGCCGCACAAGCGCAACGTCAACACGGTCTTCCAGAACTACGCGCTGTTCCCGCACCTCTCGGTCGCGGAGAACGTCGCATTCGGACTTCGCTACCAGGACGTCTCCAAGCAGGAGGCCAAGGTCAAGGTGGGCGACGCACTCGAGCTGGTCCGCCTCCAGGGGCTCGAGCGGCGTCGCCCCTCGCAACTGTCGGGGGGTCAGCAGCAGCGGGTGGCGCTCGCGCGAGCGTTGATCCTGAATCCCGCGGTGCTCCTACTGGACGAGCCGCTGGGCGCCCTCGACGCCAAGCTCCGAAAGGCGCTGCAGATCGAGCTCAAGTCCCTGCAGGAGGAGATCGGCATCACGTTCATCTACGTGACGCACGATCAGGAGGAAGCCCTCACGATGTCCGACCGGCTCGCGGTGATGAGCAACGGGCGTGTCGAGCAGATCGGCACGCCCTCGGACGTCTACGAGGAGCCGACCACCGCGTACGTCGCCGACTTCCTGGGCGTCTCGAACCTGATGGACGCGACGAGCGGCGGCGCCGACGCCGGTGGGCGTGGGAAGGTGCGCCTCGGCGAGTTCGAGCTCGTGGCCGCGCATGGCGACACGGACGCGCGCGGGGACATCAAGATCGTGATCCGGCCCGAGCGTGTCCACCTGGACGAGACCGGGACGACCGGCGAGAACAGGGTCCCCGGGATGGTGGAGCGCGTCGTCTACGTCGGCTCGATCATGCAGGTGATCGTGCACCTCGCGCCCGGTCAGACCCTGCAGGCCTGGGTGCAGAACCAGGGCGAGGGTCTGCCGTTCGGGCAGGGTCACCCGGTTTCGGTCCATCTGCCGGCAGACGCCTTGAGGATCCTGGTCGACACGAGCATACCGGCGCCGGCGGAGATCCCGAGCTAGATGTTCGCGAACTCGGAGACGCCTCCCGTCCGTTGTCCCCTGGTCGCTCGCCGGTACGCGAAGTACCCGAGCACGATCGCGACCGTCGTCGTCACGAGGAGGAACGTGGCCGCGGCGTTGACGGCCGGGGTGGGTTCGGCGCGCGTGAAGTTGTAGATCTTGACGGACAGCGGCTCGCTGGTCGCCGGCCCGGACAGGTACTTCACCGTCACGAAGTCGTCGATCGTGTCCGCGAACACCAGCGCCGCGCTCGCGAAGATGGCCGGGTAGAGCAGGGGAAGCAGCACTCGACGGATCGCCTGCCGTGGTGGCGCACCGAGGTCGGTGGCCGCCTCCTCGTACTCCCGGCCGATCGTGAGTAATCGCGCGCGCACGATGATGAACGGATAGGAGATCTGGTAGGTGACCAGGCCGAGGATCTGCGCAGTCGTCCCGAGCTCGATGAACTTCAACAAGTGCTGGAACACGAGGAACAGCGAGATGCCCAGGACGATCTCGGGCAACACGAACGACAGCAGCATCAGAAACGTCGCGCCGGTCGCAGGTCGCCCGTGCCAGCGGTCGATCCCGAGCGCGAACGCAACGCCGAGCGGCACGGAGATGAGCACCGTCAGCAGCCCAAGGCGCAGGCTCTGGAACAGGGCCGCGTGGAGCTCGGGGTCGTGCCACAGCGAGTCCTCCGGGTCCGACCACCACCACTGAAGGCTGAACCCGTGCAGGACGCTGTTGGAGCGGCTGCCGTTGAACGAGATCGCGATCGCGATCGTCAGCGGGACCAGGGACCAGATCAGGTAGGCCCACGTGACCGTTTGCAGGATCCTCGGCTTGCGCCACGGGTCGCGCCACCAGCGGCGGCGCGGGGCGCGTACCACGACAGGCACGGCTCGAGCCGGGGGGGCGATCGTCTCCTGCGTCACGCGGCCTCCGCCGTTCGGCGCGTGCTCCGCAGGTAATAGAGCATCGGCACGATCAGCAGCACCATCAGGATGAGGACGAGCGAGGCCATCTCTCCGCCCTGGCCGGTCGTGTTGTACGCCTCGTCGATGAGGTTCCCGATCATGGTCGTCCTCGGCGAACCCGAGAGGAGGTTGTTCGTGTAGTAGTCGCCAAACATGGGCAGCGAGACGATGATCACCCCGGCCAGGATGCCGGGTTTGGACAGGGGCAGGGTCACACGCCAGAAGGTGCTGACCCGGCTCCCCCCGAGGTCCCGCCCCGACTCCAGCAGGCTGGAGTCGATGCGATCGAGGAAGCCGTACAGGGGCAGGATCATGTAGGGGATATACCCGTACACGAGACCCATGATCACGGTCAGTGGTCGGCCCTCGAGCCAGCCGACCGGGTGGTCCACGACGTTGACGAACATCAGGAACCTGTTGATGTACCCGTCGTTGTCCAGGAGGTTGATCCACGCGAGCATCCGCATCAGGTAGCTGATCCAGAACGGGGAGATCAGCAGGACGAGCAACAGGCCCTTGTGCCTGCCGCCGAAGCGGGCCACGTAGTACGCGACCGCATAGCCGAGAACGAGACAGACGGCGCTCGCCAC
>Ga0307302_10001147_pt1 | contig 11633 bp, 8 predicted proteins | sample ER_DNA_183_FD_194490 | JGI IMG/M metagenome (GOLD analysis project Ga0307302, IMG submission 194490) | Bulk soil microbial communities from the East River watershed near Crested Butte, Colorado, United States - ER_DNA_183 | ecosystem: Environmental > Terrestrial > Soil > Floodplain | place: USA... | reverse complement strand
TGCACGCCGCATTGCACGATCCCTGCTCCGGTGGTGCGGAACCGGTAGTCGACCAGCTTGAGCAGATCGGGGTGGAACAGGTCCTCGGCGTCGGCCACGCCGACCCAGGCAAAGGGGATCCGCAGCTCGTGCAGCATCTCCACCGCGGCGTTGAGGCCGATCGGCTTGTTGTGGACCTCGGTCTCCTCCGGATACGGGCACACCAGGACCTTGCCGGGGTACTCGCGCGCCTTGCCATGGGCGATCGCCGCCGTGCCCGGGTCGTCGGGGTGGTCGATGATCGGCACCACCCAGTAGTCGGGGTGGTCCAGCTGCGCCAGCCGCTCCAGCGTCTGGCCCGCGACCGCCTCCTCGTGCCGCATCGGGACCAGAATCACCCCAGGGAGCCGGGGCGCATCCGGCTCCCCGTAGCGGTGCGGATCGTTGTGCTCGGGCCGCCACCACTTATAGAGCTGAAACGTCAACGTGGTCGCGGCGACCAGGATCATGGACACCGAGACGACAAGGATGAACCCGTCGGTGAAGAGCACGACCGCGAACCCGGCCAGCACTACCCCCAGGATCAGCCGCCACAGGCGCCCGGAGGTTACGGTGCGGCCCGCCGCGTGGCCTGGACGTCGGCGGGATCGGCCGGAGAACGACCAGTACTTGTCCGAGCAGAAGTTCACCACCCCGCCGACGACCAGCAGGCTCCAGTAGGCGACGGACGAGCCAGTCGACGAAGCCACGATCGGGAACAGGACGATGCAGAGCAGCAGGCTCGCGGCACGGGCGAGGTGGAATCGACCCCACCGGCGCCAGAGGCCGACCCCAGATCTGGCGACACGCCGCCGCCAGGTGAGGCGACCGTTGGCGACGAAGTTGAGCTGCAGGGTCGTGACAGCCTGAACGGCGTTGGCCACCCCGGCGGCACACCCGAACGCGATCAGCAGCTTCAGCAACCCGTGACCGACCAGCGCGACGGAACCACCGATCAGCGCGAACAGCCACTTCTCCCGACACCAGAGTTTTGTAAGGAATCTGCCAAACAGAGTTCACCCTCCATGCCCAGACCGCCGACGCAGCGGCCACCGCAGCTATCACGGTGACGGCCCGTGAGCACTTCTTCCGGCGCGAGCGGCGGCGCACCGGCAGACACGGAGGGTGAAGCCGTCTAGTCCCCGGCTACCCGGCCGCGCCGGGTCGTTAACGTGATCCCTGGGTCCCCAAGCGGTCAGAGGAGACAGCAGGCGACCTAGGGTGATCGCTTGCCAGCGGCCGTCGCCCGGTGAGGCCAAACGATCCGGGCGGCGCGCCGCGCCCCTTTGGGGGCTGCGCCAGTAGGGGGAGTAGGACAGGGCAGGCACGAGCCGTGATGATCACGGAGTTCTCGGTCGCGTTGCGCAAGTTGGTGTCACAACCAGCGCCGTCGGTGCGCTCTTACGCGACCTGGAGCTCCTTTCCGGTCGAGGCCGAGTCGGACGTCTTGAGCTCGGACATGGAGGCCTCGCTGAGGTAGCGGCGGCTGACCAGCCACTCATCGTTCTGCTCGATCAACAAGCTCCCTAGCCGAGCGGCTCGAAGGCTTGCTCAAACTGGCGGGCCAGAGTCCGGGAGGCGGCCCACTGGTCGGCCGGGACGATGAACTCGACGTTGTAGCCCCAGGTCCGGCCCTTGAGGTTGGTGTGACTGACATGGACCCGCCGGCCGTCCCGCATCGCCTCGTACTCGAACACCACCGCCCCCGGCCGGCCGGCGTAGGCCTGGTTCTCGGCGTAGCGGACCTCGCGGAAGCCAGGGAAGTTGCGCCGCGCCCAGGCTCGGTAGTCCCGGGAGGCCTGGGGCAGCCGTGCGGACGGGGTCTGGGAGCGCACGGTGAACACCCGCCGGAGCCCGCCCTGCTCCTCGACCACGGCGGCGTGGTAGCGCTGCCGGGTGCGGACCCCGAACCCCGGGGGGACGCCGACGCGGCTGCTGCCGGCCCGGTTGGTGAAGACCCGCCAACCGGCCGGCAGCCGACCTCGGGTGGCGACGGTGGTGATGGGAGGTGTGGGCGCCCGGGTGGTGGCCGGCCTCCTGGTGGTGGACGGGGCGGGCCGGGTTGTTCCTGTCCCGGCGACGCGCCTCCCGGTGGTGGCCGGCGCCGCGTGCTCCTGGCCTGGGTTGACTCTGACGTTCGCCCTGGTCGTGGCCGGGCCGGCCCGGTCGCCAGTGAGCTCGGAGGGGAAGGCGCCGGTCAGCCAGGCGGTCAGCATCCCGCCGACGAGCAGGAGGGCAACCACACCGAGGAGTCGCCGACCGGCCCGGCGAGGCACCGGTGGGGCCGGCGGGAGGACGGGACGCGTTCGCGGCTGGGCCGGAGCCGTCTCGGTCGACGGCTCCACGGTCGGCGCCCTAGCCGGGTCGGACGCCGGAGCCTCCAAGGGAACCTCGGAGGACGGGGCCCAATGGACCACATCCACCAGCCAGCGCAGCCAGATCCGGACCTTGGAGGCGGAGAGCCGGTCCTCTGGGTCCTTCGCCAGCAGCGCCGTGAGCAGCGCCGTCAACGCGCCGGCCCGCAGCATTGGCCGGGGATCCTCGTCGACCACCGCGGCCAGCGTCCGGACCAAGGTGCCCTTGTCGAACGGCGGCGCTCCCTCGACCGCAAAGTACATGGTCGCGCCGAGCGCCCACACGTCGGCGGCAGGGCCGCTTGGCATCCCGCGTGCCTGCTCCGGCGCCACATAGGAAGGCGAGCCGATCGCCAGAGCGGTCGCGGCGAGCTCTGGGACACCCTGGAGCGGGGTGACGCCGAAGCCGTCCAGACGCACACTCCCGTCTCGTCGCACCCGAACGTTGGCCGGCTTGACGTCACGGTGGATGATCGCGGCGCTGTGGACGGCCTCCAGCACGCTCGCCAACTCGGCGCCGATCTCGGCCACTCGCCTCGGTGGCAGCGGCCCATCGGCCAGCACCAGGTCCGCCAGCGTGGGGGCTTGGACGAGCTCGGTGACGATGAAGCTCCCGTCGTGGTCGGCGACCACGTCGAACACGGTGACCACGCCTGGATGGTTGAGCCGTGCGACGGCTCCGGCCTCGCGGAGTACGGATGCCTGGGTCGCACGGCGCTCTGCACCCGCCAGCCAGGTCGGAAGCACGATCTCTCTGACCATGACCTCCCGCCCGAGCAGCATGTCCTGGGCACGCCAGACCGTTCCCAGCTCAGTTCGTCCGAGGGCGGTCTTGAGAGCGTAGCGGTTGGCGATGACACGATCTGCTGCACCTACTGCCATGTCGTCCGCCTACCCACTGGCATGGCCAGGAACCGGCAATCTCGAGCGGCGGCCGCGTCATCGTGATGGCCCATCGCTGTCATCAATCGCGACGGGTCCTCAACGCTGCCGCTGCTCCGCTCCCGTCAGCGGCCAGCAGCGGCCTGACTACCGGGACCCCCGGGTTCAAGTGTCCTCCTCGGGGGTCCTGGCCATCATGGACATATCGTTGCGTATCCTCCAGCCGTCGATGGGGGTTTACTCCGGCTCTCCAGCCATCACTCCAAGGCCGGATGGTGGAGACCCAGGGATGATCATGAACAGCGAGCCGTGGTAGAGAGAACGAACCCGACCCCAGGAGCCGCCGGGGAGCGCCCTGCTCCCGAGCTCGGCGGGAGCGGTTGGGCCCCTGCGGCGCGGCGCCCGCGATGGCGTCCACGCTGGTCCGCGGCCGGGCGGCGGCGACCTCCGTGGTGGGAGGTGCCACCCCAGGGCTATCTCGAGGTCGAGTCGCGCAACAGCGCCACCAGCCCCCGGGCGCTGCGTGCGATCGCCCGAGCGGCGGTCAAGGCCGGCCTGTCCTGGGATCCCGGCAGCCCACTGCCCGTGCAGCGCTTCGTCGAGTCGCAGGAGCGGGCGCGCCTGGTCTTCCAGGCCCGACGGGAGCTGCCCAGGGTGACGGCGGTGGCCAGCCAGGTCCTACTGGTCGACTGCCGCCTGGCCCAGGCCGAGGAGGCGCTGCGCCAGGCGGTCGGCCACCGGTCGGCCGCGGCGGCGGCCACTCAGGGCGGCGCCACGGCGCAGCCAGCGACGGGCCCGGAGCCGATCGAGGCGGCGGAGGTCGCCTCCGGGCGGCCGTCCGGCGCGGACGCCGCCGCGGACCGGCCGGGCCGGCCGACCCTGCTCGGCCCGTGGTCGGAGGCGGCCATCTTGGCGGTGATCGCCGGCGGCCAGGCGGTGCTGGCGTACACGGCAGCACGGGACGGGAGCCTTGCACCTTCTGCCCTGGGGCTGCTCGCGGGGGCGGTGGCGGTCGGCTCCATCGTGGCCGCCCAGCTCGCCGCCCGCGGCATCCACCAGCTGGGCGCCGGCGCCGAGGGGCTCCCCGATCCGTCGCGGCGGCGCCGGCTGGACGTGGCGGTGGCCGGGGGCGCGCTGGCCTGCGGCGTGACCTTGACCGTGGCCGTCGGCCAGCTCGGGAGCGGGGCCGGCGCGTCGGCGCTCGGGCTGGCCCTGCTCGGCCTGGCCACGGCGGCGTCCTACGCGGCAACCCCGCATGAGGGCGGCACCGCCTCTCGATGGCGGTCGCTGACCGGCTGGCTGCGGGGACGCCAGCAGCGGCGCCGCCGCCGCCGACGGCTGCGGGCGGCCCGGGCAAGCGAGGCGGGCGCCCAGGCGGCCGTCCAGCAGCTGCGCGAGGAGCTGGCGGTGCTCGTCCCCCAGCTGTTCGCCGCCGAGCAGTCGGCGCTGCTGTTCTGGCGCTACCAGGTTGCTATCGGCGACGCCACCCAGCACGGCTTCGAGCAGCAGCTGGCCGCCTACAGCATGCGCCGGTCCAGGGGCGTCTGGCGGCCGATCACCGACTGGTGGCGCGGGACGCCGCTGGCGCCGTCCGAGGCCGGGGAGGCGGTCGCCTCCATCGGTGAGGACCAGCCGGACTGGAGCGACCAGGTGGCCAGAGTGACCACGGCGGCCAAGCGGGTGCTGGTCCGCCGGGGGCTGCTCGACATCACCCACGGACTGCGGCTGCCCTCGGTGCCCGGCGCCCCGGCCGCCGACCACAATGGTCACCCGGCCAGGAGCGACCCGGACCCGGCCGCCGGCGATGGCCACCGGCCGACGGCAACCTCCAACCTGGACCGGAGTCAGCCCGGACACAAAGGCAGCTGAACAAGCTCCACCGGCGCCCGCGCCCCTGGCCGATGCCGGGACGGCGGCTACAGGGTGAACCTGCACTTTGCGGATCTCGACGCGTTGGGTGCCGCGACCGAAGCTGGCTACGACCCTGGAGTGGCGTTGGGCTTCGCGGGCCTGGGGAAGCTGCGCAGGGTGGCGGTGGAGACAAGATCGTTGAACTCGCGCTAGCCGCGCGGGTAGCGCCCATTGATGTCACGCTTCTTCTTCGAACGGCTCCCGGCCACCTGATGCCTTCAGAGGGGTGTAACGCCGGTTCGGTCGGTGGCGTTTCTCGGCGAGAACGTCGGTACTGTCGGATGCTGCGGGATCAGGCTGCCCGCAGGAGCAACCAAGGCCAATGATGGTGCACGCCGGCCCCGCGCCCCCGCCAGGCCACCAGGATGCTCCGGCGCCCCCCGGCGCTGGAGGGCGGCACTTGGCCGTGACCGACAGCAGCGTCCTGCTTGGCGGGATGATCACGCTGTTTGTTGGCAGCTTTGTCTGGCTGACCTGGCTCACCCACGCCAGGTTCGGCACCTTCGGCTTCGACCTGGGGATCTTCGACCAGGGGGTCTGGTTGCTGTCCCGGTTCCGGGACCCGTTTGTGACCATCCGGGGACTGCCCCTGTTCGGTGACCACGCGTCCTACATCCTGGTGCTGGTCGCGCCGCTGTACTGGATCTGGGCCGACCCGCGGCTGCTGCTGCTCCTGCAGGTCGTCTTCCTGGCCATCCCCGCCGCCAGCGTCTATCTGATTGGGATGCGGCGACTGGGCAGCCGCCTTGCTGGGCTGGCTGTTGCGGCCGCCTATCTGGCGTTCCCGGCGCTGCAGTGGGCCTCGATCTGGCACTTCCACCCCGAGACCCTGGCGGCCGGCTTCCTGGGCCTGGCCGCCCTAGCCGCCGATCGCCAGCGCTGGCGTGCGATGGCCGTCTGGCTGGGGCTGGCCCTGTTGTGTAAGGAGGACGTCGGGCTGGTGGTGGCCGGGTTTGGGGCGCTGCTGTGGATTACCGGCCACCCTATGGTCGGCCGCCGCACCGTGGCCGCCGGGCTGGGCTTCTTCCTGCTGACCGTGCTCGTGCTCATCCCGCTGACCAACGGCCGTCCCAGCCCCCATCTGGAGCTCAACTTCGGCATCACCGGATCGGGTCCGACGGTCGTCGTCGAGGCAGCACCAACCCTGGCCGAGAACATCTGGAAGAACGTGACCCAGGGCAAGGGCGCCACCTACCTGCTGCTCATCTTCGCGCCGTTCCTGGGGTTGCCGCTGCTGGATCCGAGATGGCTGCTGCCGGCTGCCCCGCCGATCCTGCTGAATCTGGCCGCCACCCACGGCTACCAGCAGGAGATCCGCTACCAATACCTGGCCACCGCAGCCCCCTTCCTGGCCCTCGCGGCCATCGCCGGCCTGCGGGTCGTGGCCGGCCGCCGGATGGTCCTGGCCAGCCTGCTGGTCGCCCTGGTGGCCGTGGCCGGGTTCATCGATTACCGGGTGGGGCCGGCGCCGTGGTCCAAGGACTTCCCCCGCCCGGCCGAGGATGGGCCCCTCAATCAGGCCCGCCGTCAGGCGCTGGGCCTCATCGACCCTTCCGCGCCGGTGAGCGCCCAGTACAACCTGGCTCCCCACCTGGCCCACCGCACCCATGTCTATGAGTTTCCCAACCCGTTCCAGGCGCCCAACTGGGGCTTTCCCGGTGACCGGCACCAGCCGGCGGAGGTCGAGCGCCTCCACTATGTGGTGGTCGAGCGCCCCCTCCTCGGTGAGGCCGACGCTGCCCTGTTGGACCAGCTCCGCACCCAACCCCAATGGCACACCGTGCTGGACCGGCAAGGCATCGTCGTGCTGGAACGGAGACCGCCGTGAGACCTCCATCTCACGATGCGCCATAGCCGCATCGACCTTCATGGATCACGATCCCAGCCCCGGCTTGAGCACGCCGTGCGCCTCGGTGGGCTGGGTCGGCTCCGGATCAGAAGGGTCCGGCCCAGGGTCTGCGGCAGCTTCGGCCCGGATCGACCCAACCCGACGTTGGCCGGAAGCCGCCGCCGGGGTGCTCAGCGTGATGGCCTATGGCCGCGAGATCGCCCGGATAGCGAAGAAGCGCGTGTAACGCAACAGATAGCGCTGACGCTCTACTGGTCAGGAAACGCCTGACTGTTGTGCCCTCGCCCGGTCCTGCCGGCTGTCTTGTGAGGAGGTCCCCCCACCTACCAGCAGCGGCTTCCCGCTCCCAATCCCCCACGTTTCAACCGAGAGGTCGCTGCACCCTAGAGCGCTACAGCTTCAAACCGCCCGGTCAGCAGCCGTGGCCACACCGCGCATTCATGGGCCTTCGCTCTTGCAGCTACTGGCCCGAGATGGCGGGGTGCGAGTGGCGGTCTTGTTCGTTCTGTACGTGGTGCGCGATCAGAAGGTCGTGCGGAGAGCGAAGAGCAGAAGGTAGGGATCGATGGCCAAGCATGTGAAGAAGGCATCGAGGCGACCGGCGGCCTGGCTGATCACGGTTGCCCTGCTGGTGCTAGCCGGCGTGAGTGTCGGGCAGCTCGCGTCCGCCACCACGACCGGGGGAACGACCACCACCACGGCCAAGGAGACCACGACCACCGCCAAGGAGACCACGACTAGCGGGGCGACCAGCACCTCCGGGGCCACGACGACCAGCGGGGCAACCACAACCACGGCCAAGGAGACCACCACCACCGGCGGGGCAACCACGACCACCGCCAAGGAGACCACGACGACCTCTGGGGCGACCACCACGTCAGGGGCCACGACGACCTCCGGGGCGACCACGACGACAGCCAAGGGCACCACTACCAGCGGCGCGACCAGCACCTCGGGGGCCACCTCGACCAGTGGGGCGACCACGACCACGATGAAGGGCACCACCACCTCCAAGGAGACGACCACCAGTCGGGAGACGACCAGTAGCTCGGTTGGCGGCACGGGCACGGTCTCGTCGGCTCCCAGCAGCTCGATCGGCGGGGTGACGACCACGGCGGCCGGTGGCGGGCTGCCCTTCACGGGTGCCGCCTCGCTGCCGATGCTGTTCGGCGCCCTTGCCCTGCTCGGGCTTGGCGGGACGAGCCTGCTGGCCGGATCCCGTCGACGTCGCCGCGCCTAGCCCAGCAAAGGACTGCGCGCGTCAGACGGCAGGACCCGCAAGGGCGGTGTTCCCCCGGCCGCCCTTGCGGGTCGTTGACCCACCCGACAACGCCGGGCTGCGGTGAGGAGTCGAATGTGAGCGCCGTGACGACGTCGAGGAACCCCCGATCCGACCAGTTGGCCACCCTGCGCCCGACCGGCGACACCGCCGAGCCCAGCCGCCCGCCCGTGCGCACCGCACCGGCGCTCACGGTGATCCTGCCCTGCTATAACGAGGCCGAACGCCTGCCTGGGACGCTGCAGGCGCTGCTCGCGCATCTGTCAGCGGTCCCCGGCGAGGTCGAGGTGCTGGTGGTGGATGACGGCTCGACCGATGCCACCGTCAGCGTGGCTGAGGCCGCCGCGGCGGTCGACCGGCGGGTCCGGGTGCTGTCGTACTGTCCCAACCGCGGCAAGGGGTTCGCGGTCCGGACCGGCATGCTGGCCGCCCAAGGGGAGCTGGTCGTCTTCACCGATGCCGACGGCTCCTACAGTCCTAGCGACCTTGACCGTATCGTGGCTGCGCTTGCCCAAGCCCCAGTGGCGATCGGCACCCGCGCTGGTGACGCCAGCGGGCCGGTTGCTCGGCGGGCGGCCAGTCGCGTCTTCAACCTGGCCATCCGGGGCGTGCTCGGGTTGCCGTTTGGTGACACCCAGAGCGGGCTCAAGGGGTTCCGGCGGGCAGCGGCCCAGCAGATCTTCAGCCAAGCCCGGGTGGACGGCTTCGCCTTTGATGTCGAGGTGCTGTGGTTGGCCGGCCAGCTCCGCCGGGAGGTGGCCGAGGTCGGCGTCCAGGCCTTGGAGCGTCAAGGCAGCAAGGTCCAGATGGTGGCCGATGCCCTGGCGATGCTGGGTGAGGTCTGGACGGTCCGCCGGGCGAGGACCACCCGTGCCCACGCCGAGGTGGGATCCGCCCCGATCCCATCCCTGGAGGCCGCGGCCAGCGAGGCCGACCCGCCTCTTAGGGCGGTGACCACCTCGGCCGGCGCGCCGGCCGCCTTCCAGGCCAGCTGACCATAGCGACCGCGAAGGGAGATCTGGCAGCGTGAGACGTTCGGCAGCGCTGATCCTGGTCGGGGTGGCCGTCGCTGCCATGCTGGGGCTGGGTCGGCCCCCGGTTGCGGGAGCAGCCGCTGACCGCCTTCCCGACCTAGGGATGGCCCGGCTGCGCGATCTCAGCATCGATACCACGACACGCCCTGGGCGTCGGCTGCTGCGGTTCACCACCATCATCGTCAACATCGGGGCCGGTCCGTTTGAGACCATCGGCCGCCGCCCCGATACCGCTACGGACCAGATGGCGGTCGCCCAGCGCATCTACAACAGCGCCGGGTCCTACCGCGAGGTCAGGACCCCGACGGTGATGTTCTGGGCTGGCGACGGCCATGACCACTGGCACGTGCGCGATGTGGAGGCCTACCGGCTGCTCCGTCTGGACAACGGCCGCCGGGTTGGGACCGGCGCCAAGCATGGGTTCTGCTACTTCGATAACACCGCGTACCGGCTGGGGTTGGCGGGGGCGCCCACGTCCCCGGTCTACGGCGGCTGCGGCGCCAGAGGGGACCTGCGGGTCAAGACCGGGGTCTCGGTCGGCTGGGGGGACACCTACCCGGCCGGGATCGCATTTCAGTGGATCGACGTCACCGGGCTGAAGTCGGGCCGCTATCGGCTGCGCGCCATCGCCGATCCGGCCAACTGGTTCGCCGAGACGAACAACGCCAACAACAGCACCTGGGTCGACCTCAGGCTGACTGGCTCCGGCGTTCGGGTGGTGGCCTACGGGCCGGCTGCCTGACATCCCCGTCCAGAGGTCATGCCTGGACGCGGCAAGTGGACGCAGCGCAGACAGCAAAGTGGGCTGGCCGGCGCCGACCGTTCGACAAGGAAGCCGAGATCTGCAAGAAGGCCGCCACCACCTGCAACTAGTCCGCCACCCCACGCTGGACGCCTCGATCCGCTGTCGTGCCGTAACGCTGGCGGCTTCTCGAACGCTCCTACAGGAAACGCCCCCGATTCTCTTGTCCGCCACCGGTTGGTGTTGGGCTGATCCCCAACAGCCAGCACCGGCCACAGCTCGTACCTCCCCGCCCCCCGGGAGGTGATGCCCATTCCCCGCCTCGCAATGATCCGAACTGAGCCTGGTGTTGATCTGTGCTCGTTGTGCACCGGTCGCTTCCGTCGCCGGAACTAAGGGCTGCTTACCGGCCGGGCGGGCGACCACGGCGGATGCCAGCAGCTGGCGCTTCAAGACCGCTGGCCAGGCGCCCGTTGGTTCGGGCGACGCGACTTTGGAGGATGCCAATGGCCGCATTCGGTCTGTTCGTGCTGGCGGTCGCCGGCGCGGCGGTGGTGGCCGACCTGGCCTGGGAGAACCCCACCACCGGCCAACTAACGGTGTTCAACCAGACCGTCGGCGGCTATCCGGAGGGCTGGTTGCTGGCGATCGCGGCCGGGCTCGGCTTGGTCGTGGCCTTGCTGCTGGTCGCCTCCGTCAACTCGACGAAGAGACGATGGGCGCGCCGCAAGCAGCTCAGAAGTCTGCGGCAGGGCCTAGAGGACCAGGTGGCGGCACCCGAGCCCGATCATGCTCGCCTGCTGGATGGGTTCTTCGGCCCTGAGCAGCCCTCCCACCATCTCGGCGGCCCGGCCAGGCCAGTCGAACTCAAGAGCGAAGACCGAGACCGCTGGGCCGAAGCCCACCAGCCGGTGGTCACACCCCAACCGATCCAGCACCCCACCGAGCCGCTCTACCAACAGGTGAGATCAGCCCACGTCAGGGAACAAGGCTGGGAGGGCCGAGCGGAAGACGATCCGCGCTGGGTCCCAGGCGAACGGGTTGAGTCGTACGAGCCGCTCTATGAGCAGGCGAGGCGGGCCGCTGGGCTGGGCCAGGAGGGGGACCTCCTGGTCGCAGTCAGCCAGGGGCGCCGACGATGACTGTGCGCGTCGAGGTTTGCGGCGGCAAGGAGCAGCTAACTACACGTTGTCGCAGGCGGTGTGATGGGGCTCGCAGCGCCGGACTGAGGTAGCCGACGAGGAAGGAATCCAACATGGCGACCCCCAGCATCGAGACGGCCCGTGGGTGGATGGGCCGGGTCATGGTCGACCGCGACAGCAACAAGATCGGCGAGGTCATCGACATCTACCTGGACAACGAGACCGACCGGCCCGAGTGGGTGGTGGTGCGGACCGGCCTGTTCGGCCTTCGCTCGACGTTTGTGCCGCTCGCCGACGCCAGGGAGGTAGGCGACGAGCTCCAGGTGCCCCACCAGAGGTTGCAGGTCAAGCAGGCCCCCAACATCGACCCGGACGGCCAGCTGTCGGAGGTCGAGGAGGCCGAGCTGTACCGCCACTACGGG
>Ga0307302_10001146_pt1 | contig 11635 bp, 12 predicted proteins | sample ER_DNA_183_FD_194490 | JGI IMG/M metagenome (GOLD analysis project Ga0307302, IMG submission 194490) | Bulk soil microbial communities from the East River watershed near Crested Butte, Colorado, United States - ER_DNA_183 | ecosystem: Environmental > Terrestrial > Soil > Floodplain | place... | reverse complement strand
CACGTTCTGAGGCTTCACGTCGCGGTGGACGAGCCCGCGGTCGTGTGCGAAGGCGAGCGCTCGTGCCACCTGGAGCGCCAGTTGGATCGCATCCCGTACCGGGAGCGGCCCGCGATTGACAAGGTCCTTCAGGTTGTCGCCCTCGACGTACTCGAAGACGATGAACTGGCGGCCGTCCTGCTCGCCTCGGTCGATGACGGTGACGATATTCGGGTGTGTTAGCTGGGCCACGGAGCGGGCCTCCCGACGGAACCGCTCGACGTAGTCCGCGTCCCGCGTGTACTGCTCGTGGAGGATCTTGAGCGCCACGGTTCGCTCGAGCATCCGGTCGTGCGCCCGGAAGACATTCGACATGCCGCCTGACCCGACGAGCTTCTCGACCTCGTAGCGCCCAGCAATGAGCTCACCGACCACGACTGAGAGTTTCCCTGAGCGAGCGTTGACTACGCGCGAAGAACTTCGGCGAGCGCGTCTTCCCAGACGCCGAGAGCCTCGTCGAGCTCGGCGTCGGTGATCACGAACGGCGTGAGCACCCGGATGCAGTTGCCGTCGGTGCCGGACTTGATGAGCAACAGGCCGTTACGGGCGGCCTCTTCGACAACAGCGGTCGCGACGTCTGCGGTCGGCTCCTTCGTCTCGGGATCTGCGACCAGCTCGATCGCGAGCATCGCACCGAGACCCCGCACGTCTCCGATCTGCGGCCAGCGCTCCTGCCAGGCGAGCATCCGCGCCCGAATCGTCTCGCCGATCGTCGCCGCCCGCTCGACGAGCCCCTCTTCCTCGAACACGTCGAGCACCGCGATCGCTGCGGCCTGAGCGACGGGGTTGCCGACATAGGTACCGCCGATCGCGGAGTCGGGAGGCGCATCCATGATCTCGGCACGGCCGACGACTCCCGAGAGAGGAAGCCCGCCGGCGATCGACTTCGCCACGACCATCACGTCGGGCTCGACGCCGTGGTGCTCCATCGCCCACATCCTCCCGGTGCGCCCGAAGCCGGTCTGCACCTCGTCTGCGACGAAGACGATCCCGTGCTCGTCGCAGATCTCCCGGACGCCTCGCACGAACTCGGTGGGTGCGACGACGAACCCGCCCTCACCGAGAACCGGCTCCATCACGATCGCGGCCACGTGCTCGGCGGCGACCTGGGTGACGAACGCCCGCCGCAGGGCCCTGAGCGCCGAGTCGACGTCGAGCCCGCGGTACTCGTGCGGGTAGGGGACCCGGTAGACCTCGGGCGCGAACGGGCCGAGCCCCGCCTTGTACGGATGTGTCTTCGAGGTCATCGTCATCGACAGCATCGTGCGGCCGTGGAAGGCGCCCTCGAAGACGACGACGGCCGAACGCTTCGTGTACGAGCGGGCGAACTTGATCGAGTTCTCGATTGCCTCCGTTCCCGCATTGAAGAACGCCGCCTTCACAGGCCCGGTGATCGGCGCGATCGCGACGAGCCGCTCCGCAAGCTCCACGTACACCTCGTACGGGACGATCGTGAAGTCGGTATGGCTGAAGCGCGCGAGTTGCTCCTGCGCGGCTTCGACCAGCCGCGGGTGCGAGTGGCCGACGTTCAGGCAACCGACTCCGCCCGTGAAGTCGATGAACGTGTTGCCGTCGACGTCGGTCAGCGTGGCGCCCTGCGCTTCGGCGGTGACTATCGGATGGACGAGGGAGAGAGGAGCCGCGACGACCCGCTCCTTGCGCTCGACGATCTCACGTGAGCGGGGGCCCGGGACCTCCGTTCGGATCTCGATCGACTTCGTGACCGCCATTGCGTTGAAGATACAGGACCGACCGGCCCATTGCATAGATGAATAGAGTTAATACATGAGCGACGCGCGCGCCCGGCCGCTTCGGCGTTCGGATCTCGACCCGGAGCCCTTGAAGCAGTTCCGGGAGTGGTACGCCGAGGCGGGAAACGACGCGGTCGCCCTTGCGACGGCTGCTCGGGACGGCTGGCCTTCTGCCCGCATGGTGCTGCTCAAGGGCGCCGACGAGCGCGGCTTCGTCTTCCATTCGAGCTACGAGAGCCGAAAGGCGCGCGAGCTCGCAGAGAACCCCCGCGCCGCGCTCCTCTTCTACTGGCACGACCTCGGCCGCCAGGTCCGCGTCGAGGGAGACGTGGAGCAGGTGGATCGCGGCGAGTCCGAGACGTACTTCAAGACCCGTCCGCGCGGCGGACAGCTGGCGGCGTGGACGTCGAGCCAGAGCGAGCCGATTGGCACGCGCGACGAGCTCGAGGAGCGCTTTGCCGAGCTGGAGAGGACCTTCGAGGGGGACGAAGTGCCGTTACCCCCGCACTGGGGCGGCTTCCGCCTCGTTCCCGAGACGTACGAGTTCTGGCAGCACCGCGAAAACCGCCTCCACGATCGGTTCCGCTATCGCCGAAACGGCGACGACTGGGTGATCGAACGGCTGAGCCCATGATTACCGTAGAGGGGTGATCCTCGGGCATCTCGACCTCGACGCCTTCTTCGCCGCCGTGGAGGAGCTCGAGAACCCCGAGCTCCGCGCGAAGCCGCTCGTCGTGGGCGGCGACCCACACGGCAGGGGCGTCGTCGCGACCGCGAACTACGAGGCCCGCAGGTTTGGCATCCACTCGGCGATGTCGTGCGCCGAGGCGCTTCGCCGCTGCCCACACGCCGTCTTCGTCCGCTCCCGGCATACGGTCTACCGCGAGTATTCGAAGGCCGTATGGAGCGCGGTGCGCGAGGTCGTGCCCACCGTCGAGCGGACGGGGATGGACGAGGGCTATCTCGACTTCGGCCAGGTGGCCAACGACTTCGGTGAGGCTCGCGCGGTCGCCGAGGCGGTCCAGACTTCGGTGCGCGGCGCGACGAGCCTGAGCGCCTCGATCGGCGTCGCCTCGAGCAAGGTGGTCGCCAAGATCGCTAGCGACCGGCGCAAGCCCGGCGGGCTGACCGTTGTCCCGGCCGGCCGCGAGGCATCCTTCCTGGCTCCCTTCGACGTGCGGAAGCTACCGGGCGTCGGTCCGCGCTCGGAGGCGCGGCTGCGCGCCGTCGGACTCGACACGATCGGCGCGCTCGCGGCTCTCACCGACGCCGAGCTCAAGCGCTTCCTTCCCGGCAAGGTCGGCGCGCTGCTTCGGGACCGCGCGCGCGGGATCGATCCCCGCCCGCTGGAGACGAGCACGGACCGAGTCTCGATCAGCCACGAAGAGACCTTCGAGCGGGACATCGCCGACCGCGAGCGACTCAAAGACGAGCTGCGGCGGATGGCGACGAGCCTGGCGGAGCACCTACAGCGCTCGGGAGAGACCGCCCGAACGGTGACGACGAAGGTGCGCTATCCGGACTTCGCGATCCGCAGCCGCTCGACGAGCATCCCCGTGGGCACAGACGACCCGGAGCGGATCGGCGAGCTCGCCTGCAAGCTCCTCGACCGAGCCCTCGACGACCGCCCCGGCGCGCTCAGGCTCGTGGGCGTGGGCGTCTCCGGCTTCGACCCGCACCGTCAGCTCGCCCTCGTCTGAGCCACCGGTTAGGGTACGCCGTCCCTACGGAGGAAGGAGTCCGCTCAACATGGCTGCGCTTCGATCGATCTTCAAATGGTGGATTGCGATCCTGTTTTTCGGCGTCCTCCTGCAGATCGCATTCGCCGGTTACGGTGCCTTCTACGCCGCCGACAAGGTGGATGGGGGCACGATCGACGAAGACACGTTCAGCGACGGCTTCGGCCTTCATACCGGCTTCGGTTACATACTTTTCCTCGGCGCGTTGCTGCTGGTCATCCTCGCCCTTCTCGCCCGCCCCGGAAAACGCAAGGTCTGGCACTCGGTCGCCATCCTCGGCCTCCTGATCCTGCAGATCCTCCTCGCCTGGTTCGGCTACGGGGTTCCAGGAGTGTTCGGAGCGCTGCATCCTTTGAATGCGCTGGTGATCGTGGGGGCAGTCGGCTCGCTCGCCGCCATGGAGTGGAAGAAAGGCCCGATGGGAATGAGAGATCGGGCCACCCCTGCCCCACCTCCGGCCGCGTAGCTCGGCGCTACTCCGGGTGGTTGTGAGCCGCGTCGCCGGCGCGGTACGGCGTCGTCACGCCTGCGTACACGACGTGCATCGTCAGCCCGTCGCGCGCGTGCGGCAGGTTGTGGCAGTGGAACATCCAGATGCCCGGGTTCGATGCCCGGAAGCCCACCTCGTAACGCTCGTGTGACTGCACGTTCAGCGTGTCGACCCACCAGGGGCTGCCGGTGAGGAGTCGACCGTTCCGGCTGAGCACGAGGAAGTGGTGCCCGTGGAGGTGCATCGGATGCGTGGCGCCCGAATCGTTCCTGATCGTCATCTTCACGAGGTCGCCTCGCGTGACGACGTACATCGGCGTGCGCGGGTAGAGCTTGCCGTTCACCGACCAGTGCGAGCCCGGCTTGCCGTCGAGGAAGCCCACCTTGCGTCCGATGTCGACGTCGAAGGTGCGGTCGAAGCGGCTCTCGGCGGTGAACGGCAGAGCGGCTGCCGAGCCGTAGCCCGCGGGGTCGAACGTCGGCCCGGCCTCCGCGAGCGGCTCTCCGCCAGCCTGCACGGGAGGGTCGAGCACGAGCGCCGCCTTCGAGCCCGCCACCTCGAGCTTGACGGGGCTCGCGGGCATGGGGAATGCGAGGTCGTAGCGCGCGCCCGCCCCCAGCTGGATCGATTCGTCCTGCACGGGAGTCGGACGGTTGAGGTCGGTTCCGTCGATGGCCGCGACGCTGAACCGGGTGCCCACGAGGACAAGGCGTTGCGCCGAGCTGTCCGTGTTGACGAGCCGTAGTCGCACGGGCGTCCCCGCCCGGACGATCCGCCGCTGTATCCCGTCGTTGGAGCCGATCACGACCGCACCCGAGAAGGTGTGCACGACGGCTGTGAGATCGAGCGTGCGCTGACGCGGCGGCTCCTGCGGCCGGATGACGAGCGCCCCGTAAAGCCCTCGCCTTACCTCGTCCGCGGCAGTCTGGTGCGAGTGGTACCAGAAGGTTCCGATTTGGTCGGCGCGGAAGCGGTACGTGTAGCGCTCGCCGGGCATTACCGCGTTCTGAGTGACGCCTGCGACGCCGTCCTCGCGGTTCGGCACGTCCACGCCGTGCCAGTGGATCGAGACACCGTCAGCGATGTCCGCGTTCACGAGCGTCACCTCGACGAGGTCTCCGCGCCGGACCTCGAGCTTCGGGCCCGGCACCCGGCCGTCGAACGTCAGTGCCTGGACGACTTTGCCTGAGCTCAGACGGACGTCGGCCTTGCGGGCGGTGATCGTCTTCCGGAAGTCCGGGACGAGATCGGCCGGCCCGTGAAGCTGGTCAACCGTGGGCGCGTTCACGCCGGTGTGCCCAACGTGAGCTCCTCCTCCGTAGTCGAGCGTGGCGTAGTCCATCGCGGAGTAGCTCCCCGGAAGCCGGCTGTCGTACCACGACCAGGCGAGCCAGCCCACTCCGACGAGGAGCAACAGGCCGAGCATCGTCGAGCCGACGGCGAGCAAGCGGGTCACGGTCGCGATGCTAGCCCCAGCGGAAGCCGGTCTCGGCCGGCTGCGGCGCGAGCGGCGACGTCGGCAGACCCTCCGGAGGCTCGGAGGCGTTGTAGCCGCCTGGCGCGACGTCGTTCGGTGTATCCGGGTGGAACACGGACGCGAGGTACTGGATGTGCCCGCGGCCGGGGCCGAGCTCCCACTGGCCGCCGCCATAAGCGGCGATGTCGCGAGCAGCGCAATAGTCGTAGGCCTCGAACAGGCGCTTCACGCTGCCGAAGCGCGACGGCTTGATGTTGATCGTGCGCGGCGGCCAGGGTGCGCTCTCGATGTCCTGAACGGAATGGATCGGCGCATCCCAGGTCACGCGGGCGGAGTGCTTATCGAGGATCTGCCTCGTCTCGTCCGTGACTGCGGGATCCTCGATCCAGGCACGGGGGAAGGCCTCGGCAACGCGCTGGTAGAGCCACGGGTCGGGCGGCTGGTCGACGCCGGTGCCTTTGTACTGCCCCTTGAGATCCAAGGTGTCCACCACGCCGAGGCTCGCAAGGTCGTCGATCAGCTCGTCGGTCCACTCGTCTGTCGGGTCGAGCTTGAAGCGCAGGTCTGGATAGATCTGGCGCCACTGGAGCAGCGGCTCGATGGACGGAGGCTCGCCAAAACGCATCGAGGAGACGAAGGTCACGGGACGCGGCTCGCGGCCGACCGCGTCGGCGAGAGACTTGCCCGCCTGGCGCAGCGCGAGGTCGAGGGCAGCGCTCTCGAAGGCCCAGCGGCGGTAGTCGCGCGAGGCCCCCATCTCCGGCTCCTGCAGAAAGAGGTCGAGCCCCTCGAGGAGCTGGGAGAACGAGTCGAGCGTGTGCGAGCCGGCGAGCGGCAGGTCGGCCGGAGGGGGATGGTCTGTCGCGGTGTACGTCACGTCCTCGCCGACGCCCTCCTCGCCGGCGCCGCTCAGGTGGACGAGCGTCGTGACCCGGGTGAACTCGGGCGAGACCTGCAGCTCGAGCCGATCGAGGGAGTGCGACTCGATCGCGAGGGGCAGGTCGGCGACAGCGTCATAGAGCGGCACGGGGTGAACCTTAGGCGCCGACTCGGCGGCGCCGCCGTCAGGACGGGCGGGAGACAGACGGCCACGCCGGCAAAGCCGTCATGGCCTCCAAGCGGCATCGCGAGCGATGCCTCAGCCGCGCGTCCGTCTGAAATGACCGGTCGACCCACATCGAACGGAAATCGCACCCGCCTTAGGCGCCTACTCGGCGGCGCCGCCCGGAAAACCGCACCGTTCGTAGAATCGCGGCGTGGTTCTCTCCGATCGAACCATCTCGCGGCTTCTCGACGAGGGGCGGATCGAGATCGAGCCGTACGACGCGGCCCTGCTTCAACCGTCCAGTGTGGACGTCCGCGTCGACCGGTACTTCCGGGTCTTCCACAACGCGCGCTATCCCTACATCGACGTGAAGGAGCCGCAGGAGGATCTGACCGAGCTCGTCGAGATCGACGACGAGCGGCCCTTCATCCTCCATCCCGGCGAGTTCGTGCTCGGCTCGACGCTCGAGCGGATTCACCTCCCCGACGACCTCGTCGCACGGCTGGAGGGGAAGTCCTCCCTCGGCCGGCTCGGCCTGCTGATCCATTCGACCGCCGGGTTCATCGACCCGGGCTGGGACGGCCACGTCACGCTAGAGCTCTCGAATGTGGCGAACCTTCCAATCACGATCTACTACGGGATGAAGATCGGGCAGCTCTCGTTCGTGCAGCTCACCGAGCCGGCGCAGACGCCCTACGGGGCCGGCGAGCTCGGCTCGAAGTACCAGGGTCAGCAGGGACCGACGCCGAGCCGCTACTGGCAGAACTTCGAGCGCGAGGCGAAGTGATCCTGGTCACCGGCGGCACGGGGTTCGTCGGCGGTCACGTCGTCGACGCGCTCCGGAACGCCGGCCGGCCGGTGCGCTGTCTCGTCCGTGACCGGCGGAAGGCCGGCAGGCTCGCGGCGATCGGATGCGAGCTCGTCGAGGGGGACCTCACCGACCCCTCGAGCCTACGCCGCGCCGTCGAGGACGTCGACGTCGTCGTCCACCTCGTCGGCATCCGGCAGGGGAAGCCCGAGCAGTTCCAGCGGATCATGGTCGGTGGGACGCGCGATCTCATCAAGCTGGCGAAGGAGGGCGGGGCAAAGCGCTGGGTGCACATGAGCGCACTCGGGACGAGCGAGGAGACGAAGGATCTCGTCCCCTACTACGGAGCGAAATGGCAGATGGAGCAGGACGTCCAGCGGTCGGGCTTCCCGTACGTGATCTTCCGGCCGAGCTTCGTCTTCGGGCGCGATGGGGGGATCCTGCCGACCTTCCGCAAGCTCGCGAAGCTCGCACCGGTGACGCCGATCATCGGCTCGGGGAGGCAGCGGATCCAGCCGATCTGGGCCGACGACGTCGCCGCGTACTTCGAGCAGGCGATCGACCTCGAGGCGGCGACGAACAGGACGTTCGAGCTCGGCGGGCCCGACATCGTCACGTGGAACGAGTTCTGGGAGCGGCTGAAGCGGTCGCTCGGGCTGCGGCGTCCGAGCGTTCACGTCCCGGTCGGCCTGATGAAAGTCAACGCGCTCCTGACCGAGAGGCTCCCGGGGAACATCCCGCTCACGCGTGACCTGCTGAAGATGCTCGAGCACGGCGACAACATCGTCTCGAACGACGACGCGGTGAGGACGTTCCAGCTCCCGCTCGTCCCGCTCGACGAGCAACTGCGCCGCGTCGCCTGAAAAGAAAGGGGGTCGCTCAACGCGACCCCCTGTTCCAATACCAGCGTTGGATTGGTAAGGGCGCTTCCGGGCCGGCCAGCTAGCTAGCCGGCGGCGCTTCGGCTTCGCTTGCGATGCCGTGCAAGAGGTCGATCCGGCTTCGCCGGAGCGACCGCTCCTCGCAGCGAGTCCCCTACGCTGGCTAGGCGATTCCCCGTAGGTCCCGGGGACACGCCCTTACCCGCTGGTACCTCCACTGCCCGTACTGGAATTTGTCAAGCCGGACCACCTCCTTTCCGCGGTAGCCGAACTGTAGCCGTTCGGAAAGGACAACCGCCACGCCTCGGTCGTGGCTTCGTCAGCCGCGTTCGGAAAGGACGACGGAGAGCTCGAGGCCGCGGTCGAGCGGGAGCGTGAAGCTCTCGAGCTTCGGGTCGGCCTGGCGCGCCTGCGAGTACGCGCCCAGGGTGTCCTGATGCGAGAGGACGTTGTCGGCGACGAAGAGCGCCCCCGGCTCGACCTGGTCGCGCGCGAGCTCGAAGAGACGCTCGTAGTCGTCCTTCTCCGCGTCGATGAACACGATGTCGAAGACGTCCTGGATCTCCGGCAGGGTCTGGAAGGCATCGCCCTCGACGAGCTCGGCCCAGTCGTCGAGACCCGCCTCGGTGATGTTGCGGCGCCAGGCCTCGGCCTTCGCCGGATCGGCCTCGAGCGACAGGATGCGACCGCCGAGGTAGCGCACACCGGCCCCGAGCCAGATCGACGAGTAACCGCGGGAGCCGCCGATCTCGAGCACCTCGCAATCCCATTGGGGCGCGACAAGCGCGAACAGGAACTGCCCCGTCGTCCGCGCGACCTGCCGTGCGCGCTGCTCGCGCGACACCCCCTCCTCACGCTCCTTGGCGTCCTCGGCCTCGAGCCGGGCGAGAACGGCTCTGACCTTGTCGTCAAGCATCAGTGTCCCTTCCAGTGATGCCGGCATGCATTGCTGGGAGGGGCACTAACGAATATCGACCTTCACCACGCCGTCCTCGACGGTAACCGGGAACGTCTCAACCGGAAACACGGCGGGCAGCGACAGTGGTTTCCCGGTGCAGATCTCGATGCGCGCGCCGTGGCGCGGGCAGACGGCGACGCCCTCATCGGGATCGAAATCGCCCTCGCACAGCGGCCCGTCGTCGTGCGAGCAGCGATCCTCGAGCGCACAAAGCTTCCCGCCCAGGTTGTAGACCCCGACCGAGATCGAGCCCGTATGCACGATCTTCACGGAGCCGGGAGGAAACTCGTCCAACGGCGCGACGGTGACGAGCGCCAAGTCGGGGCCTCAGCTGATCTCGAGCTCGCTGGCGAGCCCCGCCCACTCCTCGGGCAACGGCGTCCCCTTCGCGCGATGGAGCGCAACCTTCAGCACCCCAAGCCCGAGCAGTGCGCACTTGAGCCGGATCGGCGTAAACGGGATGCCGATCTCCTCGAGCAGCTCCTCCTTGGGCAGCGCAGCGACCTCCGAGGCGGAGCGACCCTTCACCATCTCGGTCAGCATCGAGGTCGCGGCCTGCGAGATCGCGCACCCGCGCCCCTCGAACATGACCTCCTCGATCGTCTCGCCGTCCTCGCCGAGCGCGACCGAGATGGTGACCTCGTCCCCGCAGAGCGGGTTGAGGCCTTCCGCGGAGGCGTCCGGGGCCTCCATCGGCCCGTGGCCGCGCGGGTTCTTGTAATGGTCGAGGATGACCTCGCGGTAGAAGTCGCTCACGCCAAGGAGGGTACCGAAGCCCTCCTGAGACGCGGTCGCGGCGCACGTCGAAACTCGGTCGCCGCGGAGTCGGGCCTTGCTCGACTCCACTCATGAACGCCTGTCCTCGAGACCGGCGATCCGACTAGGCGAAGACCTTGCGAACCTTGTGAAGGCCCTGCACGAGCCGATCGATCTCTTCCGGGAGGGTGTAGAGGTAGAAGCTCGCCCGGTTCGTCGCCGCGACGCCGAGCTTCTGCATCAGCGGCTGGCAACAGTGGTGCCCGGCCCTGATCGCTACACCTTCCAAGTCCAACACCTGCGCGACATCGTGGGGATGCACGTCGCCGAGATTGAACGAGACAATGCCTGCGCGGCGTTCCGCCGGTGGGCCGTAGAGCTTGATCCCCGGGATACCCTCGAGCCGCTCGAGCGCATACACGACGAGATCGTGCTCGTGTTGCTCGATCGCCTCGAGCCCGGCAGCGGAGATGTATTCAATCGCCGCGCCGAAACCGACGGCCTCTGCGATCGGCTGGGTGCCCGCTTCGAACTTCGCAGGCACGTCGCCCCAGGTCGTCTCCTCGAACCGAACTGCCCGGATCATGTGACCGCCGAGGTTGAAGGGCTCCATGGACTCGAGCAGCTCACGCCGTCCCCAGAGCGCGCCGACGCTCGTCGGGCCGCAGAGCTTGTGTGCCGAGAACGCGAGGAAGTCGCACCCCAGAGCCTGGACGTCGATCAGCCGGTGCGGAGCGGCCTGCGCCGCGTCGACCACCATGATCGCGCCCTGATCGTGCGCCCACGTCGCGAGCCGCTCCACCGGATTGACCGTGCCGAGCGAGTTCGAGACGAGGTTCGCGGCGACGACCCGCACGTTGCCACCCGCTCCGACGCTGTCGAGGTCGCCGAGGTCGAGCTCGCCCTGCTCGTCGAGCGGGATCATCCGGAAGTCGGCTCCGGTCCGCTTCGCCACGTACTGCCACGGCACGAAGTTGGAGTGGTGCTCGAGCTCCGTGACGACGACGACGTCGCCGGGCCCGAGGTTCACGAGCCCCCAGGCGTAGGCGACGAGGTTCAGGCCCTCGGTCGCGTTCCGCGTGAAGATCATTTCCTTCTCGGAAGGCGCGTTCACGAAGACGGCCAGCAACCGCCGCGCGCCTTCGTAGGCAGCAGTCGCCCGTTCGGAAAGCTCGTAGACGCCGCGGTGCACGTTCGCGTACGAGGTCTCGTAGAAGTTCCGCACCGTGTCGAGCATCTGCCGCGGCTTCTGGGCGGTCGCGGCCGAGTCGAGATAGGCGAGCGGCTTGCCGTGGATCTCCTGCTCGAAGATCGGAAAGTCGGCGCGGAGCTTCCGCGCGTCGAGCTTGGCGGGGCTCGTCACGGCCACGTTCCCTATCGTACTCCGGGGCCCAGAATGCCGCCGGTAGCGGTTCGGCCCGCTCGCTCTTGCGCTTCAATGTCGGCCATGCGCCGTACCGCCCCGTTCGCGCTGGCTCTCGTCCTGCTCATGCTGCTGACGGCCGGGTGCGGCTCCAAGAAGAAGGCGAGCGCCGAGGCCGAGGGCGAAGGCTCGCCGGGCGCCAAGATCTTCGCGAGCGCGGGTTGCAACGACTGCCATACGCTCGCCACCGCCGGCGCGGCCGGCACCGTCGGCCCGAACCTCGACGAGCTACGCCCGAACCAGCAGCGGGTCGAGCGGCAGGTCAGAA
>Ga0307302_10001145_pt1 | contig 11635 bp, 12 predicted proteins | sample ER_DNA_183_FD_194490 | JGI IMG/M metagenome (GOLD analysis project Ga0307302, IMG submission 194490) | Bulk soil microbial communities from the East River watershed near Crested Butte, Colorado, United States - ER_DNA_183 | ecosystem: Environmental > Terrestrial > Soil > Floodplain | place... | reverse complement strand
CACACCGCCGTCGCCCAGGCCGAGCTGGAGGACCGCCAGGTCGAGGGCATGTCCTACCGGCTCCGGTTTGGCGAGGGTGTCGAGGTCGAGACGACCCGGCCGGAGCTGCTGGCCGCCTGTGTGGCCCTGGTCGTCCACCCCGACGACGGCCGCTTCGCCGGGCTGCTGGGGACGACCGTGCGCACCCCGCTGTTCGGGGCCGAGGTGCCGGTGCTGGCCCACCGGCTGGCCGAGCCGGCCAAGGGGACCGGCATCGCCATGCTCTGCACCTTCGGCGACCCGACCGACCTGGTGTGGTGGCGCGAGCTGGGCCTGCCCATGCGGCCGGTGCTGGACCCCGACGGGACCATCCGGTCGGTGGTCTGGGGCTCGCCCGGGTTCGAGAGCACCGACCCGGCGGCCGCCCAGCGGACCCACGACCAGCTCGCCGGGCTGCCCGTCCGCCGGGCCAGGGAGCGCATGGCGGCCATGCTGCGCCAGGCCGGCGCGCTGGCCGCGCCCCCGGCCCGGGTCACCCAGACGGTCAAGTTCTACGAGCACGGCAGCCAGCCGGTGGAGATCCTGACCAGCCGCCAATGGTTCGTCCGCACCGTCAGCCTCAAGGACGCCCTCCTGGCCAGGGGGAGCGAGCTGTCCTGGCATCCCGAGTGGATGCGCAGCCGGTTCCAGAACTGGGTGGACGGGCTCTCGGCCGACTGGTGCATCAGCCGCCAGCGCTTCTTCGGGGTGCCGTTCCCGCTGTGGTACCGGGTGGGCCCCGACGGCGCCGTCGACCACGAGCACCCGCTGGTCCCCGACGAGGCCCGGCTGCCGGTCGACCCGTCCACCGACGTGCCCAGCGGCTACCTCGCGGCCGACCGTGACCGGCCGGGAGGGTTCACCGGAGCCCCCGGCGTGATGGACACTTGGGCGACCTCGGCCATCACCCCCGAGATCGCCGGCGGCTGGGTGGACGACCCCGACCTGTTCGCCCGCGTCTTCCCCATGGACCTGCGGCCCCAGGGCCACGACATCATCCGCACCTGGCTGTTCTACTCGCTGGCCAGGGCGCACGTGGAGCACGGCACGGTGCCGTGGGCGCACGCGGTCATCGCCGGCTGGGTGGTCGACCCCAACCGGCGCAAGCTGGCCAAGTCCCGGGGGGACGCGCTCACCCCCGTCGACGCCCTGGAGCGGTTCGGGGCCGACGCCGTCCGGTACTGGGCGGCCGGCAAGCGGGCCGGGGTCGACACCACCCTGGACGAGGGCCAGCTCCGGGTCGGGCGGCGCCTGGCCACCAAGCTGCTGCACGCCTCCCGGTTCGTGCTCGCCCTGGACGGGCTGGCCGCCGCCGAGGCGACCGACACCCTGGACCGGGCCATGCTGGCCGGGCTGGCCGGGGTGGTCGACGAGGCCACCGCCGCCTTCGAGGCCTACGAGCCGGCCCGTGCCCTCGAGGCCGGCGAGGCCTTCTTCTGGAGCTTCTGCGACGACTACCTGGAGCTGGTCAAGGGGCGGGCCTACGGGGAGGCCGGCCCGGCCGGCCAGGCGTCGGCCGTCGGGGCCCTGCGCCTGGCCCTGGACACGCTGGCGCGCCTGTTCGCCCCCGTGCTGCCGTTCGTCACCGAGGAGGTCTGGTCGTGGTGGCGGGACGGCTCGGTGCACCGCAGCCCCTGGCCGGAGGGAGGTCCGCTGCGGGCCGCCACCGGCGTGGAGGGGCCCAGCCCCCTGGCCCTGGAGACGGCTGCCGCCGTCCTGGCCGAGATCCGCCGGGCCAAGACCGCCGCCCGGGTGTCGCTGCGCGCGCCCGCTGGCCGGGTCGGGGTCGCCGACCGGCCCGAGCGCCTGGCCGTCCTGGCCGAGGTGGCCGCCGACCTGTGCCGGGCCGGCCACGTCGCCGACCTGGCCCTGCTCGACCCCGCCGACACCCTGACGGTCACCGTCGACCTGCCCGGCGGGTAGCCGGGCTGTGTCAGTCCTCGGGGTCGCGGGGTCGGCCCCGCAGGCGCTTGGTGGCCGAGCGGCGGCGCTTGGCCTCGACCCGGCGGGCGGCCGCGGCCCGGGTCGGGCGGGTCGGGCGGCGGGGCTTGGGGGTGGCCAGGGCGCCGGACAGGAGCTCGGCGAAGCGCTCGACCGCGGCGCGGCGGTTGGCGAGCTGGCTGCGCTGGGCCTGGGCCACCACCCGCAGGACCCCGTTGGAGTCGATCCGCTGGCCCAGGCGGCGCAGCGCCCGCTGCTTGGCCTCCTCGGTCAGCGACGGCGAGCCGGCCAGGTCGAAGCGGAGCTCGACCCGCGAGTCGGTGGTGTTGACCCCCTGCCCGCCCGGGCCCGACGCCCGGCTGGCCCGGAACTCGAGCTCGGCCACGGGGACGGCGACCTCCGGCGTGATCCGGACAACTTCGCTCATCATCTTCTCGAACCCCCAGAAACGCCAAATCGCCCCTCGCGACCCTCGCTGCATACAGTACAAACGTAGCTTCAGCGCCTCTCAGCTGTTCCCATTCTGGCAAGGCACCACCGGTCCGATCGCCTCAGGAGACCCCGACAAGGGAGGAACAGATGCGCGCACGGATGCTCGCCGCCATGGTGGCCGCCCTGGTGCTGGTGCTGGCGGCGCCGGCGCTGGCCGGTCCGCAGGAGGACGCCAAGGCCCGCCGGAAGCTGCTGCCGGACAGACCGCCCGCGCGGCGGACATCCAGAACGGCGAGACCAAGGAGAACATGGAACAGGTCGTCGTCAACCACTTCGGCAGCCCCAACCAGGGTCAGGTCCTGATCCAGACCTGGGTGGAGCCGGACTGGACCGAGTTCGAGGCGGTCGACATCCAGGCAGCCGTCCAGGCGGTCAAGATCAGCCGGGCCGGCGCCGGCTTCGCCAAGCGGGTCTCGATCCGGGTGGAGCTCTACGACAACGACCCCCCCACCGTGGACCTTCACGCCAGCTCGTCCACAGTGAACACCGGTGATGTCAACGGGACCGCCTTCGTGCAGACCCCGGAGGCGGGGGAGCTGACCACGCCGGGCCGGCCGTGCCTGTGGTTCTCGGTCGCCTTCTACAGCATCCGCTGGGACGACGACACGCTGACGTCGGGCCGGGTGCTGGTGGCCCAGGGCGACTGGGTCAACCCGCCCTGCCTGTTCGCCCCCGCCTCGGACCTGCGCGCCCGCTAGGAGTGTGGCGGGCCCAGGCCGGCATGGCGCCCTCGGACAGGTAGTTGGCCGAGTTGACGAGGGCGACGTGCGAGAACGCCTGGGGGAAGTTGCCGAGCAGGCGCCTGCTGGCCGGGTCGTACTCCTCGGCCAGCAGCCCGACGTCGTTGCGCAGGGTCAGCAGCCGCTCGTAGATGGCCACCGCCTCCTCGCGCCGGTCCATCAGGGCCAGGTTGTCGGCCAGCCAGAACGTGCAGGCCAGGAACGTCCCCTCGCCCGGGGGGAGGCCGTCGACCGACTGCGACGCCTGGGGCGGGTAGCGGTGGACCAGGCCGTCCACCACCAGCTCGCGCTGGATGGCGGCCACCGTGCCCTTGACCCGCGGGTCGTCGGCGGGCAGGAACCCGACCAGGGGGATCTGGAGCAGGCTGGCGTCGAGGTGGTCGGCCCCGTAGAACTGCACGAAGCTGTCGCGCCCACTGTCGTAGCCCTCGCGGCAGACCTCGTCGTGGAGCTCGCGGCGGACCGCCCGCCAGCGGTCGACCGGGCCCTCGTGGCCCAACAGCTCGACCGCCTTGATGGCCCGGTCCAGGGCCACCCAGGCCATCACCTTGGAGTGGGTGAAGTGCCGCCGGGGGCCGCGGATCTCCCAGATGCCCTCGTCCGGCTGGCGCCAGTTCGACTCGAGGAACTCGAGCAGCGCCTGCTGCAGGTCCCAGGCCGCCTCGTCGCTCTCCAGGCCGATGTACCGGCCCACGTGCAGGGTGTCCATGACCTCGCCGTAGACGTCGAGCTGGAACTGGTTGACGGCCGCGTTGCCGATCCGGACCGGCCGTGACCCCTGGTAGCCGCTCAGCCAGTCCAGCTCCTGCTCGGTGATGCGGCGTTCGCCGGCCACGCCGTACAGGATCTGCATCTGTTGCGGCTGGCCGGCGACGGCCCGCAGCAGCCACTCGCGCCACGCCTTGGCCTCGTCGGCCAGCCCGGCCAGCATCAGCGCCGACAGGGTGAAGGTGGAGTCCCGCAGCCAGCAGTAGCGGTAGTCCCAGTTGCGGACCCCTCCGAGCTGCTCGGGGAGCGAGGTGGTGGGGGCGGCCACGATCCCGCCGGTGGGGGCATAGGTCAGCGCCTTCAGGGTGAGCAGGGAGCGGATCACCGCGTCCTGCCAGCCGCCCTGGTAGTCGATGCCGCTGGCCCACTCGCCCCACCAGGCCTCGGTGTCGCCGAGGGCCTGGACCGGGTCGATGCGGCGCGGGGCCGGCCGGTGCGAGGCGTGCCAGGTGAGCATGAAGGGTGCCCGCTCGCCCTCGGCCACGGTGAAGTCGGCCAGGGTGGTCCAGTTCTCGCCCCACACGGGGACCGGGGTGCGCAGCCAGACCGAGTCTGGCCCGGCGACCGCGTGCAGCGCCCCGTCCTCGTGCCGCACCCAGGGGACGATCGAGCCGTAGTCGAAGCGGATGGTGAGGTCCATCCGCATCCGCACCCGCCCCTTGATCCCCTCCACGACCCTGGCCACGTCCGGGTCCCGGTGGCGCGGGGGCATGCAGTCGATCACCCGGACCACCCCGTCGTCGGTCCGGTACTCGGTCTCCAGCACCAGGCTGTCGCCCTGGTAGCGGCGGCGGACCTCCTGGACACCCCCGGCCGGGGCGAGCAGCCAGCGGCCGTTGGAGCGGTCGCCGAGCAGGGCGGCGAAGCAGGCCGGCGAGTCGAACCGGGGCAGGCACAGCCAGTCGATCGACCCGTCCCGGCTCACCAGCCCGGCCGTGTGGGTGTCGCCGATCAGGGCGTAATCCTCGATGGGTGCGGCCATGGGGCGACGCTACACGTTGCAGCCTCGAGGGTGCCCGGTCCAGGCACCCTCGAGGCATCGGAGGGCGGGGTCTCGGCCCTCTTGGAAAGGCGTTGCCAGCCGGGAGGCTTCCAAACCGCCCGGTGGCCAGGGCCGGCCCGGGCCTAGCTCTCGACGAGCTGGCGGCGCATGCGCTCGATGGCCCGGCGCAGCAGGCGCGAGACGTGCATCTGGGAGATGTGCATGCGGGCGGCGATCTCGTCCTGGGTCAGCTCCTCGACATAGCGCAGCAGGACGATCTGGCGCTCCCGCTCCGGCAGCCGCCCGATCAGCTCGGGCAGGACCAGCAGGTCCTCCAGCTCCTCGCGGTGGCGCCGGTCGACCACGAAGTCGCCGAGCACGGCCTCGCCGTCCTCCCCGGCCGGCTGGTCGAGGGACGGCGCCGAGCGGGTCTGGACGACCTCGATCGCCTCGAGCACCTCCTCCGGGCTGGCCCCGAGGTGGTCGGCCAGCTCGGGCACGGTGGGGGAGTGGCCGAGCTGCTGGGGCAGCTCGTCGATGGCCCGGCACAGGCGCAGGGCCAGGTCCTTGGTCCCCCGCGGCACCCGCAGCCGCCAGCTGGCGTCGCGCAGGTGGCGCTTGAGCTCGCCGACCACGGTGGCCACGGCGTAGGGGATGAACGGGTTGGCGCGCTCCGGCTGGTAGCGATCGACCGCCTTGACCAGGCCGAGCCGGGCCACCTGGCGCAGGTCCTCCAGGGAGACGGCCCGGTTGTTCCGGTAGCGTTCGGCCAGCCGGTCGGCCAGGCCGAGATAGGCGAGGATGATGCGCTCGCGCAGGACCGGGTCACGGTTCTGGGCGTAGTCGCGGAACCATTGCTCGACGCGCTGGACGGCGCCCTCGTCCTCCGGGCGGACCTCGAGCGTCTCGGACGACGCACCGGTACCCGGGGGATCGATAGGGTCGACGCCAAAGTCGACGACCGCGGACGACATGGCGACCTCCACGAGGTGTGGTCGGCCCGCGGGGACAGGGCGGGACCTGTCAGTTGCTTCTGTGACCCTAGCATCTCCTCCCCACACGGAGATAAACCCGAACCGGGGGTAGGTTCGTACATTTCGACCGGATCAGCTGGCCGACCACCAGGCCCACCGGCGTGGGGTCACGGCCACCACCGGGCCCGGCGGGCGGTCGGCCCGGTAGGGGGTGTAGCGGTCGGCCAGGGCGTCGAGGGCGGCCTCGGCCGCCGCCCCCTCCAGGACGACGGCCGTCCCCTGCAGCTCGACCCACCACAGCGCGGTCCAGTCATCGCTGTAGTGGTCGACCAGCATGGCCACCCGCGGGTCGGCGGCCAGGTCGCGCTCGCGCCGCAGCGGGCCCGGCCGCTTGGGCTTGACCCGGTCGACCGCCCACACCGCGGTCCCGCCGTGCCAGGCGAAGGTCACCGGGACCAGCCTGGGCCCGGCCGCCGAGACAGTGGCCAGCCTGGCCACCCGCTGGGCCGCGAACCGCTCCAGCACCGCCGCCGGCGGCCCCTCGGCCCCGGCCCGGCCGCTGGTCATGGGCGCTCGTCGGAGAGCAGCCGCACGCCCAGCGTCCGGAACCCGTCGATGAACGCCTCGTACACCGGGTCCGGGGCGAGCAGCACGTTGACCATCACGCCGAGCTGCCGGCGGCCGTCCCTGGTGCTGAGGACGATGCTCAGGAAGCCGGGGATCCCGCCGGCGTTGCCGACCAGGCGCCCGGCCGGCGTCCGGACCTCCAGGAGCCCAAGGCCGTACTGGTCGTAGAGGGGAAGGGGAAGGGAACGGGATGGGACCGTGACGGCGGGCAGCATCTCGGTCAGCAGCCGGGGTGGCAGCAGCCGGCCGCCCAGCAGCGCCCGGAAGAACCGGGTCAGGTCTCCGAGCGTGGACACCAGTGCGCCCGCCGCTCCGGCCCACGAGGGGTTCTGGACGGTGAGGTCCAGCAGGGGGCCGTCCGGCACCTGTCCCGGCGGTCCCAGCGGGAGACTGTAGCCGCTCGACGTCGGCGGCGGGATGTCGGGGTCGCCCGGGAGCAGGCTGTCGCGCAGCCCCAGCGGCCGGAAGATGCCCCGGCCCAGCTCCTCGGCGAGCGTGTGCCCGGTGACCGCCTCCACGACCAGGCCGAGCAGGATGTAGCCGGTGTTGGAGTACGACCAGGCCGAGCCGGCGCGGAAGGCCTGCGGCTGGTCGGCCACCAGGGCGACCAGCTCCTCGGGAGCCCAGGCCCGCAGGCGTCCCTCCCGGGACCCGTACAACGCCTGCTCGACCGGCGCCCAGTTGTTGGGGACGCCGCCGGTGTGGTTGAGCAGCTGGCGGACGGTGACCCGGTCGCCGTAGGCCAGGATCCCCGGCAGCCGCCGCTCCACGGTGTCCGACAGCGACAGCCGCCCCTCGGCCACCAGCCGCAGGACGACGGTGGCGACCAGCGACTTGGTCACGCTCCCGGCCCGGAACCGCAGCCCGGGCACCATCGGCCGCCCTGTCTCCAGGTCGGCCAGCCCGCTGGCCGCCCCCAGGCCGCCCCGTTCGTCCTCGACCCACCCGGCCGCCCCGGGCGCCCCAGCCGCCACCAGCTCGTCGAGCAGCCGCTGTACCTCGTCCATGGGTGTCGATGCTCGCCGATCCACGGCCCGCTGGCCAGGCCGGCGCTGTATCACCCGCTTGGGGTGAGGACCGGTCACCCTGCCGACGGGCACCCTATGGGGCTGGAGAGCGCGTTCGACCGGCTGGGCGAGCGGCTGGGCTGAACGCCTGGAAGGGGGAACCGATGAGCACCGAGCACAACGTCGTCGTCACCCGCGTCCTCGACGCGCCGGTCGAGCCGGTGTGGCGGGCCTGGTCCGAGTCCGAGCAGATGATGCGCTGGTGGGGGCCGACCGGGTTCACCTGCCCAGTGGCCAGAATGGACGTCCGCGAGGGCGGCACCTCGCTCGTCTGCATGCGCTCCCCGGACGGCCACGACATCTACAACACCTGGACCTACGAGCGGGTCGCCCCGATGCGGGAGCTCGAGTTCATCCAGCGGTTCGCCGACAGCGACGGCAACCCGCTCGCCCCGGCGGCTCTGGGCCTACCTCCCGACATCCCGGCCGAGGTGCGTCACGTCGTGGTGTTCAGGCCGGTGGGCGAGGCCAGGACGGAGCTGACCGTCACCGAGTACGGCTACCCGTCGGCGCAGATCGTCGAGCTCTCCAAGGCCGGCATGGAACAGTGCCTCGACAAGCTGGCGGCAGTGGTCTAGCAGCTGGTTCGCCCTGCTGGTTACTGCTCTGCGAGCAGGGCGAGCATCTTGGCGTGGGCGTCGGCCTGGGCGGCCGGGTAGTGGCCGTGGTGCCGCCATCGGAGGTCAGGGCATCGTCAGTCAGGCTGCCGTAGCTGCCACCCACAGACCACTGGCTCAGCGTCACCTCCCCGGCCGAGGTCGCCGTGAACTGGGCCGTGGCCGACCAGATGATCCCGTCGGTGTCCGTAGCCCTGGCGGTGAGGGTGGTCCGCGTCCCCGCGGGGAGGCCTTGCACGGTCACCGCGACCGGCTGGTCCACCGGCGCCGCCAGTGGTGACACCGAGATCGACGCCTGGCCCCGGTCGCGGTCACCGCCCGCCTGTACATCCGGCCAGCCCTGCGGCAGTCACGAGCAGCACGATCAGAAACCGGATCGGTCGTACCCGCCAAGATCCAGGGTGGGCAGCCATAGCAACGTCCTACCCGTTCAACCGGCCAACCAGCCTTGCATCATCGCCGACCGCTGAGCGGCCCGGCGCGATGCCGACGCCCGCCGCGGAGTGTGCACGCGCTGTGGCGCTGGGTTGACCAGCGACTCATGCCCACCTTCGGTAGTCGGGCTCCTGAGCAGGGTCCCCGCGGTCGCCCACGCCATACTTGCGTCCAAGACGCCGCAGGACGACGGCGATCAGCATCGGGATCGCGAATATCCCGAACCACAGGAGGCCATTCACGACAGCGTTCATGACCCTCCTCTCCGGACCTGGCGTATGCCCGGATCAGGATTCGTGTCCAGTGTAGGCCTCGCTCCGTGCCCGAGATCGGAACCAGCGCGGCGATCGGCGCGCTAGCCGGATTGCTGTTTCTGCTGGACGGTGTAGTGGATGGTCTGGGCGACGATCTTGCCGTCCTCGATCAGGTAGGAGTCGGCGCCGTCGGTCACCTTGACCCGGGCGTCGTCATAGGCCCACTCTAGGAACGCCATCCGTCCTTCGACGGCCGTATAGGTGTACTGGAACCCGCGATGCTCGGGTAGTTCCTCGCTCAGCATCTGGGCCAGCTGCATGACCCCTTGATGGCCGTGGAAGGTGCCCCGGCTCATGAGGATCACGCAGTCCTCGGCGACGTTGCGGTCGAGGTCATCCTGGACGATGCGCTCCAGGTCGTCGTCGGGCCCCCACCGGTTGGCGATGTTCAGATGGTCATCGAGCACTTCCCGTGCCGATCGCTTCCTCAGCTCCTCCACGACGGCCTCCTCTGGCCCAACTGCGCTCTCGTCCGGGGTCACGCTACCGCTTGACCCTGTCCAGCTTGTAGGAGCGTTCGCGGGCGTCGGGTGAGGCGGTCCAAGTCGAGCCGAGCCTCCCTTGGCAAGAGTCCGAAGGGCTCGCGGCAGCCCGGGTAGAAGGACTCGCATCAGTCGTGGCTGTGGGCGGTGAGGAACGCCTCCACTTTGGCCGCGAGCGAGGTGAACTCTCCACCGGCCGGGTCGTTGAGCAGCTGCCAGCCATGGCGACCATCGAACTGGCCGGACGCCACCTCAAGGCGCTTCCTGCGGGCCGTGACCGCCTGGTACATGGCCCGGGTCTCCGGGACCGACACATAGCGGTCGTGGGTGGCAATCACGAACATCGTCGGCACTGTGAGCTGCTTGACGGCGGCCCCGGCATTCAGCGGGATGCCGCCGACCAGGCTGGTCGGGTCGGTCTCGCCCGAGACGGAGACCACCGCGGCGACCGGGGGCTGCACCCTGGTCCCGGCAATCAGGACCGCCGCGCCACCCATGGATGCGCCGACCAGCGCGACCCTGGTCACGCCGCGGCGGCGCAGCTCGGCCACGGCGGCGGCCAGATCGTCGACCACCCGGCCACGGGCGTCGCCTTCTGGGCAGGCCGACCGCCCAAAGCAGCGCAGGTCGATGGCGAAGGCACGCAGACCCCGCTTGGCCAGGTAGGCGGCAAACGGCCAGGAGCCGCACAGGTCAGCCGGGTACTCATGCGCCAGCACGACCCCGGCCGGGCCGCTGCCGACCATGACTCCGTCGAGGCTGGTGCCGTCGGCCGCCTGGAAGCGGACCAGGGTCGCCCTGGTATCGGGCACCGCAGCGGACGCCGGGTTGTTCCAGCGGTTGGAGCGCGACCGTGGTCGTGCTGGTGGCCCGCGCCGGGCCGCCACCGGACCCCGAGTCGGAGGTGCCAGAGCAGGCGGCCACCAGCAGCGTCACAACGCTGGCGCCGACCGCGCACCAGCGCACCTGCCTGCGGAAGTAGTTGTGCGCCGGCAGCTCAGGATGCATGGGGCCGTGCTCCGAGCGAAGTCGAGGTACACCGCCCCGGACCTTAGCGCCATCGGGGCCGTCAAGCAGGCCGGTCGTCGAGCTGGACTATTGACGGGTCATGGCGATGCGGAGGCGTTCCTCTGAGCTGATGAGGTGGTCATGGTCGTCGGCCTCCAGGTCGATCTGGACCCAGCGCACCCGGCCGACGAAGGCGCTGGTCCTGGGGCCGTAGTCGTCGCTGACGGGGGTGGCCGAGTCGCTGCCGACATCGGTGGTGTCATCAGCCGAGAACACCATCGGCACAGTGGCCTCGACTCGGCCCTCGCCGACCTTGGCGCCATCGACGTGCAGGGTGACGGTGCCGCCCTTGCCGAGCCCACCGCCGTCGTAGGCGAACTCGGCGCGGACCTGGTGCTCCCCGGCCGGGATGGGCTGCTCCCCGTGGACCTTGAAGCGCTGGAGGCCGAACAGGTTGTAGCAGTAGGCGGGCCGGCCGTCGCTGGGGTACAGGCTCCAGCCGCCGAACGCGCCGCCCTGGGAGACGATCACCCCGTCGGCGCCCGCCGCGGGGACCAGGACCTGAGCGGTGACGGCGTGCGACTTGTTCTTGATGTTGACGACCGAGTTCTCGCTGAGCCGGCCCATGCCGCCAAACAGCAGCTGGCTGCGGCCCCGGATGAGCTGGGGCCGGCCGCCAGGTCGGGGTTGAACCGTTCCACCCGCCGGTCGTCCAGCGGGAAGACGTTGTACTTGCTGGCCTCCAGCAGGAACAGCCGCTGCAACTCGGCCAGCTTCTCGGGCTGCTGGTCGGCCAGGTCGTGGGCCTGGGTCCAGTCATCAGGTCCGTAGAGCTCCCAGGTGTCGTCGAAGACGCCGGCGTTGGCGCGCTGGACGACCCAGGGGATGGCATGGCGGGTGACCGCGGTCCAGCCCTTGTGGTAGATGCCGCGGTTGCAGAACATCTCGAAGTACTGGGTGGTGTGCCGGTCGGCCGCGTCGGCGTCGCCGCTGTCGCCGTCGGGCGGGGTGGCTACGACTGAGTATCGGAACGCTCCTGGGCAAGAAAGCCGGCAAACCGCACAACGCAGGCGTCACAGATCCAGACGCCATCGATGATGGCGCCGGTGTTGTCCGTCCTTGGGTACTGCTCGCCAAAGAGATGCTCGGCGGCCCGCTTGCAGAACGAGC
>Ga0307302_10001144_pt1 | contig 11646 bp, 14 predicted proteins | sample ER_DNA_183_FD_194490 | JGI IMG/M metagenome (GOLD analysis project Ga0307302, IMG submission 194490) | Bulk soil microbial communities from the East River watershed near Crested Butte, Colorado, United States - ER_DNA_183 | ecosystem: Environmental > Terrestrial > Soil > Floodplain | place... | reverse complement strand
CGGAGACGGATAACCCGGAAAGATCGCGCTCTCTCTTTCGAAATCTCCGAGAACTGGCGCAACAACACGGTCTTCCAGAGCTTTCAATGGGCACGAGCCAGGATTACAAGGTGGCGGTGGACGAGGGAGCCACAATGATTCGGATCGGAGCGGTGCTCTACGGCGATCGTCGCTGAGATCTCGTTGTCGGCGGAGCCGAGCTTTGCTCGGCGGAGCCAAATTTGGCCTTGCGCAGGAGAAATGTGAAGGAGGGGGTACATCGGGGAACCATGGGTTCCCCCATGCTGAGTTAAGATTTTCCTCGCTATGGCCTTTGCCGACGTCTGGAACCGCACACTCGTCTACTTCGGGATCGCCGAGGAGGACGAGGAATGGGACGAGGACGGCTATGTCACGAACGAGGAGCTCGAGCGCTCCTACAGCGAGCGCCCGAACGTCCGCCGGCTCTCACCGCGAAGGCGGCGAGGCGGCGAGTTCGAGGACTGGACGGAGCCCGAAGCTGCTCCCAGCCCGCGAACTGCCGTCCTGAGGCCGTCCCGGCCCCGCCCGGTCGAGGCCGCACCCGGCCACCCGTCGGTGAGTGTCCACCTCGTTGTCCCGCGCAGCTTCAACGACGCACAGCAGATCGCGGACAAGTTCAAGGAAGGCACGCCGGTCATTCTCAACCTCCAGGGCACGGACGCCGAGCTCTCCAAGCGTCTGATCGATTTCGCGAGCGGGCTCACCTATGCGCTCGGCGGGGGCATGCAGCGCGTCGCCGACAAGGTTTTCCTGCTCACCCCGCGAAACGTCGAGGTCTCCGCCGAGGAGCGCGCACGCCTCCTCGAGCGCGGCGGCTTCTTCAACCAGGCCTAAGAGGCGCCGCTTCCGGCGCCGGCCTCAGGCCGCGTGCTCAGCGCGCGGTCCGTCGGAAACGACCAGTCGACCCAGCTGATCCTCCACGACAGCCTCCACGGGCTCGGAGGAAGAGGCCGCCTGGGGCCGAACTCCGCCGCATGGGCGGTTCAACCGTGCTCGCAGACGCAATCTCGTCGATCGCGCAATTCGTGGACGTCTTCATCTCGGTCTACATCCTCCTGATCTTCGGGTACATCATCATGTCCTGGGTCCGGCTCCCCTATTCGACCTGGCTAAACCGGATCCAGCGCTTCCTCTACGACGTCTGCGATCCGTACCTGCGCCTGTTTCGGCGCATCCTGCCGCCCTTCGGCCCCCTCGACCTATCGCCGATCATGGCGGTCTTCAGCCTCATCTTTCTCGACCGGCTGATCCAGGCGATCCTCGACCGAATCGATTGAGAAAGGAGGTGGAGAGATGGCACTGACACCTGTCGAAATCCGGCACGTCAAGTTGGCCCGCAGCCCGTTGGGCTATGCCCGCGGGGCGACCGACCGGCTGCTCGAGGAGATCGTCGAGAGCTTCGAGGAAGTCTGGCGGGAACGAGCCGACCTCGAGGACAAGCTCGAGCGGCTCGAGTCAGACATCGCCCGCTACCGCGACCTCGAGACGCTGCTGCGGAAGACCCTGGTCTCGGCCGAGCGAAGCGCTCAGGAGCTGAAGGACCACGCCCGCCGCGAGGCGGACGTGATCCTCACGGAGTCCCACTCAGAGGCGCGCCTGATCAAACAGCACGCGCTCGCCGAGCGGGAGCACCTGCGCGGCGAAGCAAGTCGCATCCGGTCGCTGCTGCGCTCGGCGCTGGCCATGGTCGACGAGCACGACGGTGAGGATGAGGCGATCGAAGCCGCCTAGAGCCGTTGGGATTCATTTCAAGCCAATCGAACCGGTCGTTTCCGACGGACGCACGAGCAGAGCTCGCGCGTCCTGATGGTCGGCGCTGCAAGCACCGCCTAGGCTCGGTCTAGACTTCCTCCATGGCAATCGATCCCGCGCGTTTTCGCGACGAGCTCCTCGCTGAGCGCCGGCGCGTGCTCGACGCGATCGATTACCTCCACAAGGAGAACCCGGGGTCGATCGAGGAGGAGACCGAGGACGAGACCCTCGACAGCAACCATCTCGCCGAGACGGCGACGGCGACCCTCGACCGCGAGATCGACTACACGCTCGAGGAGAACTCCGAGCACGTGCTTGCCGCAATCGACGGGGCCCTGAATCGCATCGAGGACGGCACGTACGGGATCTGCGTCAACTGCGGTCGGCCGATCGGGGAAGAACGGCTCTCGGCAATTCCGTGGGCGACGCAGTGCATCGACTGCAAGCGACTCGAGGAGCGGGGTTGAACGAGCCCGCGTCGCGGGCCGCGGATGTGCGGGTCGGCTCGTCGACCGACGCGCTCACGCCTGTCTCCGGGGCACATCGCTCGCTGGCGGCTCGCGCCCAGCAATGGGTCGGCCTCTCCGCGATCGCGCTCGCCGCGCTGGGCGGCGACCAGCTGACGAAGCACATCGTGGCGAGCCATCTCTCGCTCGACGCTGAGCGGCACGTCGCGGGGCCGCTCTCGATTCACCACGTCCAGAACTCGGGTATCGCATTCGGCCTCTTCGCGAGCGCGACCCCCGTCGTGACCGCGCTGACCGCCATCGCCGTCGGTTGGATGCTGCTCTTCTTCGCCCGCTCTGGCGCGCGGCACCCGATCCTGCCGGTCGCCCTCGGCCTCCTGATCGGCGGCAGCGCCTCGAACCTCGTCGATCGCATCCGCCTCGGGCACGTGACCGACTTCATCGATCTTCGCTTCTGGCCGGCTTTCAACCTCGCGGACAGCTTCATCGTCCTCGGCGTCCTCGTGCTTCTGGCCGCCCTGCTCCTACCGCAACGGGCCCGCGCGCGCCCGCGGGTCGTTCCAGACTGAGGTCTGTAGTCCCTGACGAGGCGGCTGGTGTCCGCCTCGACCGCTACCTGGCGGAGCTACCGGAGATCGGCTCGCGTTCGGCAGCGGAGCGGCTGTTGGCTAGGGGCGCCGTGCTCGTCGACGGGGCCGCACGTCCGAAGAGCCATCGCCTCGAGGGCGGCGAGGACCTCGAGGTGGAGCTGCCCGCGAAGGAGCAGCGGGTTCTCGAGCGGGAGGAGGTCGACTTCCGCGTCGCCTACGAGGACGAGCATCTGCTCGTCGTCGACAAGCCGGCCGGCGTCGTCGTGCATCCAGCGGCCGGCCACGCGAGCGGGACCCTCGTCCATGGGCTCGTCGGACGAGCCGGGGGCGGGGAGGAGGACCGCCCCGGAATCGTGCACCGGCTCGACCGCGACACCTCGGGCCTACTCGTGGTCGCGCGCTCGGAAGAGGCTCATCGCCGTCTGGAGGCCATGGTGCGCAAGCGCGCGCTCGAACGCAGCTACATCGCTCTCGTCCGCGGCCGGCCACGCTCCTGGCGGGGGCGGATCGACGCGCCGATCGGGCGCGACCGCGACGAGCCGACGCGCCAGTCTCTGGACACGGACACTCCGCGCGACGCAGTGACCCATTTCGAGGTCGCCGAGCTCCTGCGGGGACACGCGCTGCTCGACGTGCTCCTAGAGACTGGACGGACGCATCAGATTCGCGTGCACCTGGCCGCGGTCGATCTGCCCGTCGTGGGCGACCCGATCTACGGCGTCCCCGACCAGGCGCTCGGCCGCCAGTTCCTGCACGCCGGGCGACTGGCGTTCGAACATCCCTTCACGGCCGAGCGGATCGAGGTCGAATCGCCGCTCCCGCCAGAGTTGGACACGTATCTGAGGCACCTGCGGGGCAGCGGCTAGAATCCAGCGACTCTGTAACCGTCCCGGCGGAAGGACGGGTGGTGGTGCCGGCTCGAGCGAGCTGGTTCCACCCGGTCGCCGCCGGCTGAATTGCATCCAAACCAACAGGAGGTAGCACGTGCCCGTCGTCACCATGCGAGAGCTGCTGGAGGCCGGGGTCCATTTCGGCCATCAGACGCGCCGCTGGGACCCCAAGATGCGCCGCTTCATCTTCGGCGAGCGCGGGGGCATCTACATCATCAATCTCGAGCAGACGCTGCAGCTGCTGGAGGAAGCCGCCGCATTCGCGCGCAACCTTGCGAGCCGCGGCGGGACAATGCTCTTCGTCGGCACGAAGAAACAAGCACAGGACTCGATCGAAGAGCATGCGAAGCGAGTCGGCATGCCGTACGTCAACCACCGCTGGCTCGGCGGACTGCTCACGAACTGGCGGACGATCTCGAGCCGCATCGAGCGCCTCCACGAGCTGCGCCGGCTGAACGAGGAGGGACAGCTCGACCTGCTGCCGCCGAAGGAGCGGATCTCGATGGTCGCAGAGCTCGAGCGGCTGGAGAGCCATCTGGGTGGCGTAGCGGACATGAAGAAGCAGCCGGACGCGATGCTCGTCATCGACCTACGCAAAGAGGCGATCGCGGTTCGTGAAGCGCGCCGGCTGGGCCTGCCGGTCGTGGCACTCGTCGACACGAACTGCGATCCCGACGAGGCCGACTACGTCGTGCCGGGAAACGACGACGCGATCAAGGCCTGCGAGCTCGTGATCCGGACGATGGCCGACGCCATCGAGGCCGGGAAGCAGCAGATCAAGGTCGAGGAGTTTCAGCCGGCGGCGGAGGAACCGGCGGCTGAGGAGGGCGCTGCGGTCGATGAAGCTCCCGCGGCCGAGGAAGAGTCGGCGGCGTCGGCGGCGGAGCCGCCTGTCCGCGCTAGCGGACCAGAGAAGGGGGATTCGGGGGAACCGGGAGGTTCCCCCGGGCAAGAGGCTGGTGACGAGACCGAGGCTGCGGTCGAACAGCTGTCGCAGGGCGAGAGCGCAGAAGAGACCGCTGCCGCGGAGCAACCGCAGGAGGAGGTGCCGGCCGAATGAGCGACGTTTCGGCCGATCTCGTCAAGCAGCTCCGAGAGATGACCGGCGCGCCGATGATGGACTGCAAGCGCGCTCTCCAGGAAACAGCCGGCGACCTGGAGGCAGCGAAGCAGCTCCTGCGCGAATGGGGCGTGGCCCAGGCGAGCAAGCGGGCCGGCAGGGGAACGCCGGAGGGCGTCGTGCTCGCCCGCGTCGACGATTCGAAGGGGACGCTCGTCGCGGTTGGCTCGGAGACCGAGCCGGTGTCGAAGAACGACGAATTTCGGGCATTCGCAGAGCGTCTACTCGACGCGGTCGAGAAGGAGGGTCCGGAGGCAGTGACGACGCTCGAAGACGAACGCACCGACCTCGTCGCCAAGATCGGCGAGAACATCGTCGTTCGCGGAGCGGTTCGGTTCGAGTCTTCGAACGGCGAGGCGATCGCCGCGTATGTCCACCCGCCGGCGCACAAGATCGGCGTGCTCGTCAAGGCGAAGGGCTCCACCGAGGCCGCGCGTCGGTTGGCGATGCACATCGCCTTCGCTGCGCCGCGGTACGAAAACCGCGACGATGTGTCCGAGGCGGAGATCGCAGCCGAGCGCTCGATCTTCGAGAAGCTTCCCGAGGTCGAGTCGAAGCCCGAGCAGGCGCGGGCGAAGATCGTCGACGGAATGCTGGGCAAACGTTTCTTCGCCGAGACCGTCCTCTTCGAACAGCCCTGGATCCACGAGCCGAAGAAGACGGTCGCCCAAGCGCTCGAGGAGGAGGGGCTGAAGGTGATCGACTTCGAGCGCTACGCCCTCGCCGAATGACCGTTCGCGAGGAAGAGAATGCGGTCGAGCCCGCCGGCAGCCGGCCTGTCTTCCATCGCGTCCTGCTGAAGCTCTCCGGCGAGGCCCTGATGGGCGAGCAGGAGTTCGGACTCGACCTGCCGCGGATCGAGGACATCGCTCGGGAGATCGTCGAGTGCCGGGAGACCGGAGTCGAGATCGCCGTCGTCGTCGGTGCCGGGAACATCTACCGGGGCATGGCCGCCGCCGCAGAGGGCATGGACCGGGCGACAGCGGACTACGCTGGGATGCTCGCCACGCTGCTGAATGCGCTCGCGCTCCAGGACGTGCTCGAGCGGCTCGGCGCACACACCCGGATCCTGTCCGCGATCGGAGTCGCCGAGGTCGCGGAGCCGTACATCCGGCGCCGCGGGATCCGGCACCTCGAGAAGGGCCGCATCGTCATCTTCGCGGCCGGCACAGGGAACCCGTTCTTCACGACCGACACAGCGGCCGCCCTCCGTGCGCTCGAGATTGGCGCCGATGCGATCTTGATGGCCAAGCATGCGATCGAGGGTGTCTACGACGGTGACCCGCGCGACAATCCGGACGCCCAGCTGCTCCCGGAGCTGACCCATCTGCAGGCAATCGAGCGCGGGCTGCGGGTGATGGACACGACAGCGCTCTCGCTCTGCATGGAAAACGGACTGCCGATCTACGTGTTCGGGCTCGCAGACGGGAACATCAAGCGCGTGCTTTCGGGCGAGCGGGTCGGCACAATCATCGCGACGCCAAACAAGGAGAGCTAGTGCCCCTCCCAGCAATGCATACCGGCTCCTGGCCCGCGATCACGCGGCGCCAGAGCCCACCCTCGCCCTTGCCAAGGCTTCTAGCATGAAGCGGTCACGGCAGCAAAGCCGCTGTGACCTCTTGGAGGCATCGCAAGCGATGCCTTGCGCGGACGAGTGCAGCCTCTGGCTTGGTGCTCGCGACCCAGAAGCTCGGCGGCATTACTGGGAGGGGCACTGATGATCGACGATCTGATCGACAACGCGACCAGGCGCATGGACAAGTCGGTCGAGTCCACCCAGGTCGAGTTCAACACCGTCCGCACCGGCCGCGCCTCCGCGGCGCTGCTCGATCGCATCCAGGTCGACTACTACGGGCAGCCGACTCCGCTCAAGCAGCTGGCGACGATCAACGTCCCCGAGCCGCGGCTGGTCACCGTCCAGCCGTTCGACCCGAGCTCGCTGAAGGCGATCGAGCGCGCGATTCAGGAATCGGAGCTCGGCCTCACTCCGTCGAACGACGGCAAAGTGATCCGGCTTCCGATCCCGCAGCTGACCGAGGAGCGCCGCAAGGAGCTCGTCAAGATCGTCCGCCAGATCGCGGAGGACGGCAAGATCGCGATTCGCAACGTGCGGCGCGATGCCGACAAGCATCTGAAGGACCTGAAGACCCAGGGCCAAGTGGGTGAAGACGACGAGCGCCGGGCCGAGGATCGCGTCCAGAAGCTCACGGACGGCCATACGAGCAAGATCGACGAGCTGCTCAAGCGCAAGGAATCCGAGATCACCGAAGTCTGAGGCTGCACAATCCGATGGTCGCGCGCACAATGAGTGTGTGGCGAGCCCGGGTGCGACCCCCCTCAAGGCGAGCTCAACCAAGCCCGGCCTGCTCGACCGGCTGCAAGGGATTGCGCTTGGGCTCGATCCTTGGCGCGTCCTGCTCGCGAACGGGTTCGTCATCGCCCTGCTCGGCGTGCTCGGAGTGCTGGACCTCGTCTACGGGTCGCCGTTCGCGATCTTCGACCTAGACGGCGAACGGAACGCTCCGTCAACGTACTCAGCGGGGCTCTGGACGTGTCTTTCGCTGCTCGCGCTGCTCGTGGGGAGAGCTGAGCAGCCGGTGGCCGCTGCCCGAGTCTGGCAGGCGCTCTCCCTCCCTCTCCTCCTCGTGGCGGCGGACGAGTTCGGAGAGATCCACGAGCGCCTGGAGCGGATCACGGGGATCGACTGGCAGATCCTCTACTCGCCGTTCGCACTGGTGGCGGCCGTCCTCTGGGTGCTCGTGGGCCGGCGGCTCCGGGAGCTGCGGACGGGCTTCGGGCTCTTCGTGGCCGGGACGGTCGTCGGCTTCGTGTCGCAGGTGATCGAAGCGGTCGAGTACGGGCCGCACGATCGCGAAGTGGCGGTCTTCGACGAGCTTGTCGTGGCCGAGGAGCTGCTGGAGATGGCGGGCGCGGTGCTGGTCGGGCTGGCTCTGCTGGCTGCGCTACGGGTCGTCTCCCGCCAGGCACGCGCGTAGGATCACCGCTCCTCTTGCGGCTTCTGAGCCAGATCCTTCGACGAAGGCGCCGGCAGCTCGGGCCCGGCGAGACTCCACGCTCGGTGGCGATCATCCTGGACGGGAACGGTCGCTGGGCGGCAAAGCGCGGGCTGCCGGTCGAGGCGGGGCACCGCGAGGGCACGAGGGCGCTGCGGCGCACCGTGGAAGCCGCGATCGACCTCGGGATCGACTCGTTGACCGTCTACGCGTTCTCGACCGAGAACTGGCTCCGACCGCCGGCGGAGGTCGATTCGCTGATGGACATCTTCCGGGAGACGATCGATCGCGAGCTGCCTGATCTCGCAAAGCAGGGTGTTCGTACCCGCTTCATCGGCCGCCGCGACCGCGCCTCCGATCAGCTGCGGGCGCGCATGGCCGCGCTCGAGCATGAGACCGCGAATCGGAACAGGCTCAACCTCTGGATCGCGTTCGACTACGGGGGCCGCGCGGAGCTTGCCGACGCCGCGCGACGGCTGATCGCCTCGCGTGTGAGCGCGGAGGAGGTCGACGAGGATGTGCTCGCGGTGTACCTCTATGCGCCGGACATGCCCGACCCGGACCTCGTGATCAGAACCTCCGGAGAGCTGCGGATCTCGAACTTCCTACTCTGGCAGGTGGCCTACTCCGAGCTCGTCTTCGTCGAGACGCTCTGGCCCGACTTCGGCGAGGCCGACCTGCGGCAGGCGGTTTCGGAATACGCGGGCAGGCGGCGGAGGTTCGGAGGGCGATGAGCTCCTTCTGGTCGCGGATCCTCATCTCTGTGGTCGGCGTGCCGATCGTGCTCTGGCTGGTCTACCTCGGCGACTGGTCGATGTTCGCGCTCGCGGCGGTCGCGGCACTGGTCGCTCTGCACGAGCTCTACTGGATGACACGGACCCTGCGGCCCGTCGTCCTCGCAGGCTACCTCGGCGCGCTCGCCGCGCTGCTCGGGGCCACGCTGGGCGGGCCTGCCTGGGCGCTGGGCGGTTTCTTCAGCACCCTTGCGCTCGCGTTCGTGTTCAAGGGCGTCTCCGGGACGCGGCAGTCGACGGCGGTCTCGGTGTCGCTGACGGCGCTCGGAGCCGGCTGGATCGGCCTCGGGCTCGCCCACGCAGTGCTCTTGCGTGACATCACGGAGCACGGGCTGCTCGCGGCCTACACCGTGCTCCTGGCGGTCTGGGCGGGCGACGCTGCTGCCTATCTCGTCGGCTTCCTCTTCGGCCGCCACAAGCTGGCGCCCTCCGTCTCGCCCGGCAAGACCTGGGAGGGGCTCGTGGCGGGCAGCGCGGCCACGATCGGAGTCACCTTCATCGCGCTCTACAAGGCAGGCTTCCTGTCCATTCCGGAGTCACTCGTGCTCGGCGTCGTGATCGCGGCCGCGGGGCCGCTCGGCGACCTCTTCGAGTCCGCGATCAAGCGCGACATGGACGTGAAGGACTCTGGTCGGTTGCTCGGCGGGCACGGAGGCTTGCTCGACCGGATCGACGCGCTCCTCTTCTCCTGGGTCGCTGCCTACTACGTCATCGCCGCTTTCGGCCAGCTCTGAACTCGAGTCCGCGCGACTCATGTGTACCGAATCCGCCGATCAAGACCCGCCGTACACTTTGGTCGTGAAGCGGATCGCCGTTCTGGGCGCAACCGGGTCGATCGGGCGCCAGGCGCTCGAGATCATCGACACCCATCCCGGGTTGGAGGTCTGCGCGCTCGCCTCGGGCTCGAACGAGCTCGATACCCTCGCGGCCGAGCGCGGGGTAGAGCACGCGCAGGTCGGAGGCGAGCTCGCAGAACTGCTCGATCGCGCTGAGCCGGATGTCGTCCTGAATGCCGTCGTCGGCTTCGCCGGCCTACCCGCGACGATGTGGGCGCTCGAGCGGGGCGTGACGCTCGCGCTCGCGAACAAGGAGAGCCTCGTCGCGGCGGGCGACCTCGCCCTCGCCGCGCAGGAGCGGGGTGGAGGCCTTCTGCTCCCGGTCGACAGCGAGCACTCCGCGCTCTACCAGTGCCTCGAGGGCCGCGCGCCGGAGACCGTCCAGTCCCTTGTCCTCACCGCCTCAGGAGGCCCGTTCCGAGGCCGTTCGAAGGCGGAGCTCGAGGCGGTTACGCGTGCGGACGCACTCGCTCATCCGACCTGGCGCATGGGCCCGAAGATCACCGTCGACTCGGCCACGCTCGCGAACAAGGGGCTCGAGCTGCTCGAGGCGCACTTCCTCTTCGCAGTGCCGTACGAGCGGATCGAGGTCGTCGTCCATCCAAGCTCGATCGTCCATGGGCTCGTGCGCTTCCGGGACGGGGCAGCGCTCGCCCACGTCGGCTCTCCCGACATGCGCGTGCCGATCTCGTTCGCCCTCACCTATCCGGAGCGGTCGGCCACCGAAGCGGAGCCGCTGGACTTGTCGGCCGGACTGACGCTCGAGTTCGAGGCTCCGGACCTGCAGACCTTTCCGTTGCTGGCCCTGGCGCGCCGGGCAGGTGAGTCCGGAGGCACGTATCCCTGCGCCTACAACGCCGCCAACGAGGTGGCCGTGCAGGCCTTCCTCGCGGGGCGGCTTACGTTCCTGCGCATCGCCGACGTCGTCGAAGAGACACTCGCCTCAGTCGATGGTGCGCCGGCGGGCGATCTGGCCGAGCTCCGGGAGGCGGACGCCGAGGCACGGCGTCTCGCGGAGCGCGTGACCGGAGCCGTGGTCACTTGAACTTCTTCATCGCCATCCTCGGCCTGGGCCTGCTCATTCTCGTGCACGAGGCTGGGCATTTCTTCACCGCCCGCGCGGTGGGGATGACTCCCCGGAAGTTCTATATCGGCTTTCCGCCGCCGCTCGTGCGCGTTCGGCGGAAGGGCATCGAGTATGGCATCGGCGCCATCCCGCTCGGGGGCTACGTGAAGATCCCAGGCATGCACCGGCCTGCACCGTCCGACGTGGACGTGTACTTCGGTCCGGTGCTAGCTGAGGCCCCGCAGCTGATCGGGCCTATCGAGCAGGTCAAACGGCTACTCGCAGAGGGCGATCTCAATGGCGCGCGCGCTCTGCTCTCTGGGCTCGAGGAAGCAGTGGAGCGCGCCGAGCTCAGCAGGCAGGCCGCGAAGGCGGCTCAGCGCGGGCTCAACGAGCTCAGGGACGGGCTTGGCCAAGATGCGTACTGGCGCCAGCGGACGTGGAGGCGAGTCTCCGTCATCTTCGCGGGGCCCGGCACGAACGTCCTCTTCGCGATCGTGCTCTTCACGGCACTCTTCCTGATCTCGAGCGGCGACTACCGGCTCGGCATTTCTCTGGAACCGAACGCGCCTGTCGTCGACGAAGTGAGAGCCGATCGTCCTGCAGGTCGCATCGACTTGCAACATGGCGACCGGATTCTCAGGGTAAACGGCAAGCGCGTGGACCAAAACGAGGACGTTCCGCGCTTGATCGAGGCCTCGAAAGGCCGAGAGGTGACGCTTGTCGTCCAGAGAGACGGACAGAAGCTAACCCTCGGGCCGGTGAAGCCGTATGCAGAGCCAAAGCTCTCCATTCCGAGAGCGACGTGGGAGTCGCTGCGCCTGACCGGTCTCGTCACGAAGGAGATCGGTGCTTCACTCGCTCGCCTGGTGCACGGAGAAGGGCGGAAGGACGTCTCCAGCCCGGTCGGCATCGTCGAGGGCTCCTCGGAGGCATTGGACCGCGGCGCGGAGACCTATCTCTGGGTGCTGGGGCTGTTAAGTCTCTCGCTCGCGCTGCTCAACCTGCTGCCGCTCTTGCCGCTCGACGGCGGCCACATCGCCTTCTCGCTCGTGGAAGGAATCCGCGGGCGGGCGGTCGGGCGTGAGGTGTACGA
>Ga0307302_10001142_pt1 | contig 11651 bp, 6 predicted proteins | sample ER_DNA_183_FD_194490 | JGI IMG/M metagenome (GOLD analysis project Ga0307302, IMG submission 194490) | Bulk soil microbial communities from the East River watershed near Crested Butte, Colorado, United States - ER_DNA_183 | ecosystem: Environmental > Terrestrial > Soil > Floodplain | place: USA... | reverse complement strand
CCTCAAGCGTGGTTGTATGGAGCCACCTGGCCCGAGGGGCATGCTGGCCGCCTCGTCTCGCTCATGCGCGCACGCGGACTCTCCGCCGACCTCTGGGGTCTCGAGCCCGACGCCTTCGGCGCGCCCGCCGACTCCATCACGATCTCGCTCGACGTGCGCCCGTTCCTCGCTGTGAAGCTGGCGGCGCTCCGCGGCTACGCCAGCCAGATCGGCCCCAGCCACCTGCTGAGCACGCTCCCGGATGACCTGGCCGAAGAGTTCCTGGGGCGCGAATACCTCGTCCGCATCAGGTCCGGGGGGTCGCAACGGGATTGGCTCGCAGAAGCCTTGCCGCAGGCGTAGTTGCGGCTCGGAAGCAGCGCGCGTCACACGTCGGGAAACGTCTCGGCGAATGCCTGTTCGAGGCTTGGCGCCGGTCCGGCCCGAACCCCCTCGTGTAGCGCTTCGCGCTCGTCGGGCGATGCGCGCTGGAAGATCGTCTCCCGGAACAGAGCTTCCATGGGCTCGGGTTCCTCGAGAGCCTCGGCGAAAGCGCGGTCGACGACGCCGAGCAGTACGCCCGCCCTGTGTGCGTCGCCACCCGCCGCGACGATCCCAGCTGCTATCAGGACGCTGTTGGCGAGTCCAATGGGACCGCCGGTTTGACGCATGTACGCCGCGCCCTCGCGGGCGTGGCGGAGAGCCTCGTCGTTGCGCCTCAGGTGGTAAAGGACCTCGGCGAGGTTGAGATGCGTGATGCCCCGGCCCCAGGGGCCCCAGCGCGCGTCCAGCTCCAGCGCTTCGGCAAAGGCGGCGCGTGCCGCTTCGAACTCCCGGTCGAGCACCGCGAGGTTCGCCATGTTGTACAGCGCATTCCTGAACTCGGGGGTCGCTCCGTGCGGGCGCAGGATCGCGATCGCGTCCTCGTACGTTGCGCGCGCCGCATCCTGGTCGGCGCGCGTGAGCGCGGCGCCCAGATAGACGAGCGCGTCGCCAAGACGGAGGTCGTCGCCGAGCTCGGACGCAAGGGCAACCGCCTGCCGGGCGGTCGCGACCGCCCCCTCGTCCTTCAGCCGCGCCTGCACGTAGGAGCGCTCGCGGAGGGCATCGATTCGCAGCGCCGGATCGCCGGCGACGCCGATTTCGAGGGCCCGCTCGAGCACCGCGTCGGCTTCCCTGCCCATCCCACGCCTCATCCACAGAAACTGAGTATCGCGGGCCAACCGGAGCAGCAGATCGGCGTCGCGGGTCGCTGTCGCGTGCGCAGTTGCCGCCTGTAAGTTCCCCTGCTCGAGGTCTAGTCGCTCGAGCAGCGAGGCTTGACCTTCACCATGCAGCCCGTCCCAGAGCTCGTCTGCCACACCGGCTGCCCAGGAGGCGTGACGGTCGCGAACGGCGACCGCGTTGCGAGTCTCGTCCAGGCGCTCGGCCGCGAACTCGCGGATCGATTCGAGCATCCAGTAACGCGGCCCAAACGCCGTCTGGCGGCGCCGGAGCAGGCTCTTGTCGATCAGTGACTCGAGCGTGTCCACGTCCGCCTCGCACACGTCTTCTGCACCCTCGAGCGTGCAACCGCCGGCGAAGACGGACAGCGCAGCGAGCACCCGCTTCTCCTCCGCGTCGAGGAGCTCATGCGACCACTCGATCGTCGCGCGCAGCGTCCGCTGGCGTGGATCGGCGTCGCGCACGCCCTTGAGCAGGTCGAGCCGGCGGCCGAGCCGGTCCAGGAGCTGCTCCACGGTGAACACGCCCGTGCGCGCTGCTGCGAGCTCGATCGCGAGCGGCAACTCATCGAGCCGCACGCAGAGCTCGGCGACCCCCTCGCTGAGGCGAAATGAGGGGTCGACGGCGCTTGCGCGGGCGAGAAACAGGGCCTGGCCGTCCTCCTCGGTGAGCGGCGGCACGGGCCACGCCTGCTCGCCTTGCAGCCGCAGCCGCTCGCGGCTTGTCACGAGCACGGTTGGCCCGCCGAGATCACGCAGGAAGGCGATCGTCTCGGCGATGTCGGGGAGCAGGTGCTCGGCGTTGTCCAACAGGAGCAGCGTGTTCGTTTTGCCGAGGCGCTCGGCCAGTGTCTCCTCGACCGCGCGATCCGATTGCGGGTCGACGCCCGCCGCGGCTGCGACGGCGCCGGCAACCGGAGCGGAGTCGCGCAGCGCGGAGAGCGATACCCAGAGGATCCCGTCCGTGAATGCGTCCGAGGCCTCGGCCGCCGCCTGGAGCGCAAGCCGGGTCTTGCCGGCGCCGCCCGGTCCGGTCAGGGTGATGAGCCTTGCTTCGGCCGCGGAGAGCAGCGTCGCGACCGCAGCGACCTCTTCCTCCCGCCCGAGGAAGGGCGTCGCGGGAACCGGCAGGTTCGTTCGCCCGAGACTCTTGAGCGACGTGAAATCGCTCGCGCCGAGCTGGTAGACGCGCTCGGCGGCGGCGAGGTCCTTGAAGCGGTGCTCGCCGAGGTCGCGCAGCTCGAAACCATCGGCGAGGGCCGCTGTCGAGCGCGAGAGGAGAACCTGGCCGCCGTGCCCGGCAGCGGCGATGCGGGCCGCGCGGTGCACGTCGATGCCGACGTAGCCGTCTTCAGTCAAGAGCGGCGTGCCCGTGTGCAGGCCCATCCGCACGCGGACCGGCCCGGCAGCTAGCAGCGCCTGGGCCTCAGAGGCGGCCTGTAGGGCGGCAGGTGCCGTCGCGAAGGCAACGAAGAGAGCGTCGCCTTGTGTATCGACCTCGGCACCATCGTGGCGTGTGCACGCCTCGCGGATCGTCGCCCGGTGCGTGGCGAGCGTGGCGGCGTACTCCTCCGGCCCCAGTGCGTGCAGCAGGCTCGTCGAACGCTCGACGTCGGTGAAAAGAAAGGTCACGGTCCCGGACGGCAGGCTCATTCGCTACAGAATCCTGCATGGCGCGCGCCGCGCCAAGCCGAGTTAGCTCGCTGGGAGGGGCGGACCGGCGCTGAGCGAGGAGAAGTCGCCGCGGTCGCGGATCTCGGTCGCGGCGGCGACCATTGCGCTCACCGCTACCCAGGTCAAGCTGCCCCCGACGCTGATCCGCTGTGCGCCAGCGTCGACGATCTCCGCCATCGACAGGCTCGGCCGGGCGAGAACGTTCACTGGTTTTGAGACGGCTTCGCAGACGGCGCGGATCTCGGCCGATGTTTGCAGCCCCGGTGCGTAGAGGACATCGGCGCCTGCCGCGTCGTATGCCTGCAGCCGCGCGATCGTGTCGTCGAGGTCGGGATTGCCGCGGATGTGGTTCTCGGCTCGCGCCGTCAGCGTGAACGGAAACGACAACCGGTGCGCGGACTCTGCGGCCGCGGCGACGCGCTCGGTAGCGTGGTGGAGGTCGTAGATCCGGCCGCCGCGATCGTAGTCCTCGATCGACGCGCCGACTGCTCCGGCCTCGGCGGTGCGCGTCAGCGCCAGCACGACGCTCTCGGGATCCGGGCCGTAGCCATTCTCGAGATCGACGGAGACGGGCAGGTCGGTCGCGCGATCGAGCATCCGCGCGTGCTCGACGGCTTCGTCCAGGGTCACCTCGCCATCGAGGTGTCCGAGCGTGAACGCGAAACCCGAGCTCGTGCTCGCAAGTGCCTTGAAGCCGAGGCCGGCCAGGACGCGGGCCGAACCTGCGTCCCAGGGGTTCGGGATCACGAACGGCTCGCCGGCGTGGAGCGCCTGAAACGCCGCGGCCTTCTGTTTTTGGCTACCGGACCCAGAGTTGACCAAGTAGGGCGCCCCACTGCGGGTGGAACTGGTAGTTGCCGACGCGGCGCGACACGATGTCGACTGCCTTCAGCGTGAACAGCGGGACGACCGGAGCCTGATCGACGATCTGGCGGTCGATTCGAGCCCAGAGCCGGTTGGCGAGATAGGGGTCGGTCGTCTGGAGCCCGAGCGCATGCTGGATCTCGGCCTCGATGCCGCGGTCGCAGAACTCGGACCAGTTCGAGGGCGCACGACACGAGAAGAAGGTTCCGAAGTAGTTGGACGCCGCGGGATAATCCGCGAACCAGGAGAAGAGCCCCGTTTGAACCTGACGCCCTGGATCGAGCGGTCCCGTCGCAGGGTTGTAGTAGACGTCATCGCTGACTTGCTTGACGCGCGCGTGGTAGCCGAGGCTGCGTAACAGCGTCGCCGCGAACGGGGCCTCTCCCTGGTGGCCCTCCGGCACCCAGAGGGTGACCTCGGCGCCCGTGGTTCCGGAGGCGGCGACGAGTCGGCGCGCACGCCCGAGGTCGGGCGCCCTCCATTCGCCGCTTGCCCCCGGCCGCAGGGTGTAGGGGCAGTAGCGCCGGTAGCCGGGAAAGGCAGGTGGCAGGATCTGACAGGTCGGCTGTGCTCCGGTGGCGCGCGCAGAAATTTGCACGCCGGCCGCTCGGTCGGCTGCGTAGTTCAGGGCGCGGCGCACGCGTACGTCGTCGAACGGCGACACCTTCGTGTTCATGAAGAGATACGTCGTCCCCGTCAGAGGATTCACATGCATCTGGCTCGCGAATTGCGTCTCGACCTCGTGTTCCAGCTGGGGCGGGACACCACTGAGGGCAAAGTCCTGGTCGCCGCGCTCGACCGACCGCACGACTCCACCCGCCGAGCCCCTCCGCAAGGCAAAGATCATCCGGTCGGGGTAGCCGTCGGGCTGTGCGGCCTTCGACCATTCCCGAAACCGGGGATTGCGGACGAGTGTGAGGTCGCCGCCTTTGCCCGGCTTGTAGTGGGCGATCATGTACGGGCCGGTCGCCGGCAGCGGATGCGTGCCCACGTCTTTGGCGGGCGTGTCGGCCGGTACGGCGAAGGCGTATGGGAGCGCGAGCTTGTAGACGAAGTCCGGGTCTGGCCCGCGGAGGTGGAACGTGACCGTCCGCGTCCGATCGTCGGTCACGATCCCACGCGAGAGATCGCAGCGCTTTGGCCTCGCGACGCACGCCTCTACGCCCACGACCGCCCCGTAATAGACGGGGCTGTGGTTGATGATCAAGGCGCGCTCGAGCGCACGGCGAAAGTCCGCCGGTTGGACGGGGCGGCCGGTCGAGTAGCTGATACCGGCGCGGAGCCGGAACGTGTAGGTGCGGCCCCCGTCCGTGGGCGTCGGCAGCGCAACGGCGAGGTCGGGCACGATCTGACTGCCGTCGGACCCGCCGACGCGGCGAAAGCCAACGAGGCCGTCGTTCGTCAAGATCGTCGTGGGGGCGATGCTGAAGTTGGTCGTGTCGACGGAGCCTGGCCGGAACGGCCCGCTCGGGCCCGCAAGCCGGAGAGTGCCGCCGCGATGAGCGCGGCCGGCCGAGCGGACGGCCACGAACAGCCTTCCGCCTCGCACGGCGATCCCCTCAGGCCGCTCCCCGATCTGCAGGACGTGCTTGGGGCCGTCCGAGCTCGGGTCGATCCGCACCAGCGTCCCATCGAACTCGTTGCTTACCCAGACGCCGTCTCGAGCGACCGCGATCCCTCGGGGGCCGTCGCCCACCTGAATCGTCTGCTTCACTACCCCTCTGGCCGGGTCGATGCGAGAGACGGTCCCGTCCAGGTTGTTTGCGACCCACACTGACCCGTTTCCGACGGCGACATCGACGGGGCCGTTGCCGACGGTGATTGTGTCTACGACCCTTCTCTGAGCCGGATCGACGCGGAAGACGACGCCGCGCTTTTCGTCGGCGACCCAGAGGCTCCCTGCGCCCACGGCGAGCGCCCGCGGTGCTGCTGCTGCTCCGACGGGCACGGGCGCGCTGGCATCGCCGGTGCGAGAGTCCAATCGCGTGATGCTCTGATCGTCCCGGCTTACGACCCACACGCTTCGGGGGCCGAGTGCGACGGCGACTGGTCCCCCGCCGACAGGGATCGTCTGGACGACCGTATTCGTCCGCGGATCAATGCGTGAGACCGTGTCGTCGAGCGAGTTCGCAACCCAGACGCCATGGTCGTCCGCGGCGACGGCGCTCGAGCCGTTTCCGACTTGAATCGTCTGACCGACTTCTCCTGTATCCGGCACCACGCGGGAGACGGTGTGCTCGTCGGCGCTGGTGACCCACATGCTCCCGTCCCCGGCCGCGATGTCGCTCGGCGAAGCTCCGAGGCTTCCGCCGGCGGTGACCTTTCCGTGCTCGACCACACCGACTCCGTTTGCAGCGACGCGCACCGTGTCGTCTGCGCCCGACCTCGTGATCACGAGAATCGTCGCAGCGACGACCGCGACGAACGGAACTGTCGCGACTGCGATCCACCTCTTCCGGGACGAGCGCCCGGGCGGAGGAGCCTTTCCAGCTCTAGTCCTTGCAGCGACTCCATCGGTGGGGACCGGGATGCGCGCGGCGAGCGAAGGTTCGTGGCGCAGGATCGCGCGCTCGAGGGCGAGCAACTCAGCCGACGGCTCGAGGCCCAGCTCGTCGGCGAGAACTGTTCGGGCATCGCGGTAAGCGGCGAGCGCGTCTGCCTGTCGGCCGGCGCGGTAGAGGGCGAGCATCAGCTGCGCCCTCAGCCGCTCCCGTAGTGGATGCTCCGCGACGAGCGACTCGAGCTCGGGCACGAGATCGCCGTTCCGGCCGCGGGCCAGATCCGCCTCGAGCCGGGCCTCGAGCACCGCGAGATGCGACTCCTCGAGCCGACCAACCTCCTTCTGCGCGAATGGCAGAAACTGCAAGTCCTGGAGCGGCGGGCCGCGCCAGAGCTCGAGCGCTTCCGCGAGCCGTGCTGAAGCCGTATCGGCGTCATCCGAGCCGAGCGCGCGACGGCCCTCGGCGGCAAGCAACTCGAAGCGACCGAGGTCGATCTGTTCGGCAGGTAGCCCCAGCAGGTAGCCGGGAGCCTTTGTGACCACCACGCTCGCGTGATCCGGTTCGAGGAGCTTTCGAAGCCCGGAGACGAGGCCGTAGAGGGCAACTGACGCAGTCGGCGGTGGGCGCTCGCCCCAGAGGGCGTCGATCAACCGGTCGGTCGAGACCACGCGATTCGCGTTGAGTGCCAAGAGCGCGAGCAGAGCCCGCTGTTGGGGACGGTCGAGTGGCAGCAGCCGTTCGCTCAAGCTCGCCTCGACGGGCCCGAGAAGCCTGATCTCGAGCCGTGGGCCTCGTGGCTCAGCGCGCTGCATTCGTCGTCCCATGGTGATCTTAGGCCTTGTCTACGAGTAGAAAAAGGCCGCCTGAGCGCGGCGTCTTAGGCGGGCGTTAGGTCCACGTAAGGGCGACGCGGCAATCTCAGGCCCATCTGAGTCAGCAGCAAACTGGAGGCGACATGGACGAGACATACCGCATGCTGGGTAGGGAACACCAGGCCGATCTCGAGCGCGAGGCCCTGAAGTGGCAGCGAGCGGCCGCCGTGCGTGCCGGACGACATGCTCCCGCAGCCGCTCCGGACATCGCTCAATGGCTGAAGCGCACCCGCGTCGTTCTTGCTCGCTTCGCCGCGTTCGTGGGCCGCCCAGCTCGCGCCGAAGCGTAGAAGAACCCCCGTTTCGCTACCAATCCCGCATGGCTCGGCGGTTCGTCCCCGAAGACCGAAACCGCCGTCCCCCTATCCGCGTAGCTACCGGAAGAAAGCTTCGCCAGCGAGAAGGGGGGATGATCGTGATCCGAACAAATCTTGGCCGCTGTGGCGTCACGCTTGCGGTCCTCGTCGCCGCGCTCTTTGCGGCCATGCCGCTCGGCGCCGCGGAGGACAACGCCTACACCGTCACTCCGCTCGTCTCCGACCAGCCCGGTGAGGCGACGTTCCTCGACGCGAACCTGGTCAATGCCTGGGGCCTCGCGGCCTCATCGACCAGCCCGTGGTGGGTCGCGGACAACGAGACCAGCAAGTCCACGCTGTACAACGGAAACACCGGTCAGCCGCAAGCGCTCGTCGTCAGCGTCGGCACGGACAGCGGCCCGACCGGCGTCGTCTTCAACGGCGGCTCGGGCTTCGTGGTGACGAACGGGACCGCCTCGGCACCGGCCAGGTTCATCTTCGACAGCGAGGACGGCCTCATTCGTGGCTGGAGTCCGGCGGTCGACCCGACGAATGCCCTCGTGGCTGCCAGTGGAGATCCGGGTGCGAACTTCAAGGGCCTTGGGATCGCAGGCGGAATGCTCTACGCCGCCGACTTCCACAACGGCCTCGTCGACGTCTTCGACGGTTCCTGGAACATCGTCAACCGGTTCACCGATCCTGGGCTCCCCGCCGGCTATGCGCCGTTTGGGATCCAGGCGATCGGCTCGCAGATCTTCGTCGCCTTCGCCAAGCAGGACGAGGACGCTGAGGACGAGGTCGCCGGGCAGGGTCTCGGCTTCGTCGCCGCCTTCGACACCGGCGGCAATCTGGTCGCCCGCGTGGCTCAGCACGGCCTATTGAATGCGCCGTGGGGGCTCGCGCGCGCGCCGGGTGACTTCGGCCGCTTCAGCGGAGATCTCCTCGTCGGCAACTTCGGCGACGGCAGGATCAACGCGTTCGAGCCGCAGGCGAACGGACATTTCGGGTTCCGCGGTCAGCTACGAGACGGCTCCGGCCAGCCGATCGCCATCGACGGGCTGTGGGCGCTCGAGTTTGGCAATGGCGCCAACGCTGGGCCTACGAACACACTGTTCTTCACGGCGGGCCCGGACGACGAGACGCACGGTCTCTTCGGCCGCATCACAGCGGGCTAGCTACTAAAACGGTGAGAGAGGCGGGCTGGCCCTGTCTCTCTCACCCATTCGTACTCGGGGGACTGGTCGGCAGGGTTTTGCTGCGTCCGCTCGCAGTGCCAGACTAGGCCGGTGACCGCTGTGGCCGACCCGATCGAGATCGACGAGGCTGCATTCCGTGGGCAAGTCGTTCGTCCTGGGGATCCCGACTACGACCTGCAGCGCAAGATCTGGAACGGCTCCTTCGACAAGCGCCCTGCTGTGATCGTTCGCTGCGCGGGCGTCTCAGACGTGATCGCCGCGGTCAAGTTCGGGCGGGCGAGCGGCCTGCCGGTCGCAGTGCGGAGCGGTGGGCACTCGTTCCCGGGCCTGTCGATCGCAGACGGCGCATTGGTGATCGACCTCGCGTCGATGAAGGGTGTCCGCGTCGATCCCGAGAAGCACACAGCGCGCGTGCAAGCGGGCGTCTTGCTCGGCGAGCTCGACCAGGAAACGCAGGCGTTCGGGCTCGCGGTGCCGTCCGGCATCGTCACGCACACCGGTGTCGCAGGGCTCACGCTCGGCGGCGGGATCGGCTGGATCATGCGCAAGCACGGACTGTCGATCGACCAGCTCGTCTCGGTGGATCTCGTGACCGCCGACGGAGAGTTCGTCAAGGCAAGCGCGGACGAGAACGCAGATCTCTTTTGGGGCGTACGTGGCGGCGGCGGCAACTTCGGGATCGTCACGGAGTTCGAGTTCCGCTGCGTGCCGCTAGGGACGCAGGTACTGGCCGGCCCTCTGTTCTGGCCGATGGAGCAATCCGGCGAGGTCTTGCGTTTCTATCGCGACTGGGTTGCGGAGGCGCCGGACGAGCTGATGACGATCGTCGTTCACCGCAAGGCGCCGCCGCTGCCGTTCGTCCCCCAGGAGCTACACGGGAAGCCGGTCGTGACGGTCATCTGCTGCTGGGCCGGCGACCTGGAGGAGGGGGAGAAGTTCATTCGCCCGCTCCGGCAGTTCGGCTCGCCGGTCGCGGACGTCTGCATGCCGAAGCCGTATGTGACGCACCAGTCGATGTTCGACCCAAGCTTCCCGCCGGGCCGCTGGTACTACTTCAAGAGCTGCGACGTCGCGGAGCTGAGCGACGAGATCATCGACATCACAGCTGAGCGCTCGCTCCAGATCGAGTCGCCGTTGACGTCGTTCCCGATCTGGCAGATGGGAGGAGCGGTCGCGCAGGTGGGCGACGACGAGACCGCGTTCAACGGCCGTTCGGCCGGGTTCACCTACAACATCGGTGCGTGTACCGAGGCGAGCGAAGGCTTCGGCGAGGAGCGCGAGTGGGTGCGGAGCTTCTGGTCAGCCCTGGAGCCGTGGCACGAGGGCGTGTACGTGAACTTCCTGGGTGACGAGGGGGCCGAGCGGGTTCGCCAGTCCTACGGGCCGGAAAAGTACGACCGGCTACGAGCCTTGAAGCAGAAGTACGACCCGGACAACTTCTTCCGGATCAACCAGAACATCTCGCCGAGCTAGCCCCGGCAACAGCCCGGCACCCGCCGATCACGCCGCATGCGCGGGGAGCTCTCGACTCCCCCTTATCCCCAGCGCTCCAACTACTCTCCTGGTGGTAGGAAAGACGCGCGAGAGTGATTCCCTACGGCGTCAGGTCACAACCTCGCGCACCCCGCGCTCCCGCAGCCGCCGGGCGACGATCTCAGCCGCCGGCTGTGCGCCGAGCCGCTGGAGCTCGCCGATAGCTTGTCGAAGAGCGCCATCATCGTCCGCGTCAGCAAGCGCGAGGGCGGCTTCGTAGGGGCAGCCAATCTCCGTCCATGACTCGGCTGCACGCGCCCAGCCGCCGGCAATCTGGACCGCGTACGGCTCGGCCGCCCCGTCCGGGGCCTCAGCGTCGAGTCCGGCGCGCCAGCGCCAGCACCCGAGCTCTCCGATCGGCCACGCGACCCCTTGCCGGAGCGCGAGCTCGAAGGCGTCCTCCGTCGCTACGCGGACGCCCTCCCGATCACCCGCGAGCCAGGCCACTTCGGCCCGCGCCGCCGCCACGGGCGCGATCCTCGGAAGCTCTTGGGTCGGCGTGGCCAGCGCGAGCGCTTCGTCGAGGGGCGACTGTGCGTCCGGCTCTCCCCGACGTGCCCGCACCAGGCCGAGCACGACGAGCGCCTGGATGCGCGGGAATGTCGAGATGTAGCGCTTCTGCAAGACGAGGCCCGCCGAGTCCATCGCCTCGCTCCAGCGTCCGCGGTCGAGCTCAAGCCGGGCGCGAAAGGCGAGAAGGTAGAGGCGCCACAGATCGAGGCCCCTCTCACGGAGGTACACGAGCCCCTCATCCAGGTATCGGTCGGCTAGCTCGTAGGTTCGAAGCCGCGTCCCCGCCCCGACGAGGTTCATGAAGGCTCGCCCGACGTGGTCGGCGGAGTCTGCCCGCTTGCCGAGCTCGAGACTGCGCTCGAGCTTCTCTAGCCCCCCAGGGGTCCCCGCGAACAGCTCTGTGGTGCCGATCGTATTGAGCGCGTGGATCAGCGCTTCCGTGTCGTCGAGGCTCTCGGCGAGCTCGAATGCCCGGGTGCCCCACTCCACGGCTCCGTTGAAGTCGTCACGGTCCTTGTGGAGCGATGCCAACGTGGCGTACGCCATCGCCAGCTCGCGGCCGGGCGATAGCTGCTCGAGAACCGTCACTGCTTCCTGGGCCGTCTCCCGAGCCTCCGCGGTCCGTCCTGGACACCAGAGGATGTTGCCGAGCTTGCGCAGGGAATCACCTTCCTTGCGCGTGTCGCCGAGCTCTCGATGACACTCGATCGCGCTCTTCAACGCGTCGAGCGCCTCGTCGGGCTGGTCGGTTAGATAGCACTCGTGGGAGCGGTGCTCGAGCAGCTCCGCCCGCTCTGACGGCGCGAGGCTGTCGGCGTATTGGAGCGCCCGCGCATACTGTGCGGCCGCCTCACGGTGCGCGCCAAGAGCGGCCGCGCGTGCTGCCGCTGCGGGCGCAAAGCGGAGAACCGCCGGGCCGTCCTGGGCGGCGTCTGCGTGGTGTGAGAGCCGCTCGAGATCGGGCGCGCCTGTCGGCGGGTCCGCCAGCGCGTTGAGGGCC
>Ga0307302_10001141_pt1 | contig 11652 bp, 12 predicted proteins | sample ER_DNA_183_FD_194490 | JGI IMG/M metagenome (GOLD analysis project Ga0307302, IMG submission 194490) | Bulk soil microbial communities from the East River watershed near Crested Butte, Colorado, United States - ER_DNA_183 | ecosystem: Environmental > Terrestrial > Soil > Floodplain | place... | reverse complement strand
ACGAGTTCGTAGAGAAACTTCTCCCAACGAACCTCACCAGCACGGACACGACGGAGCGGAACGCTGGCATGCTTCGCGTCCCGCCCCGTCGCATCGCTGGTCGAGCTTGCTGCTGGTCCTGGTTCCCCGTCGTCCTGGTCGTGGTTGCCGTTGCCCTGGGCAGGCTCGGTCCGCGTGACCTCGACCGCCTGCGCAGGCCGCTGTCATTGGAGCCGCCCTGGCCCTTGAATACATCCCCGTCGTTCGCGAGCCATAGCTTGTATTCCACTTAGGGTCTCAGTAGAGTACAAGCATGGAAGCGAGCCGGACACCGCGGATGACCATCCCCACCCAGCTCGTCCTGCGCACCCTGCTCACCGACCCCTCCCAGGAGCTGTATGGGGTGGAGATCGGCCAGGCGGCCGGGCTGCCCAGCGGCACCGTCCACCCCATCCTGGCCCGGCTGGAGACCGTCGGCTGGCTCACCTCGCGCTGGGAGGACATCGACCCGCGGGTCGAAGGGCGCCCGGCCCGCCGCTACTACCAGCTCACCCCTGACGGCCTGGAGCTGGCCCGGGCCGCCCTAGCCCGCGCCTACAGCGCTACCGCTCGGCCCGCTTGGCTGCGACCCCTCGGCGAAGAGTCATGACCGCCCTGTTGGGGTCCCGGGGGACCGGCCAGGCGGGCCAGCCCACCTGGTGGGCCAGCCTGGTGGTCCAGTCGGCCTCGCTGCCCCTGCCGTCTGAGCACCGCTGGCGGTACCGGCAGGAGTTCCTGGCCGAGCTGTACGGCATGACCCCCGCCGAGCAGCGCCACCACGCCACCGGGGTCCTGTCCCGTGTCTGGACGCTCCGGGTCGCCCTCGCTGCGCCGGGACGGCTCACGGCCAAGGAGGCCACGATGGCCAAGCCCTGGCGCTGTCGCATCGGACGGCACCGCTGGCAGCGCCTGCGCAACCCCGAAGGCGGCTGGTACCGCGAATGCCGCCGCTGCGAAGAGCAACAGGACCTACCGGGAGGCATGCCCATGGTGTTTCCGTAGGCCGCCGGGGAGCGTGGCCACCCGAGGCGCTACTGGCTCGTGCTGCGCGTCGCCCTGGTCGTGGTCGCCGTCGCCCATCGCAGGCTTGGCCCCAGCTCCTCGGCTAGCACCTCGACGACGGAGCGGGCGCTCCCATCCTCGGCGGTCCAGCTCCGCTGATGGAGCCGGCCCATGACCACGACGCGGCTGCCCCTGCTCAGCGACTGGCTGGCGTGCTCAGCCTGGTCGCGCCACACGATCACGGTGAAGAACGAGGGCTCCTGCTTCCGCCGACCGCTGACGGCCACCCGGAAGATGGCCCGGGCGATGCCACCCTCGGTGTAACGGACCTCGGGGTCCTCGGTGAGATTGCCGGCAAAGCTCACGGCTGCCTCGGTCATGGTCCTGCCCCTTCCTGTTGCCTGGCCGGGCGGTCTGCCCTGCCCTTGGAACCGGGGGACGCCGTGGCATGCCACCAGGCCACCAGGAACAAGCGGCGGAGCCAGCCTAGTGTTCGGCTCCTGACGTTCGTGTGAGCAAACGGTGAGCATCCGGCCCACTACCGCCGATCACCACTGAGCCGGCACCCGCCCTGACCAGCGCCGACAGCGCAGGAGAAGGGCGGAGGAGGTGGGATTCGAACCCACGGGGCCCTTTCGGGTCCGGCGACTTTCAAGGTCGCTGCCTTCGGCCGCTCGGCCACTCCTCCGGGCCGTAGTGTAGGGGCCCGGAGGAGGGCAGGGTCAGCGGCGGCGGATGCGCCGCCAGCCGGTGGGCCGCGGCGGGGGTGGAGGTCGTCGGCGGCGGGCCAGGACGGCGAGGAGGGCGGTGCCGACGGCGGCCAGGCCGCCGAGGGCGGCGGCGATGCGGCGGCCGGGGCGGCCGCCCGGGATCACGTTGGCGAGCTGGCGGTGGGACTCGATCACGCGGTCGCGCAGCTCCATGCGGTGGCCGAGCTCGATGAGGGTGTCGTCGTCGATCAGGTCCTCGATGGCGGTGAGCACGTGCGCGCTCTCCTCGTCCAGGTGGGTGTGGACCTGCTCGGCCAGCACGGTGAGCTTGGCCTTGAGGGTGGTGTCGTCAGACCTGGCGTCGGCCAGCTCACTGGCCAGCCGCTCGATCAGGCGGTGCTGCTCGACGGCCTGGTCGAGGGGGGCCAGGTCGACCTCGGCCCGCCGGGCCCGCTCCCGGAAGATGGTGTAGAGGATGGACTCCTCCTGGTCGACGTGGCGTTGGATCGCGGACAGAAGCTGGCCGAGAAGGACGTCGCGCTCATGGCGGTCCTCGTTCCCGCCGAGCTGCTCGACCCGCTCCAGCAGCCCCTCGATCTTCCGCTGGTCCTGGCGGACGATCGTCATTGCGTCCATGGCCATCCCTCGCCTTCGGCCGTCACCTGAAGGGTGCACCGGAGCCCGGCATGTCAAACCGCGCCGGGCGCCCGGTCAGGCCCGGGAGCGGTTGTGGCGCCGGAGGCGCGACCCGTTGCGCTCGATCATCGACCGGTCCGAGGACCACGGAGCGTACGGGGCCACGGTCAGCGCGGCCAGCGACAGCAGCACCCGGTCGTAGTTGACCCGCCAGCCGGCGAAGTCGCGCCAGGCCTGGTCGAGGTCGGCCTTGAGCGGCACCCCGGCCTCGGTCAGCTGCCGGCAGACCTGGTCGAACTCGCGCCGGTCGATCGAGATCGGCTCCTGCGGCCAGTGCGGGTCGGGGTTGTGCCGGACGTTGAAGAAGTCGGAAATCCGCCGCAGGGCGACGTAGCCGGCGCGGATGCAAAGCTCGGCGTCGGCGCTGCGTGGGCGGTCCACCGTCGAGGCCATCAGCGACGCCCCGTCCAGTACCGCCCCTGACGCCGTCACCCACGAGTGCTCCCAGTGGGGCGAGCGGAAGAACACCAGCGCGGGCAGGGAGGTGTGGGTCTCGGTGACGTCGACGAACCAGCTCTCCCACTCCCGCCACAGGTCCTCGAGGCGGTCCCAGCCGCCGATGATCGACGACCGGATCAGCATGGCGGCCGCGGTCGGCGGGGTGCTGGCCCGCACGTCCAGCGCGGTCACGGCCGCCTCCCGCCGCTGGAACGACTGGTACATCGAGGGCAGGTAGCTGATCAGCATGGCCAGCAGCACCAGCCCGAACCCGGCCTCGGTGAACGCCAGCACCGTGGTCGGCAGGTTCGGGGGCACCTCGAACCCCAGGGTGTAGATGGAGGAGCCGCTGAGCACGACCGCCCTGCGCAGCGGCCGCTCCCCGAGCGACCAGAACAGCAGGACGTAGCCGGTGCCGGTCAGGACCAGCCAGGTCGCGGCCAGAACGAACAGGCTGATCGGCCCGTACAGGGCCAGGTCCCGGTCACGGGCCTCGAAGCTCCTGGCCCGCGACCCGCGCAGCCGGAACAGCGCCCGCACGCCAGTGAACACCCACCTGGTGATCATCACCGGGAGCGCCCTCGGCACGACCAGGGTCATGATCGCCGACAGGACCGTGGCCACCACCATCAGCGCCCCAACCCCGAAGGCGAGCACGGCCAGCACGGTGACCCCCACCGCAGTCTTCCTCCCCTCGCCGCCTAGGCGCCGCCACGGCGGGCCGCCGCCAGGACCTGGGCCGCCTCCCTGGCCCGCTCCCTCGGCACCCACACCCGGTTCCCGCCGGTCCCGGCCATGCGCACAAGCCAGTCCAGCAGCCGCCCCAGCCGCTCTGGTCGCTGCGGGTCGGGTTCACTGCTGGACGGGATGCCGGCCTCGGCCAGCACCTCCCGAACGCTGGAAGCCAGCTCCGGGGTCCGGAAATTCCCCAGCCGTCGTCTCGGCACCCCCGGCGGCAGGCTCCCGGGCCCCTCGTCCATCCCCGGATCATCCCACCCGCCCGCTTGGGTCGGCGTCCCCGGTTGCCTACAATGTTCCCCGCCCGGGCAGCCAGCTTGGGAAATCGGGAGGCATCGCCTAGTCTGGTCTATGGCGCCCGCCTGCTAAGCGGGTTTGGGGTTCATCCCCCATCGTGCGTTCGAATCGCACTGCCTCCGCTCTGCGCCGCTAGCTCAACGGATAGAGCACCAGACTACGGATCTGGCGGTTGGGGGTTCGAATCCCTCGCGGCGCGCACCAAAGCCCCAGGTCAACGGCCTGGGGCTGCTTGCTTTGCTTGTCTCGACGGTAGTCCGATGGCAGTCTTTCGCTGCTAGAAGGACTGCCATCAGGGAGCCATTAGGTGATCTACCGGCGCGGCCGCAGCATGCGGGTGATGGTCTACGCCGGGCGCGATCCCCTGACCGGCAGGAAGAAATGGGTCAGTCGCCAGGTCCCTGGTACCGGACGGGCAGCCCTTAAAGAGGCGAAGCAGATCGAGGCCAAGCTGCTCGCCGAGGTCGCCGCCGGCCGCCACCAAGAGGCCCATGGCGTCAAGCTCGCCGAGCTGGTCGACCGCTGGCTTGAGTGGCGCCAGGCGGTCAAGCCCATGTCACCTGGGACGGCGGCCAACTACCAGCGATGCATCGACCTGAAGATCAAGCCCGCCCTCGGCGACGTGGCCGTGAGCCGACTCGACGCGGCCACCCTGGATCGCTTCTACGCCGAGCTGCGCCGCCGTGGCAGCAAGTGCCAGCATTGCTATCGGCGGATGCGCCGGGGCGAGCAGGCGATGCGGCCGGGTGAGGTCTTCCGCCTCGCCTTCACCGGCAAGGAACGAGTTCACGAGACGGACTGCGTGCAGGGCATCCCGATGACCGCCAGCGCCATCCGGGACGTGCACGCCGTGCTGTCCGGCGCCCTGCAACAGGCAGTGGTGTGGGGCTGGCGCAGCGACAACCCAGCGCGGTCGGCGACGCCACCGGCCCAGGCGAAGGCGGAGGTCGCGCCTCCCGACGCTCGGCAAGCAATCAGACTCATCGAGACGGCGACCAAGGAGGACCCCGAGCTAGGGCTGTTCCTGATGCTTGCCGTGATGCTCGGTACTCGGCGTGGCGAGCTGTGCAGCCTGCGCTGGACTGACGTGGACTTCGACCACGGCGAGGTGCTGATCGACAGTGGCGTCATCTACGTCCCCGGCCGGCCGCTGATCGACCAGGACCGGACCAAGAACTACACCAAGCGCCGGGTCGCGGTCGGCCCTGCCACGCTGGAGCTGCTACGCGCCCACCGGGTCGAGCAGGCCAAGGTCGCCCTCGCCTCCGGCGTGTCGCTCGCGCCCGACGCCTACGTCTTCAGCCACCAGCCCGACGCCTCCAAGCCCATCCGCCCCGATGGCGTCTCCCATCGGTTCGCCAAGCTTGCCCAGCGTCTCGGGGTGCGCTGCCGGCTGCACGACCTGCGGCACTTCATGGTCACCCACCTGGTCGCCGCCGGCGTCGACGTCCGCACGGTCGCCGGGCGAGCCGGTCACGTGGACGGCGGCCGGACGACGCTCAGCACCTACGCGCACTTCCAGCACGCGCAGGACCGCCACGCGGCTGAGCTGCTGGAAGGGCTGCTACAGCTTCCGGAGGCCCGCGCCGGCCGATAGGGTTCCAGCGTGGAACCCGACGCCTTGCCGGCCTGGGCCGAGGAGCACGCCGCTACGCTGCTAGCGGACCTCGGCACGCGCTGGCAGCACGTCTGCGGGGTCGCTCGACAGGCGCAGCGCGTCAGCCCAGCACTCGCCCCAGAGGACCGGCCATACCTGGTTGCTGCTGCGTGGCTGCATGACATCGGGTACGCACCCGACCTGGCTGCCACGGCCTTCCATCCCATCGACGGCGCCCGCCACGTGCGCGCCCTCGGCCACGAACGCCTCGCCCGGCTGGTTGCCTACCACTCCTCGGCGCGGTGGGAGGCCGAGGCCCTCGGCCTGGGCGGCGAGCTGGCGGCGTTCCCGCGTGAGGACTCCGCCACGGCGGACGCGCTGACCTACTGCGACATGACCACCAGCCCGACCGGCCAGCGCATCACCCTGGCCGGCCGTCTGACCGAGATCACCGAACGGTACGGCGCCGACCACCTGGTCGTCCGCTGCTTGCAACGCGCCCACGAGCACCTGGCCAGCGCCGTGCGCCGTACCGAGGAGCGCCTGCGGGCCGCCGGCCTGCCCGAGTAGTCAGGCGATGGCCGGCGCGGGTCCGTGCTCCAGGAAGTGCTTGATGCGCAGCAGGATCGACTCATGCATCGGCAGCTGCTCGATCGCCAGCGGGGCGACCCAGCGCACCTCGGTTGACTCGTCACTCACCGACAGCTGGCCACCGACGAGCCGGGCGGCAAAGCACAGGTTGAACTCCTGGCGCACTTCGCCGTCGGAGTAGGCGATGACATGGCCAGGGTTGCTGTAGACGCCCACGATCCCGGTCACCTCGACCTCTAGGCCGGTCTCCTCCCTGACTTCGCGGACGACCGTCTCGGCGATCCGCTCGCCGACATCCATGGTGCCGCCCGGCAGCGCCCACAGGTCGTTGTCGGAGCGCCGCTGCAACAGGATCTCGCCCGCGTCGTTGGTCACCACCGCACTCGCGGCCGGGACGATGGAGTTGGGCACGGGCGCGTTGGGATCGTTCAGGTAGTCGATCCTGGTCATCGTGGTCTAGGCCTCGGCGAGTGCGGGGGCGGGCTCGGATGCTGCCCACACCGCCTCGAAGCTGGCGGCGTAGGTGTCGAACAGGCTACCCGTCACGAGCCGCCGCAGGTGTGTCACCGGCGCGCTGTAGGCGTTCACACCCCATACGTGGGCGTTGACCAGCAGGTCGTCGTCGGCTCGGTAGATCGAGTTGTAGAGGGTGGTCCGATGCAGGTGGATCTCGATGCCGGGCACGCCGATCAGCGGCTGGTAGTGCATCAGGGCGACGCGGCAACGGGTCTCGATCCCGTGGCCGAAGCGCTCCTCACCTCCACGTGCCCGGACAGTCTCGCTGTCAGCGTCGCCCAGCGCGATTCGCACCTTGCAGCCGGCCGCGGCCTTCTCGCGCAGCAGGTCGTTCAGGGCGGGGTACTGCTCGTGCAGGAAGTTGGCGGCATAGACCAGCACGCCGATCTGCTGCTGGGCTCGGCTGAACAGGTCCCACCACAGGCTCGCCGGGACCGCTGACCGGAACGGGTAGAGCTCCACCAGCTCGGCCTTGCTGGCTTCGGTTGATCGCCTGGAGTTGGTCGTCTCCGGCCAGAGGTAGGTCTCTTCCTCGCTGAGCAGCTCGGAGACGGCCCAGCGGTGTCGCGCATGGGGAGTACGGCCACCGAGCCAGCGCTGGACGGTCTTGGGATCGACGCCGGTCTTGTTACTCACGGCCTCGACGTCCACGTGAGCCTTCGCCATGGCGGTGCGTAGCCGGTCGTTGCCCATGGGTCGCCTCCTGCTGTGACGTCTCAGTCTAGCCCAGGACGTCCTGAAACGTCCCGTCCTGTAGTTCCGACGTCCGGCGGTGCGCGCTGAGATGGCTCCAGTCCCCGCGAGTCCTCGCAAGCAAGCCGCAGTCGCGTCGAGGAGGTGAGGCGGGTCGGGGGACGGCAGCAGTGGCCCCGGCGGTGTCGTGAGCACGCCGGGGCCAGGCACCAAGAACGGAGGTCCCAGGTGCAGCAGGAGCGTACGCGACCGGCGCCCACGCCGGCAGCGGCAGAGGCGACTGAGGAGCGGCTGACCTACACGCTGAACGAAGCCGCCCGGCGGCTCGGGATCTCCCGGGCGCTGGCCTACGAGGCGGCCAACCGGGGCGAGCTGCCGGTCTTCCGTATCGGTCGGCGCCTACTTGTGCCTCGCGCGGCGCTGCTGCGCCTGCTCGAGGACGGCCCGCCGGGCGGCCGCTCGGCCTGACCGTTCGGTCCGGGGCGTCGTAAGCGCCTCCGGGCCGGTCCACCACTCGGAGGTCCCATCCATGCCCGAAGAGGGCTTTTTTCGGGCTGGCCGCACCCGGCCCGGCCCCAACGTCCACGGCCCCCGCACCGGGCCGCCCAGCGGCGGGTCGTCGCGGCGTCCGCGCTGGGATACCGACGCCGGCATCACCGACCGCGACGTCGCCGCGCTGCGCTGGCTCGGCCAGCAGTATGCCGCCCGCTCCGACGTCCTGCGCGTCCTGCTCGGCCGGCTCTCTCCGGGATCGCCGAGGGTCGAGGGCCTGATCGGCGAGGCCACCCTGCGCGACGTGGTAGACCGCTGGGAGGACCGCGGCCTGATCACCCGCGACCGGCTGCTGGGCCACCTGTGGGTCGCCCCCACCGTCAAGGCCTTGCGGCTGGTCGGCCTGGACGTTCGCGCCTGGTCCTTCGTCATCCCCCAGCTCGCCCACGTCCACGCCGTCGGCGTCGTGCGGCTCGCCATGGAGCCAAGCATCCCCGCCGGTGGCCGCTGGCTGTCAGAGCGGGAGCTGCGCCGCGAGGCCGGCAAGAGCCACGTCCCCGACGCCGCCATCCAGCTCCCCGACGACCCCGACACCGAAGCCGGGTCCGGCCTGTACGGCGAGGACGTCGATCCCCTGCCCAAGCGGGTCGCGGTCGAGGTCGAGCTGACCCGCAAGGGCGCCGCCCGGCTGCGGGAGGCCTGGACCCGTCCCCGCCATGGCCGCTGGATCCGGACCGTCTACTACGCACCCACGGAGGTCGCCGGCTACCTCACCGGCCAGCTCCAGCGCATCCGGCCTCGCCATCCCATCCAGGTCCATCCCCTGCCCGACGTGCCCGGAACCAGCTACCTGCGCTCCACCGCTGGAGGTGCCCCATGACCCGCTCCAACCACCCTGCGCCGGGCCACGGCTGGCAGGCCACCCCCGGGCAGCCCATCCCCCGCGCCGCCCGCCAGCCGGCCGCCAGCGGCCTCCTCTTGGTGATCCTCGTGCTGGTCTGGCTCTCCCCGCTGTCCATCGTGGCCTGGCTGCTCGGGCAGGCGGTGATCTTGCTCCAGCGCCGCTGGCACTGGTGGCGCTTCACCCTCACCAGCCTCGCCGGCATCGGCGTCGTGCTCGCCGTGACCGGCCCCGAGGAGGCGCTGCGGCGGCACATCTTCGTGCCCCAGCACTTCTGGCAGTACGTGGCCCTCCACTTCGGCTTCGGCCCGCCAGGCACTCGGGTCACGGTCGGCCAGTTCTTCCACGACCTGGTGGTCACGCAGGTGTGGCTGGCCGTCCCGGTCGGGTTGCTGGCCGCCTCGCTGTCGGTGTGGAACGCCGAGCGGGCCGCCGGTGGGGCCGAGTGGAGCCCCTTCGTCCGCCGCCGCCAGCGCATCGACCAGCGCACCCGCGACCGCCGCACCGCCCGGCTGCTCACCAAGCCGCGCGAGCACAAGCTGAGCGCCCCAGCCCTTGGGGTCGCCCTGGACGGTGACCTGCGCAGCTGGCGCCAGGGCCGCTACGTGGTCCCGCCGGCCCAGCTGCGGGGCAAGGCCATGGCCGTGGTCGGCGCCCCCGGGGCCGGCAAGACCGTCACCCTGCTCCGCCTCGCCTACCTGGCCGGGCTGCTGGGACGCAAGGTGTGCTTTGCCGACTGCAAGGGCACCGACCCCACCCTGGCCCCCTCGTTGATCGCCGCCTACCGGCTCGGCAACCCCTCGGCACGGGTCGGCTGCTGGCCGGACATGGCGATGGACATGTGGCGGGGCACCCCGGCCCAGGTCCAGAGCCGGCTGCTGGCTGTGGAGCAGTTCACCGAGCCCTTCTACCAGCGGGTCGCCTCGGTCGGCCTCCGCCTGGCCCTCACCGCCCCGGACATGCCGCCGGTGGAGGGCAGCGACGAGCTGTTGCGCCGCCTGGACCCCGACGAGCTCGGCGCCCTGTGGGAGGGCCGCCCGCTCCAGCTCAAGGACATCGAGGCCATCGGCGACCACCTGCCCGGCGCCCGGCTGCGCTATGCCGACTTCTTCGCCGCCCTGGCCGGCGCCTTCGACCGCGGCACTTGGTCGTTCGAGGACGTCGACCTGGCCGTCCTCACCGTCCCCACCCTGCTGTCCAAGAGCGAAGCCGACGCGGCGATGCGGGTGGTGCTGGAGGACTACGGCCACTACGCCACCGGCCGCAAACCACGAGAGGGCGAGGACGCCCTGCTGGTCCTGGACGAGTTCTCGGCCCTCGCCTCCGGCGTGGACTCGGCCATCAACCTGGCCGAGCGCGTGCGCGACGTCGGCGTCCAGGTCGTCGTCGCCGCCCAATCCGTCGAGGGCCTTGGGGATCACCGCCAGGCCCCCCGGCTGCTCGCCAGCTGCGCCGGTGGAATCGTCGTGCACCAGTGCCCCGACCCTGAGCGGCTCCTGGCCCTAGCCGGGATGGTCCGCACCCTTGAGCACAACTGGGAGCTGGACTTCTACGGCCCCCGGGGGCTGGCCAAGGCCCGCATGGGGGAGCGGCCCCGCATCGACCCCGAGGCCGTCCGCCAAGCCCAGCCCGGCGAAGCATGGGTGATCCAGGCCGGCCACAGCCTGCACCTGCGCGTGCTGTCCCCGCCGGCCGTGGCGCCGGAGCTGGTTGAGCGGGCCGCCACCCTGCCGTTGGCCGACGACACCATCCCACTCCCGGAAGTCGAGGAGCCGGCCCCGGTCGGGATCGCCGCCGCCGTGGCCCTCGCCGGCCGAATGGTCCGCCGGGCCGGCCAGCAGGTCGGCCGTCGGCGGGAGCGGACGGGGAGGCTGCCCACGCCGGTGCGGCGGCCTTGGCTGCCTGTGCGGCCCCTCCCCGGTCGAGGGCGGCGATGACGGCCCTCGCCGGCGTCTCGGTCGCGCCGCTGTCCCTGCCGGTGCTCACCGGGGGTGGGCCTGCCTGGCCGCCCCATCCTGGGCCACCCCAGCCCGCCGCAAGGGCGCTGCGCGTCCCTCCGGGACCGCCTGCGGCGGCCCTTGCCCCGGCCCGGGGTCCCCGGCCCCTGGAGGAGTCGTCCAGGCCGGCTGAGCAGGGACAAGGCGAAAGCAGGAACCCCGAATGCTCCAACGAACTCACAGCTACTCCAACATTGGGTCCACAGTCCCACGTTCCTTGAGCCGCGCCTGGGGGCGCACCGCGCCGGCGCCGGCGCCCGGCTCATGGCCGTCATCGGCGAGGCCGGGATCGGCTTCCAGCTCGCCCGCACCTGGGACGGCGACCGCTCCCGCGAGCGCGCTCTCAAACGCCAAGGCGGGGCGTCGCGGCGCTGCCCGATCTGCCGCCAGCAGCGACGTCGGCGGCGGTGAGGCGGCGGGCGCTGGGGGAGGAGCCCCGGTCCGCTCCTCTCCACGGTCGCGGCTGATCGTCGTCGGGTCCTGGTCCTGGCCACCGTCAGTTCGCCGGCAGGGGGACGTGTGCCCACCGTGGTGGTCGGGGGCAGGGACCGGCCTCGCCTGCGGCGCCGCGCGCGGGAACCCTGCGCCCACGCGCGGACCGGCCGGTTGCCTGCTGGACGGGCTGCCACCTGGCCGCCGCCCGCGTCAAGGGCGCTGCGCGGTCCTGCGGACTGGCCTACGGCCCCCCTTGACCCGGCCGTCGTCCAGGCGGCCCGGAGAGACCCGGTCGCCCGGGGCGGGCGAGGAGCAGCGCCCGACCAGCAGGCAGCACACCCAGGAGGTCAGGCCATGAGGTACGCGTGCCGCACCGGCTACCACGAGCGATGCCCCGGCCGCTGGTGCACCTGCCCCTGCCATGTGGAGGAGGCCATGCGGCCCACCGAGTGGACCCGCGACGGGGGGACGACCAACGCCCCCGGCGCCTTCGAGGAGGCCGAGCTGCTGGAGCTAGGCCGCTGGGTGGCC
>Ga0307302_10001140_pt1 | contig 11664 bp, 12 predicted proteins | sample ER_DNA_183_FD_194490 | JGI IMG/M metagenome (GOLD analysis project Ga0307302, IMG submission 194490) | Bulk soil microbial communities from the East River watershed near Crested Butte, Colorado, United States - ER_DNA_183 | ecosystem: Environmental > Terrestrial > Soil > Floodplain | place... | reverse complement strand
CTTCACGTCTCGGTGCACGAGCCCGGCCCGGTGGGCTGCGTCCAGGGCGCTCGCGATCTGCCGCATGATCCCCATGGTCCGCTCGGCGTCCATCGGCCCTTCCTCGGTGATCACCCGGCGCAGGTCGGTCCCCCGGATCACGCGCATGGCCAGGTAGAGCACGTCGTCGGCCTCGCCGGCGTCGTACACGGGGACGATGTTGGGATGCTCGAGGTTCGCGGCCATCTTGGCCTCGCGGATGAACCGCGAGCGGAACGCCTCGTTCTCCGAGAGCTCCTCGGACATGATCTTCAACGCGACCTTGCGGCCGAGCTTGGCGTCCTCGGCGATGAAGACCGTGCTCATGCCGCCGCGGCCCAGCAGCGACTCGATCGTGTAGCCGCCGATCGAGCTCCCGATGCCCTTGGTCATGGCCGTCCTTTGTACCACTGCAGCCCCGCGACGTGGCACGACGGTCGACACCGTTGCGGCGGAGGACGTCGCCGAGGTCAGCCGGATGCGTTCAAGACCGGATGGCCGTCCGAGACGATCGTGGCGGGCAGGAGACGTCCCCTGATCGACCCGTCCGGACGGACCACGACCTGGGCCACGGCGGTCGTGGAGCCCTCGGCCGAGAAGCGCGGCCAGACGAAGTTCCCCAGGCCGTAGAAGATCGGCTTGCCCTCGTACGTGTCCATCGGCTGCAGGCGATGGGCGTGCGAGCCGAAGATGACGTCGGCGCCCGCCTCGATCATCCGGTGCCCCTCCTGCACCTGGTACTCCCGTGGTTGGGTGTCGAGCTCGACGCCCCAGTGGATCATGACGACCACCAGGTCCGCGTTCGCCGCGGCCTCCCGGATCGCGCCGAGCGCGCGCGAGAAGTCGTGCCCGACGGACGTCCCGATCTCGTCGCCGTCGGCCACCTGCGAGTCCGGGTCGGTGACCTCGCCGACGCCGACGAGCCCGATCGTCCACCCCTTGACCCGGACGTACGCCGGAGCGTCGGCCTCCTCCTGCGATGCGCCGGCGCCGATCGGCACGATGCCGGCCCGGCGGATGTTCTGGACCGAGTCGAGCAGGCCCTCCGGCCCCTGGTCGAAGCCGTGGTTGTTCGCGAGGTTCGCGACGTCCACCCCGGCGTCTCGCGCCTCGTCCAGCGCGTCCGGGTCGCACCGGAACACGAACTGCTTGACGATCGGGGCGACGATGTCGGTGGACGGGCACTCGTGGTTGATCACGGTGAGGTCGTCGCGCCGGAAGAGCCCGTCGAGCCCGCTCCACGCCCAGCCGTAGCCGTTCGACGCGAGGGCGGGGATGTAGTTCGGGTCCAGGCTCACGTCGCCGGTCCCGTGGATCAGCAGCTTGCCGTTGCGCTCCGCGCTCGGGCTCACGGACGGCGTGGGACCGGTGGCGCCGGCGGTCGGCCCGACGGCTCCCTTCGACACCGCACCCGCCGCGGTGGCCCCGGCACCCTTGGCACCGGCCTCGTCGTCGGCGCGCCCGACCAGGTAGGCGAGCACGCCGACCGCGATCCCGAGCGCGATCAGCACCAGGCCGAACGGGACGCGCGCGCGGCGGCCGTGCCGTGGGATCATGGCTTCGAGCCTCTCACGTCTCGCGAACGAGGCCGCGGGTCCGTCGGACGTCCTCGCCGATCGCGGCCGACAGCTCCTCGGGTGTGTCGAACCGCACCTCGTCGCGCAGGTACGCCCAGAACTCCACCGCGATCTCGCTCCCCACCAGATCGCCCTCGAAGTCGAGCAGGTACGCCTCGACGTGCAGGGGCTCGGTCCCGAACGTCGGATTCGTCCCGACGCTGATCGCGGCGACGTACCCGGTGCCGTCGACGAGCGCCCTGCCCGCGTAGATCCCCCGGCCCGGCAGCAGCAGACGAGGACCCGTCCGAAGGTTCGCGGTCGGGAAGCCGAGGCCGTGGCCCCTGCCCGCGCCGCTCACCACGGTGCCGTCCAGGACGAACCGCCGGCCGAGCGCGACGCCGGGCCACTCGAGATCGCCCTGCGCGAGCGCGTCCCGGACCGAAGACGACGAGACGCGCCGCCCCTGTACCTCGACGAGCTCCACGCGTTCGGCGGTGAACCCGAGCGCCGGTCCCCGCTCGATCAGCAGCTCGACCGTCCCCGCGGCCTTGTGACCGAAGGTGAAGTTCGTGCCCATCACGCAGTGGTCCGCGTGGAGCCCGCCGAGCAGCACGTCCGTGACGAACCGCTCGGCCGGCCATCGGCTGAAGTCCTCGGTGAACTCGAGCACGAGCAGGATGTCGATCCCGGTCTCCTCGATCAGCGCGGCCTTGCGGTCGACCGTCGTGAGCAGCCGGGGCTCCCGGCCGGGCGTCAGCACCTCGCGCGGATGACGGTCGAACGTGACGGCCACCGATGGCAGGCCGCGCTCGCGGGCGGCGTCGACGGTCCGGCCGAGGACCGCGCGGTGACCGAGGTGCACCCCGTCGAAGAAGCCGACCGTGACGACGGTGCGTTCGGCGTCGACCGGGAGGGCGTCGAGCCCGTGGAGGCGTTCCATCGCACCGAGGGTAGCGGACGCCCGAACGGACCTAGTCGAGCATCGAGCGCGCGTGGTCGGGCACGTACGTATAGGTTTCCCGCGGCGGGCGCACGTAGCCCTCGTCGCTCTGACGCGCCGGCATCTTGATCTCGTCCACCGCGTGCTCCTCGTACGGGATCATCGAGAGCAGGTGCGCGATGCAGTTCAACCGCGCCCGCGGCTTGTCGTCGGCCTCCACCACGTACCAGGGCGCCTCCGAGACGTCCGTGTGGACGAACATCTCGTCCTTCGCGCGCGAGAAATCGACCCAGTGCGATCGAGAGAGCAGGTCCGTCCCGGAGAGCTTCCAACGGCGCATCGGGTCGTCGATGCGCGAGCGGAACCGGCGTTCCTGTTCCTCGTCCGACACGGAGAACCAGTACTTCAGCAAGACGATCCAGTCCTCGACCAGGAGCCGCTCGAAGATCGGGACCTGCCGGAGGAACCGCCGGTGCTCGTCCGGCGTGCAGAAGCCGAGCACCTTCTCGACACCGGCGCGGTTGTACCAACTCCGGTCGAACAGGACGATCTCGCCGGCGGAGGGCAGGTTCGCGATGTACCGCTGGAAGTACCACTGGGAGCGTTCGCGCTCGGTCGGCTTGGGGAGCGCCGCGATGCGGGTGACGCGCGGGTTCGTGTATTGCGTGATCCGTTTGATCGTCCCGCCCTTGCCGGCCGCGTCGCGCCCCTCGAAGATGACGACGATCCTGGCTCCCGACTCCGAGACCCAGTCCTCCATCTTCACGAGCTCTTCCTGCAGCCGGCGGAGCTCCTTCTCGTAGGTCTTCTTCGGCAGCTTGCTCGCACGGTCCTCGGCGTCGCGATGCCCGCCGTGCTTGGACCCGTGCCCGGATCCTCCCTTGCCCTCGGTCTTGGTCGCCATCGCGCTCCTCCGGACCCGGCATCATCCCACGTGGAGGTGCCCGGCTTGGCCTAGGCTGGGCTCGCCATGGCTGCCCGCCGGTCGTTCGCGCTCGCCGCGTCGCTCGCGTTCCTGCTGGCGGCGTGCGTCGGTTCGGGCACGCCGGCGCAGGACGCCCGCGGCGACGACGCGATCACGGTGGCGTCGTTCGACTTCCCCGAGAGCGTCCTTCTGGCCGAGATCTACGCGCAGGCGATCGAGGGAGCCGGCGTCCGCGTCGAACGCGAGGCCGCGCTCGGACCCCGCGAGCTCGTCATGCCCGCGCTGCTCGAGGGCCTGGTGGAGTTCGTCCCGGAGTACTCGGGCAGCGGGCTCCAGTTCCTTGCCGGCGACGGCTCGACCTCGCCGGATCACGAGATCAACCACGAGCGGTTCACCGAACGCCTGGGGACGCTGGACGTCACCGCCCTCGATGCGTCACCCGCGGAGGATCAGAACGGGTTCGCGGTGACGCAGGAGACCGCGCAGCGGTACGGGCTGCGGAGCCTGAGCGACCTGGCGCGCGTCTCTCGCGAGCTGGTCTTCGGCGGACCGCCCGAATGCCTCCAGCGGCCGTTCTGCATCCCCGGTCTCGAGCGGGTGTACGGGATCTCGTTCGGCGACGTGTTCAGCAACCTCGACGCCGGTGGACAGCGCACCGTCTCCGCCCTGGCGGAGGGGACCGTGGACGTCGCGCTGCTGTTCACGAGCGACGCCGCGATCGACCTGAACGACTTCGTCCTGCTGCAGGACGACCTCGGCCTCCAGCCCGCCGAGAACGTCACGCCGGTCGTCCGGACGGGCGTGCTCGACCGTTACGGGCCGACCCTGGCCGACACCGTGAACGCCGTCTCGGCGCTGCTGTCCACCGACGAGCTCCGAACGCTGAACGCCGAGGTCGCCCGAGGGGCGGATCCTCGACAGATCGCGTCACGATGGCTCGCGTCGAACGGTCTCGCCCCGGGGCTGCAGTAGAGTCGCCGAACGACGATGGACACGACGACCGAGGGGATCGGGCCGGGGCGGCGCAGGGATCCCGACCACCCCGAGCAACGTCGTCGCCCCTCGGGCGAGCCGCCCGCGCTGCCTCACGAGCTCGGCCGCTCCGGGAAGTTCTTCCTGCTCCTGGTCCTGTACTTCGTCGTCGTCATCTCCGCGTTCCTCGTGTTCCCGTCGCTCGAGAGCGTCTTCGAGCGGTGGGATCACACCCGGCAGCAATGGGTCACCGATCTGCGCACCCCCGGACTCACGCGGGTGATGCTCGTCGTCAACGGGCTGACGTCCAGCTGGACGATCCGCGTGATCCGTTGGAGCGTGATTCTCGGGCTGATCGTGTTCCGCCGCTGGCGTCACCTGTTCGTGTTCCTGGGCGCGATCATCGTCACCGAGATCGTGGCGTACAACGCCTCGTCGATCATCGCGCGCCCCCGGCCGCTGGGGATCGCGATCCTCACGGGGTGGCAAGGGTACTCGATGCCCTCGAGGCCGATGGCGGGCCTGGCGGTCTCGGCCGTCGGCGCGATGTATGCGCTCATCGTGGCGGGACGCCCGCGTTCGATCGCGAAATGGGCGATCGGGGTCGTCCTGGTGATGGTGGGGCTCGCGCGCCTGTACCTGGGGGTGGATCATGCCACGGACATCGTGATGGGGGCCGTGTTCGGCGTGGCCGTCGGCGTCGCGAGCTTCCGGCTGTTCGCGCCCAACGACCTGTTCCCCGTGTCCTACCAGCGCGGCAAGGCTGCGCACCTGGACGTCGGGGGTCGGCGTGGCGAGGCGATCGTCACGGCGATCCGGGACCAGCTCGGGCTGTCGGTCCTGGACGTCAAGCCCGTCGGGCTGGAGGGGTCCGGCGGCTCGACACCGCTGCGGATCAAGATCGAGGCCACCCACGACGAGCCCGAGCGCTACGTCTTCGCCAAGCTCTACGCGAAGAGCCACGTGCGGGCCGACCGCTGGTACAAGCTCGGCCGCACGATCCTGTACGGCGCGCTCGAGGACGAGAAGCCGTTCCAGTCCGTGCGGCGGTTCGTCGAGTATGAGGACTACACGCTCCGGCTGATGCGCGAGCTCGGGATCCCGGTCCCGCTTCCGTACGGGATCGTCGAGATCACCCCCGAGCGCGAGTACATGATCGTGATGGAGTTCTTCGAGGGCGCGGTCGAGATCGGCGACGCCGACATCGACGACGGCGTGATCGACCAGGGGCTCGGCCTGGTGCGGAAGATGTGGGACGAGGGGCTCGCGCACCGCGACGTCAAGCCGGCCAACCTGATGGTGCGCGACGGCGAGCTCAAGGTGATCGATGTGTTCTTCGTCCAGGTCCGACCCTCGCCGTGGCGACAGGCGGTGGACCTCGCGAACATGATGCTGGTGCTCGCCCTGCGCAGCGACGCGGAGCGCGTCTACGCGCACGCCCTCACCTACTTCTCCGAGGACGAGATCGCCGAGGCGTTCGCCGCCGCGCGCGGCGTCGCGAGCCCGACCCAGCTCCGCACGAACCTCAAACAGGACGGCCGCGACCTCCTCGCCGAGTTCCGGCGGATGGCCCCCGAACGCGAGGAGGTCTCGATCCAGCGGTGGAGCGTGCGGCGGGTGCTCCTCACGGTCTCGGTGCTGTTCGTGGCCTGGCTCGCACTCGGCCTGGTCATCAGCAACTGGAACGCGTTCGCATGACGTGGCGGAGGCGGCTCGGCAGGGTCGCCGCGGTCGCGATCGCCGTGTCGACCCTCGCGTCCTGCAGCGCACGGGCCGGCGACGCCACGGAGGCCAACTGCCCGATCGAAGAAGGCGAGCTCTTCGTCCTGATGGCGCAGTCGGTCCCGAGTGCCACCCTGATCCCGTGCATCGAGTCGCTGCCCGCCGGCTGGTCCTACGGCGGGTCGGACGTGAGCAACACGGTGGCGCGGTTCTGGCTCAACTCGGATCGCGGCGGGCTGCACGCCGTCGAGGTCGCGCTCGCGGCCTCCTGCCGGATCACCGGGGCCGTGGACGTCACGAACTCCACCACCGAGGGTGGCGTTCGCGTGTACCTGGACGAGTTCGACCTGCATCCGTTCACGGCGAACAAGTACTTCGTGTTCCCCGGCGGGTGCGTGACCTACCGCTACCGGTTCGGTCCCGAAGCCGAGGCCACCCTCGCCCTCGAGGCCGACGAGGCGGTCACATTCAACCTGCGGACCGTGCTGGTCGCCAAGGTGCAGGAGGAGCTGGGGCTGACCCTGTGCGGGGCGGGCGCGCCGCCGTGCGTGGGCGGCGAGTAGCGTGCTCGCCAACCACCGCAGGGCGATCGGCTGGTCGGCCGTCCTGCTCGGGGCGATGGTCTTCGTCTTCGCCGCGGTGGGCCGACACCCGCCAGGGCTCGCTCCCAAGACGAACCTCCCGTTCGTCGGCGAGTTCGACCTCTCGGTCTTCCACTGGATGGACGACATCCGCAACGGCGTCCTGACCCTGCTCGCGCGCTTCCTCAACGTCCTGGGCGGCGGGATGGTCACGATCCCCCTCCGCGTCGCCGTGGCGGTCTGGCTGGCGATCCGCAGGCGGTGGCGGGCCTTCGCGACGTGGGTGATCACGTGGGCAGCAGCGGAGCTGATCCTCACGGCCGCTAAGGCGTTCTTCCACCGCGGACGGCCTCCGCTCTCGCTGGTCGACGTGCGGGGGCTCTCGTTCCCGTCCGGGCACGCGGTCGCGGGCGCCGCGACTGCCGTCGCCCTCGTGCTCGTCCTCCTGCCCGCCGGCCCGGCGAGGCGACGGTGGGAGTTCGTCGCCATCGGGTTCGCGTTCGTGATGGCGCTATCGAGGGTGTACCTGAACGCACACTGGTTCTCGGACGTCGTGGCCGGCGTCCTGCTCGGTGCCGGGGTGGCGCTTGGGTCGGCGGGCCTGGTCACCGAGGTCCGCGACATCGCGCTGCGCCGAAAGGCTCAGGCGGCCGCGGCGACCCCGACCTAGACGCGTTGCGGTTGAGGCTCGGGCTCGGGATCGATGCCGAGCCGGGCCTTTGGTGGCTCGCGGCGCCAGCTCTTCTTCATCCGCCAGATCACGTAGGTGAAGCCGCCGAGCGGGATCTGGATCCCGTAGGTGAGGACGCGGAACATCAGCACGGCGGCCACGACCTGGGCCTCGTTGCCGCCGGCCGCGGTCAGCCCGCCGATGTAACCGAGCTCCACGAACCCGACGCCGCCGGGCGTGATCGGCACCGCCGCGAGCAGCCGGCCGAACGCGAAGACCGCCAGCGTCTGCAGCGTGCTCACCTCCTGCTCGGAGATGCCGACGTGCCGCAGGCAGAGCAGCAGGACGAACCACAGCGCGAGCTGTGACATGACGGTGGTGAGCGTGATCCACAGCCAGCGCTTCTCGACCAGGACGATCGTGCGTTTGCGGAAAGCGACGGCCTGCTCGCCCCACGTGGTGATCGGGCCCTTGTGGAACGGACGGAGGAACCAGGACACGAAGCGACCGATCCCGTCGCCGATCCGCCGCGCGAACTCCTTCTTCCACAATGCGAGCGCGAATAGCGACACCGCCACGATCAACACCACGAGTCCGATCAGTGCGGCGACGACGAGCGCGGGGGCGGCCTGACCCGTGATGGCCAGGAGCGCGAGCGAGACGACCGGCAGCGCGAGCTTCATGAGGATGTTCCATACGCCGGTGACGCCGATGTACAGGGTGATGGCCTGGGCGTCGAACCCCCACGAGGACAGGATCGAGTAGGTCAGGCCCACCGCCACCGCACCGCCGGCCGGGATCGTGTTCGCGACGGAGGTGGTCGTCTGCGTGACGACCGCGGCCTGCCCGAGCCGCAAGCCCGGCAACGCCGCCATGTTGGCGAGCCAGTACGTGAACAGGTTGAAGACCGTCGCCAGGAGCAGCGACGTGAACTCGATCGGCGTGAGCGTGGTGACGGTGGCCCACACGGCGGAGTAGTCCGCGAAGCGCGGGATCGCGTAGAGGAAGATCGCGCCCACGATCACGAGCGAGATCAGGGCGGACACGATGCGTCGGACCGGGGAGTGCTTCTTCTTGGGCTCCTGGTCCCCGTCCGCCGGCGGCTCGATCACCTGGTGCTTGTCCGTCGGGGCCTCGGCCATCCGAGCATGCTCGCAGACATCACCCTTCGGCGCATCCCCCATCAACCCGACGCGAGCACGACGTCGGGTCGGGCCTTCGCGCCGTCGTCGCGGTAGATGCCTTTCAGCGCACCATCCGGGCCGAACACGGCGTACGGACCCTCGATGCCGGCCGGAGCCAGGATCCGACCGTGCGTGACCGCTGCCGCCTCCTCGGTCTCGACGCGGATGCTCGGCAGGTGCTCGACCGCCCGCTCGATGGGCTCCGGCGTGGCCGCTTCCGGCGAACGAGCGTCCTCGACCCGGAACGACCCGATCGCCGTGCGGCGCAGGCGAACCAGATGGGCGCCGCACCCGAGCGCCCGGCCGACGTCGGCCACGAGCACCCGCACGTACGTCCCGCCCGAGCAGGTGATCAGGACCTCGAGATCGCGGCCGTCGAAGCCGGTGACCTCGAACGCGTCGACCCGGATCGGCCGCGCCGGCGCCTCGAGCACGTCGCCCTGGCGGGCCGCCTCGTAGAGCTTGCGACCCCTCACCTTGACGGCCGAGTACGCGGGCGGGGTCTGCATCGTGTCGCCGACCAGCGCCGCGCAGGCACGCTCGGCCTCGGCGAGCGACGCCTCGACCGGGGTCGTGCGCATGAGCTCGCCGTCGGCGTCCAGGGTGTCGGTCTCCTCGCCCAGCCGACCGGTCGCCGCGTAGGTCTTGGGGAGCTCGCCAAGGTAGCGCAGCAGCCGGGTGGCCCGGCCGACGCCGAGGACCAGCAGCCCGGTGGCCATCGGATCGAGTGTGCCAGCATGGCCGACCTTGCGGGTCCCGAGCGACCGCCGGACCACGTCCACCACGTCGTGCGAGGTCATCCCACCGGGCTTGTCCACGAGCAGGAGCCCCTCCGGCGCCGGCGTCATCGACGACTAAGCGGCCGGTGGCTCGGCGCCGAGGGCGTCCTTGAGCGACTCCACCGTGGCGACCAGTCCCTGGCTGGAGGTGTAGCCCGAGGCGAGCCGATGGCCCCCGCCCCCGAAGCGCGCGGCCGCGGCCGACACGTCGTGCCCGCCGCGCGAACGCAGGCTCACCTTGAACCGCCCGTCGCGCTGCTGCTTGAAGACGGCCGCGACATCCGCCTCCCGAGCCGTACGGACCAGGTCGATCAGGTCATCGGCGTCGCCCGGTTCCAGGTCGGCCTCGTCGAGGTCGGCCCGCGTGAGGTAGGTCCACACGAGGTCGGCGTCGGTTTCGACCCGGACCCGTTCGAGCACGATGCCGAGCAGCTCGAGGTACGCGACCCCGTGGTCCTCGTAGAGCGCCTGGACGAGCCTGGTGTGGTCGAACGGGAACTCGCGGAGCTCCGCCGCCAGGCGGAGCGTGTCCGGTCGGACCGCCTCGTACTGGAACCGCCCGGTGTCGGTGACGAGCCCGGCGTACAGGCACATCGCGGTCTGGACCTGGATCTCACCACCCAGCACCTTCAGGAGGCGCCAGACGAGCTCGCACGTCGACGATGCCGACGGATCGATGATCGGGATCGTCCCGAGGCCCTCGTTGGTCACGTGATGGTCGATCCAGATCAGCGTCGTCGCCCGAACCGCCGGCCCTCCCAGCGAGGCGAGCCGGTCAAGCGACGCCACGTCGCACGTGACCATCACCGCGGGATCCTTCGGGAACGCCGACGGCGGGACGAGCGCGTCGGTCCCCGGGAGCATCGAGGCCCATCGAGGGGGCACGAACGGGTCGTTCGGGAACGAGCACACGGTCTGCGTGCCGAGCGCGCGCAGATGGTTCGACAGGCCCAGCATCGAGCCGAGCGCGTCCGCGTCGGGGTTCACGTGGCAGGCGAGCGCGACGCTCGGGGCCACCGACAGCACCTCGGCGGCCTTCGCGAACGGATCGGTCGCCGTCGTCATGCCCCCTCCTGTTCGTGCAGCTGTCGCAGTAGTTGCTCGATCCGGTCCGCTCCGCTCTCCGCGTCCTCCTGCTCGAACCGCAGCTCGGGGAGCACCTTCATCCGCACCTGAGCGCCGATCACCCGTCGAAGGTGTCCGCGCGCCGACGCGAGCGCGGCGGCCGTCGCCCGGTGCGCGCGCTCGTCACCCAACGTCGTGTAGAACACGCGCGCGAGACGCAGGTCGGGGGTTACCGTGACGCCCAGGACCGTGACGAACCCGACGCGCGGATCCTTGAGCTTGGGGATCTCCTCCGCGAGGATCTCGCGGAACTCCTCCGAGACTCGGTTCGGCCGGCTCCCCACGGGCATGCCGTCACACCTCCGGGTAGTGCAGCGTGAGCTCGCGGTCGATCAGCTCGACCTCGCCCCAGCGATCGACGAGCTTCTCCACCTCGTGCAGGACCCGCCGCGCGTGGTACTGCTCTCCGGCGACGGCGGCCACCGCGATCGCCGTGCGCTGCCACAGGTCGTGATGATCCACCTCGGCCACCGAGACGTTGAACGTCGAGCGGATGCCGTTGGTCAGGGTCTTCACGACGTGTCGCTTCTCCTTGAGGGAACCGCACCCGGGGATGCGGAGGTCGAACCGCTCCACCGCAACGAGCATCGACGGTATCCCTACAGCTCTCGGGCGACCTCTCGGACCTCGTACGCCTCGATGATGTCGCCTTCCTTGACGTCGTTGAAGTTCTCGATCCCGATGCCGCACTCGAAGCCCTCGGCCACCTCCCGCACGTCGTCCTTGAAGCGGCGGAGCGAGCCGATCCGGCCGTCGTACGCGACGACGCCGTCGCGGATGACGCGGGCCCGCGCGTTGCGGACGATCGTGCCCTCCACCACGTACGAGCCGGCGACCAGGCCGACCTTCGGGACGCGGAACAGCGCACGGACCTCGGCCCGCCCGAGCTGCGTCTCGCGCTCCTCGGGCTTGAGCATCCCGCCCAGGGCGGCGCGGATGTCGTCGATCGCGTCGTAGATCACCCGGTACAGCCGCACGTCGACGCCTTCCTTCTCGGCGAGATCGCGCGCCTGCACGTCGGGACGGACGTTGAACCCCACGACGATCGCCTTGGACGTCAGCGCCAGGTTGATGTCGCTCTCGGTGATCGCGCCCGCGGCGCTCCGGATCACGTTGACCCGCACCTCGTCCTGCGGCAGCTTGGCCAGCGCGTCCACGAGCGCGCCGATCGAACCCTGGACGTCGGCCT
>Ga0307302_10001137_pt1 | contig 11677 bp, 9 predicted proteins | sample ER_DNA_183_FD_194490 | JGI IMG/M metagenome (GOLD analysis project Ga0307302, IMG submission 194490) | Bulk soil microbial communities from the East River watershed near Crested Butte, Colorado, United States - ER_DNA_183 | ecosystem: Environmental > Terrestrial > Soil > Floodplain | place: USA... | reverse complement strand
CTATCTGATCTGGTTGAGCAGGTAGGGCTCGACGAGCTGGGCGACGGCGATCGGCGCGGTGATCTCGAGCAGCGGCTCGTTCGCGTAGACCACCCGTCCCTCGGGCACGGCCCAGACCTCGCCGGTGAACCGCAACGCCCCGAGCGCGTCCAGCACCGGGTCCTCGAACCCGAGCTCCTTGCCGAGGTAGTCGAGCTCCGGTTCGGACAGGCCGAACCCCTCGAGGAAGTCCAGGGCTGGCTCGAGCCCGGCGGCAACCAGGAACCCGCGGGTCGGCGGGAGCTGCCGGATGAACAGGCTGAACGTCGCCTCGCCGCCCATCCCGCGCTGGAGGTAGCTCGCGGCCATGTTGAGCTCGTACAGGTCGGTCAGCAGACCGCTGGGCGCCATGGCCGAAGGCTACCCGAGCGCTCTCGAGATGGAACCCGTCCGAGCGAACGCGCATGCTGTCGTGCGATGCGCGTCATCGTCCTGGTCGCCGTCATGGGTGTGTCGCTGGTCGGTTCGGCGTGCACGGATGGCGGATCGGTCGCGGCCGTCGTGGATCCCCGCGCGCGACTCGAGACCTTGGCGGCGCGGTGGGGATCCGGTCCGGCCACGATCACGTATCGGACGACCGAGCGCGACCCCGGCGAGGCGACCTCACCGCATCAGTGCCTCCGCCAGCTCGTGGGTGTGGGGGAGGTCGACGTCCATACGGGCTTGCGGATCTGCTCCGGCGTCGGTGAGGTCCGCCTGGCTTGGGACCCGCCCGAGCGATGGCGGATGGACGAGGTGTCGCCGCGGAACCTCACGTGGCTCTCGACGGTGGAGGGCGAGGTGCGATGTCGGGGCGACGCACCCCTTCTCCGATGCGTCGCGGCGGAGGGCCACGGTCCGTTCGGACCGCTCGTCGATCCCCCGGCGGCGATCCTCGACGCGATCGGGGCACCTGTGAGGTCGGAAGCCGACCGCACGATCGCCGGGATCCGGTCCGAATGCTTCTTGGTCCAGGGCGATCAGGCCGGCACGATCCATCGGGTGGAGTGGTGCTACTCCCACGACGGCCTCCTCCTATTCCTGCTCGACGAGATCGAGGGGAGTCGGATGGCGACCGCGGAAGCCACCCACCTTTCGCGGGGCGTGGCCGCCGGGGACTTCGTCGTGCGCTGACGCGAGGGCTGACGCACGCGTGGTCCCTCCGGTAGCGTCCGCCCTGGCATGAGCGAGCCCCTCGACTTCCGTCTCGAGCAGAGCGAGCTCCGCGGCGAGGACGAGTTCGGCGAGTTCGGACCCGAGGACCTCGAGTACTACGTCGACGCCCGGGGAACGTTCGACAAGCTGCCGCTGTGTCCCGACGACGAGAGCCTGGCTGCGAGCGGCGCGGACGTGGCGATCGTCGGCGCTCCGACGGACGACGGGACCTCGGGGAGGCCGGGCGCGCGGTTCGGCCCGCGCGCGATCCGATCCGCGCCGACCACGTGGGGCCGGGACGCGTGGTCGATCCAGCTCGAGGTCGAGCCGTACGAGCGGCTGACCGTCGTCGACGCCGGCGACGCGCCCGTTGTGCCGTCGCGCCACGCGCGGGCGCTCCGCGTGATCCACGAGAAGGTGTTCCGCGTCGCGCGTGCGGGTGCTCTGCCGTTCGTGCTGGGTGGGGACCATTCGATCACGTACCCGTCGGCGGCGGCGGTCGCGCGCCACGTGTGGCCTCGCAAGGTCGGCGTGGTGCATTTCGACGCGCACGCCGACGCGGCGGACTCGATCTACGGCTCGCTGATCTCGCACGGCACCCCGATGCGCCGGCTGATCGACGAGGGGTGGGTGCAGGGGTCGAACTTCGTCCAGGTCGGGCTGCGCGGGTATTGGCCCGAGAAGGTCACGTTCGACTGGATGCGCGAGCAGGGGTTCCGCTGGCACACGATCGTCGAGATCGAGGAGCGCGGGGTGGACGCGGTGATCGACGAGGCGATCGCCGAGGCGCTCGACGGCCCCGAGGTCGTCTACCTCTCGGTCGACATCGACGTGGTCGACCCGGGGATGGCGCCGGGGACCGGGACGCCGGAGCCCGGCGGGATGACCGCCCGCGAGCTGCTGCGTGCGGTCCGCCGGGTCGTCGGCGCGGTGGAGCTGGCCGGCATGGACGTGGTCGAGGTCTCGCCGCCCTACGACCAGAGCGAGGTCACGGCCATGCTCGCCTATCGTGTGGTCATGGAGGCGCTGTCGTCGCTGGCCGCACGGCGCGGGTGAGCATGGCCGACCGCGAGCGGTTCGAGGAGCTCGTCATGGAGGCGCTCGACTCGCTGCCGCCCTGGGTGCACGAACGCCTCGAGAACATCGAGGTGATCGTCGAGGAGCGGCCGCCCCGGGGCGAGCCGAACCTGCTCGGCCGTTACCACGGGGTCCCGCTCATCAAGCGCGGCCAGTTCCACTCGGGACCGACGTTCCCGGACACGATCACGCTGTACCAGCGGACGATGGAGCGAGTGGCGCGCGACGAGGAGCACCTTCGCCAGGTCGTCGCGCACACGGTCGAGCACGAGGTGGCGCACTTCTTCGGGATCAGCGACGACCGCCTCCGCGAGATCGACCGGTACTGACCGGTGGACGCCCCAGACGAACGGATCATGCGGCTCGCGCTCGAGGAGGCCCGGGCGGCGGCGGCGGCCGGCGACGTGCCGGTGGGCGCGGTGGTCGTTCGGGGCGACGAGGTCCTCGGGAGGGCCGGCAACGCCCGCGAACGCGAGCAGGACCCCACCGCCCACGCCGAGATCCTGGCGCTCCGGGCAGCCTCGGAGGCGCTGGGCAGCTGGCACCTCGAGGGATGCGCGATGGTCGTCACCCTCGAGCCGTGCGCGATGTGTTCGGGCGCGATCGTGCTCGCCCGGATCGACCGGCTGGTCTTCGGCGCGAGCGACCCGAAGGCGGGGTTCGCGGGCTCGCTGGGCGACCTCGTCCGCGACGGCCGGCTCAACCACGAGGTCGACGTGAGTGTGGGCGTGCTGGCCGACGAGTGTGGCGGGCTCCTCAGGGCGTTCTTCGCGGAGCGCCGCTGACGATCTAGGTGTCGATCCCCTGGTCGGCGGACTTGGCGCGACGCTCCTCCATGATCGCGTTCACGCGTTGTGCGATCGCGGGGATCTCTTCTTCCATGGCGCGGAAGTTCCTATCGTGCATGACGACCAGCGTGACGTCGGAGGTCGCTGCGACGGTGGCGGTCCGCGGCACGTTGAGCAGCAGGGCCATCTCGCCGAAGAAGTCGCCGGGACCGAGATCCGCGAGATGCTCCCCGTCGTGCGTGACCTCTGCGGTCCCCGTTTCGATCACCATGAACTCGTGCGGGTACGCCCCCTGGTTCACGAGGTGCTTGTCAGTTGGGACGTCGATCTCGTCGGTCCAGCGTTCGAGACGCTCGTACTGGTGGTCGTTCAGCCCCACGAACAACGGGATCTTCCGCAGGCGCTCGGCCTTCATCGGGCTTCCTCCGATCTCTGGCGTTCCTCGCGGTCTTGGGCCGAATCCTCGCACAGGCCGGCGGGAGGCTGCTTGCTAGACTCGCCCCGGAGGCGTGCCGGAGCGGACGAACGGGACCGCCTCGAAAGCGGTTAGGGGCCTAACCCGCCCCTCACAGGTTCGAATCCTGTCGCCTCCGCGAACACCAGCCGGCCGCCTCGATCGGGGCGGCCGTTGGGTACTCGTGCCACCGATAGACTCGCGGCGGTGGCCTGCCCGAGCGGACGAAGGGGCACGCCTGGAGAGCGTGTAGGTGGGCAACCGCCTCGCGGGTTCGAATCCCGCGGCCACCGCCGATCCGACGTACCACGCCCGGGGTCGCTGGGTGCCCGGTACGTACGCCAAATGTCGGTTGACCCTGACGTTTCCCCCCGGAAGAATCGTAGGTCTGTTTCGTGTCTGGCTCAGGCACGAACCCGACCAGGCGAAGGGAGGCCTCGCGTGAAGAGGTCCGCCGGCACGGCTCTGATGGCGATCGCATGGCTCGTTCTGCCGCTGCCGGGCGTCAACGCGCAGGAGGTAGGGCTCAGCGTGACGCCCATGGATGGGGAGACCGTCACCGCGGTGACGCTCGTGGACGAGCTGGTGGGCGCGGGCGTCGAAACCTCGGAGGAGACCTACACCGATCCGTCCGCGCCGCAGGCAGCCGGCCTGTTCTCGGGCGGCACCGACATCGTCGGTTTCGAGAGCGGCGTGTTGTTGACCTCGGGTGACGTCGTCAACGTCGTCGGGACCAACGTGTCCGACAGCACCGGCACGGACAACGAGGGCGTGCCCGGTGACACCGACCTGGATGCCCTCGCGGGGGAGGGCGCGGTGACGGAGGACGCCGCGGTGCTCGAGTTCGCCTTCGTCCCCGCCGAGACCACCGTGACCTTCCGTTTCGCGTTCGGCTCCGACGAGTACAACGAGTTCGTGTATGAGGGATTCAGCGACGTATTCGGCTTCTTCGTGAACGGCCAGAACTGCGCAACGGTTCCCGACCCCGCGGACCCCGAAGCGACCCTTCCGGTGTCGATCGACACCGTCAACGGCGGGAACCCTGACCTACCGGACCAGGATGCCTCGAACCCGGGCCTTTACCGGAACAACGATCTCAACGACGGCGGTGGCACGATCAACACGGAGCTCGACGGTCTCACCCTCGTGCTGACCTGCACGGCGACCGTCAACCCGGGCGTGGACAACCAAGCCAAGCTCGCGATCGCCGACGTCAACGACGGCGCGTATGACAGCGCGGTCTTCCTCGAGGCGGGGAGCTTCAGCTCGGGACCGACGCATACGCTGAGCGTCACCACGAGCGGTGACGGGGACGGCTCGGTGTCGAGTTCGGACGGCGGGATCTCGTGCGACAGCACGAACCCCGAGATCAACGACTGCGAGGAGGTCTACGCCGAGAACACCGTGGTCTCGCTCACCGCCTCGCCGAGCGAGGGCTCGGGCTCGGTCTTCGGCGGGTGGATCGGATGCGATAGCGAGGACGGACCCACCTGCTCCGTCACGATGAGCGACGAGCGCACCGTGGACGCGCGGTTCGATCCGCCGGAAGAAGCCGTGGCGGATCTGGGCGTCGCCAAGTCGGACACCGCGTCCGGGTTCGGGCCCGATCGCGTGTCCAGCGGTGGCGTGGTCGCGTATCAGGTGTCGGTCGGCAACGGCGGACCCGACGACGCGACCGGGGTCACCGTGACGGACACCGCGACGAACGGCACGGTGCAGTCGGCCTCTGGCGCCAACTGGACGTGCGGGGATCCGGTCGAGGACGCCGTCACCTGCACGTACGACCTCACCCTCGACGCCGAGACGACCGCGGAGGACCTCACGGTCCTGGTGAAGGCGGGTGCGAACCCGGGCACCGCCGATGTCGCGATGAGCGACACGGCCACCGTGTCCGGCAACGAGTTCGATCCGAACGCCGAGAACGACAGCGACACCGAGACGACACCGATCACGGGTTCGGGCAGCCCGTTCGCGAGGGATCACGCGTCGACGTTCTTCGACGGGGTGACGACGACCACGCTGGAGACGACCCGCGACACCGGTGGTGGCTTCTTCAGCAAGCTGATCATCCCCGGCAACGCGGGACTGCAAGCTGGTCCGGTCTCGATCGACGAGTTCGATGCGGCGCTGCCCCAGTTCGATGGGTTCTGCGGCGGCCGGGACTGTGACGCACAGGTCCAGATCACGGTTCTGCCCCAGGGTCAGACCCCGGCGAACAACCCGATCCAGGTCTTCTGGTTCTACGTGAAGGACAAGAAGCAGGGCAGCACCGTGTACGTGAAGGGCGACAACGAGTCCGTCGCCACCGTGGTGCGTAACTGCGCCACGCCCGGCATCGCCAACCCTCCCAAGTGCATGAGCTCGAAGGCGATCCTGTCGAACGGAGACCGTCAGTTCCTCCAGCTGTGGCGGAACGGCGGCGACCCGGGCGGAGGCAAGCGCTAGGGCTGGAGCCCTGCGTCGGCGGGGCTCGAGCCTGCTCCGGGCCGGACACCCCGGAGGGCGGGGACGCCGGCGACTCGAACGACGCCCAGCCGGTCGAGCATAGCTCGGCTCTCGCGCTCCGCGTCCTCGTCGGGCGTTCCGGCCTGTCGGGCGAGCGCGGCCAGGGCGTGCAGCGCCATCGCGATCTCGAAGTCGGCCTGTCGGGATCTCGCCGTCTGGAGGCTTTCCCCGAAGGCCCGCCGCGCGTCGTCCGGCCGCCCCGTCTGCAACAGGGCCCAACCCCTGACGCGGTGGAGCAGCGGGACCTGCGGAGCCACGCCGCCGATCGTCCGGGCACGCCGCAACGACGCCTCGCAGGCGGCCAGCGCATGCTCGAGATCGCCCTGGAGCATCCGGCACTCGGCGATCCGAGCCTCGGTCTCCAGGATCTCGCCGTCGTCGCCGATCTCCTGGAACATCCTGAGCGCTTCCCCGTACAGCTCCATCGCCTGCGAGCATCCTCCCGCTCGGGACTCGACCCGAGCCAGGTCGCTGGTCGTCAGCGCGATGAACTCCTTGCGGCCGGCGGCCGTCCAGATCCGGAGGACCTCTCGGAACATCGTCTCGGCCTCGTCCAGGCGCCCCTGGTCCGAGAGGATCTCGCCGATGTTCATCGGCCCCATCGCCGCATCGACGGTGTCGCCGATCTTGATCCGCATGTCGTGACCCTGCTGGTAGAGGTCGATGGCCTCGTCCCACCGTCCTCGGAAGTACGCGAACATGCCCATGTTGTTGAGAACCGTGGCAGCCGAGCCGAGGTTGCCGAGCTCGAGGTAGATCTTGAGCGCGCGCCCTGAATACGTCGCCTTCTCGAGCTCGCCGAGATCCACGAGCGCCCAGTCCAGGATGAAGTACGCCTGGGCGAGCGCCTCACGTTCCCCCGACGCCTCGGCCTCCTTGATCGCCAGTTCGCACCAGGCCATCACTTCCCGGTACCGGCCCTGACCCTGGCGGAGCGCCGCGTACCACGCGGACAGGCGCGCTCGTTGCCTGCCCGCCTCCTGGCCGTCCACGCCCTCGAGTGCCTGGCGCCCCCGCGTGACCCACCGGAGCCCCTGCCGGTAGTGCCCGACGCGGTCCGAGATCCACGCCTCCTTCAGGTAGAGCTTCGACTCGGCCAGCGGGTCGCCCCCGACGAGTCGACGGGCGGCCCGGTAGCTGGCGGCTGCCTCGTCGTAGGCGCCGAGGCGGTCGAGCAGGTCGCCGCGCGATTCGTGGACCTCCGCGATCTCCCGGGCGGGGATCCCCGGGACCGATCGCGCCGCGTCGATCGCTCGGCGGTAGAGCGCTCCGGCATCCACCAGCGCGTACTTGCCTCGAGCGCGATCGGCCGCGACGCGCGCGTACGACCACGCGTCCTCGTAGCGATGCGCGTGGAAGAAGTGCAGGGACAGGATCGCCGCCCGATCCTCGGCCTCGGCGTCCGACGTGCGCGCGATGGCGTCGCCCGCCGCGGCGTGGAGCTCACGTCGGCGGCGGTAGGGCAGCCCCTCGTAGGCGGCGTCCCGAAGCAGTGCATGGCGGAAGCGGAACGTCCCGGGTTCCACCTCCGTGACGAAGTCGCCCAGGCGACGCCACGCGTGCCCGTCCGGACGCTCCTCCTCGCCCCCCAGCATCTCGACGAGGACGGACAGCGGGAAGGTCGCACCGAGGACCGCTGCATGCCGCAGGAGCGTGCGGTCGGACGGGTCGAGGCGGTCGATCTCGGCGGTCATCAGATCTTCGACCGTGTCGGGCAACGCCTGCTCGAGCGTGGCCGACCCGGCCACGGCGCCGAGCTCCCGCAGGAACAGCGGATTGCCGCCCGAACGCTCCGCCAGCGCGGTGAGCTCGTGTGCCGGCATCGGCCGCCCCCCGGCCGAGGTCTCGAGGAAGCGGGCGGCGTCCGCCGCGTCGAGCGGTTTCAGGCTCAGCGAGAGGGCGTCCACACCTTCGGGGACCTTGAACCCGTCCTCGGACTCTCGGCGAGTGACCAAGATCAGCCAGGGAAGGTCGGCGGCCTTCGCGACCATCCGGGCAAGCAGGTCGGCCGAAGCCTCGTCCATCCAGTGCACGTCGTCGAACACGAACAGGGTGGGCGTCGGCAGCACCCACTCGAGCAGCTCCTCCGTGACGGCCTCGAGCCGGCCCCGCCGGAACTCCACCTCGAGCTGCTCGGTCTCGGGCGTCATCGGCATCTCGATGTCCATGGGGATCCCCAGGAGCGGCAGCCAAGGCAGGAGGTGGGGGGCGTTCGCTTCGACCCGATCCCGGAGGCGACGGGCGGCGCCGATGGGGTCTTCGCGATCCCTGATCCCGAGGACGTCCCGCAGCAGTCCTCGGAACGGCTGATAGGCGCTCGAGGTCTCGTAGAGCTCACATCGAGCGAGGAGCAGGGTCATGCTCCCGGCCTGCGAGATCAGCTCCTCGACCAACCGCGACTTGCCCATCCCGGGCTCGCCGACGAGCTCCACCACCCGGCCCCGGCGTCGAGTGGCCGCCTCGACCGCATCGGACAGCGCGCGTATCTCGAGCTCGCGACCGATCAGGGGTGGCGCGTCCCGCTGCCCCAGCCGGCGGCGGTCGGGGGCCCCGAGCTCGAAGGCCCGCACCGGCTTGGCCTTCCCCTTCACGGTGAACGGGGGGAGCTCCTGGGTCTCGAACGACGTCCTCGACCGAGCGAGCGCGGCCTCGGTCGCGAGGATCTGTCCCTCGGCCGCCTTCCCCATGACGCGGGCGGCGAGGTTCACCGCGTCACCCCGGACCGAGTACGAGCGTCGGTACGGCGGTCCGAACACGGCGGCGAAGACCCGCCCGGCGTTCACCCCGATCCGCAGGCGGAGCGTGCCGGACCGGTCCATGATGCTGCGCACCGCGAGCAGCATCGCCTCCTCGTCGTGACCGGAGCTCCACGGCGCGCCGGCGACGAGCAGGATCTTGCCACCGTCGTGGCTGATGTCGCTGTCCAGGAACGTGACCGCGTGCCGGGCGGACTCCTCCTGCACCGTTCGGACGCACTCGTCGAGCGCGTTCGCGACCGCCTCCGCCCCTCCGCGCTCCAGGAGCTCGTCGGTCCCGCGGAACTCGAGGAACGCGATCGCGACCAGACGATGCTCGGCCTCGGGAGTAGCCGTTCCCCGCAGATGGTCCCGCAGCCCCACCGGGAGGCATCGTTCGAGATCGAGCCCCGTGAGGTCCGGGGGCGCGACCCATCCCGGGTACTCGACCTCGGGAACGCTCCGCAGCAGGAAGCCGCCGTCCTTGGGGCGACCCACGCTTCGAGGGTCGAGGCAGGAGGCGGTTGCCGCGCTGATCAGGATCTCACCGGCGGACGCCTGTGATTCGACGATGACGGTTCGCGTCGCGTCCGGTCCCGCGATGATGAGCTCGCGGTGCGCGTCACCGACGAGGAAGAAGTGGAAGACGCCGGTGTGGATACCGACGGACATCCGGAGCGACACGAAGCCGGCGGAGCTGTGCATCCGTCCCCGCTCGCGGAGGGCGCGGCGCATCCCGTGAGCGGCACGGCAGGCGCGCGCGGCGTGATCCTCGCCCTCGAACAGGAGCAGGACGGCATCGCCGCCCCACTTCACGAGGCCGGCTCCGTCTCGGTAGGCGATCTCGAGCAGCTCCGTGAAGACGGAGTCGAGCAGATCGTTCATCTCCTCGGCGCCCACCTTGCCCTTGCGTGCGAGACGTTCCGTCAGCTTGGTGAACCCCGAGATGTCGGCGAACGCGAGCGTGCCCGGGATCTGGCGAACCCGGGCGGTGTCGCCCGAGCGGAGCCAATCGATGAGCAGACGAGGCACGTAGGGTCGGAGTGCCTCGTTGACCGCGTCGTTGACTGGGCTGGGGCTGTTCGACATGCCCCCGATGCCTCCCCGGAAGATGATCGGGAGAGTCTAGCCCGCGTCCCCGGGCCGGCTCAGCCGGGCCCTTCGAGTTCCTTCCGATAGCGCGTGTACTGGCGAACGACGCGCATCCCGACCTTCTCGTACAGCCCGAGCGCACCCGTCCGCGACTCCGTCGAAACGCCGGCGATCCGGTACCCGCGCCCGGCGAAGCCGACGAACGCGGTCCGCAGCAGCGCCTGGGCGATCCCGCGACCACGATGGCTCGCTCGCGTCGCGACCTGCTCGATCCACCCCTCCGGGGGGACGTCGAACGACAGGACCGCTCCCACGAGCTCGTCGCCGTCGAACGCCAGTGGCGAGAGCTCCGGCGCGAACGCCGGGTGCTCGAGGATGTGCGTCGCCCACACCTCGTACGGGCTCGGGTCGCGCCCCTCCCATTCGGAGAAGGCGGCGTCGATCATCTCCTGCACGGGGCGCGCGTCGGTGAGCTCGAACGGCCGGATCGAGATGCCCACGGGGACGTCCGGCGGCTCGGGCGACGCGGACAGCTCCGTCCGGATGATCCACGCGACCCACGACGGCTCGTAGCCGTTCGCGAGGTACAGCTCGCGGGCGCGGGCGTCCCCGTCGGTCGTCGTCTGGCCCACCTCGCGTTCGCCCGCCACCCGCGCGCACTCCTCGATCCACGCGAGCAGGGCCGTGCCGATCCCGCGGCCGCGATGGCTCGGCGCCACGCCGCCTTCTCCACGTCCGAGGTAGAGCTCGGCGTACGCGACCGGCGCCGAACCCTCGAACACCAGCACCGAGTCGGTGGCCGGGTCGAACCCGAACCGCTCGAACCCCGCCTCCACGTCGGCGCGATCGATCTCGACCTTCCCGTCGTTGACCTGCTCGCACGCCGCGACGAGCCTGTAGATCGCGTCCACGTCGTCCCGAGTCGTCGGCCGCGCGACGAGACCGTCGGGCAGGTCGATCGTCACGCGGTCCGCCAGCCAGGACACCGTTCGGGGGCGACGGGTCTCGGGAGCGTGTCCGCCTCCTCGAGCGCCACGCGCACGTCGTCGAACGTCTCCCATCTCCGATACGGCACGCCGTCCTGCTCGCAGATCGCGACGAGCGCGTCCTTCGCGAACACGATGTCCGAGTACAGGGCTCCGTACCGGTCCGACTGCCCCTCGCCGACGAATGCGACCGGCCCGTGCTGCTCTCGGAGCCGCTGCGCGGCAAGCATCTTGCAGGTGCCGCAGCCGACGCACTCGGGGTGACCGTTCGGGTGGCGCAGGAGGAAAGCCGGGCTCGGTCGGTCGGGGCCACCCGTCAGGGTTCTGTCAGATCCCACCTGGGGTTCCGTTGACAGAACCCTGACACCGACCGTTCCCGACGCACCTCCTCCTCCACCTCCGGTCTCCACGAGCTCGTTCGTCACGACCTCGAGGTGCCCGAGCCCGGCACGGTCAAGGATCGGCCTGACGTAGAACGCGAACCCGTCGGACGCGAGCACCAGCGGCAGGTCGCGCTCCTCAGCCCATGCGACGAACGGCGCGAACGTCGGCGCGAGCTCGGCGCGTTCGAGCGCGAACGCGAGCATCTCCTCGAGCGATCCGCCCAGCATCGCGACCTGGTGCTCCGCCGCTTCGCGCAGGCCCATCTCGCCCGTGTCGACCGCGTCGTCGAACCGCTCCCACCCCGGCTCGCCGAACGCGTCCAGCAGCAGCTCGGAGACGTCCTGCAGGCAGGCGGTGCCGTCGAAGTCCACGAGGAGCGCCTTCACCGCGAGCATCGGTGGAGCGTACCCGCGCCCTCGAGCCTGTGATGATGCGCGCATGGCGTGGGTCTGGGTCGGCGTGTTCGGCGTCGCCGCGGTCGCG
>Ga0307302_10001135_pt1 | contig 11687 bp, 13 predicted proteins | sample ER_DNA_183_FD_194490 | JGI IMG/M metagenome (GOLD analysis project Ga0307302, IMG submission 194490) | Bulk soil microbial communities from the East River watershed near Crested Butte, Colorado, United States - ER_DNA_183 | ecosystem: Environmental > Terrestrial > Soil > Floodplain | place... | reverse complement strand
CATCAACCGCCCCTGGAGATGCGACCGGGCATACTGTGCGTTCGGCCTGCTCGGCCTAAACATCGGCACGCGAAGGTACGGCCAATTACCCAGGCTGCTGATAATGGTTCTCGCGAAGCGACGGACCGCCGCCGGGTCGCCTCGGTGCCGTAGGCTCTGCCCATGGCCGGCCCGACCGCTGACGGCGCCGCCCTCCGGCGCGAGGACCCGCCCCTGGTCACCGGGGCGGCGCACTACGGCGACGACCTGTTCCCGCAGGGGATGCTGCATGCGGTGTTCGTCAGGGCGCCCCTGGCCCACGGCCGGATCGTGGGCGTCGACCCGTCGGTGGCGGCCGGGCTGCCGGGCGTCGCCGGGGTGTTCTGTGCCGCCGACCTGGACCTGCCGCCCATGCCGGCCGGAGACGCGCCGGCCGCCATGGCCCGCCCCGTGCTGGCCGCCGACGTCGTCCGCTTCCAGGGCGAGGCGGTGGCGGTGGTGGTCGCCGAGACCAGGGCCCAGGCGCTGGACGCGGCCGAGGCGGTCGAGGTCGACTACGAGCCGCTGCCGGTCGTGACCGACCCGGAGGCCGCGCTGGCCGCCGACGCCCCGCGGCTGTTCCCCGACGGCAACCTGGCCAGGGAGCGGCCCTTGCCCGAGCCGTCGCGGGCCCTGGAGGGCGCCGAGGTGGTGGTCCGGGGGCGGTTCGTGAACCAGCGGGTGGCGCCGGCCCCGCTGGAGCCCAACGCCGCCGTGGCCGTGCCCGAGCCCGGGGGTGGCGGTCTCGTCCTGTACGCGCCCTGCCAGGCGCCGTTCTGGGTGCGCGACACGGTCGCCGAGGTGCTCGGCATGGACCCCGAGCGGGTCCGGGTGGTGGTCCCGGCGGTGGGCGGGGCCTTCGGGGCCAGGATCGTCACCTACCCCGAGCAGGTGGCGGTGGCCGCCCTGGCCAGGCGGCTGGGCCGTCCGGTCCGCTACGTCGAGAGCCGCTCGGAGACCATGCTGGCCATGACCCACGGCCGGGCCCAGGTCCAGGAGGTCGAGCTGGCCGCGACCAGGGACGGGCGCATCACCGGCCTCCGGGCCCGGCTGGTCGGCGACGGCGGCGCCTACCCGGCCGAGGCCGCCGCCATGCCGTCCACCACGCGCTACATGGCCTCGGGGGTGTACCGGATCGCCATGGTCGAGGTCGGCTGGGCGTGCGCGGCCACCAACACCACCCCGGTGGCCGCCTACCGGGGCGCCGGCCGCCCCGAGGCCACGGCCATGGTCGAGCGGGCGGTCGACCTGCTGGCGGCCAGGCTGCGCCTGGACCCGGCCGAGCTGCGACGGCGCAACCTGATCCCGTCACGGGCGTTCCCGTACACTACGGCCACCCGGGCCCGGTACGACTCGGGCGACTACGAGGGCGCGCTCGACCGGGTCCTGGAGGCGGCCGGGTACGGGGACCTGCGGGCCGAGCAGGCCGGGCGGCGCGAGCGGGGCGAGGTGCGCCAGCTCGGCATCGGCCTGTCGGTGTACGTGGAGGTGACCGGGGCCGGGTCCGAGTACGGGGCGGTGGTGGTGGAGGCGGACGGCCGGGTGACGGCCAGGACCGGCGTCTCCCCCCACGGCCAGGGCCACGAGACGGCCTTCGCCCAGCTGGTCGCGGGCACCCTCGGGGTCGAGGCCGAGCAGGTCAGCGTCGTCCACTCCGACACCGCCGCCCTGCCCCGGGGCGACGGGACCATGGGGTCGCGCTCGCTCCAGGTCGGCGGCAGCGCCGTGGTCGAGGCGGCCGCCCAGGTCCTCGACAAGGCGACGGCGCTGGCCGCCCACCTGCTGGAGGCGCCGGTCGAGGACGTCGCCCTGTTCCCCGGCGAGGGCCTCGGGGTGGCCGGCGCCCCCTCGACCGCGCTGGCCTGGGCCGAGCTGGCCGCGGCGGCCGCCGACCCGGCCCGCCGGCCGCCCGGCATGGGCCCGGGCCTGGAGGCGGCCGTCGACTTCGAGCAGGAGCGCAGCACCTTCCCGTTCGGCGCCCACCTGGCGGTGTGCGAGGTCGACACCGAGACCGGCCTGGTCCGGCTGCTGCGACATGTGGCCGTCGACGACGCCGGCCGGATCCTCAACCCGGTGCTGGCCGAGGGCCAGGTGCTGGGCGGCATCGCCCAGGGCGTCGCCCAGGCCCTGTACGAGGAGGTCCGCTACGACGAGGACGGCAACTGCCTCAACGGCAACCTGGCCAGCTACACCATGCCGAGCGCGGCCGACCTGCCGGCCTTCGAGACCGAGCGCACCCAGACCCCGACCCCGCTGAACCCGTTGGGGGCCAAGGGGATCGGCGAGTCGGGCACGATCGGCGCCACCCCAGCGGTCCAGAACGCGGTGGTGGACGCGGTGGCCCACCTGGGCGTCACCCACATCGACATGCCACTCAGTCCTGAGCGCGTCTGGCGAGCCCTGCGGGCGGCCAAAAGGCATGGAGTCGGCCTCCGGCCGACGACCCACTGACTCCGACCGGCAGATTCGCCGGTCGGCTAGGCGCGCTGGCGGCCGACCTCGGTGGTCGCCGGGCGGCGGGCGGCCAGCTCGTGCTGCATGGCGAAGGTGGCCGCCTCCAGCTTGGAGTGCATCTCCAGCTTCTGGAGGATGTTCTGCACGTGGGTTCGGACCGTGTGCGGGCTGATGAACAGCTCGCGGCCGATCTGGGCATTGCTCCAGCCTCGGCCGAGCAGGGCCAGCACCTCCCGCTCCCGCGGCGACAGCCGGTTGAGCGGGGCGTCGGTGGCCCGGTCGCCCATGTCCAGGAGCCGGCGGAACAGCTGGGGCAGCATCGCCCGCGGCACCACGCCCTCCCCATCGAGTACCGCCTGGACGGCCCGCAGCACCGTCTGGGTGCCGGACTTCTTGCCGACCACGCCGACGGCGCCGGCCCGGATGGCGTGCAGCAGCAGATCGATGTCGGTGTCCTGGGCGAGCAGGATGACCTTGGTGTCGGGCAGCTCGGCGAGGATCGTCTCGACCAGGGTCGGCCGGCTGCTCAGGGCCAGCCCGGCGTCGAGCACGAACAGGTCGGGCTTGAGCTGGGGCACCGAGGCCACGATCTGGGGCATGGCCGACGCCTGGCCGACCACCTCGTTGGTGCCGTCACGGGTGATGAGAGCTTCCAGCGCCTCGTTGAACAGCGGCTGGCAGTCAGCGAGGAACACACGAGCCATCGACTTCCTCCGGAGTCCGGCGAACCGCGCCAGCCAATTCGACGTCCGTTGTCGTGGTCAACAGCTTGCCGCACCACCCCCCCTGGGGAGATACGGGTCTTGCAGTGCCGGATCTTACGGCAATCGGCGCAACTTGTCCTACGCTGCACCCCGGGCAAGCTGGCAGAGCCGGCCGATCGCGGGCGACCCGCGTCTGCCAACCCCCCTGCTCAGCCGGCCGACAGCAAGGCGAGGGAGGCATCAGCGACTTCGGCGACGGCGGCTAGTGACTTCGCCGGACGAGCGCCATGCGACGACCTTCGTACGCTCGACGCACCGCCGCTGACCATCACGTACCGATCACAGGTCGGTCACGTACGCGGCGCCGGCCGTACCGTTTGCGGCCGCGGCGACGCCTTACAGGACGGTCGCAGCAACGGGCCGAGCGACTGAGGCGCGCCGGGGGAGGCCGTAACGTGACGAACATGATCGGACTGGTGCTGGCGGACGACCATCGGGTCTTCGCCGAGGGCCTTGGAGTGATGCTGGACGCCCAGGACGACCTGGCCGTCCTCGGGGTGGCGCACGACAGCCACCAGGCGATCGAGCTGGCGGCCAGGCACGAGCCGACCGTGCTGCTGCTCGACGCCCACATGCCAGGTCCCGACCTGGCCACCACCTTGCGGGCGGTGCGGGCGGCCTCGCCCGACACCAAGGTGCTGATGCTGTCGGCCGACACTCGCCGCCAGACCATCGCCGAGGCGCTGGAGGCCGGGGCCGACGGGTTCCTGGCCAAGGAAGCCTCCAGCCGGCAGGTCGCCGGGGCCATCCGCTCCCTGGCCGACGGCAAGGGCAGCATCGTGGCCGCGGCCGAGCCGGACGTCCGGCCTACCCGCGACCCCAGCGTCGACCTGCGGGTGCGGACCCTGTCCGCCCGGGAGCGGGAGATCCTCAGCCTGCTGGCCAACGGCTGGTCCAACCGGCGCATCGCCGAGGAGTGCTTCCTGTCGCTCAACACCGTCCGCACCCACGTGCAGAACGTGCTGGTCAAGCTGGGCGTCCACTCCAAGCTGGAGGCGGTCGCGTTCGCCCTCGAGCACCAGGTCGTGACCGCCGGCACCGGCGCTCCCGCCTGGGCCGGCAACGCCGGAACCTACGGTCGCGCCGCCGGGTAGGCTTAGGGGAAACCTCCAAGCACCCGGAAGGCAGGGATCGTTCCATGAAGGGCAAGATCGGCATCGCCATCGGCCTGGCGGCCGGGTACGTGCTCGGCACCCGCGCCGGTCGTGAGCGCTACCAGCAGCTCACCGCGTCGGCCAAGCGGCTCGCCGACGAGCCAAGCCTGCAGCGACTCCAGGAGGAGCTGAACGGCCTGTTCGGCTCGGGCCAGGCGGCCGGCGGCGGCTCGCAGGGCACGACCGTCGAACGGCTCTGACCACATGACCGGCAGCACCCTCTCCCGGCGGGAGCTGCTGCGGCTCGCCGGCGCCGGCGGGGGCGCCCTCGGGCTGGCGGCCCTGCTGGCCGCCTGCGGCGGCAACAAGCAGAGCGGGACCGGCGGGTCGGCGCCGGCCGGGTCGCTCAACGCGCTCGCGGCCAACGCCACCCAGCTGTCGCTGCTCGGCGCCCAGAGCCAGCTCCCGGTCGGGGCCGGCCTGTTCACCTTCGGCCTGTCCACCGCCGACAACCGGCTCGTGGCCGGCGGCGCCCCCCAGGTCTGGGTGGCCAGGGACGCCAACACCAGGGCGGCCGGGCCGTTCCCGACCCGCTGGTTCGAGCTCGAAGCCTACGAGCAGACCAAGGACAGCTCGCCCCGCAGCCCGCTCACCGGCTTCTACGGCGCCCAGGTCGAGTTCCCCGAGGCCGGCGACTGGATGGTGGCCGCCACCCTGGACGTCGATGGCGGCCGGGCCGTCGGCCAGGGCGCCGCGTCGGTGGCCGCCAAGGTCCCGGCGGCCGTCGGCAGCAAGGCCAAGCGGCTGGCCACCCCGGTGGCCACCAGCGCCGCCGGCCGCAAGAAGATCTGCACCCGCGAGCCGGCCTGCCCGCTGCACGCCATCTCGCTCGACGACGCCCTGGCCGCCGGCCGCCCCACGGTGGTCACCTTCGCCACGCCGCTGCTGTGCAGCAGCCAGATGTGCGGCCCGGTGGTCGACGAGCAGATGGTGGCCGCCGACAAGCTCGGCGCCAAGGCCAGCTTCATCCACGTCGAGATCTACCCCGGCCGCTCCACCGCCAAGCCGGCCCGCACCTTCCTCCAGTACGGCTTCACCACCGAGCCGTGGCTGCTGGTGGTCGACCGCGACGGCGTGATCCAGGCCCGCTACGAGGGCCCGGTCACCGCCGACCAGGTCGAGGACGCCCTCCGGCCGCTGCTGGCCTGACGTGGCGGCCACGGCCGCCGGGCTCCGCTGGGCCCAGGTCATGGCCTGGCGGTCGGCCCGCCACCACCTGGACGAGCGCGTCCCGGCCAAGGCCATGCTCGACGTGGTCGCGGACATCGCCGGGCTGCACGCCCAGGTGATGTCCTCGGCCGAGCTGACCCTGGCCGCCCGGGTCGACGGCGTCGCCCCCAACGACGTCCGGCACGCCCTGTGGGAGGAGCGCAGCCTGGTCAAGACCTGGGCCATGCGCGGCACCCTGCACCTGCTGCCCGCCGCCGAGCTCCCCCTCTGGCAGGCCGCCCTCTCCACCCGCCGGAACTGGGAGACCGGAGCCTGGCAGCGAGCCTTCGTCTCCCGCCAGGAGCTGGAGCGGCTGAACGACGCCGTGGCCCAGGCCCTGGACGGCAGGCTGCTGACCCGCGAGGAGCTGGCCGCGGCGGTCGGCGAGCTGACCGGGTCCGAGGAGCTGGGCGCCAAGCTCCGCGAGAGCTGGGGGGCGCTGCTCAAGCCGGCCGCCGCCCTCGGCCTGCTCTGCTTCGCCCCCAACCAGGGCCAGCAGGTCCGCTTCACCCGCCCCGAACACCTGGCTGGGCGGCTGGACCGACCACGACCCCGACCAGGCCATGGCCGAGGTGACCCGCCGGTTCCTGGCCGCCTCCGGCCCGGTCACCTGCGAGGATTTCGCCCGCTGGTGGGGCATCCCCAGCCCGGCCCGGGGCGGCCGGCTCCTGGAGCGCCTGGGCTCCGAGGTGGCCAGGGTCGAGGTCGAGGGCACGGCCGCCTACGCGCTGGCCGCCGACCTGCCCGGCCTGGCCGAGGCCGGCGGGTCGCGCGCGGTCCGGCTGCTGCCGGCCTTCGACCAGTACGTGGTCACGGCCACCCGCCAGGCCGAGCACCTGATGCCGGGGCCGTTCAAGGCCCGCGTCTACCGGCCCCAGGGCTGGCTGTCGCCGGTGCTGCTGGTGGGCGGCCGCATGGACGGCACCTGGCGCCAGGAGGCCAAGGGCCGGCGCCTGCTGGTCACCATCGAGCCCTTCACCGGGCCGCGGCCCGCCTGGGCCAGGCGGGCCGCCGAGGCCGAGGCCGAGCGCCTGGCCGCCTTCACCGGCGGCGAGCTGGAGCTGCGCTGGGCCGACCCCTAGCTCCTGGTCGAGGCGGTGAAGGCGCCGCCGCCGACCGCTCGGCGGTAGAGGCCGGGCAGCAGCACCCGGGCCAGCGGGACGAGCGCGTAGGGGCGGGGCAGGTAGGCCTCGGGCCGGCGTCGCCGCCAGACCTCGACGATCCCCGCGGCCACCCTGGCGTCGGTCGAGACCATCCAGCGGGTCCAGGGCCGGGCCAGCAGCTTGCGCTGCGGGAAGCCCTCGGTGGCCACGAACCCGAGCTGGACCAGGGCGACGTGCACGCCGTGGCGCCGCTCCTCCAGCTGCAGGGCCTCGGTCCAGCCGGCCAGGGCGAACTTGCTGGCCGAGTAGGCCCCGGCCCCGGGCCGCGACACCCGCCCGGCCACGCTGCCCACGTTGACGACCCCGCTGGGGGCGGAGCGGCGCAGCAGCGGCAGCAGGGCCTCGGTCAGGCGCACCTGGGCGTCGAAGTTGATGGCCATGGCCCGGTGCACCGCCGCCCAGCCGCCCTCGGCGAAGCTCCCCCGCCCGCCCACCCCGGCGTTGTTGACCAGCAGATCCAGGCGCCCGTGCTCCTCGGCGACCCGGCGGGCGACCAGCGCCGGGGTCGCCTCCTCGAGCAGGTCGGCGGCGACCACCGTGGCCCCGCCCAGCTCGGCGGCCAGGGCCTCCAGGCGGTCGCGGCGCCTGGCCACCAGCACCAGCCGCGCCCCCGGCTCGGCGGCCAGGTGGCGGGCCACGGCCGCCCCGATCCCGCTGGAGGCGCCGGTGACCAGTGCGATCAAGCCGCCCCCTGGTCACCGCGGCCGTCCAGGGCGGCGGCGATCCGCCCGGTCACCTCGTCGATGTCGCCCTCGGCCTCGACGCTGACCAGCAGCCCCCTGCCGTCGTAGAAGTCGAGCAGCGGCTCGGTCTCGCGGTCGAACAGCTCCAGCCGCCGCCGGATGGCACCCTCGTCGTCGTCCTCGGCCCGGTCCTGCTCCTCGGCCCGGGCGGCGAGCCGGTCGCGCAGCTCGTCCTCGCCGACCTGGAGGCTGACGACCACGTCCAGAGGGCGGCCGAGCTCGCCGAGCCGCTCGCCCAGCGCCTCGGCCTGGGGAACGGTGCGCGGGAACCCGTCGAGCACGAAGCCGCCGGCGCAGTCCTCCTCGCCCAGCCGCTCCAGCACCATGTCGATCACGACGTCGTCGGGCACCAGCTCGCCCCGGTCCATGTAGCGGCTGGCCGTCCGGCCCAGCTCCGTCCCCCGGTCGGCGTTGGAGCGGAAGATGTCGCCGGTGGCGATGTGCGCCCCCCCGAACCGGACGACGATCCGGCCGGCCTGGGTGCCCTTGCCGGCAGCGGGCGGACCGACCAGGACGATGCGCATCCCCTGACTCCTTCCTCGCGGCGGACCCGCATGCAACCACGCGCTGGCGCGGCCGCTCAAGGAACCCGGTAGAAGCGCAGCTGGTCGCTGCGGTCGTAGCAGCGCATCCCGGCCCGCTCCATCACCCGCTGCGACGGCAGGTTGGCATGCGTCGTGTCGGCCTCGACCGAGGCCACCTCCGGCTGGGCCAGGGCCCAGGCGAGCACCGCCCGCAGCGCCTCGGTCGCGTACCCCTGCCCCCGCGCCCCCGGGGCCAGCCCGTACCCGACCGTCACCGACCGGCGCAGGTTCGGCGGCCCATGGAACCCGATGTCCCCCACCACCACCGCGTCGCTGGACCGCACCAGCTGGTACACCCCGTACGCCCCCGGGTCGGCCCCGTTGTCGACCGCCCGCACGAACGCCTCGACCGCGATCAGCGTCCCCTGCATCGGGTACCCGGCCATCCACGGCCGCTCCGGGTCGGCCTTGCCCCGCAGCAGGGCCCGTGCCTCCTCCGCCTCCAGCTGCCGTAGACACAGCCGTTCACTCTGGATCCGGTTGTCCACTCCACCCACCTGGCCACCCGCCACCGGCTGGCCACACCGCCATCGGCCCCGGTATCCTTCCCTCGCTCACATGGTGATCGTAGCTCAGGTGGTTAGAGCGTCGGGTTGTGGTCCCGAAGGTCGCGGGTTCAAGTCCCGTCGGTCACCCCACGGCTGACCAGGTCGACCACGTCCAGCTGCTGCTCGACCGGCGCCGGTGGGCGCTCGGTGATGCCGGCGGCGGACAGGACCTTGGCGACGGCGGGGCCCACGGTCAGGATGCCCGAGTAGAGCATGTGCCAGCGACCGCCGTCCGAAACCGCCCCCAGGGCGACTCCCGGCGCGGCCGCCCCGCCCGTCAGCCGCCGGGCCGAGGGTCGGCGAGCAGCTCGTCGACCTCGTACTGGTTGGCCTCGAAGATCCAGACCTCCACGATCTGGTCGCCGCGCAGTCGATAGAGGTTGGCGCGGCGGATCTCGACGGCGCCGCCGGGGCGGCCGAAGCGTTCGCGAACCACCAGGGCGACCCGCTCCTCGCTGGCCAGCATGTCGACCAGCTCGACCTCGACCCGGGCGCCGTGGGACCGGGCCAGGGCGGCATGCAGGTAGCCCTCGACCGCGACGCGGCCGCGATGCTCGCCGGCCAGCGACGAGCGGCCGGGGACATGCAGGACGACGTCGTCGGAGAAGAACCCGAAGCCGGTCGCCCAGTCGCCGCGCTGCACGGCCTGGAGGTAGCGTCGCATGACATCGATGGCTGCCATGCCCGATCCTATACACAGCCGCCACACCGTCACCGGGAGGTACGCCGTGACCGAACAGGCTCACACCGGGCCCGACCCCGACCGCAACCTCGCGCTCGAGCTGGTCCGGGCGACCGAGGCCGCGGCCATCGGCGGCGCCCGGCACCTGGGGCGCGGCGACAAGGAGGCGGTCGACCAGGCCGCGGTCGACGCCATGCGCCCGGTGCTCGGCCAGATCGCCATGGACGGGGTGGTGGTGATCGGCGAGGGCGAGAAGGACAACGCCCCCATGCTCTACAACGGCGAGCGGGTCGGGAACGGCAGCCCGCCCCAGGTCGACATCGCCGTCGACCCGGTCGACGGGACCACCCTGACCGCCAAGAGCCTCCCCAACGCCATCGCGGTCGTGGCCCTGGCCGAGCGGGGCACCATGTTCGACCCGGGGCCCTGCGTCTACATGGAGAAGCTGGCCGTCGGCCGCGACGCCGCCGACGTGGTCGACTTCGAGGCCCCGATCGAGGACAACCTGCGCCGCATCGCCGAGGCCAAGGGCTCCGACGTCACCGAGCTGACGGTCTGCATCCTAGACCGGCCCCGGCACGAGGAGGAGCTGGTGGGCCGGGTCCGGGCCACCGGCGCACGGATCAAGTTCCTGCTCGACGGAGACGTCGCCGGGGCGATCATGGCCGCCCGCGAGGACACCGGCGTGGACGTGGCCGTCGGGATCGGCGGCACGCCCGAGGGCGTCATCACCGCCTGCGCCCTCAAGTGCCTGGAGGGGGCCCTGTTCGGCCGCCTGTGGCCCCGCAACGAGGACGAGCGCCGCGCCGCCCTCGACGCGGGCTACGACCTGGACAAGGTCCTGACCATCGACGATCTGGTCCGGGGCGACAACGTGTTCTTCGCCGCCACCGGGGTCACCGACGGCGAGCTGCTGCGCGGGGTCCGCTTCCGGGCCCAGGAGGTGCTGACCCAGTCCCTATCGATGCGCTCGGCGTCCGGCGCCGTCCGGCTGATCGAGGCCCGCCACCAGCTCGACCGCTCCAACCTGGTCGCCCGCCCGCGCGTCTAGGTCCCCGCGCCTCGACCCGGCGGCCCGGCCGCCAGGGGGATGGGGTTTGCCCTGCTCTGGTCGCGGAACAATCAATCCATGACCGTTCCAAGCGCCACCCGCCGGCGAGCCGTCGGAGCCGACGTCCCCGTCCGCTCCTTCGGCCAGCGCCGAGTCTGCGAAGCACCGGGCTGCCAGGTCCAGCTGTCCAGCTACAACCCGGCCCGCCGCTGCTACACCCACAACGGCTGGGACCGCGAGCACAAGACCCGCCCGCGTCGACGCTGACACCATCGCAGCCCAGGGCCGCCTCTGGTAGCCTCCATCCCCGTGCGCGCCGCTAGCTCAATTGGCAGAGCAGTGCCCTCTTAAGGCAACGGTTCGGGGTTCGAGTCCCTGGCGGCGCACCCCCATCACCCCAGGTCAGCCGTCATGCACAGTCGCAGCTCTCTTCACTCTCGGGTGAGCTGGGGCACGTTTGGGGCACACACGGGAAAGACCACGATGGGCTTGGATGACGAGGCGACCTCCACGTCCTGCCGCGCCTCCTCGGCGACGGCACCCGCCGCTACGACGTCGCGGGCGGGTCCATGCGCAAGCTGCAGAACCTGGGTCGGCGATGACCCGAATGCCGCGACCAACCTCCGTTTCCGGACCACCTAACGAGAACTGACCCCCCGATTATCGATACCGAAGGAGCACCGGCCATGTCACTCGCCCGCGTCCAGTTCTTCTCCATCTCACTCGACGGCTTTGGCACCGGTGAGGGTCAGAGCCACGATGCACCGTTCGGTCACGCCGGGGACAGGCTGCACGACTGGATGTTCGCCACCCGGTGGTGGCGCGAGATGGTCGGCCAGCCCGGCGGGACCGGCGGCATCGACGACGCCTTCGTGCGGCTGCACGATCCTGGGATCGGCGCCGAGATCATGGGTGCCGGGAAGTTCGGCCCGCCCGGATGGCACGAGGACCCGGAGTGGAAGGGCTGGTGGGGTTCCAACCCGCCGTTCCACACCCCGACCTTCATCCTCACCCATCACCCGCGCCCGTCGATCGAGATGGAGGGCGGCACGACGTTCCACTTCATCGACGCCTCGCCTGCCGAGGCGCTCAAGACCGCCCGCGAGGCCGCCGGCGGCCAGGATGTACGTATCGGCGGGGGTCCCACCGTGATCCGCGACTTCCTTGCTGCCGGGCTCATCGACCACATGGACGTCGTGGTGGTCCCGATCCTGCTCGGCCGAGGCGTCCGCCTCTGGGACGGACTGGAGGGCCTCGAGAAGGACTACCAGGTCGAGGCCACCTCCTCGCCCAGCTGAGTCACGCATGTGACGTTCA
>Ga0307302_10001134_pt1 | contig 11687 bp, 18 predicted proteins | sample ER_DNA_183_FD_194490 | JGI IMG/M metagenome (GOLD analysis project Ga0307302, IMG submission 194490) | Bulk soil microbial communities from the East River watershed near Crested Butte, Colorado, United States - ER_DNA_183 | ecosystem: Environmental > Terrestrial > Soil > Floodplain | place... | reverse complement strand
GCTCGCCGCCGGTGTGGCGGCCGGTTGCCGCATCTCCTCATACCGCTTGGCCGCGATCTTCCGGTCGATCCAATCGATCAGGCCATGCGCACCCAGCGCGAGGAGCCCATACATGAACATGGCGAAGAGCATCGAAACATCGAAGACCGAACCCTGTTCGCCCTCGACGGAAGGGAAGATCCCGCGGAACGGCTGCATGATCCTCTTGGCCGCCCGGTAGACCCAGTCGACGAAGGGGGCCGTCGTATTCGCGTTGAAGAGCTGGAGGAAAAACGCCATCGCGAGGATGACGATGCACGCGATCGCGAAACCATAGACGAACACGATGATTGCGCGGCTGATCCAGTAGGCGGGACCCGCCCGGCGGGCGGCTTGATGCGACATGCGGGCCTCCTTCGTCTCGACGCGCTCAGGCGTCCTTCGCGGCGTCGGTCGCCTTCGCGGCCGCGTCCTTGGCCTTCGCGGCCGCGTCCTTGGCGGCATCGGTGGCCTTCGTTGCGGCGTCCTTCGCAGCGTTCGTGGCTGTCGAGGCGGCGCCCCTCGCGGCGTCGGCAGTCTTCGTGGTCGCGTCCTTGGCAGCGTTCGTGGCTGTCGAGGCGGCGCCCTTCACAGCGTCGGTGGTCTTCGTGGTCGCGTCCTTGGCAGCGTTCGTGGCTGTCGAGGCGGCGCCCTTCACAGCGTCGGCGGTGTTCGCCGTGGTCCTGGACGCCTGCGGGTACACGTCATCGGCGGCGAACGAATCCCATTCGTCGACGCCGGAGCCCGAGCGCCGCTTGATGACGGCGATCGCGGCGATCACGCCACCGAGGATCAGCAGCCCGATCAAGAGTTTCCTCATGGTCACCTCCTGGCCGTGGCCTCTCAGCCTAACGTCATCCGAAGTCCGATAGCCACCCGCCCCGGTGCTTCCGTCGGACCGCGCGATGCTAGGCTCACGAGACGGCTGACAGGGGCTCACGAATCGTGATGAAGGCCCGCACGCGTGCCTGGCGCTTCCGCCGTATCGCGACGCGGTACCTCGATCCGGTTCTCCGCCCGGTGGCCTCGTGGCTCCCGGCGTTCGCGGTCATGACGCACCGTGGCCGCATGAGCGGACGGGAGTATCGGACGCCGATCAACGTGTTCCGTCGAGGGGACGCGTACCTGTTCTTCCTCACCTACGGAGCCGACGTCGACTGGGTGAAGAACGTCCTGGCTGCGGGGAGCTGTTCTCTTCGCACCCGGGGGCGCGACGTGGCGCTCGTGGATCCGGAGCTGATCGAGGACCGGGAGCTCCGTGACGCCCCGCTCATCCCTCGCTTCATCGAGCGCCGCGTCGCCGGGGTCGACTCGTACCTCCGGATGCAGGCGAAGGCGCAGCCACGAGGGCCTCGTCCGTGAACGACATGTGGAGCTCGCTGCGAAGGAGGTAGATCGTGAAGGTGCTCAAGATCGGTTTCGTCGGAACCCGAACGGACCAGCCCGCGGCCATGGTCGACTTCTTCGAGCGCACCCTCGCGCTTCGGCCCATGCACGGTGGTGACGACATGTGGGCCTTCCGGCTGCCGGACGGCAGCATCGCCGAGGTGTTCGGACCCACGCAGAACGACCACTACACGACCGGACCTGTGGTGGAGTTCCTGGTCGAGGACGTGGCGGCCGCGACCGAGGAGCTCCGCGCTGCCGGCGTCCCGATCCTGCTCGGCCCCGTTCGATCGGACGAGGTGGGTCTCACCTGGACGCACTTCCGGGCACCAGATGGCAACGTCTACGGCGTGATCGAGATGGACGCGGCTCCGAGCGCGTGACGGTCATCGCGCCTGGTCGTGTTGGTCTGCCAGCGTCCGTTCGAGCCGATCCAGGAACGGGGCCTGTGCGGCCTTGATCTTCTCGCGGGCATCGTGCAGGCCGAACCACTCGACGCGATCGATCTCGGGGAACTCCCGAATGCGACCGGATCGGGGAGGCCACTCCATCTCGAACGAGTTGCTCACAGCGGTCGCCGTGTCGAGGTCTCCCTGCACCGCCCAGGCCAGGACGCGTTTGCCGGACTTCTGGCGAATCTCGCCGAGCTCGATCGTCCGACCTTCCGGCGGCGGATGACCCGTCTCCTCCTCGAACTCGCGCCGGGCGACCGCGAGCAGGTCCTCGCCCGGATCCACCTCGCCCTTCAGCACGGTCCAGTGATCCGCGTCCTTGCCCGCGAAATACGGCCCCCCCGGGTGGCCGAGCAGCACCTCGAGGCGACCCGCCGGCTCGCGCCACAACAGGATGCCAGCGCTGGTGCGGCCCGACTTGTCGACCTTCGGTTTTCGAACGCGCGCCATCTCTGATTCGCCGGAGCCGAGGTGGCGCGCTCAGGCCCTGGACTTGGCGCGAGTCTTGACGATCGTCCGGATCGTGAGCAGGGCGACGACGGCGACGACCTGGGCTCCGAGGATGACCTTGTTGAGGTCGACCGCGGGCCGCCACATCACCTCGTCGCCCCTGATGAGGAACGCCCCCACCGGGCGGGCGTTGAGGCCGAAACCGCTTCCCGAGCCCTTGCCCTGGCCATCGGGACCCTCCCCGCCTCCTCCTCCGGCGCCGCCCTGAACCCTGGCGGCCGGGATCACGGTCACGCCGTTCCTCTCCTAGGGTTCGCCGAACACGCGCTTGACGGTGAGCGTGTCCCGCGCCTGCGAGATGACGTCGTTGACCTCCATGACGGCCTCCTTCCCGCTTCTCCGTCCTCCCATCTTGCACCTTCGCGAGCGTTTCCCGCAGTTGGATCCTCACGCCGACGCCCCACCGACGTGATCCCTGCCTTGCGAGGATCGGCGCCCCGTTCGACACTGCCGGGATGAGCTCCACCACGCGCGCGCGCGTCGGCGGTCGCGCGCGCGGATGCCGGCGGGGCGCCTCCGTGGCGGTGCTGGTGCTCGTCCTCGCGGCCTCGTGCACGTCCGAGCCGGAGCGGCGGGACCTGCCCGACGTCGACATCGACGTGTCGGCGGGGCCGACGACCGACGCCCCCTCGGAGGGCGCCACCCCAACCGTCGCATCGGAGGTCGCCGGCCTCCCCGGTCGCCTCGCCATCGTCAACGCCGCGGGCGACCTGGTGACGATGGATCCGGACGGCTCGAACGAGCTCGTCCTCGACGAGGTCGAGGCCGGCCGGAGCCAGGTCCGGCAACCGACGTGGTCACCGGACGGTCGCAGCGTCGGGTGGGTCCACGTCGAGATCACGGAGGCGGGCTCGCTTTCGGCCGCGGTCGCCACGTCCACCGGCCGCGGCAAGAGACCCACCGAGGCCCGGACCGCGGTCGTCCCCTTCTACCTGTCGTGGGACCCGACGTCGACCCGGATCGCCTACCTCGGGTCGCCGAGCGAGGCCGCGATCGAGCTCGGCATCCTGGAGGTCGCCGGCCGGAGCGCGGGCACCCCGCTCGACACCGGCCGGCCGTTGTACCTCTCGTGGGGACCGAACGGCGACGAGCTTCTGGTGCACGTCGGCGAGGACCGGCTCGAGCGGCTCGACCTCGACGGCTCGCCGACGACGGTCGCCGAACGACCGGGCTCCTTCTCCGCGCCGGTGTGGACCGCCGACGGCCGCACCCTCGTCTACGCCTCGATCGACGCGGGCGACCAGCGACTCGTCGTGCGGGGCACCGAGGCCGGAAGGGAACGGACCCTCGTCCCGTACGACGGGTTGATCGCCTTCGTGGTGAGCCCCGACGGCGATCGGATCGCGTTCCAGGTGCTGGAGCCCGAGCGCACGCTTCCGCTCTCGGTCATCGACGTCGGTACCGGGGAGACGGTCGAGATCACGGATCACGCCATCGCGTCGTTCTTCTGGAGTCCCGACGGGTCGCGCCTGCTGTTCCTGGACGCGGTTCCCGACACGGAGCAGTTCTGGTACCGCTGGGGCGTGTGGGACGGGTCGTCCTCGTTCCTCACGCCGCGCTTCGTCCCGAGCGAGCTCATCGCCGTCGACTACCTGCAGTACTTCGAGCAGTACGCGCAGAGCATGAGCCTGTGGTCGCCCGACAGCAGCGCGTTCGCCTACCCGGGGACGAACGAGGACGGCGAGGAGGGGATCTGGATCCAGTCCGCCCGGGCGGATCGCGCGGCGGCCCTCGTCGCCGACGGGGACTTCGTGGCCTGGTCACCCGTCTGACACGTACCGTGGTGACGCCCCGGATCTCTTCCTCGATATCGGTTCTGGATGGGCAACGTGTCCCGTTCGCCCACGGACTGTCGACGTGTTACGATATATCGCGACACGTTGACGAGATGTCGAAAGGAGCGGATCATGCGCCATCCGAGGCACCCGCACCACCACGACTCCCCCTTCGGGGGTCGGCACTGGGAGAAGTCCTGGTTCGCCGGCCCGCCGTGGGGCGGAGGCCGGCGCGCGCGGCGAGGCGACGTTCGAACCGCGCTGATCTCGCTGCTGGCGGACAACCCCATGCACGGCTACGACCTGATCCGCGAGCTCGAGCAGCGGAGCGGCGGGGCGTGGAGGCCGAGTCCGGGATCGATCTACCCGACGCTACAGCTGCTCGAGGACGAGGGGCTCGTCACGAGCGAGGAGCGGGACGGCAAGCGCGTCTACACGATCACCGACGCGGGCCGGGCCGAGCTCGAGGAGCGCCGGGAGCGCGGGGGCGGGGAGCCGTGGGAGTTCGGGCCGCTCGGCGAGGGGCTCGGGCAGCTCCGCGAGGCCGGGGGCCAGCTCGCGGCCGCGGCCATGCAGGTCGCGCGCACGGGTTCGGAGGCCCAGCGAAAGCACGCCGCCGAGATCCTGGCGGACGCGCGCAAGAAGATCTACGCGCTGCTCGCCGAGGACTGACGAGCACGGCTCACTCCCCCTGATATCCGAGACGGCCCGCTCGGTCATGCGCGCCGAAGGTCACCCGAGGGCTATCGTTCCGGGCATGGAGACCTGGGACGCGCTCCGGGCTCGCCGGAACGTTCGGAGGTATGAGGACCGGGCCATCCCCGACGACGACCTCGGACGGATCCTCGAGGCGGCGCGCCGAACGCCCTCCTCGATGAACCAACAGGCCTGGGACTTCGTCGTCGTCACGGATCGCGATCGGCTCCGTGAGCTTGCGCGGACATGGCGGTACGCGGCCCACGTCGGAGCCTCCGCGGCGACGATCGTCCTCGTGGTGCCGACCTCCGAGGATCGGGACGAGCGCGACACGCTCCAGTACGACATCGGGCAGGTGACGATGTCGATCATGCTCGCCGCGGCCGACCTTGGGATCGGGAGCGGACACGCCTCGGTCGGGGATCAGGACCTCGCCCGCAGCATCCTCGGCGTGCCCGAGGATCGGGAGTGCGCGATCCTCATCGCGCTCGGCTTCCCCGCCGGCCGTCCGCTCCGACCATTGAACCGTCCGAACCGCCGGGCCATCGAGGATGTCGTCCACCGCGATCGTTGGTAGCAGGCGGGCGGATGGATTCGATCGATTCGATCTCACCCGGGGGGCGGTAGCGCCCGCGGACGCACGACCAGGTTGACGACGCTGCCCACGATTGCGCCGAGGGCGGCCCCCCCGATGACGTCGAGTGGGAGGTGGGCGCCGACGTAGATCCGGCCGAGGAGCACGATCGCCCCGAGCGCGAGCGCCGCGATCACCCACCGCACCGAGAGGTGGGCCGCCACGACGACGGTCAGTGCAGCCGCGACGGCGGCGTGTCCCGAGGGGTACCCCAGGCTGTCCGCCCCGAACAGCTCCCGTTCTTCCACTGCCGTGATGAGAGCGGCGGGGCGGCCGCGATCCACGAAACCCTTGACCACGAGTGCCACCAGGTACACGCCGACCCCGGCGACCAGGATGGCGAGGGCCAGCCGGAACCGACGGAACACGAGCGCGACCACCGCGAGGGCCGGGATCGTGATGAACGTGCCGTATTGCATGAACGGCCACACCACCGTGTGCAGACCCTGGGGGAGCTCATTCACCGCGCGGAAGATCCTGACCTCGAGCGCGGCGAGCTCGTGCCGGGCCACCAGTGCGGTCGTCGCGAGGAGGACGATCGCCACGCACAGGACGATCAGGTTCCATCTCACGTAGGCGGTGGCCGGCGGCCGCGTCGGTTCGGCCCGCTGCACCGCTTCCTCGGTCACGGCTCGACCCCCGACTCCGGTTCCGAGAACCGAGTATGCGCCGGGGGTCTTTCCAGGGCCAACCGGCAACGGCCCGGGTTCGGCGATCGGCGATCGGCGATCGGCGGAGCCTACTCGCCGCCCTTCTGGATGTACGCCTTGACGAACTCTTCCGCGTTCTCTTCGAGGACGGCATCGACCTCGTCGAGGAGCTCGTCCAACTCCCGCTCGAGCTGCCTTGCGTCCACGCCGTGCTCGACCGACTCGTCCCCCGTTGCTTCGGCCCTGGCGCGATGATGGCTCTTGTGCTGTTGGCGTACCCGTTCCATGTGCTCCGTCCTCTGTGCTCCGTCCTCTCACCTCATTGCATCGGCATCGAGCGTGGCCGGCTCGATGGCACGGGGTGACCAGATCCACTCCCACCCGAGTCGCCGGGTGCCGGGGCTGGTTGGACGAAGGGCGTAGGCGGCGCCGCGGAGGGACCCAGAGCCCTACCCCCGCGGTATAGCCTCGGACACGATGACAACGGCTCGCGTCCAGATCACCCGCCCGGACAAGCTCTTGTGGCCCTCGATCGGCATCACCAAGCAGACGTACGTCGACTACCTCGGCGCCGTCGCGGACCGGATGATCCCGTGGCTGCGCGACCGGCCCCTCTCGTTGGTCCGGGCCCCCGACGGCGTGGACGGGCAGCGGTACTTCCAGAAGAACACCCCGTCGCACGCGCCGTCGTGGATCAAGACGGTCACGATCCCGGCGCCGAGTGCCAACCGCGACGTTGCCTACACCGTGTGCAACGACGCCGACACGCTCGCCTGGCTCGGGAACCAGGCGGCGCTCGAGCTCCATCCGGCTCCGGTCCGCCGAGACAAGCTCGACCGTCCGGACCTGTTCGTCGTCGACATCGACCCGCCCGACGACGCGTTCGACGCGGCGGTGGAGGCCGCGTACCTGATGCTCGAGATCCTGGACGACCTCGGGCTCGAGACGCTGGTCAAGACCACCGGCGGCAAGGGCCTGCACGTCGTCGTACCGATCGTCCGGCATGTGAGCGCCGAACGCCTCCGGCATGCCGCCACCCGGCTCGCCGAGCTCGCCACCGAGCGCCGGCCCGACCTCGTGACCGCGGAGTTCCGAAAGGCCAAGCGCCAGGGACGCGTGATGCTCGACCCGTCGCGGAACGGCCCGGGTGCCACGCTCGTGGCGCCCTACTCGCCTCGGATCCGGCCCGACGGCGCGGTCTCGTTCCCGGTGCTGCCCAAGGATCTGGGAAAGATCACACCGGGTGACTTCACGCTCGCGACGGTCGACCGGCGGCTGGTGAACGGCGCCGCCGCCAAGCGCTGGACCGAGGCGGCGAACGGCCCCCACCAGCGCCTGCCCGCCTCGCTCCTCTCGGAGTAGGCGTGGCAGACTGGTCGGGTGGAGGACGAAGAGCTCCTTGCCCGGGCCGAGCAGGCGCTGACCGAGATCAAGGTCAGCCGGGGCCTGTCGGACCAGCAGGCCTCGGTGCTCGCCGCGCTCCGCATCCGGCTGAAGGGGAGCGCCGACAAGTCGCTCGAGGAGATGCTCGAGGCAGCCGGCGACGACCTGCAGCCCGATCGCCTCGGGGAGGCCCTCGAGAAGGCCGAGGGCGAGCCCAAGACCACGCTCGACGACCTGCTCAGCAAGCCCAAGCCCAAGCCCGAGTGGCCCTCCTGATCGAGCGCTCGACGAGCGATCGAGCTACGCCAACGACTGATCGTCGGGGAACCGCTTGCCGAGCTTCAGCACGGTGAGCGCCCGCTTGATCTGCGACTCGCCCCGCAGGAATTAGCAGAACGGATCCCGCCCTCACCGCTCGCAGGCGGGCTAGCGTTCGCCGCGACCCGCTCCCATCTCGAACCAGACCCTGTTGCCCGAACCTTCGCGTTCGACACCCCACGACGTCGCGACCGCGTCGACCAGGAGCAGGCCCCAGCCCCTTGACCCCGAACCGGGCCTTCGTAGATCGGGTTCGAACGGTGGACCCTGATCGACGACCTCGACGCGGACGTAGCCATCCGCCACGATCCGCACGACGATGTCCTGCGAAGGATCGAGCTCCGCGTGCGTGACGGCGTTCGAGACCACTTCGGACGTCAGGAGCTCCGCATCGGCCACCACCACCGCAGGCAAGCCGGATGCTGCGGCCGCGATCGCGGCTCGCGCGAGGCTCGGCGCCGCCGACTCCGGCCGGAGTCGTAGCTCGCTCTCGTTCGCGGGCCTCATCGCGTGCAACCTCGCTTCGATCCTGAACGTGGTTGTACCCGGTGACCCAGCGGGAAACACCCGGTCAGCCCGGTCTCGGACCCGCGTCAGGCGAGCTGGACGACGAGCGCCACACCCGTCGGGCCGAGCCACGCGGCGATCCGCCGGATCGACCGGATCAGCGACCTGCGGCTCATGTCCACGCCCGCGCCGGTGAGGATCTCGGTGAACCGTTCGAGACGCGCGATGACGACCCCGCGATCCGGATCGGGCATGCGGAGCTCGTCCTCGATCTGCTCGAGCACGCAGCCGGCTTCCGAGCTCACCCGGTCGGGCAGCCCGAGCCGCGCGAGCATCCGCCGCAGCGTGCGGACGGCGTTCACGGCCTGTCGCGGGTCGGGCGAGACGACCCTCGTTTCCGTGACCTGGATCATCACTGAATCCCCCCGATCCACCACCGTGATCGACCCCCGATCCCGAACGTGGTCCACAGGGTGCGGCCACCGCTCGTGCGACGCACGGACAGGCGGCACGGTCTCCGCGTGACCTCGGTCACCCTGCGTTCTGCCGGGTCGATCTCGAGCGGCCTACGCGCGGGCGAGTCGGTACACGGCGTTGGCGAACCGGCGGGCTCGGCGCGGGCGCATGACGCCGCCAGGGAGCTCGACCACGAACGCCTCGGTACCTCGAAGGACGTGCTTCTGCCAGGACGTGGCCGTGCCGTGCAGCCGGCCGAGGCGGACGAGCGGCAGGCCGACCAGACGCGCGTAGCGGCGCTCGACCGTGACGTCGCCCGACGCGTCGACGAGCGCGAGCGGCTGGTGGAACCAGATCGTGATCTCGGGCTCGATCCGTCGGATCAGGCGCATCGCGATCCGCGTCTCGCGTTCGGACGCGGGACGCCGTCCCGGGTAGTAGCGGCCCCGCGGTCCGCGCCGCCAGCGGTAGGGGAAGTTGCGGTTCAGGTCGACGCCGCGCGCGTTCTGCCGCGTGTGCGCGACCCGGCCGTCCGGGTTCAGGCTCGGCAGGATCCACAGGTCGAGGAAGGGCCGCGGCCGGCCGGTCCGCAACCGTTTCGCGATCCGAACTCCCGCGCACTCGTCGCCGTGGATGCACCCGACCACCAACACGCGGATCTCGTCGGGATCGCCTCGATGGAACACTCGGATCGGCCGGTCCTCGAAGGACTCGCCGAGCAGCTCCCGTTCGTCAACGGTCGGCGCGGCCGAAGCCGATATCGAACCGAGGACCGTGATCGCGACGACCGCCGCGAGGGCGATCGATCTCCGCACACCTCGAGGTGCTCTCAGCCCCAGAACTTCCACCAGGGGCGCCTCGGCTTGGGGGCAACTCCCCGCCCCGCCTCCTCGGCCGCCTCCTCGGCGTGGATGCGTTCGGCCTCGTGCGCGAGGTGCTCCTCCCGCACCTCCTTGTCGATCTCTTCCTTCTCGGCACCCCAGCGCTGGGCACCGAGATCGCGGCTGTCCTGCGTGTCTTCCGGTCCCTCCATCGTCATGGCGGCGGCCTCCTCCCCCCGGTCGGCGACCCAGTCTACGGCCGACGTTCGCGACCGTGGATGCCTCCGGTATCGTCCGGGCGTGTCCGAGCCGGTCGATCTCCTCGTCCTCGGCGATGCGAACCCCGACCTCGTGCTGACCGGCGACGTCGACCCCGCGTTCGGTCAGGCGGAGCGGCTTGTCGACGAGGCGCATCTCACCGTCGGCGGTTCCGGAGCGATCGTCGCGACCGGCGCGGCCCGTCTGGGGCTCCGCGTCGGGTTCTGCGGCGTGGTCGGCGACGACCCGTTCGGCCGCTTCCTGCGCGACGAGCTCGACCGACAGGGGGTGGACATCGGCGGACTCCTCCTCGACGCGGCGCGGCCGACCGGGGTGACCGTGGTGCTCGCCCGCCCGACCGACCGGGCCATCCTCACCCATGCGGGGACGATCGCGGACCTGCGGACCGACCTGATCGATCCCGCGCGTCTCGAACGCGCTCGGCACGTGCACGTGAGCTCCTACTTCCTGCAGCAGAGCCTCGCGCCCGAGCTCCCGGCGCTGTTCGAACGCGTTCGGGCCGGGGGGGCCACCACCTCGGTCGACCCCAACTGGGACCCGTCCGGGCGGTGGGACGGTGGCCTGCGCGACCTGCTCGGCCACATCGACGTCTTCCTACCGAACGCGACCGAGGCCACGCGCATCGCGGGCATCGACGAGCTCGACGACGCGGTCCTCGCGCTCGCCGAACGCGCCGGCGTCGTCGTCGCGAAGGCCGGTGCCGGCGGCGCCCTCGCGGCCCATGCTGAACGACTCGTCCGCGCCGCCGCTCCCGCGATCGAGGCGCTCGACACGACCGGCGCCGGGGACGCGTTCGACGCCGGGTACCTGACCTCGATGCTTGCCGGCGACCCGCTGGAACGATCGCTCGCGATCGCGAACGCGTGTGGCGCGCTCTCGACCCGGGCCCTTGGGGGCGTGTACGCGCAGCCGACGATGGACGAGGTCCTCGGATACCTCGCAGAGGGAGACGCCGCCCGATAACAATCAGCCCGAGCACTCGAGGCGGGCGTTCCCCCAATCGGCGTGATCGAAGGCATTCCCGTCTCCCCCGGGCGTCACCGCCAGGGTCATCCGCCCGACGCCATCGAGGCGGGCCGCGATCGGGACGGCGACCTGCGGCCCTCGCACGATGCCGCTCACGACGAGACGTTCACCGTCGCCCCACACCTCGAACACGACCGACCCTCGGTCTCCCACCTCCTCATCGAGACCGACGTCCGCGAGGAAGAGCGAGCACCGGCCCTCCAGGTCCACGACGATCCGCGAGGGTGCGTGCGCGCCGATCCCGTGGTCGAAGGCCGACGCCCCGATCCGGATCGGCCCTCCATCGTCGGGTGCGCGCTCCCCGTTGCTCCGGTCGATCTCCGGTGGCCCCCACCCGTTCCTCGCCGTCACCCACGTGAGGTCACCCGCGTACGTGATCGGCGCCGAGATCGTGGGGGTCGGGGAGGGCGGGGGCGCCGCCAGCTCGAACGCCCCCAGGTCGATCCCCCCGGCCTGCGCCCGAGGCTCCCCTGTGAGGTCGGTCGAGCCCGAGGTGGCCAGGAACGCCCCGGCGTCGATGGCGGGCGAGCCCGCCCGGATGGAGAAGTCGTGCGCGGCCGCGTCCACGAACCCGGGGTCGGTGAAGGTCGAGTGACGGTCGTTCCCCGAACGCGCGCTCCAACGATCGAAGTCGTCGTAGCCGAGGCCCTTCCATTGCCACGTGCCCGTGGAGCTCCCGTCGACGGAGAAGTAGAGGTTGTGATCCAGGACGTTGCCGGCATTCTCCCGGTAATCGTTCTCGACGAAGACGTGCCGTGCACCCGCAACGATGACGT